>Ga0299906_10000649_pt1 | contig 31245 bp, 22 predicted proteins | sample RVTome_14_FD_200259 | JGI IMG/M metagenome (GOLD analysis project Ga0299906, IMG submission 200259) | Soil microbial communities from uranium-contaminated site in the Upper Colorado River Basin, Wyoming, United States - RVT145D125 (version 2) ...
TCCGAGATCGACGTCTCCTGCGAGGCCTGCCACGGCCCCGGCTCCGTCCACGTGAGCCGCGCCCGGGCCGCGGCCGCCGGCGAGCGCCCCGGGTCCGAGGCCGGAACGGGGCTGACCGTACGCCTCGGCGCACGGGGAGGAGAGTGGGTGCTCGACATGGAGCGTGGGATCGCCCGCCGCGATCCGCCGCTCGACTCACGGACCGAGCTGGAGACCTGCGCGCGGTGCCACTCGCGCCGGGAGCAGCTCGGGGACGACGACGCGCCCGGGGATCCGTTGCTGCGCTCCCACCGCCCGGCGCTGCTGCGGGAGGGGCTCTACTACCCGGACGGGCAGATCCGCGACGAGGTCTACGTGTGGGGCTCGTTTCTCCAGAGCCGGATGCACGCCGCCGGGGTGACGTGCAGCGACTGCCACGACCCGCACGCCCTGGACGTGCGCGTCTCCCCCGACGGCGTCTGTGCCACCTGCCATCTCCGGGAGAGGTTCGACGTCGCCTCGCACCACCGCCACGAGCCGGGCTCGGCAGGCGCGAGCTGCGTGGAGTGCCACATGCCCTCGCGGCGCTACATGGTGGTGGACCCGCGCCGCGACCACAGCTTCCGCATCCCCCGGCCCGACCTGAGCGTGAAGCTGGGCGTGCCGAACGCCTGCTCGGGCTGTCACGCCGACCGCCCCGCGGGCTGGGCAGCCGACGCCGTGGCGCGGTGGTACGGGACCGAACGCCGGCGGGAGCCGCACTACGGGGAGCTGCTGACGGCCGGTCGCGAGGCCCGGCCCGGCGCGGCGCGAGCCCTGGAGCGGCTGGCGGGGGCGCCCGCCGTCCCGGCGATCGTGCGCGCCACGGCCCTGGAGCTGCTCGGCCGGCTCGCGACCGAGGAGTCCCTGGACACGATCGAGCGTGGCCTCGCCGACGCCGATCCGCTCGTCCGCTACGGCGCGGTGGAGGCACTCGAGGCGCTGGGGCCGGGGCATCGGGCTGCCCTCGGGGCGGCCGCGCTCTCCGACCCGATGCGGGCCGTCCGGGTGGGCGCCGCGCGCCTGCTGGGCGCCGCGGTCCCCCCCGGCGGCGGCTCGCCGGCCCTCGAGGCCGCGCTCGCGGAGTACCGCAGCGCGCAGCTCTTCAACGCGGACCGCCCCGAGGCCCACCTGAATCTCGGGGTGCTCCACGCGCAACGCGGGGAGACCGCCGCCGCCGCGGTCGAGTACGAAAGGGCCCTGGAGCTGGCGCCCTGGTTCCTGCCCGCCTACGTCAACCTCGCGGACCTGCGCCGGACGCAGGGTCGCGAGGCCGATGGAGAGCGCCTGCTGCGCGAGGCTCTCGAGGTGGCCCCGGACGACCCCGACGCGCTCCACGCTCTGGGGCTGCTCCTGGTGCGCGAGCGCCGGCTCGACGAGGCGATCGACTGCCTGGCTGGCGCCGCCGAAGGCGCCCCAGGCGCGGTGCGCTACGCCTACGTCTACGGGATCGCGCTCCAGTCGGCGGGGCGCGTCGACGAGGCCCTCCGGGTCCTGGAAGACGCTCACGAACGCCATCCGGGGGACGTCGAGCTGCTCAAGGCCCTCGCCACGATCAGCCGCGACGCCGGCTCCGTCGAGTCGGCCCTGCGCTACGCGCGCCGCCTCGTGGCGGTGGCGCCCGCCGATCCGGGCGCCCAGCACCTGCTCCGGCAGCTCGAACGCGCCGCGCGGTGAGTGTGAGGGGGGGGCGGCGCCTCACCCCGGTCGGCCCTAGAATCGGCGTATCGGAGAAGGCCGCGCGCGCGGCAAGGGAGCGGAGGAACCATGTCCGGACCGAAGCTGATCGCCGTCGTCGGCGCAACGGGCGCCCAGGGAGGCGGTCTCGTCGACGCCGTCCTCGAGGATCGGAGCGGGGAGTACGCGGTGCGCGCGCTGACCCGCGATCCCGGCTCGGACAAGGCGCGGGCGTTGACCTCCAGGGGAGCAGAGGTGGTGGCGGCGGACGTCGACGACCCCCCCAGCCTCCAGAAGGCGTTTCGGGGCGCCCACGGCGCGTTCTGCGTCACCTTCTTCTGGGACCACTTCTCCCCCGAGAGGGAGCTCGCCCAGGCGGAATCCATGGCCCGGGCGGCGAAGGCGGCGGGCGTCCGCCACGTCGTCTGGTCCACGCTCGAAGACACGCGGCTCCGCGTGCCCCTCTCCGACGACCGGATGCCCACGCTGATGGGGAAGTACAAGGTCCCCCACTTCGATGCGAAGGGCGAGGCGAATCGCTTCTTCCTCGAGAGCGGCGTCCCCACGACGCTGCTTCACACGTCGTTCTACTGGGACAACCTGATCCACTTCGGATCCGGACCGAAGCCGGGTCCCGACGGGAAGCTCGCCTTCACCCTGCCCATGGCGGACAGGAAGCTGCCCGGCATCGCGGCCGGCGACATCGGCCGCTGCGCCTTCGGCGTGTTCAAGGCCGGGAGCGAGCTGGCCGGACGCAGCGTGGGTGTGGCCGGCGAGCACCTCACGGGAGAGCAAATGGCGGCCGCCCTCGCCAGGGCCCTCGGCCGGGAGGTGGTCTACGCCGCCGTCACGCCCGAGGAGTATCGCGGCTCCGGATTCCCGGGCGCCGAGGACCTGGGCAACATGTTCCAGTACAAGCGCGACTTCGAACGGGAGTTCTGCGCGATGCGGGACCCGGCGGCGAGCCGGCTGCTCAATCCGGCCCTGCAGAGCTTCGACGCGTGGCTGGCCCGGAACGCGGGGCAGATCCCCCTGGAGTGACGCCGCCGCAGATACCACCTGCGGACCTGCTTCGAGCCGGTAGGCTCAGCGGCACTCGCTTCCCCCCGACTCGAGAAAGCGGGCTTCCAGCGTGCGCCGCGCCTCGGCGTACGCCGCCAGGGCCGCGTCGCGGCTGCCGTGCATGTTGATGCTCCCGCGGGCGACGCTGTCGGCGAGGTAGTCCACGTAGCGCACCAGGTAGCAGGCGTCCTCGGCCGAGGCGCGGATCGGCCGTCCGTCGACCAGGGCGTACACGGGGTTCGTGACGGCCCGGGGGCTGCGGGCGACCAGCCACGCGCTGGACTCGAGAGCGATCTCGGTCACGACCCGCGCGTGCCCGGCGGGCAAGGGCAGCGTCAGGACGGGTCGTCCGTTTCCGAGGATTTCCACGTCGGCGGCCCCGGCCAGGTTGGCCTCCACCACGATCGTCGCCGGCAGTCCGGCCCCGAGCCGAGCCTCCTCGCCCAGGCGGGCGCCGGCCACCTCCAGGTTGAGGGACTCCCGGTCTCCCGACGCCACCACCACGCGGCCCGCCCGGATCGCCTCGAGCCAGGCGGCGTAGCTCAGGGGGCCCCGGATCAGGGCGTGATTGCGGAGGACGTCCCCGTCGAAGGAGTGCGCGATGCACGGGTAGTCGCTGGCCCCCATGAGGGTGACGCGCAGCCCGGCGTTCTGGAGGCTCTTCCAGAGCTTCCAGGTGCCCGGGTCCACCACCGTCTCTCCCGGCTCCTCGGTGGAGAGGAAGTGGATCCGACCCCGGGCGGCGTGGACGGGGAGCTCGAAGGGACGCCCCCAGGTGTCGAGTCGCGGGAAGCTGCCGTCGGCAGGCCACTTGAAGCCGTGGGCCATCCCGATCGTCACGCCCGGATCCTGTCCGCTCGCCCAGTCCACCACCGGCACTCCGGAGAGCGAGGTCGCACCCGCGTCGAAGAAGTCCAGCTCCCGCAGTCCGAGCAGGATCAGGTGACCGCCCCGCTCCGGCTCGAAGTGGGAGACCTCGACGTCGAAGTGGAGCACGTGCTCGGCGGTGGAGACCGGATGGTCCCGGCCGGTGAACCACGGACGGTCCCGCTCGTAGCCGATGCCCCAGAGCAGGGCCGAGACCACGTCGAGGTGGTGCCGCTCCTGGAGCTCGGCGAGCTGCTCGGGGGAGTGGCTGACGTCGCAGTCCCAGGCCGTGGCGTGGACGTGGGGATCGCCCGTCACCCAGCGAAACGTCTCCTGGGCTGGGGCGGGGAGCGCCGCCAGACACAGCCATCCGGCCAGGGAGGCCCGCAGGGTCGCACTGCGGAGGGGCGGAAGCACGGCCTGCTAGTGTAACCGCCCGGGCCTCAACCGCCATGATCCGGCTCACCCGAGCCGGGCGTCTCCGCCAGCGCCTGGGCGGCGATCTCCGCCGTGAGGGCGTGCCCCCAGGGGTCGAGGTGCCCGAGCTCGTCGAGGAGCAGCTCGTCCCTGGAGACGCCCATGGCCTCGTAGCGCCGTTGGAGATCCAGGACCGACCGGCCCTCGAGATGCGGCGAGCGGAGCAGCTTGCGCACGATGCGGCGCCCGCGGGTGAACGTCTTGTCTGCCGGGTGGAGCAGGATCAGCGTGCGCGCCCCCCAGCTGTCCCCGAGCCGGGCCGTCTCCGCCAGCAGCCGCGCGGTCAGGTCGACGGCCGCGTTCAGATCCGCCAGCGAGGCCTCCACGATGTCGAGCCAGTGCCGCGTCCCCTCTGACCGCGGCGTCCCCGGGGGCGCGACGAGCAGGCGGTAGAGGGCCGAGCGCTCCTGGAGGGCCCGGGCCAGGCGCCCCCGAGCGGACAGCGCCAGGTGCTCGTCCCGGAGTCTCAGCTCGCTCCCTGCCAGCGTGAAGAACGGCTTGGGGTAGCGGCCGTCGTAGAGGAAGTGGTCCAGGCGGTTGTCCACCGGGTCGTTCGCGATGCAGACGCTCAGGACCAGCACGTCGGGCGAGAGCTCCGGTCCCAGTGCCCGGAGCCGGAGCAGCGACTGGTCGGTGCCGTACCCCTGCACGGCGAGGTTCGCCACCGCCAGGCCGTCGCGGCGATCCAGGTGGGCCGAGAACGTCTCGTGGTCGTCGACGTCGTAACCGAAGGCGACCGAGTCCCCCACGACGACGACCCGTAGCTCCTCGCCGCGCCGACCCCCGTCCGCCAGGAGTCGCCCGCGATAGCCCCGTTCGTTCACCGTGATACAGCGGGTCCCCTCGCACAGTCGCACTCGCGGTCGCGGCTCCCAGCCGAAGCGCTCGGAGTAGCGGTGGAGCACGGTGTGGCTCGGCTGCGCCGACGCATCGCGGTGCCGGGCCCACCGCTCCGCGCCGAGCAGCCCGAGGAGCGCGACGCTCGCGCTGCCGAGGGCGAGCAGCAGCTCTTTGGCGCGCGACGACCTGGGCTTCTCGCTCAACCGCGCAGAGGCTACACCCAGGTGGGCCAGCCGTGCGCATTCCCCGGCGGGCTGCTACGCTCCCGGCATGGGACGCTTGGTGCAGTCCTGGCTGGCGGCGGCGCTCGCGTCGGTCGCTTGCGGCGCGGCGGCGCAGGAGCTGGCGCAGCGCGTCGACCCCTTCGTCGAGCGACCGCGGGTCCTCGTCCTCACCGACGTCGCGAACGAGCCGGACGACCAGATGTCCCTGGTCCGGCTCCTCGTCTACGCGAACGAGCTGGAGATCGCGGGTCTGGTGGCCACCACCTCCACCTGGATGAAGGACCGGGTCCGCCCCGACGTGATCCACACGCTGATCGACGCGTACGAGAAGGTGCAGCCGAGCCTCTCGCGCCACGCCGAGGGCTACCCGGCCGCCGAAGCGCTGCGAGCGCTCGTGACGACGGGGCAGCCCGGCTACGGCATGGCGGCCGTCGGTGAGGGGAAGCTCTCCACGGGGGCGGCCCGCATCCTGGAGGCCGCGGCGGAACCCGACGAGCGGCCGCTGTGGGTGTCGGTGTGGGGAGGTGCGAACACCCTCGCCCAGGCACTGCTCCACGCCCGGGAGACCCGGAGTCCCGGGGAGGTCGAGGCCCTGGTCTCGAGGCTGCGGGTCTACACCATCTCGGACCAGGACGACGCCGGCCCGTGGATCCGCCGCGAGTTCCCGGCGCTGCACTACGTCGGCGCGCCCTCGACCCCGGACGGGGAGGAGTATCGGTACGCCACCTGGACGGGGATCAGCGGAGACCGCTTCTACGGGAACGGCGCCGGAGCCGACTTCGAGACCTTCACCGACGCCTGGGTCGACGAGCACATCCGCCGCGAGGGCCCCCTGGGCGAGCACTACCCCTACCCGTGCTGCATCCACGAAGGGGACACGCCCTCCTTCCTCGGCCTGCTCAACAACGGGCTGGCCAGCTACATGAGCCCGTCCTGGGGGGGCTGGGGCGGCCGCTACGTGTGGCGGCAGCCCTACGGGGAGGTGCGCCCCAGCTGGACGCAGGGCGGGGACTCGTACCCGAGCCAGGCCAACTCCCGGGACACCGTGGTCGGCAGCGACGGACGGACCTACACCTCGGATCAGGCCACGATCTGGCGCTGGCGGCGGGCGTTCCAGCACGACTTCGCGGCCCGCATGGACTGGACCACGAAGCCCCCCGAGGCGGCGAACCACAACCCGCAGCTCGTGCTCGAGGGCCAGCCCGGGCGTGCCCCGATCTACCTCGCCGCGCGGGTGGGGGAGCCGCTCGCGCTCGACGCGACGGGCAGCGCCGACCCGGACGACGACGCGCTGAGCTACACCTGGCTCTTCTACCCCGAGGCGGGCACCGGGATCCCCGAGCGGCCCGTCTTCACGGACCGGCGGGCGGTGTTCGCGCCCCGGCCCCCCGGAGAGGCGAGCGGGCCGCCGGATCTGGTTCCCCGGGTCGAGATCGAGGACGCCCACGCGCCCGTCGCCCGGGTCGTTCCGCGGGTGCCGGGACGCGCCCACGTGATCTTGGTGGCGGAGGACGACGGGACGCCCAGCCTGACGTCGTATCGCCGCGCGATCCTCGAGATCGAGCCGGCTGCGCCCGAAGCGCCCGGCGCCGAGGACCGGCCTCAGCCGTAGAGTCTCGCGAGCCGCCTGGGGGGGAGACCGACCGCGTAGAGACCCAGCAGCCCCCAGTTGCGGAGCGTCGTGCTCACGATCCCCGAGCGCTCCCAGCGCCGCGCGCTGGTGACCGCCCGAGAGCGCGGAAAGGCGAGCGGCCCGAGCCGGCCCAGGCGGCGCACGAAGGCGACGTCCTCCATGAGCGGAAACGGCGGGAAGCCCCCGCTGGCGGCGTAGGCGTCGCTGCGCACGAAGATTCCCTGGTCCCCGAAGGGCAGCCGCAGCAGGCGGCAGCGCATCGCCACCCCGGCCTCCAGCAGCCGGTAGCGTCGCCTGGGGGAGTCGACGGCGAAGCGGAACGCGCCTCCCACCACGGCCCGAGGGAGCTCGAGCAGCGACCTGTTCCACCCTTCCTCCAGCCAGGTGTCGGCGTGGAGGAAGACGAGCCACGCGCCCGTCGCCTCCCGCGCTCCCCGGTCGAGCTGGATGCCCCTCCCCAGCGCCGAGACCAGGACCCGGGCGCCGGCCGCCGCCGCGACGTCGCGGGTGCGGTCCGTCGACCCTCCGTCCACCACGAGCACCTCCACTCCGGCCCCGGCGGCGCGCGCGGAGCGCACGGCGAGCCCCACGTTGCCCGCCTCGTTCCGGGAGGGGATGACCACCGAGATCGGGGAGGTCACGCCCCGACCCCGGGGCCGTCGGCTGGCTCCGGAGGCGACGGCGCGAGGTTCGTCGCCGGAATCGGGAGGATGTCCAGCTCTCCGATGGGTGATGCTGGAGGTCGCACCCCGTCCGGTCATCGTCCCCGCGCCAGCTCCCGGGCCTTCTCCTGGCTGTTCAGGGTCCAGTCGTACTCCGTCTCGCGAAGCTCGAAGTCGCCGGAGAGCAGCAGCTGCTTCTCGGGACCGTCGGGGTAGAAGCCGGCGAGGTACTCGCCGATCTTCTCGTCGCTGCCCCCGAAGTCCTCCCGGTAGTAGCTGACGTAGATCATGCTGCCGTAGACGACGCGGTTCGCGACGTCGACGCGGTTCCTGGCGGGGGTCTCGAGCAGGAACCTCACGCTCTGGTCCTGGAGCTGCTCCTCCAGCCGGGCTCCCGTGTACGCCTCGCTCCGGAGCGGCGGGCAGCCCATCGCCGCGCACACGAGGGCGAAGTGGATCCGGGGCTCGTCGAAGCGCTTGCGGATGACGTCGTGCTCGATTGCGTCGAGGTGGTAGACCTCGCCCGCGACCCGGGCCAGCTCCTCCTTCCAGGGCCCCTTCAGCTTCAGGAACAGCGTCTTGTTGATGTTGCGGATCGAGTCCCGCTCCTGGTGCTCGACGACGAGCTGGATCGTGTAGGCGTTGTACGCGTTGATCCATAGCGCGAGCCGCTCCGCCCCGTCGAGCCCGGACAGGTCGGCCTCGGCGAGGCTGTCCAGGTAGGACCTGAAGCCGGCCGAGCGGGCGAAGGCGTCGTAGTCGACCATGCCGTCGACGACGTGGGCCCGGAGCAGAGAGTCGAAGCCGGAGTGGTCGAAGGTCGACGCCCGGACGGGAGCGCCCCCCGCCAGGATCGCGGCGACGCCGAGCCATGCTTGGAGCGTGCGGCGCATCATCCTCCTCGGTTTCCAGGCCGGGATTCTATCTCCCTGCCCACTCCCAACCCTCCCCTCTCCTCCGGCGTCTCTCCAGCGGGAGCAATGGAGGTGGGGATGAGTCTGCTCGGAGACCTGAGCTTCGGCCTGCGCCTGATTCGCAAGCGGATCGGCTTCGCCTCCCTCGCGGTCGTGACGATCGGGATGGGAATCGGCGCCAGCGTCTCGATGTTCAGCGTCGTGCACGGGATCCTGCTGACCCCGTTGCCGTTGCACGACCCGGACCGCCTGGTGACCCCGAACGTGATCGGCCCCCAGGGGTTCGAGATCTCGCTGTCGATCCCCAACTTCGAAGACTGGAGGGATCGGAACCGCACCTTCTCCAGCTTCGGGGCGAACGCCGGCCGAACCCACACCCTGACCGGCGGCGACCGCCCGGAGGTGGTCCGGGTGCGCCACGTCCTGGGCGACTTCTTCGAGACCCTCGGGGTGTCCCCGGCCCTCGGGCGCTGGATCGGCTCGGAGCAGACCTGGGCCGGCGCCGAGCCGGTCGCCGTGGTCAGCCACGGCTTCTGGCAGCGCCGCCTGGGCGGAGTGCCGGACGTCCTGGGGCGCGCCCTCACCCTGGACGGCGAGGTCTTCACCGTCGTCGGCGTCATGCCGTCCGGGTTCGCGTTCCCGAACGCGGAGACCGAGGTGTTTCTGCCCATGGGCTACTTCTCGAAGCGCATGTGCTGGGAGGTGCGGGGCTGCTCCCAGGGGACCTGGGCCATCGGGCGCCTCGCTCCGGATACCTCCATCGACGTGGCGCAGGCCGACCTGGACCGGATCGTGGCCGAGATCGAAGCTGCAGAGGGGCAGAAGTCCGCTCGCCCCGTCCTCCAGGGGCTCCACGCCGCCTTCGTCCAGGATGTCGAGGCGCAAATCTGGGTCCTGATGGGCGCCGTCCTGCTCGTGCTCCTGGTGTCGTGCGCCAACGTCGCGAGCCTGCTGCTCGCCCGGGGCGAGGCCCGGGTCAGGGAAATCGCGATCCGGACGGCCCTCGGTGCGGGGCGCGGCCGGCTGATCCGCCAGCTGCTCACCGAGAGCCTGCTGCTCGCCCTGGCCGGGGGAGCGCTCGGAGCGGGCCTCGCGTACCTGGGCATCCGGGGGCTGCTGGCCCTGGCTCGCGAAGAGCTGCCCTCGGGCCTCGCCTCCCAGGTCGGTCTGGACGTCCCCGTGCTCCTCTTCTGCGCCGCGGCGGCGCTGGGCTCCGGACTGCTGTGCGGGATCGTCCCCGCGCTCCGGAGCTCGCGGCCCGATCTGTCGGGCGAGCTGGGCGAGGGCGCGCGCGGAACGGCGGGCCGGGCGCGACAGCGCCTCCGGGGAGGGCTGGTGGTGGCGGAGGTGGCCCTCTCGGTCGTGCTGCTCGTGGGCACGGGGCTGATGCTGAAGAGCCTCGCCAACCTGGGGAACGTTCCCAAGGGCTTCGAGGCCGTCGGCGTGCTGACGGCGGAGGTGTCGCTGCCGAGCATCCGCTACGGCGAGAAGGAGAAGGCATGGCCCTTCTTCGAGCGGCTCCTGGAGCGCATCCGGGTGCTCCCCGGAGTGGAGGCCGCGTCCCTGGCCAACATGGTTCCCCTGGGCGGGAACAGCTGGGAGATGGGGATCTACCCCGAGGGAACGGAGATCGTCCCCGAGCGCTCCAGCTCCGTCCTCTACCACATCGTCGCGGTGGGCCACTTCGACACGCTGCGGATTCCGCTGCTGAAGGGGCGTGTCTTCACCGAGCTCGACCACGAAGGGTCTCCCCTGGTGGCCGTGGTCGACGACAGCATGGCCGAGAAGTTCTGGCCCGGAGAGGATCCGATCGGGAAGCGCGTGACCTTCGAGGCCGAGACCTTCGACGAGGGTGCGCCGCGGGTGTGGCGCACCGTGGTCGGGGTGACACGGAACGTCCGGCACTACGAGCTGGAGAGCCCGTCCCGGATCCAGGTCTACGTCCCCATGCAGCAGAGCCACCTCGGCTGGTCCAGGTCGATGAGCGTGCTGCTGCGCACGGCAGGCGACCCGGCTGCCCTGACCGAGCCGCTGCGCCGGGTGCTCGGGTCCATGGACCCGGAGGTGCCGCTGGACGAGGTCGAGACGATGCAGGGCTACGTGCGCGGGGCCATGGGGCGTACCCGGGCCGTGGGGCTGCTGCTCTCGACCTTCGGCGGCATCGCGCTGGCCCTGGCCGCGATCGGCCTGTTCGGCGTGATGTCGTACTTCGTCGTCCAGCGCTTCCGGGAGATCGGCATCCGCATGGCCCTGGGGGCCACAGCCCCCGAGGTGATGCGGCGCGTGGTCCGACAGGGGCTCGGCGTGACTCTGCTCGGGGTGTCGGTCGGAGCCGCGACGGCGTACACCCTGGGGCGCCTCACCGCGAGCCTGCTCTTCGAGGTCAGCCCCGCGGAGCCCGCGACCTACGCCATGGTGGCGCTCACCATGGTCTGCGCTGCCCTCGGCGCCGCCATTCTCCCGGCGCTCCGAGCCACGCGCGTCGACCCGGCCGTGGTGCTCCGGGAGGAGTAGCGGGAGCTCAGGAGCCGGCCCCGTCGGGGTCGAACGGGGGCTGGGGCTCCAGGGGCCTCAGGTTCCGGCCCGCGAGTCCCGGGTGGTCGGGGGACAGCTTCCTCGCCCGGTAGATCCCGTACTTGAACTGCTCGGCCATTGGCGGCACCCATCCGGGCGCCTTGCCCCGGAACGGGCTCCTCAGCTCCCACACGACCTGCCCCTCCGGCGTGACCTCCATCAACCGCCCCTGGGGCCCCGAGCAGATGAACGTGTTCCCCCCGAGGAGGCGGTGCGCTCCCGAGATGAAGGGCGCGTAGAAGGTCTCCTTGACGGCCGCCGTGTACGACCAGGCGGGGGCGGCGGGGCCGAAGGGGGCGCTCGGCTCGAGAGCGTAGCTGCCGTCCGCCGCCAGCGGCGGAGCGATCTCCAGGACAGAGGACCACTCGCCGGGGGGGCCGTCCCCTCCGTTGTTGAAGACGGTCAGATTCCCCGCGCCGGGCCAGCCCTCGGGCACCCACTCCACCTGGTGCTGGTAGAAGAGCTGCTGGTCCTCCTTCTCGCCGCGGCCACAGAGCTTCGGGTTGCCCCAACGGTAGAGGATCTCGCCGCCGCGGCCGGACCTCCCACCGGTGCTGCCCCGCGCCTGCTCGGTGGTCGTGGAGTGGTCGAGGATCCACAGCTCGCCGATCTCGGGGTTGCTCACGGCGATCTGGTCGAGGGTGGCGTCGTAGTCCACCGAGTTCATGTGGAGGAAGTCCGACTGAAGGTCCTCCGGTGTCGCGTCGTCCGGGACGTAGCCGAGTGCCTTCAGCCGCGCCAGCTCCTCCTCGTCCACGATCGGGGCGTCGCGGTCGCCGTTGACGTCGAGCCGTCCGGGCTCGCGGCTCGGATCGCCGTAGTTGTCCGCCTCGGGGTCGTGGCTCTGGACCAGGTGGTCCCACAGGTGCCACTCCCAGACGATCCGGGCGTCGTCGGGGGGGAGCGGCTCGATCTCCAGCAGCCACTCGGACCAGAGCCCCTGCTCCGGGGTGGAGTCGGCTCTCCTACCGGCTCGCCTGGCCTCCTCGGGAGTCTTGAGCTCCCAGGCGATGGCCAGGATGTTTCCGTTCGGAAGCGGCTCGATGTCGTGGTGCAGGATCCGGCGCTCGTTGGCCAGCTGCCACTGCCAGGTCAGCTCGCCCTCCCACGTCTTCCGGAGCAGCCCGCCCCCGACGCCGCCAGCCCGGAACCCCGGGGGCTCGGGGAGTCGCGTGCCGCGCAGCAGGCTCCCGTCCTGGAGCAGGTAGTGGGAACCGCCCGCTGTGGGGTGGGTCCAGGTGTGGACGACGCGCCCCTGGACGTCCAGGAGGTACGTCGTGGCGCCGAGCAGCGGCTCGAAGAGAACGTAGCCGGGGGAGACCTCGGGTCGCGAGACGACCACGCCCCGCGGCTCGGCCATGGAGTCGATGATCCAGGCCGGGGGGGGTCCGCCTTCACCTGGCGGGCCGCCGCCCGGCGGGGCCGCGGCCCCTCCACGATCGTTCGCCGTCTCCTGTGCAGGTGACGTCTCGCTATCGCTGGAGCAGGACACGGCGACGACGGCGAGGCAGACCGCCACGGCGCGGCCGAAGGCGCGAGAGTCTCTCCACATGTGACGACCCTCCTCGGGTCGACGGCGAGCTTAGCGGGGTAGGGGGCCGGGCTTCAAGGGGACGTGGTGATCGTGGTGAGAACCCCCGCCGAGCACGTTCCACCGATGGTGTTCGAGTAGAGCAACACCTGGTAGACACCGGGCTCGACAGTAAAGGGACCGGCGTTCAGGACGTAGCCGGTGTTGAGAAGGTTGGTGCAGACGGCCGACTGGTCGAAGGGACTCGGGTTCGCGGGGTTCGTCCCGTCCTGGTAGAGCGCGATCAGGAGTCCCAATCCACCGCCGCTGCAGGTGGTGGGATCCAGCGTGACGGTCACGGTCTGGTTCACGCCGCTCCGGTTCCCGTAGGTGAGCAGCCCATAGTGGTCCGGAGCAGCGGAGGGGCCGCACCCAGGCGTGAACTCCGGCACGAAGACCAGCGTGGGATCGTTGAACGGCGCCGTGAACGGGCCGGGCCGCGGCTGCCGGGGGAGACTCGGGCCTTGCGCCGCGGGGGGCGCCCCGGAGTCGATCGTGAGGCGCAGCGTTGTCCGGGCGAGCCGGACAACGTCGCCGCCGCTCTGGTCGTGAAGGTGCTTGTCGGTGACGCTCACGGTGGCCGTGAACGTCCCCTCGCCGTAGGTGTGCTCGGTGCGGCAGTTGTGCGCGACGTTCGCGTTGAAACTTCCGTCGGGGTTGAAGGGCTCGGTGTCGTCGTCCCCGAAGTGGAACTGCCAGTTGAGGCTGTCCAGATGGCCGTCGACGGGATCCGGCGTCTCCTCGTCCGGGTCGGACGATCGGCACAGGTTGAACTTCACGGTCAGGGGAGCGGGGCCGGAGATCGACGGGAAGGGGTTGTCCGGGACCCAGCGTGGCTGGGTGCGCAGGTCCATGATGGGCGTCGTGTTCGGGCTGTGGAGCGCGCTCACCCCGCCCTGGCTCGCCATCCGGGCGCCGGGCTGCTCGGTGCGGACCTTCGGAGCGCCCCCGACTTCCTGCACGGGAGCCTCGCCGGGCTGCGGCGCGGTCCGTCCCGGAGCCCTCTCGACCGTGCGTGAGTCGTCCCTCTGCGCGGTCTGCTTGTGCTCCCGCCGGACGCCCTGCGCCGACGGTCCCGCATCCGGCACCCCCGGCGCCGTCAGCGTGGATTCGCAGGCGAGCTGCGCGGCCGCCACGCCGGCGACGATGAGCCCCACGACCCGTCGCTTCGCAGTCATTCCGGCCCCCTTCTTCAACCCGCCCGGCGCGGCACCGTCGTCGCGGGACGGAACGCGTAGTATCTCAGCCGCAGCGCCCATCGCCAAGCCGCGAGCCGCTTTCCGCGCCGTCAGCGGGGGGAGCTGTTCAGTCCGCCGCCGCGGACGCACAGGACGTCGAAGGTCGACGCCGGGGTGCTGGAGCCGAGCTCCCCGGTCTCCAGGTTCAGCGTCCCTGCCTCGTAGCGGTCGCTCGTCCAGACGTTCGAGGTGGCGCTCCAGAACGTGAAGCGAGCGCTCCCCGGGGCGAACACGAAAGGGTGCCCGGCGGGCAGGTGGAGGGCCCGGTCGGGAACGACGGGGGACAGGGCTGGAGCCAGCAGCGAGCCCAGCTCGTACGCCTCGGGCAGCCGCCACCCCCAGCGGTCACCGACCCGGCGGGTGGCGCAGTGGGAGAAGGCGTCGCTCCACGCGAGCGGCGGAGGCCCACCGGCCTCCGCCGGGCGCGTGTCGACGTTGCGCTCCCAGACCAGGCCGGTCTCCCGATCCAGCACGGCGACGCCGCCCATCACGATCAGCCAGCGCTGTTCCCCTTCGAGGACCGCTCCCCAGTGCGGGACGTACGCGGCGGTCTCGGGGGTCAGCCCGCTCGACAGCGCGGTCGTGCATCCGCCTGCAGCGACGCACGACGCGCACAGCGCGCTGAGCTCGAGCCATCTGAGCCGCAAGAGCCGGCCTCCGTTCGGGTCGGGAGCGCTCGGGGAGGTCCATGGGCGGATCTCCTGGCGCCGGGGGATAGATTAAAGGAACGCGGACGACGTCGCACGCTCGCCCGGGTCGGGTGGCGGGGTGGTCGAGCCGAGACCCGTCGGGCGGGCGGCGTGGCGTCGCGTCGCCCCGGGCGCACCTGCGGTCCCACTTTAGCCCCCGCCTGCTAAGATACCGAGGACAATGGGCGTTGCGGAGGCCATCACCGCCCCGCCGGGAGACCCATCCATGACGGCAGCGTTGTCGCGTCGCCGGAGCATCCTCGTGCTCGCGGGTGGGCTCTCGCTGCTCGCGGCGCTGCCGGCGGCCGCCTCGCAGCTGCGGATCCGCACCGACCACGGCCCGGAGAACGGCCGGCGGCCCGTCCGCGCGACCACCCGCTACATCGTGCTCCACACGACCGAGGGGCGGGAGGCAGGCTCGCTCCGCAAGCTGCGGACACGGGGCGAGGCCCATTACTTCGTCCACCGCGACGGGAGGGTGGTCCGGCTCCTCGAGAAGGACCGGGTCGCGACCCACGCCGGGCGCAGCATGTGGAGCGGCCGCAGCGACCTCGACGAGGTGAGCCTGGGGATCGAGGTGTCCGGCTACTACGGGAAAGAGCCCGCGTCCGCCCAGTACGTCGCGCTGCGGGAGCTTCTCCGCCAGCTCCAGAGCGTCTACGGGATCGCGGACGAGGACGTGCTGACGCACTCGATGGTCGCGTACGGAGCCCCGAACCGCTTCCACCCCTACGATCACCGGGGCCGCAAGCGCTGCGGAATGGTCTTTGCGCGAGCCGGCGTCCGCGAGCGCCTGGGGTTGAGCGCGGCCCCCCGGGAGGATCCCGACGTGCGATCCGGTCGCCTGCGCATCGGCGACCCCGAGCTCCAGCGATCGCTCTACCCGAAGCCGGCGCCGGCGGTCGCCGCGCGAGCCGCCGTCGGGCAGGCGTCGGACACGATCCGTACCGGCCGGACGGCCTGGTCGATCGCCGGCCCCGAGCACGCCAGCGCAGCGACGCTGTACGTCTTCCCCGACGGCACCCGGGTGCGAGGCGACGGCATCCGGGACTGGAGCGACCTGCCCTCGGGCACCCGCGTCCTGCTGGCGCAGGCGCCGAACCCGCCCGGCCGGGCGCGGGAGAGCCCCGTCGAGAGCGAGTCGGCGCCGCGGGCACCCGCTCCCGGCGGGGACGGGCTGCTCCTGGTCGGCGCGCCGGCGGCCGCTCGCGACCTGCTGGGGAGCGCGGCGACCGCGGGCACCACGACCTACCTGTTCCCCTCGGGTGCGGTGCGAACCGGCCAGGAGCTGGAAGGGGATGGAGAGGGGCGGCGCCTGCTCGAGCGGCTTCCCCCGAAGACCCGGGTTCTCGTCGGCTACCGCCCCGGACAGCGGATCTCCTCGGGGCGCGATCTCCAGGGCATCGCCGGAGGGCAGTGGGCCACACCCTCGACCTACTATCGACTGCCCAGCGGCCGCATCCACACCGGTGTGGAGATCGACGAGAGGAACGTGCCTCGCGGGACACTCGTGTTCCTGCGCCGCTAGCAGGTCGTAGCGGCACGGCGCGGGCTGGCGCCGGCTGAGCCCTTCATGTAGAGCGTCTATATGAAGCGCGAGCAGTGCCGGCGCTGATCGCGGAGCTGCGCCAAGCGCTGCGCGGCCTCGGTCGCCAGCCCGGGTACGCGGCCGCAGTCGTGCTGAGCTTCGGCCTCGGGGTCGGGGTCGATACGGCGGTGTTCAGCCTGCTTCGGGGCATCCTGCTGAGCCCGCTCCCGTACGAAGACGGGGAGAGGCTCGTGGTCCTGGAGCAGCACCTGCCGGGGCTGGGCCTCTCCGACGTCCCCTTCTCCATCGCCGAGCTCCGCGACTACCGCGAGCGCACGCGCAGCTTCGAGGAGATCGTGGAGTACCACTCCATGAGCTTCACGCTGCTTGGGGGCGAAGAGCCGGAGCGCGTGCTGACGGGGGTGGTGTCGGCGGGGTTCTTCGACGTGCTCGGGGTGGAGCCGCTGCTGGGGCGGGCCTTCCGCCCCGAGGACGAGGCGCTGGGCGCCGAGGCCGTGCTCGTGCTCGGGCACGGCTTCTGGCGTCGGGCCCTGGGCGGTGACCCGGGCGTGGTCGGCCGCCTCTTCGAGATGAACGACAAGGCGCACCGGGTGGTGGGGGTGCTGCCTCCCATCCCGCAGTTCCCCCGGGAGAACGACGTGTACATGCCGACCTCGGCGTGTCCGTTCCGGGCCGCAGCGGAGCCCCAGGCGGCGGCGAACCGCAACGCGTTCCGGACGCTGACGCTGATGGGACGGCTCTCGCCGCTCGCGACCAGCGAGCAGGCCGGGGTCGACGTGGCCCGGGCCGGGCTCTCCATCGCGGACGAGCATCCCGACGTCACTCCGCCGGCCGCCGGGCACCGCGCGGGGGCCGTCCCGCTCCACGAGCGCCTCGTGCGCAGTGCGCGGCCCACGCTGATGCTGCTCGCCGGAACGGCCCTGCTGGTGCTGGTCCTGGCCTGTGCCAACGTCGGCAATCTCACGTTGGCTCGCCTGCTGCGCCGCGAGCGGGAGCTGGCCGTGCGCGCGGTTCTGGGGGCCACCCGCGTCAGGATCCTGCGGCTCGCCCTCGCGGAGGCCCTCCTGCTCGGAGCGGTCGGCGCCGCCCTCGCCATCGTGCTGGCCGGGTGGAGCCTCGACGTGCTCGTGGCGTTTTCGGCTCGTTTCACCCCGCGGGCGTCGGGGGTGGAGCTCGACCTCGGGGCCCTCGGCTTCGCCGGGCTGCTCTCGGGGCTCGTCGCCCTCGGGACGGCGGCGCTTCCCTTCGTGTCGGGCCGGATCCACCCGCGTCGGGCTCTGCTGGCGGATCGGGGAGCGACCGAGGGGGCCGGGGGCCTGCGCCTGCGCGGTGCGCTGATCGCGGGTCAGATCGCGGTGTCCCTGACGCTGCTCGCGGCCGCCGGGCTGATGCTCCGCACCCTGCAGCAGCTCCAGCGCGTCGACGTCGGCTTCGACGTCGAGAACGTGCTGGTCGCCGACATTCCCCTGAACTGGACGCGGTTCAGCTCCGTGGCGGAGAACGTTCCCTTCTTCGAGGAGCTGCTGCGTCGGCTCGAGGAGCTTCCGGGCGTGAGCTCCGCTGCCCTCGGGAGCACTGCGCCGCTCAGCGGCACGCCGCCGAACCAGGCGACGTTCCTGGTCGAGGGGCGCCCCGTCGAGCCCGGGGAGGTCGCCCCGATCGTCGAGAGGCGCTTCGCGAGCCCGGCGTACTTCGAGACGCTGGGCATCGAGATCCTCCGGGGTCGCTCCTTCACTGCCTCCGACGCGGAGGGCGCGCCCCCGGTCGTGATCGTCAACCGCTTCCTGGCCCGTCGCTACTGGCCGGACGCGGAGCCGGTCGGCGCGCGGCTCTCTGTGGACGGCGGCGGCACCTGGGCGACGATCGTGGGAGTCGCCGCGGATGTGCGCCAGAACGGCGTGGACGTCGAGGCGGCGGAAGAGGTCTACCACCCGGTGCTGCAGTCGGGTGTGGCGGGCGGCATTCTGGTCCGCGCTTCGGGAGACCCGGGCGCCGTCGGCGCGGCCGTCAAGCAGGCCGTCCACGCCCTCGCCCCCGATCAGCCGGTGACGGGCATCGAGCCTCTGGCACGACGCCGGGATCAGGCCTTCGCGTCGCCCCGGGTGACGGCCACGCTTCTCGGCCTGCTCGCCGCCCTCGCGCTCGTCGTCACGGCGCTGGGGATCGGCAGCCTGATGGCCTACGGAGTCGCCCAGCGCCGCCGGGAGATCGGCATCCGGATGGCCCTGGGGGCGCGGAGCCGGGACGTGCTGGGCCATCTCCTCCTCCGCGGGCTGCGCCTGGTCTCGGTGGGCGTGGCCCTCGGCCTGCTCGGGGCCGTCTGGCTCGGGCGCAGCATGTCGGCGTTGCTGTTCGAGACCGCTCCCACGGATCCCGCGGCGCTCTCCCTGTCGGCCCTCGCGCTGGCGGGGGTCGCCGTCCTGGCGTGCCTGATCCCGGCGAGCCGGGCCAGCCGCATCGATCCGAGCGTCGCCCTGCGGGACGTCTGACCGGGCGGCGACGCGCCATGCCCGCCGGGAGCCGTTCACGGCCGGGTTGGTTAAGATCGGCGGCAGCGGAGGTGCAGATGCGGCGTCGAGTCTTTCTGGGAGCGCTGGCGGCCGGTTCGGCCGTCATGGGTCGTCGGACCGCAGCCCGGCAGGCGGGCGGGGAGAAGCTCAAGGTCGGTGTGATCGGCTGCGGCTGGTACGGGATGGTCGTGCTGAAGGCTGCCTTCGAGTCCGGGGGCGTCGAGGCGGTGGCCCTTTGCGACGTCGACGCGGAGCACCTCAGGACCGCCGCGGACGAGGTGGCAAAGCACCAGGCCGGGAGTCCCGCGACCTACGCGGACTGGCGAGAGCTGCTCGACCACCCGGGTCTGCAGGTCGTGGTGATCGGAACGCCGCCCCACTGGCACGCCCTGCCCTTCATCGAGGCGTGCAGCCGCGGGCTGGACGTGTACTGCGAGAAGCCGCTCTGCTACGACGTGCGGGAGGGGCAGGCGATGGTGGAGGCGGCGCGGAACAGCTCCTCCGTGGTGCAGGTAGGGTTCCAGCGCCGCCAGAGCGCCGCCGTCCGCGAGGGCGGACGCTACATCGCCGACGGACATGCAGGCCGGATACTCTCCGCGGCCGCCCAGATCCACTACTCCCCGGACCTGGTCGACCCGACTCCCCGGGAACCTCCCCCGAGCCTCGACTGGGACGCGTGGTGCGGCCCGGCGCCGAAGCTCCCGTACAGCCCCCAGGTCGGCCACTTCCATTGGCGCCTGGAGAAGGCCTACGGCAACGGCCACCTCGTGGACTGGGGCATCCACTGGATCGACTCGATCCGCATGACCCTGGGGCTCGCCATGCCCCGTTCGATCAGCAGCGCCGGCGGCCTCTACCACCTGAAGGGGAGGATCACGACCCCCGACGTGCTCACCGCCCACTTCGAGTTCGACGAGTGCCCGGTGGTCTGGACGCACCGCTTGCACGGGGCCGCCGAGCACTCCCCGGAGACGAGCATCGGCATGTTCTTCTACGGGGAGAAGGAGACGCTCTTCCTCGACGACCGTCGCTACGTGGTGATTCCCAAGGGGAAGGACGCGGATCGCCGTGTCGTGGAGCCCGAAGGGAACGCCCAGGTGGCCCACGTGAGCGAGTTCCTGGACGCGGTCCGGACCCGCGGAGGGGTCTCCTGCCCGCCGGCGGAGGCCTACCACTCCACGGCGACGGTGCAGCTCGCGATGATCGCCCTCGACTCGGGGGGGCGCGTCGACTGGGACGCCGAAGCCGAGGCGATCGCGGGCGGAGGCGAGGCGAGCGCCCGGCTGATGCGGGACTACCGGGCCCCGTGGGTCCACCCCTGGAAGGGTTGAGTCCCGCCCGGGCTCCGAAGGGCTGCGTGCTAACATGCCCGCGGTGATCGAGAGAAGGCGCTTCATGCAGGCGCTGGCGACCGTCTCCGCGCTGCCGGTCTTCGCCGAGGCGCAGAGCGAGAGAGCGCCGTCGGCTTCGGAGGCTCCGCCGGAGCCGTCGACCGCCCCGCCGACGGCCGACCTCGTCCCCGGGCTCCACGACGACGTGGCCGCGGGTGTCCCGGGCTTCTTCACCGAGGATCGCCGCGCCGCCCTCGAGCGCCTGGGCGACCTGCTCATGCCCTCCGGGGAGCGGCCCGGCGCGTCGGAAGCCGGAGCGGCCGCGTTCCTGGACTTCCACGTGAGCCGGTCCCCGGAAGCGCGCCGGAGCGTGTACGCGTCGGGCCTGGACGCGCTGAACCGATCGGCCCGGGAACGCTACGGACGGGCCTTCGCCCGGGTTGCGGACGAGGAGGCCCACGCGCTGCTCGCCCCGCTGCGCGAGCCATGGACGCCCGGGACACCCGGGGACCCGCTCGCGGCGTTCCTCCGAGTCGCGAAGGAGGACCTGGGCTCCGCCACGGTCAACTCCAAGGTCTACCTCGAGGCGCAGGCCGAGGGCGAGGCGGGACGCCGGCGGGGCGGCGTCGGCCTCTACTGGTACACCATCGAGTAGCCCGGCCGAGGAGCCCGATGTCCCGGAAAGAGTACGACGTCGTGATCGTCGGCTCCGGCGCGTCCGGTGGGATGGCGGCCTACACGCTCACCCGGAAGGGCGCCTCCTGCCTCATGCTCGAGGCCGGGACGCTGCCGGACTTCGACAAGAAGACGGCGCTGCGGCCCGTCTACGAGCTTCCCTACCGTGGGCTCGGCGACCCGAACCGCCTGCGTCACGTCTTCCAGGCCGACGAGTTCAACGCGAACCGCTGGGCCGACGAGGCGGAGAACCCCTACAGCCACCCAGAGGGCGAGCCCTACAACTGGGTCCGGGTACGCATGGTGGGGGGGAAGTCGCTGTTCTGGGCCCGGATGTCGTTCCGCCTCAGCGACTACGAGTTCAAGGCCGCGGAGCTCGACGGCTTCGGTGAGAGCTGGCCGATCTCCTACGCCGACCTGGCTCCCTACTACGACCGGGTGGAGAGCATCTTCCGCGTGACGGGCCGCGCCGAGGGCCTGGAGCAGCTCCCCGACGGGCCCTTCGTCGAGGACCGCTCGCCCTACAGCGGGTCGATCCAGCGCGTGATCGACGCGGCGGGCAGGCGCGACATCCGGGTCACGAAGGTGCGGCGGAGCCTGGGCACCGGGCGGCTGGCCAGCTCGTTCAACCTGACGCTGCCCACGGCGATGGGGACCGGCAGGCTCGACATCGTCGAGAACGCCGTCGCCCGGGCCGTGACCGTCGACCCCGACACCGGACACGCCAGCGGCGTCCGCTTCGTGGACCGCCGCTCGGGCCGCGAGATGCACGCCCGGGGCAAGGTCGTGGTCCTGGGCGCCTCGTGCCTGGAGAGCACGAGGCTCCTGCTCAACTCCGGGATCGCGAACTCCAGCGGCGTCCTCGGTCGCTACCTGATGGACCAGTTCTACGTCAGCGGCGGCGTCCAGGCGCTGGTCCCCGAGGCCCGCGGCGGAAAGGCGCCCCGGGGGCTGATGGGCGGCGGCGGCTACATCCCCAGGTTCCGCAACCTGAAGGGCGGCCCCATGGCGAAGGACTTCATCCGGGGCTACGCCGTCGACTTCTACAGCGGTGGCACGCCCGACCCGAAGTACTTCCCGCTCTACGGCGCGGAGCTGGCGCGGACGCTGGAAGACACCCGGGGAGCCGGGATCTCCTTCACTACGATGGGCGACGTGCTGCCCCGCTACGAGAACCACGTGCGGATCGACGACGAGACGGTCGACGCGTGGGGCATACCCGCCCTCCGGATCGAGACGCGTTACACGGACAACGAGCTCAACATGGCCCGCGACGCGAAGGACACGTTGTCCCAGCTCTGCGAGGACGCCGGGTTCGAGATCCTGTCGGCCCATGACCAGATGTACCCCCCGGGTTACAGCATCCACGAGCTGGGCACCTGCCGGATGGGTAAGGACCCGAAGAAGAGCGTGCTGAACGGGTGGAACCAGAGCCACGACGTCAGGAACCTGTTCGTGGTGGACGGGAGCAGCTTCGTGACCGCGGGCAGCCAGAACCCCACGATCACGATCATGGCGCTCGCGATGCGGGCGTCGGAGTATCTGGCCGAGGAGCTTCGCGCGGGCAACCTTTGAGGTTCGCCTCCCTCGGCCTGCTCGCGGTCTTCGCCGGGGTCCAGGACGGCTCCCCGGAGGGGCCCGTCCAGCCGGTCCCCTTCAGCCACGCTCTCCACGCAGGGGCGCTCGCCCTGGGGTGCACGGCGTGCCACGCGAACCCCGATCCCGGCGAGACGATGTCGTTCCCGGCCTTGTCGTCCTGCATGGAGTGCCACGCCGCGGTGAGCACCGGATCGCCGGCCATCCGGGAGATCGCCGCCGCGGCCGAGGCCGGCTCGCAGCTGCCCTGGGTGCGGGTCTACCAGATCCCGAGCTACGTGTACTTCAGCCACCGGGAGCATCTCGCGGCGGGTGCGGACTGCCGCCGCTGTCACGGCGCCGTGGAGGAGCGGGAGCGACTCTTCCTCGAGGGCGACGTGACCATGGACGGCTGCATGAGCTGCCATCTCGCGACGGGCTCCAGCCTCGACTGCGCCTACTGCCACGAGCCCTTCGAGCAGGGCTTCTAGCCGCTCAGCGCTCCCAGCGCAGCTCCGCGCCCAGGATGCGACGGTCGAGCCGCGGCACGAACTGGAGTCCCCGCCGCAGCGCGTAGCTGTCCCGGTTCCGGATCAGCGGCACGACGGGCGCCTCCTCCGCAACGATCTCGGCCAGCCGCAGCAGCAGACCCGCCCGTCTCGCCGGGTCGAAGGCGGCGGCGGAGGCCTCGATGAGGGCGTCGGCCTCCGGGTTCGACCAGCTGCCGCCGTTGTAGCGCCCGTAGCTCTGAGTCGGGGTGTGGAGCAGGTACTCTGCGCTCGCTCCCAGGTCGGCAGCCGTCGCGATCCAGGACACCATGGCCAGGGCGGTATCCCTGCGTCGGACGCGCTCGAGGAGGTCCGCGATCCTCTGCAGTCGGGGCAGGATGCGGATCCCCACCCCACCCAGGTCGCCCTCGAGAGAGGCGAGCACCTCCTGGGAGTCGGCCGCGATGTCGAGGGCGACCTCGAAGCCGTCGGGATAGCCCGCCTCGGCGAGCAGTCGCCTCGCGGCCTCGGGGTCGTGCCGTGGCGCGGCCAGGCCCCGGTGGTACCCGAAGGCCCCGGGGACCGCGAGCTGGTCGATCGCCTCCCCCCGCACGTCCGGATGGCGAGCGAGCGCCCCCCGGTCCACGGCCAGGGTCAGGGCGCGCCGGACACGGGTATCGAGGAACGGGTTCCCCTTCCCCCCGGCGGCGTCCGGGTTCTCCGGACGGGACACGTCCATCACGAGAAAGTAGATGCGCACGCCGAGGCGGGATGACACGACGAGATCCGGGTCTTCGGCCGCCGCCTCGAGCTGCTGCAGTGGGACACCCCGACTCGGCACCAGATCCACGCTCCCGTCGCGGAGCGCATGGAGCCGGCTCCCGGCATCCGCGATCGCCGCGAACTCCAGGCTCGCGACTCGAGGTGCCTCCCCGTGGTAGCTCGGGAAGCGGCCGAGCCGGACCCGGGATCCGGGCTCGAACTCCACCACGCGATACGGGCCGGTGCCGAGGGGCGGCCCGCCCGCGGGGTTCTCGGTGCAGATCGCGACGTAGGACAGCCGGCTCGGGAGATCGGCCACCGGACGGCGCGTCTCGAAGACGATGGTTCGGGACCCGTGTACGGCCACGGTCTCGATGACGTCCACCGCATCATGGTAGAAGGAGCGCGGGTCGCTGCGGGCCGCCTCGATGCTCCGGGAGACATGCTCCGCGACGAGCTCGGTTCCGTCGTGGAAACGGACGCCCTCCTCGAGCTCGACGACCCAGGTCCGCTCGTCCGGCGTCCTCCAGCTGCGGGCGAGGCGCTGGCCGACGCTCAGCTCCGCGTCGCGGGCGGTCAGCGCCTCGTAGACGTTGGCGCCGATGGACTGCGCGTACTCGCTCCCTCCCCGGTGCGGATGGAGGTCGGACGGGATGTCGGGGTAGGCGACCACCACCCGCTCGAATCGCTCTCCGCATCCGGCGCAGAGCCAGAGCGCGGCGACGGCGGCGGCGCGCCGGGCGCACGGACGCGAACCTCCGGCTCTCATCTCGACGGGCCCCCCACCCGCGGCGATTGTAGCCCAGCCATTGCCGCCCCGGCCGCTTGGTGGGGCCGCGGCGGCCGCTTATGCTCGGGTTCCGACCCGTTCCCCAGAGGTGATGTCGAGCTCATCCAAGCGGCCGACGACAGCGAGCCTGAGGCGCGCCTTCCGCGAGATCATCTGGCCGCGCCGGAAGCTCGTTCTGCTGGGGCTGGTCCTGATCCTGATCAATCGGGTAGCGGGCCTGGTCCTCCCGGCCTCGACGCGCTACCTCGTGGACGACGTCATCGAGCGGGGCGACACGGACCTGCTCTGGACCCTGGTGGGCGCCGTGTCGGCTGCCGTCGCCGTCGGCGCGGGAACCAGCTTCATCCTGACGCGGCTGCTCAGCGTCGAGGCCCAGCTCCTGATCGCCAACCTGCGCGCCGAGGTGCAACGGCACGTGCTGCGGCTCCCAGTCCGGAGCTTCGACGACACCAAGACGGGGGAGCTCGTCTCCCGGATCATGGACGACGTCGAGGGGGTGCGGAACCTGGTGGGCACCGGCCTGGTCCAGCTGGTCGGGGGGAGCCTCACCGCGGTGGTGGCCCTCGGCTTCCTGCTCGACTTCGACCCCACGATGACGATCCTGGCCGTGGTGCCCCTGGGGCTCTTCGCCCTCGTCTCGACCCGGGCGTTCCAGACGCTCCGGCCGGCATTCCGGGAGCGGGGGCAGATCCGGGCCGAGGTGACGGGCCGCCTCACCGAGGCGCTGGGGGGGATCCGGGTCATCAAGGGCTTCCACGCCATCGAGAGGGAGGGGGAGCTCTTCCGGCAGGGGACGCTGCGCATCTTCGAGAACGTGCGCACCACGCTCACCGCCAGCGCTGCGGTCACGAGCCTGGGGGCCTTCTTCATGGGGCTGGCCAGCGTCATCATCATGGGCTACGGCGGCCGGCTCGTGCTCCAGGGATCCATGAGCCTGGGCGAGCTGTTCTCCTTCACGATCTTCCTGGGCTTCCTCGTGGCGCCCATCGTCCAGATCGCGAACATCGGCACCCAGATGACCGAGGCCTTCGCCGGCCTGGATCGCACCGCGGAGCTGCTCTCCCAGCCGGGCGAGGACGACGACCCGCGCCGTATCGTCGAGATGCCCCGGGTGGACGGGCACTTCCGCTTCGAGAGCGTCAGCTTCGCCTACGAGCCCGGCAAGCCGGTGCTCCGGGAGATCTCCTTCGAGGCCACTCCGGGGACGATCGTCGCCCTGGTCGGGAGCTCGGGCTCGGGAAAGACCACTCTCGCGAGCCTCGCGGCGAGCTTCCTCACCCCGCAGGACGGGCGCATCCTGGTGGACGGCTACGACCTCTCCGAGGTGCGGCTCTCGTCGTACCGGCGCCAGCTGGGTCTCGTGCTCCAGGACGAGTTCCTGTTCGACGGGACGATCCGGGAGAACCTGACCTTCGCGCGTCCCGACGCCTCGGACGAGGAGGTCCGGGAAGCCGCCGGGGCCGCTCACGTCCTGGAGTTCGCCGAGCGCTTTCCCGAGGGCTTGGGCACCGTGATCGGGGAGCGGGGTGTCAAGCTGTCGGGGGGGCAGCGCCAGCGCGTCACGATCGCCCGGGCGCTGCTGGCCGCACCCCGCATCCTGTTCCTCGACGAGGCCACCTCCAGCCTCGACACCGAGAGCGAGGCACTGATCCAGGAGAGCCTGGGCGCGCTGCTCGAGGACAGGACCACCTTCGTGATCGCCCACCGGCTGTCGACGATCCAGCGCGCCGACCTGATCCTGGTCATCGAGGAGGGCCGGATCGTGGAGCGCGGCCGCCACGCCGACCTGATCGAGCGCCGGGGCCGCTACCACCACCTCTACACGCTCCAGGCCCGGATCTGAGCTGCACTGGCTAGAATGGCGCGCCCGGTCGGCAGATCCGCCAGCCGGCGAACGGAGGAGAACGTGATGCGTCTCTGGGTACTCGGCGTGGTGGCGGCGTCCTCCTGGCTCGCGGCGGCTCCGGCATCGGCGGCGGACGTCGACGGCGACTGGCAGATGGTCTTCCAGACCGAGGTGGGCCCCCGGGAAACGCCTCTGAACGTGACGACCGACGGCGAGACTGCAACGGCCGTCATGGGGGAGACCCAGCTGGCCGGGACGTACAAGGACGGGCTCCTGGAGCTGAGCGGCGAGCACTACGCCGCCGACGCCGGCTACACCGCGACGCTGACGATCAAGGCTCGCATGGACGGACCGGCCCTCACCGGCGAGTGGATCTGGAGCGAGTACAGCTCCGTGTTCGAAGGCAAGCGACCCGCGGAGTAGCGCCTACCCCTCGTCGAGCCAGACGTCCACCCGGGGCACCCGCCAGTTGTGGTACCCGAGCGTGCCATGGTGAAGACGGCGACCCGGCCCGGACCCGCGCCGCGCTCCTCGAGCTCGAGCGTGACCTCGTGCTCCGCTTCGGGAGGGAAGGTCGGGAGTGGACCTCCCGGGCCGAGGTGCGGCCCTGGCCGCGGCAGCTCGTCGCCGCGACGGCCGCGCGGGTGGCCACGGGCACGGCGCTGCTCGCCATCGGGATCCTGGCGTTCGCGATCCGCCCTGGGGTGCGCGCCACCTGGCTCTTCCTGCTGTTCTGCTTCTTCCTGGGAGGTCACCTACTCGTCTACCTGGCGCTGCTGGCGAGCCCGCGGGCCAGGGTGCTGGGCGAGCAGCTCACGCGTTGCCTGATGAGCGCCTTCGGGATCCTCGGGCTGGTTCCTCCCGCGGGGCGGCGGTGCTGGGCGCGTCCAGCCTGGCCGGCCAGTTCGGCTGGATCGAGGCCGAGCCGTCCCCGCCCCTGCCGAGGAGCTGGCCGCGTTCCTGACGACGATGGTCGGGGACGAAGGGTCCTGTCCGCAGCGGGAGCCCACCGCTGCGCTCCCCGCGGCAGCGCCCACCGAGCGAGCACGCTCCAGGCCCCGGCTGGCTACTCCCCCGACGAGATGACCCGGTTCCTCCCGGCCTCCTTCGCGTCGTAGAGCAGCCGGTCGGCAGCCTCGATCAGCTCCTCGGGACGGCACGCCCCGGCGAGCGCCGCGACCCCGAAGCTGGCCGTGGCCCGGATCTCCTTCCCGTCGAAGAGGAGCACCTGCTGCTCGACCAGCTCCCGCATCCGCTCGGCGAAGCGGCGCGCCTCGGGGAGCGCGGTCTCCGGCAGGACGAAGACGAACTCCTCGCCACCGTAGCGAGCGGCCAGCTCCTCCTGGCGGAGCTCCGAGGCGACGCGTCGGCCCAGGGAGCGCAACACGTGGTCTCCGGCCACGTGCCCGTACTCGTCGTTGATCGCCTTGAAGTGATCGAGGTCCATGATCACCAGGGAGAGCGGCCGGCTGTGGCGCGCGGAGCGGGAGATCTCCCGCGCGAGGAACTCGACCAGGTAGCGCTTGTTGTGGAGCTGGGTGAGCGGGTCGATGATGGTGAGCTTGTAGATCTCCTCGTGGTACTGGCTCTCGACGTTCCCGCTCTCGAGAAACTTGAAGATCGCGTCGCCGATCTGGATGATGTCGCCGTTGCCGAGTGGAGTCTCCTCGGAGATCTCCCGGTCGTTCAGGTAGGTTCCGTTGCGGCTCCCCGAATCCTGGATATGGAGCGCGTCCCCGCTGCGGAAGATGCGGGCGTGGTGCCGCGAGACGCTGCTCAGCTCGAGGACGATCGTGTTGGAGTCTTCGCGCCCGATGCTGACGTCGCCCAGCAGCGGGTGGAGCCGGCCCAGCCGGCCTCCCCGGAGCAGGACGAGAGACGGCGTCCCTCCCGCGGGCGTGCGGGGCGCCTGCATCGGGGCTGTGGGCACCTTGGCCGCCGGCATTTTCGACATTCTACGCATCCCGGGTCTGGTGGCCGTCCCAGGGTCGCCCGGTGAGCCTCCCCGGCCCGGGCGGGCGAGCGCGGCGGGGCCCCGGCCCGCTTACTCGGCGCGCAGGACCGCGTTCGGGTCGGGGGAGCTGGCCGAAACCGCCGGGATCGCGGCAGCGACCAGGCTGATCGCGAGCAGGAGCAGGCCGACCCCGGCCACCACGGAGGGGTCGCGCCCGTTCACGAGCGGGAGCATCTGCGCGCTGAGGCGGGCGGCCCCCACGCCCATGAGCAGGCCCACCGCGATCCCGATCGAGCCGAGGCGGAGGCTCTCGGCCACCACCATGCCGACGATAGCGCGCCGCCGCGCTCCCAGCGCCATGCGGATCGCCAGCTCCCGGGCGCGCCGGGCCACGGCGTCGGCGGTCAGCCCGTACAGCCCCACCGCCGCGATGAGCGTGGCTAGGACTGCGTACAGCGTGAGCTGCTTGCTGAAGTACTCGCTCACCCAGCGAACGCGGAAGATCGCCTGCTCCAGGCTCACGACCTCCCCGAGCGGCTCACCCGGTGCGCCGGTCCGCACCGCATCCCGGATCTGCCCGGCGACGTCCGCCGGAGGACGGTCGCTTTGCACGGCGAGAGCCAGGACCGGGCTGGGCAGGCGCCCGTAGGGCACGTAGAGCTGGACCTCGGGAAGGTCGCCAAAGCTGGTCATGTCCCGACCGTGGTCGACATCTCCCACCACGCCCACCACGGTCAGCCAGGCGTCGGGATCGCCCTGCCGCGGCCGCAGCCGCCGCCCGACGGGCTCGTCGTGACCCCACAGGCGCAGGGCGAGCTGCTCGCTCACGAGCGCGACATCGGCTCCTTCACGGACCTCGGCCCGGCTGAGGTCGCGACCGGCGAGCAGCGGGATGTCCAGGGTATGCCGGTAGCCGTCCGTCACCGATTGCACCGCTGTGGTCACCTCGCTGCCGATGCCCTGGTCGCGGTCCTGAGCCACGAGGTCCCAGGTCCGGTACGAGTCGCTGACGGGCAGCGCGCTGGTCAGTCCGGCGCGTTGGACCCCCGGCAGACGCTCCAGCTCTGCCAGCAGGCGCTGCGCCGTCTCGGTGGCGCCCGCGGCGTCACTCAGCGAGAGCTCGGCGGTCAGGATCCCGGTCGTGCGGTAGCCGCGCTCGGCGCTCCGGAGGGCGAGAAAGCTCTTGACGGCGAGCAGAGCTCCGACAAGCAGCGCGCACGAGAGCGCCAGCTCACCCGCCACGAGCGTGCGCCGCAGCCTGGCACTCGACCGTCCCTCGCTCGTCGTGGACCCGCCGCTGCCCAGGGCCTCGGTCAGCCGCCCTCCCGAACCCTTGAGCACCGGAGCCGCTCCACACGCGAGACCCGCCAGCAGGGAGAACGCCAGCGTGGACACCCCGGCGCGGGCGTCGAAGGAGATCGTGAACAGGTAGGGAGGGTCCACGGGAATCCAGGCCAGGGAGGCGCGAATCCCCAGGATCCCCAGGCCGGCTCCGACGACGCCGCCGAGCAGGCCGAGGACGAGTCCCTCCACGAGGCTCTGGCGGACCAGCCGGCCACGGCTCGCGCCCAGAGCCGCGCGGATGGCGGTCTCCCGACGGCGGGTGGTGGCCCGGGCGAGCATCAGGCTGGAGACGTTGGCGCAGATGATCAGGAGCACGAACAGCCCCGACCCCAAGGACGCGCCGAGCGCCACCCGCACCGCCTCGGGGACGAAGTATTCCCGAAGCGTCAGCACCTGGACGCCGAAGCCTCGGTTCGTCTCCGGGAACTCGCCCTCGAGCCGCTCGGCGATCCGTTGCAGGTCCTGCTGGGCCGCGGCGACCGTCGCTTCGGGACGGAGGCGGGCGATCGCGTGGAGCTGCCGGTGACTCCGCTCGCCCGGATCCGCTTCGAGGCCCAGGGGCGTCCACACCTCGGCCCACTCTGGAAAGAGGAAGCCGGCTTCCATCACGCCGACGATCTCGTGGGGGCGCCCGTCGAGGCGCAGCGTCCGGCCCAGGACACCGGGGTCGCCGCCGAAGCGCTCGCGCCACAGCTCGTCCGAGATGAGGGCGACCGCTCCAGGCTGGCCCGGGGCGTCGTCGGCGGCAAGGAAGGCCCTGCCCAGGACCGGGTGCTTGCCGAGCAGGGGGAACAGACCCGCGCTCACCCGGGCACCGTGCACGCGGGCGGGCTCCACCGGATCGTTGAGGTTGAACATGTGGCGTCGGAACGCGGCGATCCCCGCCAGGGTGCGCTGCCGTTCCGCCCAGTCGACGAGGTTGGGAGCGGAGGTCGGCAGGCGTCTCTGCGCGAGCTCCGGGCGCGTCTCCACCAGGGCCACGAGCCGCTCCGGGTCCCCGAAGTCGAGGGGTCGGCGCACCCAGGTCTCGAAGCCCGAGAACATGACCGAGTTGGCCCCGATCCCGATCGCGAGCACGACGACGATGGCGAGGGTCCAGACGGGTCTCTTCAGCAGCTGACGGGTGCTGTGCCGGAGGTCCTGGAGCAGTCCGTTCACGAAGGTCCTCCCGGCACACTCTACGCAGGGCGCGAGAGGATGTTCCCGGAAAACCTGACCTCGACGGCTCCTCGCCCGCCTACCGCGTCACGAGCACCGGACAGGGGGCGTGCCGGAACACCCGCTCGGTCTCGCTTCCGATGAAGCGGTCCGCGAGCCCGTCGCGCCTCCTGTTCGCCATCACGATCAGGTCAGCGTGCTCGCTCGACGCCAGGTCGACGATGCGCTCCCAGGGCTCCCCGGCCTCCAGGCGGCAGTGGACCAGCACGTCCCCGAACCAGGGCTCCACGAAGCGCCGCAGGACGCGCTCGCTGGGCACGGCGGCGTCGACGATCTCCGGGACGCCCCACAGCTCCCGCACTGTCGGGGTGGTCGCCACGTAGACCGCGAGGACCTCGGCTCCGAACCGGCCGGCGACGAGGGCGGCCATCGGGAAGGCGCCTGCGGACGAGGGAGAGAGGTCCGTCGGGAGCAGCACGCGGCGGTAGGCGAGAGCGTGGCCGTGCGCGGGCTCTCGTACGCAGAGCACCGGGCAGTCCCCGCACCGGAGCACGCCCTCGGTCGTGCTTCCGAGGACGAGGTGGGCGAGCCCCTCGCGGCCGTGAGTGGCCATCACCGTGAGATCCGGCTGGAGAGCGTCGATTCGCGCGAGGAGCGATCGTTGAGCGCTCGTCGTCTGCTCGACGACGACGTCGATCTCCGGGGCCCGGTCGCCAGCCACCCGGGTCAGGGTCTCCCGGGCCAGTCGCTCGCGGCGCCGCCAGTACTCGAGTCGGGGATCCCGAGGGCCACCCCTGGGCCGAGGGCGCACCTCCACT
>Ga0299906_10000650_pt1 | contig 31238 bp, 36 predicted proteins | sample RVTome_14_FD_200259 | JGI IMG/M metagenome (GOLD analysis project Ga0299906, IMG submission 200259) | Soil microbial communities from uranium-contaminated site in the Upper Colorado River Basin, Wyoming, United States - RVT145D125 (version 2) ...
TGCAATGAAAAGTGCAACCAATGGAACAAGAACTAAGAGACCTTACTATGTTTGTACTTTTGGTGGTAATTCTGCAGATAGGTTTGCTACCCAGTTTAAGCTTCAAACAAAAAGAAAACAATCTGCATTGGAATCATTGTCAAAAAAGCATCACAACACCAACGTTGAGGGAATTCCGTCACAAAAAATAGTACAGAAAATAGCCAGCCGTGGCATTTCACTTCGTTCACTCAATCTTTTCACACCATACAAACACACACAAGGAATGAGCAAAGAATTGGCATGCCTTGTCATAAACAAACTCGACTCAACTAATAATCATGATCTTGCAGCAGAGCTACACAACTTGGCAACAGAATCTATTCATTGGTGTAAAATCAAATCTATTGAGACAAGAAAACATACTGGATATGTTTATGATTTGTCTGTTCCTCAAACTCATACCTATATAGTCAATGGAATAATTACACATAATACGGTACAGACCCTTGCATATCTTGCAACCGAAAAACAGGCTTATCCGGCACTTGTAATTGCTCCTCTTGTTACATTAAACAACTGGCAGCGTGAGATTGACAAATTTCTAAAACAAAAAAGCCGAAATGGTAGAATTGTGGATAAAAAAACTCCAAGTTCCACAATTATTCGCAGAGGTAAAGCCGAAGAATTAGGAAAATTTGATTTTTACATAATTAATTATGATTTACTTTACAAACGATCAAAAGATTTAGCAAAATTAGACATCAAAACAATTGTTTGTGACGAAGTACAAAATCTACGTTCAAAAACTACAAAAAAATATCATGCAGTGAAAAAATTAGCGGCTTTGCCTTCAATTAAATATCGTATCGGATTATCTGGCACACCAATTTATAATCGGGGTTCGGAGATTTGGCCAATTGTTGATATTTTAAGACCTGGATTATTGGGAAATTTCAAAGAATTTTGTGAATATTTTTGCTATGTAAATGAAAAAGGCAAAGCAATCGTTCTAGAGAATAAACGCACCTCATTACGTCATCAATTACAAAAACATGTGATGCTTCGAAGACGTAAATCAGACGTTTTAAAAGAATTAAAAGATAAAGTTAGATACAAAGAAGTAATTGACGCTGATACCAATTACTACTTTAATGAATTAGATAAGATTTGGAAAAAACTAGAAGAAGAACAAAAAGATGCAGAAAGTGCCTTTGATAAATCAGCTTCGTATCAAAGGGCAATTCAAAGTGAAAGACAAGTTGCAGGTATAGCAAAATTACCTCATGTGATTAATTTTGTTACAAACATTATGGAAATCGAAGAAAGCGTGGTTGTATTTTGTCATCATAGATCAATCCACAATCTTTTACACCAAAATCTTAGTGACTTTTCACCCGTGTCAATTATTGGAGGACAAACTGACAAAGTTCGTCAAGAACAAATTGACAAGTTTCAAAGTGGAGAATCAAAATTAATGATAGCGGGATTACGTGCAGGTAATGTCGGAATTAATCTTAATCGTGCGAGATATGTAATTTTTGCAGAACTTGATTGGAGTCCAGCAATTCATAGACAAGCTGAAGATAGATTACACCGAATAGGACAAAAAAACACTGTTTTTGCATACTATTTGATTGGTAATGGGACACTTGATAATCATGTAGCAGATGTTTTAGTTGACAAAAGCTATGAAATCGATTCTATCATGGATGAAAAAAATGAAAACTTTGAAAATAAAGAAAAGGCAGAACTTATTCTAGCACAAATTCATGATAAACTGAAAACAAAATAGTTTAATTTTTTCAAAATTATTTTACAGACAAATTACTGGAGAAATGTCAGATTTGGAAAAACTCTTTTAACTATTTACAAAGGCCATTCCTCAATGAATAAGACTCTAAAATATCTTGGACTTCTTGCAATACTTCCCCTATTCACAATGTCTTTAGGTACAGATTATGTGATAGAAGAAGCTGATGCAGCAACAAAAAGCGAAGGTAGTAACGCACCTGGACGCATTGGACCTAATTCTTTTGGTTCAGCAAACAAAGGAGTTGTTTGTGGCGATAGATTATGTTCCGAATATCCCGGAGGCTATGAGGCATGGAAACGTGATCAACAGTCCGGAACAACACCAGTTTCCCCACCTGAACAGGTGACGCCTCCTAAAAAAACTGAACCTGAAAAGAAAGTAGAACCTCCAAAAACTGAAACAAAAACCGAAACAATGACTGAAAAAATGACTGAAACAAAAACATCAGAAATGCCAGGATCAAAACTTCGACTATCGCGAGCTAACGTACCTGCAATAATTCCATTGCATCAAGGATGGTACAACAGCGAATCCGTTCTTTTCATAATTACAGATTCTAGTGATCAAACACATGCTGATATAATTACAAAGAATCAGGGATGGAAAGTAGAGCTAGCACCTCTTTTGAAAAATGCACCAAAACAAGCATTATCAAAAACATACATGTTTACCAATGGAGTTTCAGGTAAAGGTGTACATGGTTTCCAAGGTGAAGTGTTTACATCAACTCCAGCTCAGCCAGATAAATACAGTGCATTAACTTCCCATGTTCATGTAACATGGAAAGATGGTGTTACACCAACACAACTCACATCAGAATCAGAAATTCTTAAAGCTGCAAATGAAGGCAAAGTAACTTTAACTGATTTAGAAGTTGTTCTAAACATGCCACAAATTGTTTGGCCCGGTGGTCAAATGAAAGTTAAACAAGACAAAACACTAACTGATGATACACCATACGGTGACGCACAAGTTCTTAACATAGACAAAGACAACATGACTGTTACATTCATTGCACATAGAGGTTGGGGACCTGATGGTAGAACAATCTATTACATTGTAACTGATGCGACTCCTTCAGATCCTGCAGCCATGATGGGCGTTATTGATGCACCAACATCTTCAAGCTTGATTGCAAATTCTGCAGCAGTAGACCTGTTCCAATTTATGAATGGAATTAAAGGATCAGGGCCTCTGGGATTTCAAGCTGGAATTGCAGCAGGTGCACCAGGTGACGCAAATTATAGTCCAATGTGGAGAATCTTCATGATTGGTTGGAAAGACCCATCTAGTGCCGCCCTATTAGAAACATCAGGCGATATTAACTTCTACAAACAAGCTGGATTAATTGACATCAATCTTGCAAGACCTATGGACAGTGATCATATAGTAAACTGTCCCTTCATAGATCCCTTCCAATAGGGATTTCATTTTATTTTTTTAAATTAAGACCTTTATTTCCCGTTGGTTTTTGTTAATTTATGGACTTTATGCTAGAAGAGGAATTAATTGATTTAATGACCTATTGCCTCCAAAATCCAAATTTTGAAGATGTTATAGAAAAAAAGAAGAGAATTTCAGAAATTGGAAAAGAACTCTATGAAGATGGAGGATTGGATGCTTTAGAAAATTTCTTTTTTGTATTGGAAAACAGAATTAAAGAAGAAATAAAGAAAGATCCTAGTCCATTTAAGGCATTATGGAATGGATTAGATAATGGATGGAAATTTTGAATTTCTGGTTTTAAAAAAGTGGTAAAATGTTCAGCCTTTTCCTATTCTGAACATCTTTGTATTACATGTGCCGCATGTTCCTTTTACGGCAGGTTTTCCATTTTTGAGAGTTGTAGGGCTTGCCCCCTTGATCTCTCTTTTGGCTCTACATTTGACACAATAACCCATTGTCATGGCACATAGTGAATAGAGGTGATATTAGCGGAACACTGTAAAAATTTTTTCACTTTGAGGCAAATTACAGATCCGACTGCCCCTAAAATGACCCCTTACAAATGTCAAATAATTTTATCGAAGAGCGAAATTAAATTTTGCTAAAATCTCGTGACAATAAAAAATATTGCAAAACCAATAAGAAACACTATTCCAGAATAGCTTAAAATTTTAAGCCAAATTGAAGGTTGGGAATTTTTTTCTAAATATTTGCCAGTAACTAATTTAAAATTAAAAATAGCTATCACTGGTGCTATTAAAAATGAAATTGTTGTAGCAACATCAACTAATTCCTTTAACTTATTGCCAAATTGAAAAATAACAATTAGTGACCCTAATGCAAGAATTAAAATAAAAATAATGTACATATTTTTTACAAAAAATGATTTTTGTTCAGATTCTTTTTTTTCAAACATTAATTCTAATGTTCTTCCCAAAGATCTTGAATATCCATCAAACACTGCAATAATTGTTCCAAACATCACACTAAATGCCGCTGAGGCTATTATGATATAGCTCCAATCGCCAATTGTTTCAGTATAGAGTGTTACCACCTTGTTAGCAAACAAAGAATTATCGTTAGGTAAGATTTCGCCAGATCCAAAAAAGATGAAAGCCCCTAATATTACGAAACAAAAGGCCAAAACTGCCGTAACAACATAGCCTAATCTGAACTCAAATAGTGTTTCCTTTAACATTGGTCTGAATTTTGTCTGTTTTATCCTCTCCAGTGTCCATAAACTATTCCAACTTGAGATGTCTACTGCCGTAGGCATCCAACCCATCAATGCAATAAGGAAGAAAATTCCAGCTTGATCCCAAATTATTTTAGGCTCAAACCCTTCAATTTTTTCTACCGGTCCATTGATTAATGCTAAAACAAAAGCAGTAACTGTTGAAATAACTAAAACAGAGGCAATGATTTTGATCAAGCTATCAAGCACTTTATATTTTCCAACACTTAAAATTACAACACATACAATAAACAAAACAACAACGGTCCATATTCCTAAAAATTCAATCTGAAATAAATTTTCTAGAAAACCTGCAGTAACAAATCCTACAGCTGCTGTAACAAAAAACATTGAACCAACTGTTATCAAAAAATACAAGACAAGTGGTTTTTTACCTAATACTTTGTAACCATCAATTATACTTGTTCCGGTAACATTTGCATAACGTGACGCATATTCAAAAAATGGATATTTTAACAGATTAGCTAACAAAACAAATCCAATTAATGCAAACCCAAATTCTGCGCCAGCTCTTGTTGATTGAATTAAATGTGAAACACCGATTGCTGTACTTGCAAACAACACGCCCGGTCCTAATGTTTTTAACAGTCGATCAAATTTTTCATTCAATACTTTTCAACACTTTTTGTGTTAAGAAGATACTCATTTTTATTAACTCGCTGTCATACTAAGTGAAAGAGATTCAGACAATGGATCTGGATTGTTTAAACTTTCCCAAACATAAATCTCTGCAACAAATTTTCCTGCTGTATTTGGTGTCCATGAGAGAGCCGGACTAAATGTTTTATTAGAATCAATTTCGGCTGAAAAAGAACTAATGTAACGAATAATATTTTGACTGTCTTTTATTTGAATAATGTACACAAAATTTTGTGGTACATCTTGATTGTTTGTAATATCTGCAGTGATAAGCACTAGCTGATTCACAATAATACTTTGTTCAATTGTATTTCCAGCAAAGTCTTCAAGTCTGGGAGATGTTACCTGTAATCTATCAAGAGGATCAATGGCATATGCCGTGGGAAGAAGCGAGGCTGAAATTATGCCTATTAATAATAAAACTAACCTAAACACGAAAATTTCAAATTTTTATCATACTAAAGCTTTTGCGTATAATATTGTTGGCTGAACATGACTAAATTCAAAATCCCATATGGTAGAGAATCAATCACTTTTGAAATACCCTCAGAATTCAGAGTAACTGTTGCAAAAAGTAATTCAAAGCCATCAATAAACAATATATCTGAAGCTACTAAAAATGCTCTATCTAATCCAATAAATTCAAAACCACTTTCAGAATTAATCAAGGAAAACGATTCTGTTTGCATAATTGTTACTGATATTACACGAGCTTGTCCTGATAAGGAAATTTTACCGCAATTAATAGATCAAATCAAGGAAAAAGCTGACCTGAAAAATATTAGATTACTTATAGCATCAGGATTGCATCGAGAAATGAATGATATTGAAAAAATTGAAAAATATGGCAAAGAAATTGTCAATGATTTTCAAATTATTAATCATGATGCAAAAGATGAAAAAAATTTAATCTCTCTTGGCAATACAAAAAATGGTACTCCAATCAAAATTTCAAAGTTCGCATATGATTCTGATTTTTTAATATCAATAGGCGTTGTTGAGCCACATCAATATGCAGGATATAGTGGTGGTTACAAAACATTGGCAATTGGTGTGGCAAGTGACGAGACAATCAGTAAAACTCATTCTAGAGTGTTCATAGAACATAACAAAACAAGAATTGGAAACATTGATGGTAATCCATTTCATGAAGATATTACAGAAATTGGTAAAAAAATTGGATTAGATTTTATTGTAAATGTAATTCTTGACGCTGAAAAAAATGTCATTGATATAAAAGCCGGAGAGCCATCAGAAACATACAAAAAACTAGTATCTATCGCAAAACAGATTTCCGAAATTTCAATTACAAAAACATTTGATGTAGCGATTTGTGGAATAGGTTTTCCTAAAGATAGTAATTTATACCAAACTAGTAGAGCTGCAAGCTATCTTTTTTATTTGCCTACTCAAGTTGTCAAAAATGGAGGATATATCATAATCCCTGCAGTATGTGACGAAGGAGCTGGAAAGGGAATAGGTGAACAAAGATTTTTTGACATGCTAAAAAACAACACAATAGAGCAAATTCTAAATCATAAAGAAGAATTCAAAGCTGGTGAACAACGAGCATTCATGATGGCAAATGTGCTTAAACATTGTAAAGTGATCATTGTAGGTTCTAAGAATCCACAAGTTGTAAAAGAAACAAAAATGATTCCTGCATCAACTATGAAAGAAGCATTAGATATGGTTCAAAATAACTCTGGAAACAATTTGGAATTAATCTTTATTCCTAACGCGTTATCAACTCTGCCAATTATAAAATAAATAATCAAGAAAATTATATTTTAATTCTATAATAATCCCAACGTTCTGGATCAAAAGTATACACAAATTCTGCCCCCTCTTGACTGGTAACCCTTTTTTTAATTACTTCGCGAAGTGCAAAACTTGTTAAGAATTTGTATTTTTTTGCATGAGATTGCATTGCAAACAAATGTCGCATTTCACTGCCACCTCTTAATCCCCAATATCCCATTTTAAGAGAAATTGGTTCTAAGAAAATTGTATTATACATTCCATAATTCTCATCTTTTATTTCTGGACGCAGCTGATAACTTTCAAGTGGTCCTCCTTTTGCAAATCCAATAATTTCGCCATTCAGATCACCTAATCTAAGAGTATTTAGAAGAACATTGGGGTCTTTAACGGATTCCTCAAACCCATCGCGAGCAAATTGTAAAGGCCTTGGTAATTCATTATAGATTGAAAATAGAGTTTTAATAAATTCAGGATCCTGCCTCATACTCATTTTTTCAATAATTGGATAAAGTTTGAGATTTTCAAACAAATAATCGGATTGAATTTGAATTTCTTCCTGTCTAAGATTCAAAAAAGAAAGAACGTTATCAAAGAAATTCTTTCTCATATGTTTTGGTAGCACATGAAGAACAGCGTTTGCCATTTCAGCTTCATTGTTTAGTATTTCCTCAAAATAAGCCACAGATCTTCGAACAATTACTGAGGGGTGCCATGCTAATGCATGAGCATTCATTTTAGCCATTTCCATTGATTTTGAAAAATCTCCTAAAGCGTAACCAAACACTCTATCTACTATAGAAAGAAACCACCCTAACCTCAAATAATGCTCTTGTTTTTGTTTATCCATTCTTGTTGATTCAGATTTTTTAAAACATTGTTGAATTTGACTTTCTGCACTTTCTTTTAATTTGCCTTTCCAAGGATATGTCGTTCTAAGAATTAATGCTTTTATGATTTCAATGTCAAGTTTTGCAGATTCAATATGCTGTTTCAAATTTTTATCTAATGAAATAAATCGTAACACACTATCTTCATGTGGTTTATCAACACTTTTTTGAGGATCAAAATCATGAAACAGTGCAGCAGCATAAAGATGTTTTAAATCTATTTTAGATATTTTGAAATTTTCAGCACCAAGTTGAGAAACTAATAATGTACCAAAAGTTACTTCTAACTCGTGATTGATGTTGTGATACCCATAGTAATCTGAACCTAGCCCTTGACCTTCAAACAAGTTAATGGTGTAATCCAGCATTTCTGTATAACAATCATCATCCATTCCTGCTTCCACTAACAAATTGATAATCTCATTTCTTAATGCTGGGGCCGAAGCAAATTCCTGCATCAAGGGACGATCAGTGTTCTAATTTTTAAAGTTGTATGAATAGCAGGTTCATAATGACTGATTCCAATGATGACAAATTATTGGAATCGTTACTCTCAATCCAAAAAAATGAAAAACTTGAATTTTCTCTTCAAATTGAAGAAAAATCTTATGTTCTTAATGAGGTATTAATTGTTAAATCCTCCACCCCTGTACGGAAACCTACACAAAGAGGCGGTGTTTATTTTTCTGGCACTAATGTATACAGAATTAAGGGCATAATTTATGATTCATCGATAATCCCATTATTGTCTAAAACAATGCTAGGCCCAAATACTGAATTTAGAGAGATTTTGGTTAAAACAAGCGCTGTAATAAATTCTAATAAAACAAATATTTCATTATATACAAATCTAACAAATAGCATGCAATCCAAATCAAAAATCGAACTAAATCTTGTGATAACGAGGGTGGAAATACACTAGTTCTAAAATATTACACATTTAGAAATTTATCATATCGTTCACGTTTTTCTTTATCAGATAAAACCTCATATGCTTTATTAATTTCTGCCATTTTTTTTCCAGAATCAGCTTTTTTTGTTTTATCAGGATGCAATTCTTTTACAAGCTGTCTAAATCTCTGCTTGATTTCAGTAGGTGTAGCATTTTTTTCTACTCCAAGAATTTTGTAATAATCTGGTAGTGTATTTTTATTTGCAGCCTCTCTAAACTCATTATCATCTAATGTTTTTGAACCAAATTCTTCATAATCATCAGACCATCCTGAATGATATTTTTCATAATCTTTATTCTTCTTAGATTCATAATCTTCTTTATCATAAGTAGTTTTTTTCTTACGAATAATGTTTCTTGCCATGTAAATAAAAATTCCAACTACGATCAAAATAGCGGTTGTAAAAATAATAATTTGATCTTGATCACTTACAATTAATTCCTTTTTTATTTTTATATCTTCTTGCCCAAAGGTTATTGTGAAAAAACAGGTATTGATTAGTACAAAGAATAAAAAAAATTTTTTCATTTTTATGTTAGTCTAAAGTCTTCTTTAACTGTATTTAACACTAAATGGGTAATTGTATTTTCAACATTCGGTATTGATGAAAGATTCTTAACAAATACACTTAGATCTTCTCTTCCTTTGAATTTTGCAATAAGCAGTGTATCTGTGTTTCCAGTCACATCATAGACTGCACATACATTTTCCATAGCAGATAATTCTTTTTCCACTTCTATTATTTTGTCTTTTTTTGCAATAATTTCTATGACCGCAGTTAAATCATAGCCTAATTTTTCATGGTTTAAGATAGTTGCATATCCTTTGATGATTTTTTCTTTTTCAAGTTTTTTAATTCTGGACAATATGGTAACAGTAGACATTCCTAATCTGAGAGATAATTGCCTTGCAGATAATCTTGCGTCAACAAGTAAATTTTTCAAAATTTTTTCATCAATTTCGTCCATTCTATTTTATCCCTTTAAATGAAAATACATTTAAATTTTCATGATTTTTCTGAATGAATGTTTAGTGATTTATTATTTTGCTATAGTTATTCTAACTGATTTCCCTAAACAATAAAAGCTATAATTTTTGAAAATTATGTTTAATACGAATTTCAACGTTATTGGTTTGTGGGAGAAATAGATACTCTAGTCAAAAAAGGTAACACGCTTCTAAGTGAGGGAAAATTTGAATCGGCGTTGGGTTTTTTTGAGCAAGCCCTTTTGTTAGATCAAAATAATCCTGAACTTTGGAATTATAAGGGCATTGCATTAAGAAGCATTGGAAGATACAGTGAAGCAATCGAATGTTTTAACAAATCATTAGAAATTGATCCGCGCGATAAAAAAGCATCGTAAATTTGATTTTATGTTGACATCAACTCAATCTATATTATAGATTACATCTTAATTAAAAATCGTGGAAAAGAAACTCATGAAATTATTTGAAGATGCGTATGCATTCTGTGAGGATGCAAACTATACTCAAGCGTTGAAGTGTTATGACGAAATTCTTAGAACCGACCCACACAATGTTAAAGCCTTGATTGATAAAGGAGTCACTCTTCAAAACATGGGAAAATTAGAAAAAAGTATCAAATTTTATAATAAAGCATTGTCATTAGAACCAAAAAATCTAGACGCCATTGTGAACAAAGGCTCTGCATTGCATACGATGGGTGAATTTTCTAAAGCCATAGATTGTTATGATGTGGCATTAAAAATTGATAAAAAATGTGCAATGGCATTTGCTTACAAAGGACTGTCTTTGGGTGAACAAGGTAATGTAAAAGATGCTTTAAAATTCTTCAAAAAAGCACTTTCAATTGACCACGATTATGACTTTGCAAGAATCAGTAAAGATGTTGCTCAACGTCTCCTAAAATCTATTAAAGAAGAAAAATCAAAAAAATTCAAAATACAGTAACATCGCCGGGGGCAGGCTCTTTTTTCATATCCCTTTCATGAAATTCAAAAAAATCCTTATGCGTAATTTGCTGATGCTTTCTAAGCTGCTCTATGTCGTTAAATCCTTCATGGCATAGATAGCATTTTGGCTTATCTTCATCAACTAGCGGTAGAACCATCAAATTGTATTAAGACTTGATAATACTTATTTTTTGAGTTCCTAAATTCAGCTAAATTTTATATTTGCATTAAAATTGATGCGAACTGTGCTAGAACAATTAGTTGGGCAATCACAGGCACTTGACAGGGCATTAGCTGGAGAAGAACTCTCATTTAATGACGGTGTGGAGCTGATGAATTATGATAATTTGCATATGTTAGGCGCAGTAGCCGACATGAATAGGAAAAAACTTGTGGGGGATACTGTAACATTTGCTGCTTCTTATTACATGAATTACACTAACGTTTGTGCTGCAAGCTGCCAAATGTGTGCATTTTATAGAAAAGGAAATGAGGATGATGCATACACTTTAACTCCTGAGCAAATTGAACAGAGAGTTGCTATTGCCAAACAAATGGGCGCAACTGAAGTTCACATTGTTGGAGGATTTCATCCAAAAGCTCCTTTAGACTATTATGAATACATGATGCGAATTATCAAAGACAAACATCCAGAATTAAACATCAAAGCTTTTACTGCAGCAGAAATTTTTTTCTTGGCCAAACTAACAAAAAACTCTGTAAAAGAAATTCTTTCAAGACTAAAGGATGCTGGTCTTGATTCTATGCCTGGCGGTGGCGCAGAATTGTTCCATCCCGACGTTCGCTCAAAAATTGTTAGAGGAAAATGTTCTGGTCAAGAATGGCTTGATACAATTGAGCAAGCCCATAAACTTGGAATTAAAAGCAATGCCACAATGCTTTATGGACATGTTGAAAAGATTGAGCATATAATTGATCATCTTATAAAAATCCGTGATTTACAAAAAAAGACTAAAGGTTTCATCACGTTTATCCCTCTTAAGTTTAGTCTGGATAATACGGAACTTGAAAAAGAAGGACTCGTTACACACGAGTGCTCTTCAGTTTATGATCTCAAGGTGATTGCATTATCTAGGTTAATACTAGGTGGCGTTCTTAACAACATTTCAGTATATTGGGTTGCTTATGGAAAAAAACTAGCCCAAGTTGCATTATCCCATGGTGGAAACGATTTAGTTGGTACAGCATTTTCTGAAGAAATTTATCGTGCAGCTGGAAAACCAACGAACTCTTCAATTTTGGAATTAGCTGCAATGGTCAAAGAAGTTGGTAGGCAACCTGCACAAAGAGATACATTTTTTAATATTTTAAAAAAATTATAATCCTTTTTTACAACAATTTTTTTGCTTATTCCGCTGGTTTTTTCTCTATTTTTATTGGACCGCCTTTTCTTTTTCTTCTGGCACCAAAACTAATCAAAACTAATAGAAAGCCAATCCCAATTAGAATTCCTGCTAAAGTACTGAGATCTCGATTTTCCTGTTGTCTAACAATCAAATCAAACGCTTCTTCTTCAGTCATTCCTGTGGTTCCGACTGGTATCACTGAATTAAGATATATCAAGAGGATGATGCCTACTGCAAGTATGGCTATCCCGCCAAACAATATTCTTTTATCAACTAAAACCATTTTCAATTAAGAAATAACCTAAATCATATTTAGAGTATTTTATGATTTTATCGAGATTGCGCAATCTGTAAATTAAATTCTGGCACTAGGTTCTGTTGTCTTGCTAGGTCAAACATTTTTCTAATTGCTTTTTCTCCACTTTCTCTCATGTCAACTGTTATATCATTAACATACATTTTCACAAATTTTTCAATTAGCTGGCGTGATTTTCCACGACTGTATTTCATTGCATAATCAATTGCTTCATCTTGGTGTTCACGACCATACTTTATAGAATCTCTTAGAAACAAATCAAATTTTTTTATGGTCTCTTTTCCAAAGCTAGACTTCATTACATTAATTCCAAGTGGAACTGGAAGCCCGTTTGTCGCTTTGTCCCACCATTCTCCAATATCCAAAATTTTGACATTTCCTTCTTGTTCGTAAGAAAGCTGAGTCTCATGAATTACCAAGCCCACATCTACCTTTCCGTTTTTAACTGCCTTTGGAATTTCACTAAAATTCATTTCAACATATTCAAATTTGCCTATCATTAATTGTAAAAGTAAAAACGCAGACGTCATTTTTCCTGGTATTGCAACCTTTGATTTTTTGATTTGATCAATCGTCATCATTTTTTTTGAAGTAACTATTGGTCCATAACCAATTCCAAAACTTCCCCCGCTTCTAAGAATTGTGTAATCTGGAATGTATGCGCATGCATGTACAGAAACTGCTGTTACATCTAATTCTGGGTTGATTGCTTTTCTGTTTAATTTTTCAATGTCTTCAATTACATGCTTTACTGTAAAATCAGGTGACCTTACTTTATTTGTGAACATTCCATAAAACATAAACGCATCATCAGAATCAGGAGTATGACCTACAGAAATTTCCACGTCGAAATTTATTTTGATGGTAATAAAAATCAAAACACAATGTGTTTTTGAAGAGTTCTAATATAGTAAATAATACGAGCAATATTGTGAAAACAATCGAAGCATTTGAAAGAGATATTTTTCTTCAAATCAAATTTCTTCAAACTTTTAAACCACAACCAAAACTCTCAAACACTTCCCAAAGAAAAGCAATCTTTTGCGGAAGTGGCGACTCTTTTGCATCAGCACTACTAGCAGAGGCTCATTCTAATTTGACAATTCACGCAGCAGATCCATTGGATCTTTTAAAAAATCAGCATCTCATTAAAGGGAACAATATCTTTTTGATATCTATATCTGGAAATACAATTTCAAACATCAAGGTAGCAAAACTTGCTAGAAAATCTACAGCAATAACATCAAATCCACAAAGCAAACTGGCTAAATCTTGTTCTAAGACTATCAATCTTAAATTCCCAAATTCGGATATTTTTACAGGAGGAAGCTTAAGCTTTCTTCAGAGTGCTTTGACATGCATTTCACTTGTTTCAAATTTTCGCATGCCTGATTATACCAAAATTTTTCAAAAAGCTATTAGAGACGCTCAAAAAATAAAGTGCTCAAAGAGGATTTTCATTTTGGGAAATTTACACACTTTTCCTATTGCAATGTATTGTGCTGCAAAGTTTTATGAACTCCTTGGTTTAGATGCTCATTTTGAAAAAATTGAACAGTTCTCTCATATGGAATTATTTTCAGCAACAAAAGGTAACACTGTAATTATTTTTGAAGAAAAAAATAATCACAATGCACAATTAGTAAAAAATTTAAAAAAAATTGGTTTGAATGTGTATCATCCAACACTAGGAACTGGAAATAAAATTTCACAATTTTTGTTTTTTACATTTTTGTCACAACTTGTCCCATTGTTTGGAGCAAAGAGAAAAAAACAAAAAGATTGTCATTTTATTATATCCAAAAATCTTAGAAATGCAAGTAACAATATGATCTATTGATCTAAATCTTCACAAGATTTAATAGCTGTAAAAATTGGATTTGCGAATATGAAATACAAATCAACTGACCAAGTACTCAAGATTATTAAGAATAAGGACCAGATTAGAAATTTTGGCGTTATTGCTCACGTTGATCACGGCAAAACCACCATGAGTGACAGCCTTCTTGCAGCATCAGGTATCATTGCCCCTTCTGCTGCGGGTACAGCATTGGCCATGGACTTTGATAAGGAAGAACAAGAAAGGGGAATTACAATTTACCAAGCAAACGTCACATTGCACTATTCTCAAAAAGGCAAAGAATACGTTATCAACATGATTGATACGCCTGGTCACGTAGACTTTAGTGGAAGGGTTATTCGTAGTCTAAGGGCAATTGATGGTGCTGTTGTTGTTTGTGATGCTGTTGAAGGAATTATGACTCAGACTGAGACAGTAACTAGAATGGCACTTGAAGAAAGAGTCAGACCAGTTCTTTTCATAAACAAAGTAGACCGACTCATCAAAGAATTAAGATTGACTCCTGATAAAATGCAAGAGACACTTGCAAATGTTGTTTCAAATTTTAACCAGCTATTGGACACCTATGCAGAACCAGAATACAAAGACAAATGGAAAGTCTCAATCCCGGAGGCAAGTGTAACTTTTGGTTCGGCAAAGGACAAGTGGGCTATCAACATTGATGTAATGAAGGAAAAAGGAATTACATTCAAAGATGTCATCGAAGCATATCAAAACGAAAAAGTCAGTGAGCTAGTTGAAAAAGCTCCGCTTGCAGAAGCAGTACTTGGAATGGTAGTTAAACATCATCCGCCGCCCCACGTTGCACAAAAATATAGAATTCCAAAAATTTGGCACGGTGATTTAGAATCTGACATAGGAAAAGCACTTTTGGATTGTAAAGATGATGGCCCAACCATAATGATGGTTGTTAACATGGTATTAGATAAGGCAGCAGGACCTGTCGCAGTTGGACGGCTATTTTCCGGCGTAATAAAAGATGGTCAAACAATTAACATAATTGATGCAAAACGTGAGGGACGTATACAATCTGTAAACTTTTTCATGGGGAATCAAAGAGAGCAGATAGGAGAGTTAGGAGCTGGAAACATTCCTGCATTGATGGGATTAACTGAAGCTCGCGCTGGAAACACATTATCGTCTGTAAAAGGTATTCAAATGTTTGAAGGAGTCAAATACATTTCTGAACCCGTTGTACAAGTAGCAATTGAGCCAAAACACCCAAAAGACTTGCCAAAGCTTGTAGAGGTTCTAAAACAACTAACAATTGAAGACCCTAACTTGGTTGTAAAGATTGATGAAGAAAGCGGAGAGACAATTATGGCAGGAATGGGTGTGCTTCACCTTGATATTGCAACTCACAGAATCCAAGATGCCAAAGTAGATATTGTAATTTCTGAACCCCTCATCAACTATAGAGAAACTGTAAAGGCTGAATGTGACGCAATCATGTCAAAATCGCCAAACAGACATAACAAGATTTTCATGAAAGTTGAGCCACTGGAGCATGCAATTGGTGATATGATAAGGTCTGGCCAGATTGGAGAGATGAAAGACAAGAAAGAGATGACTGAACTTCTAAAGAAACAAGGATGGGATACTGATACCATCAAGAGAATTATGAGACTTGATTCACGTGGTAATGTTTTGCTTAATGGAACAAAAGGAGTTCAGTTCATACAAGAATCATCAGACTCTATAAATTCTGGATTTGATGATGTAATGAAAGAAGGTCCACTCTGCAAAGAGCAGATGCGAGATTGTAAATTTACCTTTACTCACTTTGTACCTCATGAGGATCCTGCTCACAGAGGTTTGTCACAACTAGGACCTGCATCAAGACGTGCATGCATGGGTGCACTTTTGACAGCAGGTACTACTGTTTTGGAACCAGTCTTGGCAATTGAAGTTAGAGTTCCAACCGATCTTGTAGGAAATGTAGCTACAGTTCTTTCTGGAAAGCGTGGTAAAGTTTTGGATATGGTACAAAAAGGAGCCCTAAGTATTGTGACTGGCGAGATACCAGCAGCTGAAACGTTTACGTTATCTGAAGAGATGAGGGGTCAAACCGCAGGAAAGGCGATGTGGAATACCTACTTTAAAGCATGGTCAGAAATTCCAAAATCTAAATTTGCTGCAATAATTTCTGAAATCAGAAAACGAAAAGGCTTGGCACCAGACCCCCCTACAGTAGACGAATTTATCGATAAAGAGTAAAAAATGGTTTGCCCCCGTTTTGCGAAGGGCGATATGCTAGTTTTCGTATCTCAAATTAGAAATTATTTCGAAACTGAGACATGATCTTTCATCATATTAACGAGTTTTTTAACATCTTTATCAGAAAGTACTTCTTTTCTGTTTTGAATAAAGTAGTTAATACTATCCAAATTGCATACGTTAACGAACTTGTATTTACGATCATACCGCATGTTTCCTTGGATAGATAACAAAACACTTGTTACTCGAGGAGTCTGCCCTGCAAACCATCCCCACCTTGATTTTATTACTGTCCACAAAACACGCGCTGCTCTATCCACCTGCTCGTGTGGTTGTATCTTGTCTGTATTACGATAGAATCTATCGCTCCAATTTTTTACCTCAACAAGAATAACTCCTCTTCTTGATAGTACAACGAAATCAATCTGTGCGGTTCTAAGATTTCTCCTTCCATTGTACGTAACATAGTTAGGCAACTCTGCATCTATACCACAAAAAATATGATACTCATCACTTAATTCTGATAATTTTTCTAATGCACGTACTTCTCCTTTTGCTCCTTTGTGTACTTTACTTTTTTCAATTGCAGCAAAGGTTTTGACTTCGTTAATTTGATCTTGTTTTTCTCTGTTGAAAATTTGATCTGGATTTTCTTTCCACTCTGTTAATTGCTCTTGCTGTTTTTTCTCTAAATTTTTAATTTTATTTATTTCTCTTCGTTTTGAAATGTTTTTTACAAGTGATATTTTGATGGAGGCTGAAATTGTTGAGAATCCTCCTTGAGATTTTTTCTCTTCAAGAACTTTTATCTTCTCATCGTATTTTTGATGCGTTGCTTTTTCATCATTTCTGATATTTTCTAGAATTTTTTCTTCCTCGATAATTTTTTCTGGCACTTTATCGAAAAAATCTGTTCTTGTTTTGGTTAATTTTTCTCTTAATTCTTTATGAATGATTTCAACATCTTCTACTTTTTTTACAGAATCTGGAGATCTGTTTAGAAGGTCTACTTCTGCTGCTGCACGGCCATAAATTATAGCCATAGAGATATGGTTGAGCTTAGCACAAATTAAGAATTTTCAAAATATAATTACAGTTTTACCAACAATAGTCATTAAAAAAATTCATAATCTAATCATAGAAAAACGAAAAATTAATGAAAAACTAGTCTAATTCAGAACTATGGCAAAAGTTACAATCAAGGCTACAGAAAATGGACCTCTCATAGTAGATGTTGACGGTCAAACTAAAGCTGCCTTGTGTAGATGCGGTGCTTCAAACAATAAACCCAACTGTGATGGCTCTCATTCAAAAATTGGATTTAAGGCAAAAAGTTCCGAAATAAAAGTAACTGAATAAGACAGTGTCAAAAATAAATTCAATAGAAGTATGGAATTAGTGTAAAACCTAACCTTTAATAGAAAAAATTAATACCATCTATGACAAATTTAATGCTTACAAGAATTATTGCTATTAAAACGATTTTACGAAATACTTCCTGATTGATTCTTCCTACAATTTTTCTTCCAACATATGATCCTGCAACAGCCAATCCAACAAGAATTGGAATATAATAGTAAAATTGTTCTCCAAGAAATCCTTGTGAAACATAGACAGGAATTCGTGTTGCATCAGTAGCAAGTGCTATAGCCGCAGAAGTTGCGATGTAAGTGAGCTTTTCCAGCTTGAATCCAGTTAGAAAGGAAGCTCGCAATGCTCCACCAGTACCAATCAATCCAGCCAAAAATCCAGAAAGTGAACCGCCAGCAACAAGTGCTTGATTGTTTGCAGGAATCTTAACTTTAGAGCTTTTCAAACTGGATGCAGAAAATGCTATCAGGAAAATTCCCAAAATTAATTTTAGAATGTCTTGATGAAGAATGTCAATCAAGTGTGCGCCAAGTAATGCAAGTAACACGCTTGGAATACCAAACGTAGCTAGAATTTTCCAGTTTAATCCATGCTTAAAAAACGCCATTCTACTAATGTTGCCAGAGATGTGAAAGATGGCAACTAAAATTATTGCAGTCTTAAAATCGACAAAAAATAGTGCGATTGGAAGAAAGATAGTAGAGGAACCAAAGCCAGCTATTGTTCCTATGATTTCTGCGATAAAGGCCGAAATGAAAAACAGAATATCGGTTTTCATAATTTTGTTATTTCAGACATAAAGTGCTATTTAGAGTGTTTTAGTGAGTATCTTTACGCTTAGTTTTACCATGTTATGGGTAATTTTTTCTCATCTCTTTTTTTATACCACTAATAGAATTCAACCTTTAGTCATATCACAGGAGGAGAAAAATGAATCAAACTTTGACAGTAAATGAAACTATTTCCAAAATTCAAGACCTAATGGATAATGGAGAAGGAGATGCAGGCAGGCTAAACTTTATTTTGGAATTTATAAAAAATAACAAACCACTTTACAAATCTGATCACAAATATCTTGAAAAAAAACTAAATTCAAAATTTTCAACAATTATTCCAGAACCAGAAAAATCAGATGATACACCAGATCGAGTACAACAGTTAATAAAATCTGGCGTTGGTGATGTTGGAAGATTACAATTTATCTATGAAGTGCTTTCAGAAGGCAAAAAATTATACAAATCAGATCAAATTTACCTTGAAACTAAATTTGAAGAAAAAATAGAAGAGAAAAAAACAACAATAGAACACGATGAAAATATAATATCACAATTAAAGACAAAACTTGCTATATGTAATGATAAAATTTTACAACTTGAAGCTATAATTGCCAAAACAAAAGAAAAATCAAAAGAATTAGGAAAACCGCAAGAAGTCATAACTAAACTACGAGGTTCCATGCCAAAAGGCTGGAAGCCTACTGATGGTTCAACAGAATTATCTGACATTGATAAACAAATAAAGTCAGAAGAAGCAAGACTTCAAAAACAAAAAAAATTAACCGAACAACTAAACTCACAAAAATCCCAATTAGAACAGCTTATTCGTGCAAGAGAAGACTATGAAAAAGAAATTTCAATTAGGAAAGCAAAATTAAATGAAAAAATCCAAGAAGAACTTCAGAAATTATCTGATCAATCACAATTAACAAATGAAATTACAGAAAAGGAGAAAGAACTAGCCGAAACTAGCAGGGAAAGAAACGAATTAGAACAATCAATCAAAAATAAAAAATCATCAATAGAAAATGAAATCAAAATGCAGAAGCAAAAGTTGTCAAAAGTTAAATCAGAACAGACTAATCTAGAAAAGCAAAAAAAACTAGCGGAACAGTTGAATTTTCAAACATCACAATTAGAGCAGCTAATTCGTGATCGAGAAACCCATGAGCAAGAAATCTTGCTTAAAAAGGCTAAATTAGACGCAAAAATCCAGGAGGAACGTCAAAAACTAACAAATCAATCAAAACTAACCCAAGAAATCTCTGAAAGAGAAAAAGCACTAGTTGAGGCAAGAAGGGAACTTTCTGAATTAGCAAAATCTATCAAAACCAAAAAATCTGCCATCGAAAACGAAATAAAAAAACAAAAGATGGAACTATCAAAAGTTCAATCAGAACAAGTGCGATTAGAAAAACAGGAAGAACGCGAGAAGCAAGAATTATTAAAACTTGTTCAACATCAAAAGACAAAACTTGGTAAACAAGCACATGTTGCCCAACAAATAAAACAAAAACAAAGTGATTTGGAACAAACAAAAACTGAATTCAAAAACATGCTCAAGCTTGTTAATGACGAAAAGAAAAAACTTGTTGATGAACAGAAACTCAAAAAGATGATTGAAAAACAAGAACAAGACCTTATTAAAACTAAAGAAGAACGAATAAAATTACTCGGTAAACTTGAAAATCAAAAACGTAAAGTTTCCATCAAAACAAAAAAAGAAGAAACAAACCTTGCTAAACAAAAAAGAATTGAAAAACAGCTTGAACAAAAACGTAAAAAATTAGAAAAAATAATATCTCAACGAACTAAAAAACAAAAACAAATTAAAATAAAAAATAAAAAACTTAAAGCATTAAAAAAGAAAAAACCAACACGTAAATCAAAATCTAAAAAAACAAAGAAAAAGCGTTAACCAGTTTTTATTGTTAACTGTTCACCATTTCCAAGATCTAAAGTAAATGTCTGAATGTTTGGTTTTGTTTTTATGTGATTAACAAATTTTTCCATAATGGGTATGAATTTCTCTGGATACAAAATATTATCAGTCGCAATAATTCCACCAATTTTTACTATGGGCAATATAAGATCAAAATATTCAATATTCATCTCTTTATCTGCATCTAAAAACACAAAATCAAATTTTTCTTGCTCCGTCTTTATTTCGCTTGAGAGATGTTTAAGAATTTGAATGGCTTGACCTTGCAAATTCTCAATAATATTTTCAACTTTGGCCTCTTTGAAATTGGCTTTGGCTCTGGAAATCTTTGATGGATTTTGTTCAATTGTGATTATTTTACCTCCATTTTCTAGAACGGCATCTGCGAACCATATAGTGGAATATCCTACAGACGTGCCTACTTCTAGAATTCTTTTTGCTCTGATGGCTTTTAGAAATAGGTTATAGAACTGACCAGTATCCTCAGTAATAGCTAGCATTCTGTCATCATGGTTTACATCAATTTGGTCTGATTCCTCTAGCCTAGATCTTTTCTCTAGTTTTTTTAGAACAGTTAGAATATGTTCCTTCACAATACATCTTAACTATTAAACAATTTAATTCTGCTTGATTAGTAACTTGGGGAAAAAACGGTTTTTCATTCCTGTTATACTTTTTCTAATTATTGGTTTACAGCAAGCATATGGAGCAGAAATAATTTCCACGCCACTAAAGAACCCTTTTGGACCTAATGATTGGATTGAAATTGATCTTAAAATTGATGGATATTCAGGTGGAGACGTTAGCTGGAATGCAACAAAACCTGATGGTTCTATAATTTCTGGAGAATTGACTAGCTTTAAAGCTTCAAAAAAATTACATTCTATCATTAGAGATGCATTTGATAATCAGTTTGGCACCTGGAAAATAAATTATTTTTACAACGGAATTAACAAAACAACCACTGTAGAAGTAGAACCATTAGTTGTTGAGCTAAGTACTGATAAAGAAAAGTATTATCCCGGTGACACTGGAACTTTATTTCTTAAAACAAATTATTATGAACCAATAGCTGCAAATGCTCAAACATATCGCATAGAAATTCTAAACAAAGATGGTCAACCCGCTCTTCACACTGATTACATCTTCGTTAAAGCGTACAAATTTGTAACTCTTCACAACTTTGTTGTAAATGATCTTGTAAAATATAATCCTCCTGGAACGTACAAAGCCGTAGTCAAATATTATAATACAATTTCAGAACACCAATTTTCTTTAGGTGATGTAATAGAGTCTGTTTCAATTTTCCTTGGAACAGACAAGTCTAGTTATTTACCCGGCGAAGTTGTTGAACTAAGGGTTATTGTATCGAAAGTTCTAAGCTCTAATCCCGCATTAAAAATAACTCCTCCTAACGGTGTAATTTTGACCAAAACTTTTCCTATAACTTCGCAATCAACTCGTCTAATACTTGATGATGTTTCAACATCCGCGCCTGGAAAATACATGTATTCATTAGAATATGGAGGATTTACAAATACAGGAGAATTTATCGTAAAGGAAACAGAGAAAAAAAATGAAAAAGAACCAACTGAAACAGAAAATAATCTAGTCATACCAGATTGGGTTCGTGATTCAGCAAATTTGTGGTCAAATAATAAAATGACTGATGATAGATTTGCAAAGGGAATTGAAGTAATAATTGAACTAACAAAAATAGACGTTCCAAATTTAACTAACCCTGGAGAAAAATTCGTACAAAAAATTCCTTACTGGTTTAAAAATAATGCAAAATGGTGGTCTGAAGGTAAGATCCCTGATGTAGAATATGCAACCAGTATAGAATATTTAGTTAAAATTGGAATAATACAAGTTTAGTTTCGTTCAATCAAATATATTGAGTCAGATAATCCTTGCTTCAAGAATTGAATTATTATAAAGAATTAGATCTGGTAGAAATAGTTGAAGATATCATTAATTTAGATTCTAAAATGAGGTTTGTTGCTATTATTGATAAAAATGGTAACATCGTAGAAACCATTATGAAGGATGGTAAATCTTCATTAAAATCACAAAAAGAGGAAGAACATTTTTGCAAACAAGTAGCTCAACGAAGAAACATGAGAGCTCACTTTGATAATTCTCTTGGCCAAGTTCGTTATGTACATGTTGAGCGTGAAAAACTCACTCAAATGGTCATTTACCCAAAAAACTACACAGTATATTTTACAATGGAACCCGAGATGACCATAGAAAATAAATTACAGATTATTAATAAAATAAAAAAAATGACATCTCATCTTTAAGAATTAATTTTTAATACTCTACACTCATATTATCAGACATAGAAAAGCAATTTGTATGAAAATTCTTGATGGTATGGATGATAGACTAAAAAAAATAGGATATGATGCATATAGTGTAAGAAAACTTCAAACCGCAGGAAAAAAATTAAGCTCTGATTACTCAATAATAAATTATGCTCGAGAAAATAACATGATTATAATTACAAAAGACACTGAATTTCGGAAAGCTAGTGAAGAAAATGATTTTCCTCTAATACTACTTGACGATGAGGAAATTTTAAAAGTAATTGTTGAAAAATTAAAAAATTTCAAGTAGTTGTTAGACTGGTTTTAATGCACAACTACCATCAGCATTTCTTAAATTTTTAACCATTATGATTGGTGTAATAAAAAGAACTGGAATAGAAATTGCAATGAACAATGTTTGTAGCTGTATTAAGGCAAATGTGAGTGCAATTCCACTTGCCATACCAACAAATAAAGAAAGAAAACTCCCTGCACATGTTGGGCATGCAATAAATAATCCAGCGGCGGCTCCAATAGAACCCGCACTTCTGGTTTTTTTAGAAATTGAAAATGCGCTTACTGCAAGTGCTACATTTAAGCCAACCAAATAAGAAACAACTATCTGTAAAACTAGGTTTATTGGAATTATTTGTAATCCAACATGATCTGTAAGATAAACCAGAATTTCTGGCATGTATCCGGGTTGATCACAACAAGGAACAATAATTGCTGAAGGAATTTCAGCTCCATAATGATAAGAAAAGCTAACTTGTGGTTGATAAACTAGAGTGCCGGAAACTAGCGAAAAAATTATTCCATAAATCACAAAAGTTGTAAGAAAAATTTTCTTTGATTTTTTATTCCAAGTGCTTATTGCGATAATAGAAAGAGTATCTGTTTCATTCATTTTGATTTTATATTTGTGATATTGGTACAATCCAAAAGCAATGGCTCCAAAAGATATCAATAAAATTATATAAAATCCATATGCAATTCTTTGAACTGGTTCTATTGCGTCTGGAGTAAGTAATATGGGATCTTGGAAACGAGCATAAAGCAAAAAAAGAATCCCAATGCTAACAAAACCTAAAATGACTAGAATCTTACCTTTTTGATTACTTTTTGTAGTCTGTTTTTCCATTTACCAAAAAACTGTTCTGACAAAATTAAATCATGCGCCTAGATTAATTTAGGCACAAAAATGTAAACAATCGCTATGATTTCAAGCCTGCCTATTATCATTAGAATACCTAATGCTACTTTGGTAGCAGGATCTGTTTCTAAAGAAATAACATTTGCAGTAAGCCCTCCTGTGGTTATTGCTGCTGAGGCATCTACAAAGGCATCACCAAAATCTGAATCTGACACATTCATTAAATGAAAAGCTGTTATGGTTGCAATTAATGGAAACAGAATTAGAACGATAACTGTGGTTGCAATTTCTTTTTTATTTTCACTAGTAAGGTTTTTCCTTGTTGCATGATGAAGAACCTGTTTGAAATTTCGTAAATGCAAAAATCTGTAAATTTTAATTCCTCCTGCAGTTGAAAATCCACATCCTCCAATGAACATTAATGTAATCAAAATTGCTTGTGCACTACTACTGAACGTATCAAGTGGCTCTAATTGTAACCCTGCAGTAGTGCTAGCTGAAACAGTATAAAATGCCCCAACAATTGGCTCTAAACCACTAGTCCAAGTAAAAATAATTATTGCCCCGCTAAGTACTCCAAAGTAAACTAAAACTTCCTTTCCTAATTTTGGTGACATGAATCGCTTTCTAACAAATGCATAGTGAAAAGTAAAAGGTAAGGCCCCCAGAATCATTGCAGCAATTAAAACAAGATGTTCTTGCCAAACCAAACCATGAAGAATTGTAGAACTTGGCAAAAAGCCTCCTGTTGCAAGAGTACTCATTGCTAATGAAAAATTATCAATAATGTTTCTTTCTCCAAACAAGTATAACAAAATTGCAACTATGATGATGTATACAGTAAAAATAATAGTAATTGTCCCAAATAATTCTCTCATGTGTAGGGTTTTTCCAGAAATAAAGCCTCTCATAGCCTGTAGCTTGCTTTCTGGATAGAATGCCGTCATGACAAGATAAATGAAACTCATTCCTCCTACTAACTGAGTGAAGCTTCTATAGAATGTAAAACTCTGAGGCAATTCTTCTGGTTTATCAAATAGTGAAATCCCTCCTGTTGTAAAACCAGACGCACTTGAAAAGAAACTGTTAGCAAACAATTCTATTTCAGAACCTGCTGGATATTCTGAAATGTAGAGGTATGGTATGGCGCCAAATAGTGTTAAGATAAACAAACTAGAGAATACCAAAATTGAGGCATCGCGAAGATTTAGGGCTGCTTTTTCACCATACGAGTTTAAGAAAAATCCTGTTACAAGTAAAAGAACTGTAGTGAGGTAAATTCCAGTAGCTGTGGTTGTGTCATTTAGAACAGTTGATAAAATTGCTGGCACAAGTAATAATACTCCTGCAAATTGTAGAACAAATCCAAGATTTCCAAGAATTGCTTTAACGGGAGGGCTCAGAAGTCTTGGTTGTATCGAAGTAGCTTCTCTAATTACATTTGCTATGGTGCTTTGCAGTATGATTCCAACAATCTGTCCTTTTTTAGTAATGACTGGTAACTTGCGAATATCATGATCTCGCATTTTATGTAATGCCTCTTGTAAATTGTCATTTTCTTCAATTGTGATTAATGGAGAACTCATAATGTCTTTTAAAATAGTAGTTTCAGCATATACTGTCACATCACTGACTTTACTCAGTATGTCTTCATCTGTAACTATTCCAACGGGGTTTTTACTTTCATCAGTTACTATGATGTCGTCTCTTTCATAATGTCTGAGAACTCTAGCTGCATCGCGCGTACTAGTGTACTGGCCCAACATAACCACATCGGTATCCATGTACTCTTTGACTGGTTTTGATAATACGTACGCTACAGATTTACTTGGATTTACGGACATTGTTCTATCTTACCTCAATTTTGACAATTTAAATATAAACTGAATTCAAAACACTAATTGAATTGAATGAAATTTTCAACACTTGTAATTTAAGCGAAAAATCAAAAATCTCAAGTACGATTATCATAATATGACCACATAGACTTAGAAAAATCTTTCATAACTAGTTAAAGTTGTGTAATGAATAGAATCATGTATTTTTTGTATCTTTATAAGTATAATATCTCACTTTAAAATCAGAAATAACATTGAAAATTGATCAAGCCCAAGAACCTGACTATGAATCAGTAAAAATTGATTATGTAGGATTTGTTGATCCTTATGCTGTTGAAGGAATGCTTGTCTTAAAAGCAGATGATGGCAGAGAATTTCATATGCGAGCATTTTCTGGTGAAGTTGCAAGACATATTGCAAGTTTTAATGATGATGTAAAAGATTCTGTCCCAACAATATACAAAATGTTAGAAGAGATTTGTGAACACAATGAACAAATGCTTGTTAAAGTCAAAGTATATGAAAGTGGCGAAGTTCTCCGAGCAAATCTATACTTTACAGGAAAAAAGGAACTTGTTTTGAGAAACTATAGGGCTTCAGACGCAATGGCCTTAGCTGCATATTATAACATTCCAATTTTGGTAAGAAAATCATTATTGAAAGAAAGAATGCAAGCCTAAGTTACTATTTCGTCAAGCCTATCTTCTTGTTGTGCTTTTTTAATTTCCATTGCAATTCTTCTTCCAACACCAAATGTTTTTCCGTATTGATATTTCGTATAAGGCGATGTGGTCGCTAGAATTGGATTTCCAGGAACTCGTAAAGACACATCATACACTATTAATTCTAAATCCTTTGTAATTACGCTCTGAAGTGAGAATGGCCCAATAATTCCAGGCGGATATTCTTTTTTTACAGCATTGGCAAACTTGTCTCCGATAGAAATTACTTTTTCTAATAAAGATTCTCTAATACTTGCAGGTGTATGCCCAACTTCTATATTTTGTAAATCTATATTCAACTCAAGTTGTTGTTTTGCAGGCAATGAATTGTAATCGTACAAGTTAGTTTGAAGTCTTCTTTCAATTCCTATGAAATCAACATTATCTGAGATTGGCGTATAAAAATAATTGAAATTCATATACGTTCCAATTGACAATTCTTCAATACTTGCATTCTCTAAATCTTTTTTTGAAATAATTCCTTGTTTGATTTTTTGCTCTGCTTTTTCTTTATAATCCCTAAATGATGATACTGTGAAAAACGCTCGCTCAAGTTTACGCTTTTTTTCTTGCACTTTGACTATTGCAGGTTTTGTGATATTTTTTGGATTTTTAAAAAGTCTTGGATGTTTGATTCCAGCCTTTTCTAACAGATAATATTGATTTTTTTTGTGAGACCTTTCTTCAGCCTGAAACAATGTTCTATTTCCAAAAATTGGAACTTTGAATGAATTTTCAATAGATTTGTAACCCAAGTAAGCGGTTAGAGATCTGTGCGGGATTATGATCGTGTTTGTATCCCTCAAATCTTTTTGAATTTTGGGAGAAACCATGTCTTTGAATTTTTTGAGAATGATTATTTCATCCGCAATTCTGTCAAAACGCTTGTATGGGATCTCTCTTCCTTTTTGACATAGAACAACAGTTTGTATTTCTTCATCTTTTGCACCATCCATTATTTCTAATGCAGAGTGGCTTCCTAAAACCCCAATTCTTACATCAGTATACTCGTTAACTATTTTCTTAATCTCAGAAGCCTTTATCACATTATTTCTTACTTGCAGGAGGTAATATAGATATAATTTTAATTTTTTTTAGATTGAATTATTTTCCCAAAACTTTTCTTTGCTTGGCGCAAAAAATTCGTAATCAACCATATCTAATATTGAATCTACTTCTTCCTTTAATTCATCTAAATTCTCTAAGCCATGTTTTGATAGAGGAACTTCATTTTTTCGCCCTCGAATAATTATTCCATACATTTCTGCAGTTATTCTATCTACATCGAGTAATTCAAAATCTCGATTCATAACCCTTTTTGATATTTTTAATTAATGACGATATAGATGTGTAAAAAAAGAACTAACATAACTTGTTCCTAAAGAAAGGCTTTATCACACATGGTTTCATAACTAAATCGTGTTTTATCAATTTGAGCTACAACTAGCTGGAATTATTCTCTTGACCGCTATGGCAGCTGGTGGAATTAGTTTGTGGTTGAAACATAGACGTGATCAATTAAGGCAAATTGAAGAAGAAGATACTGAGAAATCGTCTCTTTAGTTTTACTAGTGATAAATTCGACTTTTTAACTAATAGATAAAATAGCGTGGCGACACAATATCAATAATTGAAATTAATTGTGGGTATAACGGGAAGTACTGGAGTAATTTATGGAATTAGACTACTTGAAATTCTAAAAAAATTGAATGTTGAAACACATTTGATAATGTCAGAATGGGCTACAAAGTGTATTGGTATGGAGACTAGTTACACTCCAGAACAAGTAAAGTCGTTAGCTACCGCCTCTTCAGATGAACATAACATGGCTGCCAGTGTTTCAAGTGGGACTCATAAAGTAGATGGAATGATTGTTGCTCCTTGCAGTATGAAAACATTGTCTAGCATTGCAAATGGATATGATGAAACATTAGTTGCGCGAGCAGCTGGAGTTACTATTAAAGAGGGCCGCAAATTAGTATTGATGGTAAGAGAAACTCCTCTAAGTGCAATTAATCTTGAAAACATGTTGAAATTAGCAAGACTTGGAATTGTGATTTTGCCACCTGTTACAGAATTTTATACAAAACCAAAATCCATTGATGACATTGTGAATCACGGTGTAGGAAAATGTCTTGATCAATTTGATTTAGAGCACAATTTATACCCAAGATGGGGAACATTTTGAAAGTAACAATTGCCAAAAATTCACTTTGAAAAAATAATTAAAGCAGAAAGAAACAAAGTATTTGGTATTGCTACAAATTACGAAGAATTTCAAAAAAAAATACCGGAATATTTTACTTCGATAAGAATTAGGTCCGTAAGAGATAATGTAGCAGTAATTGAAGAACATATCAAACTGGCTGGTAAAGAATTAGTTATGATGACAAAACATGTTACCAAATACCCTGAAACTCATGAAATTTTTGTAATTGGTGGAGATGCCAAAGGGAGTCATATACTTGAACACTATCAAAGCGTAACCGAGGGTACAAAAATTTCTGTTGATGCAGACATAAAACTAAAAGGCGTACTGAAAATTGTAGGTTTTTTTGGAAAAAAAAAGATTGCAAATGGTTTCATTACGATGATGGATGAATTTGCAAAAATCGCTGAAAGCTAATCAGATTTTTCTTTTTCTTTTTCTTTAAACTCTTCTATTTCTTTGTCGCCTTCAATTTTGCCTTTTTCATATTCACTTTTTGCCTTTCCAAAAGTTTTTGCGAGTTCTGGAATTTTTTTAGCGCCAAATAGTAAAACAGCTATAACTACTGCTATCCATATCCATTCATAGCCTACAACGTTTGTAATATGTTCAAACATCCAAACCTCATTCCTTTGATTTATGATTTAAATGTTCTAACCTTAAGGTCTTTTCGTTCAATAATTCCCATACCTGCAAGATATAATGCAATCATTGGTCCTGCAACAAACCACATTGTAACTCCACTTCCATCAGGAGTAATTATTGCTCCAAACACAACAATGATTATTATTGCATAACGAATATTTTTTCTCCAAAACTTTGGATCAGTAATTCCAGAAGCTGTAGTTGCAAACATTATCATCGGCAGCTGAAATGAAATGCCAAAGGCTAACAAGAATTGAAGAACAAATGTTATGAAATCCATCACATTCAAAAACGTTACAAGTCCTGCAGATTCTCCATAACTATAAAGAAATTCAAGAATATATGGAATCACAAAAAAATACGAAAATAAACAACCAGAAAAAAATAATCCTAATGAAGGAAGTGAAATAGATCTTCCAATATGTATTTCGTTTTCTTTAAGAGCCGGTCTTAGAAATGCAACTATTTCTCTAATTATTATGGGCATAGAAACTACAATGCCAACTAGAGCTGCAATGTAAACTTGAGCAAAAAATGCTTGACCTGGTGCAGTCTGGATTAGCTGAACATTTTCAGGCACTAAAGCAATTCTTAGGTAATTAGTAATTTGAGCCGCAATATTGTCTAACGGTTCTGGTATTGGATAGAAAATAGTAATTCCTGCAAACTCAATTGGTTCAGCATGAAAAGTCAATAGAAAAGCTGTTACGGCAACAACAACAATAACAATTCGTATAACCCGTTTCCTTAATTCTTCTAGGTGTTTGTTGATTTCTTGAATCTCTGACATAAGAAATCTTACACTGCTAAACTATAATTTGTTATCTAAATAGATTAGCATGGATTATCTAAATTTAAGATGATTAACTAAAAACCGCTAGAACGTTTTGCATAGAACCAATAAACCCATTTGTAAACTCTACTGCATAATCGTATACTTGGTTCAAAGCATCACTTACTGGTTGCATAAATTCATACACTTTTTCCATGTCAATGTTTAACGACAATAGTCATTTTTCTTTCCCGTAAAAGCAATTTTAAAACTAGTTTGTATCAGCCGCTACAAATATTACTTTAAATATAGAACTACAAAAATTTGAGCCTATTTTCCTGGAATAGGCAAAAGTTTAGAATCTGGCAAACCAGATTCTTTTCGCTCTTCATCAGTCAAATTTTCAAATTCTAAAGAGATTGTTGCCTTTGTATTGAATTTTGATTCTAATTCTTTTGCCAGAGAGCTAATATCTTTTCCAGAATAGATTTCTTTTGAATCCTGTAGAAATATTCTATCACCTTTTTCAATTTCTTTTCCACCAAATTTATTTTTCAAAAATTTTGTAATGTTTGGCAACTCTGTGCGTGGAACATTGTTGTAATAGTAAACGATTCCATTTATTGGCGTGTAATCAATCGGTGTACCTTTTCTATAAAGAAACACTCCTATGAAGGCTGGTCTTTCTTCTGGTTCTCTAACTCCTTTTATTTCCCAATTAAGTAATTTTTTTTCATCGTAATTGAATTTTTCAATTTCATCGGGTGTTAATTTCCAATATCTTTGCTTACTCACTTCAAATTTTTGACAAACTAACAGCTATAAATTCCAAACCTAGGTTTAGCCTTGAAACTGGTGATCGTCTTTTAATATTCATTTGATGATATTATTCTGATGGGGGTTAGAGTGACCGTGGTGTTGAATGATTCTAATGTAGAAAAGCTTAGAACAATTCAAGCTAAATTACTTCGAGGTTCAACAAAATCTGTTAGTTTTTCATACGTTTTGAACCGTGTGGTCGAAGATGGACTAAAAAAATTCAAACCATAGTTAACATTCAATCG
>Ga0299906_10000651_pt1 | contig 31200 bp, 30 predicted proteins | sample RVTome_14_FD_200259 | JGI IMG/M metagenome (GOLD analysis project Ga0299906, IMG submission 200259) | Soil microbial communities from uranium-contaminated site in the Upper Colorado River Basin, Wyoming, United States - RVT145D125 (version 2) ...
ATACCCGACGTCCGGCGTGAAGATCCCGCCGCGACGCACGATCTTGTCCAGGCCCGACGGCAGGCCACGGATGCCGTCGTCGTAGCCGATCCAGTCACGGCCGCCGCCGACCGAGCCGAGGAGATCCTTGCCGGTGGTGTTGCTGTTCAACCCGATGCCGTAGGACACGTCGATCGTCGGCCCGGTCGGGAACTTCAGCGGCTCAATCTGGACGAGACCGCCGGCGAACTCCGCCGACTTGTCGGGCGAGTACGACTTGGCGATCTGCACGCTGTCGATGAGACCCGAGGGGAACAGGTCCAGCGGAACCACCTTCTTGTCCGGCTGCGTGGTCGGGATGACCGCCCCGTTCAGCGTCGTGTTGCTGTACCTCTCGCCCAGACCGCGCACGAAGACGAAGTCGTCCACGACGGAGAGACCGGTCACGCGCTGCATGGCTGAGGCGGCGTTGCCGTCGCCGTTGGCCCTCATCTCGCCGCCACCGAGGTTGTCGGTGATGACCTGCGCCCGCCGCCGCTCGGTGATCTGGGCCTCGGCCGACGAGGTCTCGAGGTCGACCGCCTGGGCGGTCACCACGACCGTCTCGGTCAGCCGGTTCATCGTCAGGCCGATGTCGGCGGTGATGGTCCGCTCCTCACCGACCTGGATGTTGATCAGCCGCTCCTGGTAGCCGTCGAGCAGGATGCGAATCTGATGCTCGCCCGGCGGCACCTGGAGGACGTACCGGCCGTCCACGTCGGTGTAGACCACCTGATCGGTACCGACGACCTCGACCGGCACGCCCGGCAGCGAAATGGCGTTGGCCTCGTCCCGCACGATACCCGTGACGCGGACGGTCCGCCCCTGCGCGTCGGCCAGCGCCGGCAGCACCACCAGCGCGAACGCGCCCATCAGCAAGAACCCTGCAGCGTTCTTCAGCACTCTCATACACTCCTCGATGCGCGAAACCTGTAATCCCGAACCCGAACGGTACCTGCCGCCCTTGATGTCGTTGTGACGGGGATGTTTCCTGTGGGTAAATTAGCGCCCGTCGAAGAGACGCGTCGAGCGCCGGCACGCTCGACGCGCGTGGGACGGATGCCCGCACGGGGCGTCCTCTGTGACACTGGCGTTACACGCCGGGCCGCCTACGCAGCCCAGGAGCCGTCACGAAAGAGCGTGAGCGCCACGTCCACATTGGCTCGAAGCGCACGACTCACGGCAGGCCAGTTCTTCTCCGATCTGAGCAGGGTCTTCCAGGAATAGAGATGCTTCGGCTTGTGGAAGTCGCTGTTGGCCACGTACGGATAGTGCTTGAGGCTCGTGACCGAGAAGAGGTCGTCACGGTTGGCGGCCTCCCAGACGTCCACCAGGTCGGCCAGCTCTTCCCGGTGATCCCACAGATAGCAGGTACTGATCTCGATCCGGCGCGTGGTGCGATGGTGCGGGTGGCAGGCGATGCTCAGGGCGCCCTGCCGGCGGATCTCCCGCAGGATGTCGTCAGCCCGCTGATCGGCACTCACGTAACTCTTGATGTCGAGCGCGATGATGTGGGCGTTCTTTTTGCCCCGCAGCCGGTTCTGCGTGACCTCGGCGCCGGGAACGACCAGCATGCCGTACTGCTCGAGCGCTCGCTGTCCCTGTCCCCGGATGTCCTCGAGATACCCGTCGAACTCCTCCTCGCGCACACCGAAGGCACGCCGGCCGAGCGTGGCCAGACGGCCGGCACGGGCGAGCACGTCCTTCTTCATGAGGATGTGATCGGTGATGGCGATCACGTCGAACTTTCCGGTCCTGCCGTACAGGTCGACCACCTCGGACACGCGCAACTTGCCGTCGCTCCACTGCGTATGCACGTGGAAGTCGCACAACAGGAACGGCTCGTATCCGGGCATGGTCAGGTCCTTAGGACCCCGGGGTCCTCACGTCTTCGTGGGTCGTGTCCTTCGGCCGGTGGTGCAGCAGCTCGGAGGTGAAGTTGCGGACGTAGAGCCGGAATACCGTCCCCTTGCCCATCGCCACGTACCGGCGGGCCGAGGTGTGCAGGTAGCAGTCGTGACACATGGCGACGTCGCCCACCGCGAACAGGCGTCGGCCGATGTTGGTGTCTTCTCCATGGAAGTCGATCGAGGTATCGAAGCCGCCGATCGCCTCGAGCGCCTCGCGTCTGGCGGCGAAGTTGCCGCCGTAGAACAGCGTGCCGATGCGCAGTACGTACTTCACGAGGAACTGCGTCGCTGGCGCCAGCGTGCAGTCGTAGGCGCGGATCAGCGCCCGTCCCCGCCAGTCCCAGTCGTAGAACCGGTACGGCCCCGACAGCGCCACCAGCTCCGCCGCCGCCATGAAACGCCGCTCGATGCGCGCGAGCCAGGCGGCCGGCGCGCGGCAGTCCGCATCCAGGTACACCAGCACGTCCCCCGTGGCCGCCGTCCGCCCCGCCTCGCGCGCGACCACGAGCCCCTTTCGCGGCTCGCGCACGACGCGCACGCCCGCCACACCGGCGGCGATGCCACTTGTGCCGTCCGTGCTGGCGTTGTCGACGACGAGGATCTCGTCGGGAGGGCGTGTCTGCGCGAGGAGGGACTGCAGGCAGCCGCCCAGGTACCGGGCCTCGTTGTGGGCGCAGACGATGACGGTGAACGCCAGCCGATCGGGCTCCCCTCGGCCAGACTCGGGGGGCCCTGCGCGGCTGCCGAAGGGCCTCGACGGCCTGGGGCCCTGTCGCGTTTCAGCCGCCATGTCTGCGCAGGGAATCCGATGGGCCGCCGCCGCGCGCGGATGCGCGGCGACGTTCCCAGCCCCAGAGCTCACGCGAGTCGCCAACGTATGGCGCCGGACTGGGCCCCGAGGAGCAACGCCGCCATCGGGGCACCAGGACAAGCCAGACGTGGTGACTCACGTGAGCTCTGGGGCTAATGCCGTGGTATACCCACGTGCACACACCCCCAGCCTACGGCGGGTCGGTGACGACGGGATCACGATCGGGGAACGGCTCTGTTAACTTCGGGGGATTCCCCGCACGAATCGGCGCGGCCTCGCACGGATCGGGTGTCTGGCGACCGCCACCGGCTCAGGGGCGCCAGGTGCCGACGGCGTAGCCCAGCCAGACGGCCGACAGCCCCACGACGAGCTGTCCGGCGACGTTGAGCGCGGCCAGGCCGCCCTGGCCGCCCCGCACGAGCGTCAGCGTGTCGAGCCCGAAGGCCGAGAAGGTCGTGAATCCGCCAAGCACCCCCACCACCAGGAAGGCCCTGCCGGTCTCGCCGACGTGGACACGGGTCGAGGCCAGCAGCCCGGCCACGAGGCCAATCGCGAGACACCCGAGGGCGTTGGCGGCGAACGTGCTCCAGGGAACGCGAGCGGCCGTGCCCGTGTGCATCGCCACGTTCAGGGCGTGTCGGGCCGTGGCGCCGAGCGCGCCCCCGCACGCGATGGCGAGCCAGATCACGAGGCATTCTACCCTCGGCCCGCCGATTCGGGTCGCGTCGCGCCGGGCCCGCCCGTGATATACCCACCTTCACGGGAGCAAGTCGACCGGAGCATCCCGGCGGACGGCCATGCGACAGACGAGCGATACCCTCTCGATCATTCTCGGCGGCGGTCAGGGCGTGCGCCTCTTCCCCCTGACCGCCACGCGATCGAAGCCTGCCGTGCCCATCGGCGGGAAGTACCGGCTGATCGACGTGCCCATCAGCGGGTGCCTTCACGCCGACATCCGGCGCATCTTCGTGCTCACGCAGTTCAACTCGGCCTCGCTCAACCGGCACATCTCTTCCACCTACCGGCTGGACCGCTTTTCCGGCGGCTTCGTCGAGATCCTGGCCGCCGAGCAGACACCGGACAACCCGCACTGGTACCAGGGCACGGCCGACGCGGTACGCAAGGCGGCGCGTCACTTCCGGCAGCACGAGGCCAGGTACGACCTCGTCCTCGCGGGCGATCATCTGTACCGGATGGACTATCGGGAGCTGGTGGACGCGCACATCCGCCAGGGAGCCGACATCACCATCGCCGCCCAGCCGGTCGACCCGGACACCGCCACCGAGATGGGCATCTTCCTGTTCGACCGCGACGGCAGCATCGTCGGTTTCGAGGAGAAGCCCAAGCCCCCGCGACTGGAGCAGATCGGGCGCAGCATCCCGCCGGGGTCGACCTTCGCCGAGCACACCGACGAGCAGCCGTTCATGGCGTCGATGGGCGTCTACGTGTTCACCCGCGAGGTGCTGCTCGAGATGCTGGAACGGGAGGAGGGCCACGACTTCGGCCGGGCGCTCATCCCCAACGCGCTCGGCCGGTACCGCGTGAAGGCGTTCCTGTTCCGCGGCTACTGGGCCGACGTCGGCACGATCGAGACCTTCTACCAGGCCAACGTGATGCTGGGCCGGCTGGATTCGCCGTTCCACTTCTGGGATCGCGAGCGGCCCATCTACACCCACCTGCGACACATCCCCGGCGTGCTCACACCGGAAGCCCACATTCGGGACTCGATCATCTCCGAGGGCTCGTACCTGGCCGGCTGCGAGATCGACAACTCGGTCGTGGGCCTGCGCTCATCCATTCGCGAAGGCACTCGCGTGTCGCGCTCGGTGCTCCTCGGCGCCGACTTCTACGAGGACGCGCCGCCCGAGGATCACCTGCCTCACATCGGCATCGGGAGTAACGTCGTGCTGGACCGGGTCATCATCGACAAGAACGCGCGGATCGGCGACGGCGTGCGGCTGGTGAACGAGCAGAACGTCGAGTTCCTCGACGGTGACGGCTACTACATCCGTGGCGGCATCATCGTCGTGCCCAAGGGTGGCGTCATCCGTCCGGGCACGGTGGTGTAGACCGGCGCCGTGCCCTGGCTGGCTGCCGTGGCGCTGGGCCTTGCCCTGGGAGCTGGCGTCGGCTACCTCGCCGAGCTGCCCCGGGTTCCGCCGGTCCTTCGCAGCGTGTCGGCCGGGCTGCTCGCGATGGCGGGCGCGGCCACGGCGATGGGGGGACTCTGGTACCTGGAGCTCCGGGGGTACCAGAACTTCGGGCTCGACGTCGGCCTCGAGGACGGCGCGCCGGGGAGGGTCGGACTCCTGCTCGCCGGGCTGGCCGCGACGTTCGGCGTGCTGCACCTGCTGATCGTCGGTCTCGGACGGGCGAGGCCGGCCCTCGTCCGTCACGCCCCGGTCGTGGTTGGCTGCGTGGGTGGCCTTGTCGGAGCGCTGCCGCTGGCGTGGGCGATACTCGCCTTGCGCAGCCTGCTGGCGCCATGACACAGGACGGACCGGCACCCCGCGTCCGAATCGAGCCCGCGACGGCGCGGGACGTGCCCGTCATTCTGCGGCTGATTCGAGGCCTGGCGGAATACGAGCGGATGTCGCTCGAGGTCACGGCCACCGAGGACGACCTGCGGGAGTCGCTCTTCGGCGAGCGGCCGGCCGCCGAGGTGCTGCTCGCGTGCACCGACAGCGAAGCGATCGGCTTCGCGGTGTTCTTCCAGACCTACTCGACCTTCCTCGGGCGGCCAGGGCTCTATCTGGAGGATCTGTTCGTCGTCCCGGAGCGGCGGCGACAGGGCTGCGGCCGGCAGCTCCTCGCGCGAGTGGCCGCCATCGCCCTGGAGCGCGGCTGCGGGCGCCTGGAGTGGTCCGTGCTCGACTGGAACCAGCCGGCCCTCGGCTTCTATCGGAGCCTCGGCGCCAGGGCGATGGACGAATGGACGGTCCATCGGGTGACTGGCGACGCGCTGGCCCGTCTGGCGGCAGGTGACACGCCCGACGCACCAGCGTTGGGCGAATAGACCCGGGCGGGCGGGAGGCACGGCACCTCTTCGCCCGCCCGCTCGAACGCGTGCTCAGTTGCGCGGTGCCGGCGGCCCGGTGTCGTTCGACGCCACGCGGCGCTGGAACCGCCAGCGCCCGTCCTCGCGCACGAGCGTGTCGTCGTACCGCCCGGCCTGCGAGATCGCCGCCCCGCGCTCCCCCGGCACCACGAACGCCCAGCGCGACCACGCGGTGGCGTTGTCGCCGTCGACGTCGATCACGAAGTTCGACATCAGGTGATAGTTCCCGGCGGTGTTGGGCCCGGTGCCCATGTTCTCTTCCATGAACGCCTGGATATCGGCCGGCCCGGCCACGGACCCGAAGCCGCCCACCCACTCGCCGTCCCGCGCGAAGAGCCGCGAATAGGCCGCGAAATCGCGGTCGTCGAGGTGGCGACCGTAGGCGAGCAGGAGACCCCGAATCTCCCGCTCGTCCTCGAGCTGCTGCAGTCGCTCCGACGCCGAGGTATCGGGGACCGCGGCCGACACCTCGCTCCCGCTCGACTGGAACCGAGAACTCACGTTCCACACCATGACACCACCGAGGACCCCGATGACGGCCACCAGCGCTGCGAGAAGCCGCATGTCACACCCCCTGCCAGCCGAGCTGAGAACCCCGAACGGCCGAACCCTGAACTCCGAGCCTCAGAAAGGCACCCCCGCCATCGAGGCGGTGATGCGGCTGCGGAGCGCGGCGAGCGTCTCCTCGGAGCCCGCGAACAGGTGCTCGGGATACCCCACGTCGCGGATCATGCTCTGGTAGATCCGATCGGCCTGGTACTGGTTCAGCCCCAGGCCGGCCAGGTACTGCAGCTTCAGGTTGCGGTCGGTATTGATCTGGGCATCGGCCAGCCACCCCTGCAGGTCGCGCGCGCTGCCGGAGTAGGTGCCGAACAGGTCGATGGCCGAGAAGATGCCCACCTGCCGCAGCGAGGCGGCGATGGCCTCGTTGGCCGGATCGGAGAGGCGCGCCTGCACCGCGTCCACGTCGATCGGCTCGTCGCCGAGCTGCCCGAACAGGACCACGTCGTAGCCCTGACCGTTGATGGTGTTGGCGAAGACGGCGCCGTTCGGGAACGCCTCGAGGAAGGTGGCCACCTCGCTCTTGACCGCCTCTTCCGTGCTCTCGTAGAGCTGCACGAACAGCGTGACGACCCCGCCCGGGTTCAGGTGCGCCTTGACGACGTCGAAGAACTCCCGCGTGTACAGGGTCGCCGCGCCCTTCACCCATGGGTCCAGCGGATCGGAGGTGATTGCGTCGAACTTCTCGTCGGTCGTCAGCAGGTAGTGCCGCGCGTCGTCGAGGTGAATGGTCACCTTCGGGTTGTCCACGACCGCGAAGTTGTGATCCGAGAAGTATTGGGACACGACACGAGGCACGAGCGGCTCGATTTCCGCGATCGTCTGATCGGTCACGAGCGGATCGATCGAGACCGCGCCGGCGGTGACACCGGCGCCGCAGCCGATGACCAGCACCTTGCTCGGCGAGCGCGGCACGAGCGTGGTGATGTGGCCCAGCATGCGCTGCAGCCGCATGTCCTGCGGCTCGCTCGAGGCCTGCACCTTGCCGGCGTTGTGGTAGTTGCGCACGCCGTTGGGCGTCTCGGTCACCGCCACCATCGCCGTGACGCCTTCGCCGATGTAGATGACCGTGTTCTGGCCAAGGGGACGACCTGACGCGTCGGTCCCGCGCGAGGGCTCGACCCAGGTGGCCGCGTAGCGCCCGTACGCCACCAGGATGCCCGGCAGGTCGGGCACGGCATAGCGGGCCAGCAGCCCCGCGGGAAGCGCCACGCCCAGCACGACGGCGGCGGTCGAGGCGTACCAGGGCCGCCGCTCCCCCGCCGCGGGCAGCAGCATGAGCAGGGCGGCCATGGCGGCAACCCCGATGAGCACCTGCTGCGTCAGCTGGCTGCCAATGGTCCCGACGAGCCCCAGGCTCGTCACGAGGGCGCCCACGATGGCGCCCACCGTGTTGGCCGCGTACACCCCGCCGACGAGCCGCCCGGTGTCCTGTCCCGGCGCCGCCACGCCGGCGAGCGCGAGCGGGAAGCTCGCGCCCCAGAGGATTGCGCCGGGCAGCATGACCCACGCGGCCCGCATCAGGTCGAGCTGGAAGTTGTAGGTCGGCGACGCGGAAATCGACGGGTTGATCGGCCAGAACGGCAGCGACGTCATCACCGCGTAGGCCGCCCACGCGATCGCGAGACACAGACCGAGCTGCAGCCACCCGAGCGCCACGCGCGGATTGGCCACGTTGCGCGCGAGCGCCGCGCCAAGGCTGCTGCCGATGCCGAGGCCCACGAGGAACACCGCGAGGATCAGCGAGAAGGTGTAGGCCGTGGCGCCGAACAGCAGCGACAGCAGGCGGGTCCAGACGACCTCCGACCCGAGGGCCGTGAGCCCTGACAGCGCGATCGCGAGGTACACGAGGCGTGCGCCCTCGGCTGTAACAGCCGGGCCCGTCTCGGCAGGCTCGTCGTTGATCACGACGTGCGGCGTGAGGCCTGCCACGCCGACGGCCAGCGCCGCCACCACGAAATTGAGCAGGACGGCCGCGTAGGTCGCCGTCGGCATGTCGTAGAGGCGCAGCAGGTAGAAGCCGGCCAACAGGCTCCCCGCGACGGCACCGGCCAGGTTGCCTCCGTAGAAGAAGCCCAGCCAGGACACCCCCCGCGGCGTCGCCGACACCCACCGCCCGATGGCCGGCAGCGTCGCCCCCATCAGCAGTGTCGGCGGGATCAGGCAGATGCCGGCCACGAGCGCCCGCAGGACGAGGCTGATCTGCCCGGTGCCGGCGATGGCCGTGTAGGCCTGTCCGACCAGGGGCACGGCGAACAGCACGACCACCCCGAGGACGCCGATGCCGACCTCGAGGGCCGCATAGACCTTCAGGGGGTGGAATCGAGGGCTGATGTACCGCGGCAGCAACAGGCTGCCCAGACACATCCCTCCCATGTAGACGCCCAGCAGAACGCCGAGCGAGACGGCCGAGGAGCCGATCGAGAGCTGAAGGAGCTGGAACCAGACGACTTCGTAAATGAGAGCGGCACAGCCGGAACCAATGAACAGCAGCAGGAGCGCTGGCAGCCAGCGCTCACCGGTGCCCGGGCCCGCTGCCGGCCCGGCGGTCTTGACGGGATTGGTCATCGTGCGACAAATGCTACTTCATCGGGGGCGCCCGGCCCCTCGGGGCCCCGCTCCCCGGAGTCCCGGTCGACCGCCGGCCGTGCGCCGGTCTGCCCACCACGGGTCCGGCAACGCCCGTAACGGAGATTTAACCCTCGTGTCACGCCTCGGAAACGCCTGTTGCCTAGGGTGATGTGTGTGACGACACTCAGGAGGCACTGCCCGTGGCGTCCGCCCAGGAATTCCCCGGCCCCGCGCGCATGACGGCCAGCAGCGCCGTCCGGACCCGTGTGCTGGTCGTCGAGGACGAGCAGGACATCGCGAATCTCGTCAAGCACGGCCTCGAGAAGGGCGGGGACATGGAGGTCGAGATCGTCTCGACCGGCGACGGCGCGCTCAAGGCGGTGGCCGAGCGACTGCCGGACCTCATCGTGCTGGACCTGAACCTGCCGGTGCTGAGCGGACTGGAGGTGTGCCGGCTCCTCAGGTCCCGCCCGGCAACGGCCGCTGTCCCCATCATCATGCTGACCGCGCGCACGAACGAGAGCGACCGGGTCACGGGACTCGATGTGGGCGCGGACGACTACATCACCAAGCCCTTCAGCCTGCGCGAGCTGGCGGCTCGCGTGCGGGCCGTGCTCCGTCGCGGTCACGCCGACCCGGCCTCGGGCGCGCGCAGCGACGCGCTCGTCTACCGCGGCAAGCATCTGGTGGCCGATTTCGACGCCGTGCTCGTGAGCGTCGACGGCGAGTCGGTCAAGCTGACGCGGCGCGAATTCCAGCTCCTGCGATACCTGGTCGAGAACCGGAATCGCGTGCTCTCGCGCGACCGGCTGCTCGAGCGTGTCTGGGGATACGACCGCCTCGTGGAAACACGGTCGGTGGACGTGCACGTGGGACGGCTGCGCGGCAAGCTGCGCCACGCCGGACGCCAGATTGAAACGGTGGTCGGCCTCGGCTACCGGTTCGTCGAGTAGCCGGCGGCCGCGAACCTCAGGATTCTTTCCACCCGGTACTGGCCAGGGCGGCCGCCTCCCGGGCAAAGGCCATGCGGGCGCGCTCGACCTTGTGCCAGTCGGTGTAGCACGCGTGCCAGACGACGCGGCTGTCCTCCTCCTGCCGGACCTCCCAGCCCAGTTGCTCGGCGGTGGTGATGATGAATCGCCTGGTCTGGCCGGCCTTCTGGAACATGCGGGCGTACATGGGACCTTGATCTATACCTTCACGAGCCGGGGTGCCGTTGTAAACGTTGTGTAAACTCTCGAGCCGCCTTCAGTCGGGCCGTGCAACGACGTGCAGGGCTGCCGGGCGCACCTGCGCGCGGACGAGGGCTCCCCCCCGGTGTGCCTCGCCGTCCACGTGGTACACGACCGGTTCCGCCGCAGAGATCTCGATCGTCCGGCCGGTCCGCATCGACACGCCGGGCGCCTCGCCCAGCGTTCCCGTAAACAGCCGCCGCGCCTCGACGAGCACGCGCCAGGGCGGCCGGTGACCGACGACGACGACGTCGAGTCGTCCGTCGTCCAGCCGTGCGTCGGGCGCAATCAGGGCGCCGTTGCCATACTGGCGGGAGTTGGCGAGGGCCACGATGAGCGGCCGGGCTCGTTCGGTGTCGCCGTCCACGGTCACGGTGTACTCGACCGGGTCGTACGCCAGCAGCTCTCGCGCGGTGAGCTGGACGTAGCGGCGCAGGCCGCGTCGTCGGTCTGCGCCGAATGCCAGGGCCACCCGCGCGTCCAGACCGAATCCGGCCACGTTGACGAACAGGTGCCCGTCCACTTCGCCCGCGTCGATCGCGCGCGCGCTGCCAGAGAGGATCATGTCGAAGGCCTGGGCCGGATCCGCGGGGACCCCGAGCTCTCGGGCCAGTCCGTTGCCCGAGCCGCCTGGCACGATACCGAGCACGGCATCGGTGTGCGCCAGGGCCGACGCCACCTCGTTGACCGTCCCATCGCCCCCCCAGGCGATGCAGAGCCTCGCCCCCCGTCGAAGCGCGGCGGCCGCCAGCTCGCGCGCGTGCCCCGGCCGCTCGGTGACGAACACGTCGGCGTCGAGGCGCCGGGACTCGACCAGCGCCGCCGCCAGCTCGGCACGGGCGCGAGCGCTGTGGCGACGGGTCCCGGCGATGGGATTGATGATGACGGCCAGCCGGCGGCCGGCCAGTCCCCTGGACCCGCAGGGGACTAGCCCAGCCGCCGCAGGACCTTCGGTTGGAGGAACCAGAGGAGGGCTCCGGCCTGGTCGGTGTGGAGGCTCTCGAGATCGATCCGGCACATCGCACCCTTGCGGAACGCGAGCGGACGGCCGGCGCCGATGAGGCGCGCGGCGAGCTCGCCGAGCCCAGGCTCGTGTCCCACCAGCGCCAGGCGGCGGCGCCTGGTGACCTTCGGCAGCCGCCGCATCACTTCCTCGGGGGCGTGCCCCGGCGCCAGCTCGGGGAGGACACGGATGGTCGGACGGCCGCCCACACCGGCGGCCAGCAGCTCGGCTGTCTGGGCGGCCCGCACGAGCGGACTGGTCACGACCTCGTCGATCGCGGCACGCAGCCAGGCAAGCCCCGCCACGCACTCCTTGAACCGCGTCGTGCCAAGCTGCGTCAACGGGCGTTTGTCGTCGTCAGGCCAGTCCGGACCGCGCTCGGCGGCGATGGCATGACGCACGAGGTACAGCTCGCAGGAGGGCATCGCTCAGGCGGCCGACGCTCCCGGCCCCCGTTCGGCGACGGCCATCACGTGCTCGCACAGATCGAGCAGCTTCTTGCGGCGGTCGATGTACTGCACGTGGAGCTGACGGCAGTCGGTCTCGAGCTGCCGGACGAGCTGGTCGAGATCGGCCGACACTTCCAGGCTGGGCGGGTCCTCGCTGGCGCCCTGCACGGCCCGAATCCGGGCGATGAGCACTTCGAGGTCGTGCATGCGACCGAGCAGATCCTGCGTGCCCTTGAGCATCCGGATCCGCGCCGTCGCCCGTGACCCCTTCAGTTCCCTGGCGATCTCCATCGCGTACCGGAGCTTCTTCACCGCGATCCGCACATCGTGGAGGCGATCGGGCAGGTAGATGCCCCCGGCGTTGCGGATCGCGTCCCGTACGGTCCCCGCACGGCGCTCCGCGCGGGCCTCGGCCGCGACCAGACGCTTCGGATCGCGGCGTCTCGCCCGCCTCTGTCCGGTCGTCGTGCCCGCGGGCAGGCGCGCGGCCGTCAGCGCCTTCCTCCGGAGACGCTCGAGGTCGTGGGTCTTCAGCTCATGGAGCATCGTCGCGAGCAGACGGCGCCGCTCCTGCGTGACGTCCTGACGCAGCCGCGCAAGGCCTCGCCTGGGCATGCCGGGCCGGGCCTCGAGCTCGTCCAGGGTCATCAGCGCCACGTCGAGCTCCCGCACCGATCCGAGCACGCGCGTGAGCCCGCGCGTCCGCTTGCGCAGCTTGCGCCCGTCGGCGCCACGCACCACGAGCGGCAGCGCCTCGCGGAGGCGCCGCGTGGCCACACGGGCCTGGTGAATGGCATCGGCATCGCCCCGTCGCGCGCCCGGCAGCGCGCGGTCGAGGGCCGACAGGCGGTGGCGAATCAGCGATTCAGACGATCGTGTGGTGGCTTTGGCGGGCACAGCTCTCGGCTACTATAACCCCGGGACTCACTCGAGTCGCCAACGTATGGCGCCGGACTGGGCGCCGAAGGCAAGGCGCGACGAGGAACGCCGCCTTCGGTGGCCAGGACAAGCCACACGTGGTGGCTCGGGTCAGTTTCTGGGTCGAGTCACTCCGCCGCCGGGATCGACTGATGCAGATTGCCGCCATAGACATCGGCACCAACTCCCTCCACATGATCGTCGTCCGCGTGCGGCCGGATTTCTCGTTCGAGGTCGTCGATCGCGAGAAGACGATGGTGCGGCTGGGTGCCGGCGGCCTGGGCGGCAAGGCCCTGACGGCCGACACCATGGACGCGGCGCTCCAGGCGCTGTCCGGGTTCCGGCGTCTGGCCGAGTCGCACGGCGTCGACGTCATCCTGGCAGCCGCCACGAGCGCGGTGCGCGAGGCCCGGAACGGCGGCGAGTTCCTGGCTCGCATCGAGTCGGAGACCGGCATCCGGCCCCGGGTCATCAGCGGCATCGACGAAGCGCGACTCATCCACCAGGCGGCCGTCTACGGCGTCGACGTCGGCAGCGGGCGGGCCGTCGTGATCGACATCGGCGGGGGCAGCGTCGAGATCACCCTCGGCACGGCGACGTCCATCCTCGCCGCCAGGAGCTTCAAGATCGGCGTCATCCGGCTGACCGAGCGGTTCGTCCAGAGCGACCCGATCCCGCCGCGCGACGAGCAGAAGCTCGCCAAGCACGTGCTCGGCGAGATCGACCGGTTCTGCGAGCAGATCACGGACACCGGCTTCGATCTCGTGATCGGCACGTCGGGCACGATCCTCAGCCTGGGCACGGTGGCCGCGGCGCTCGCCGACGGGCCCCCGCCGGCCGACCTGCGCAATTTCAACGTGCAGGCGAAGCAGATCAGGCGCCTGCGCAAGGAGGTGGCGGCCCTTCCGCTGGGTCAGCGGCTGCAGATGCCGGGGCTCGACCCGCGGCGCGCCGACCTGGCCGTGGCCGGTGCCATCCTGCTCGACACCGTGCTCCGCCGGCTGGGCGCCGAGGAGCTCACGCTCTGCGACCTCGCCCTGCGCGAGGGCCTCGTCCTCGACTACATCCACCGCAACCGCAAGCGAATCGCGCAGGTGGACAGCATCCCGGACGTCCGTCGCCGCAGCACGATCGAGCTGGCCGAGCGGTGCAACTACTACTCGGAGCACGCCCAGCAGGTCGTCCGTCTCGCGCTGGCCATCTTCGACCAGACGCGCACGATCCACGAGCTGACCGACCGGGAGCGCGAGTGGCTCGAGTACGCCGCGGTGCTCCACGACATCGGCGCGCACATCAGCTTCGCACGACATCACCGTCACTCGTACTACCTCATCCGGAACGGGGACCTGCGGGGCTTCCATCCCGACGAGATCGAGGTGATGGCGCTCGTGGCCCGCTACCATCGCCGTGGCACGCCGAAGCGCTCGCACGAGGAGTACGCCCGACTCCCCGCCCCGCTGCGGAAGACCGTGCGGACGCTGGCCTCCATCCTCCGCGTGGCCGAGAGCCTCGACCGGAGCCATGCCCAGCTCATCTCGGGTGTCGACGTGCGGGACGAAGAGAAGGCCCTGCTCATTCAGGTGCAGACTGCGGGGGACGCCGAGCTCGAGATCTGGGCCACACGGCGCCACCTCGAGCCCTTCGAGAAGCTGGTGGGCAAGCCCGTGCGCCTCGAGTCCGCCGTCCCGGCACGGGCCGACGTCGTCGCCGACGCGCCGGTCTCCGGTCGCCGCACCCGTCGCCGGAGCGCGCGGCGGTCAGCGACGCCGGCCGGATAGAGGGCTCGCACCGGCTGCCGGCGACCGGGTAGTGGGCCAAGCACCCACCACCGGCGACCGGCGTAACACGGATTTAACATCGCGGAAACCGATGTGAAACGCATGTTGGATAGCGTCATGACATGCAGTGCTCCGCCCGCTACGGTGTCGCCATCGTCCTCATCGCCTGCCTGACGGCCGCCTGCGTCGGTGGCAACGGCGAAGGCGAGCCGGCGTTGATCCAGATCGACGGCTCCAGCACCGTGTTCCCCATCAGCGAGGCCGTGGCCGAAGAGTTCCAGCTCGCCAATCGCGACGTCAGGGTCACGGTCGGCATCTCCGGCACCGGTGGAGGCTTCCAGCGGTTCTGCCGCGGCGAGACCGACATCAGCGACGCCTCGCGTCCCATCCGCCCGACCGAGATCGACACCTGCGCCGCCACCGGGATCGAGTACATCGAGCTGCCGGTCGCCTACGACGGGCTGGCCGTGGTGGTGAATCCGCAGAACACCTGGGTGGACGCGATGACGGTGGACGAGCTCAAGATGCTCTGGGAGCCGGCGGCGCAGAACACCGTGATGCGCTGGAACCAGATCCGCCCGTCCTGGCCGGACGAGGAGATTCGCCTGTTCGGGGCCGGCGTCGACTCGGGCACCTACGACTACTTCACCGAGGCCGTCGTCGGCGAGGAAGGCGCCAGCCGCGGCGACTTCACCTCGAGCGAGGACGACAACGTGCTGGTGCAGGGCATCACCAGCGACGAGTTCGCGCTCGGCTTCCTGCCGTATGCCTACGTGGAGCAGAACCAGTCGCGCCTGAAGGTCGTCCCGGTCGACGACGGCGACCCGGACAACGGCGACGGCCCGATCGCCGCCTCCCCGGCGACGGTGCGCACGGGCACCTATCAGCCGCTGTCCCGACCGCTGTTCATCTACGTGTCGCTCGACGCGGCCGAGCGCCCGGAAATCCAGCAGTTCGTCGAGGCGTACTTCCTGGGCGCGGACCTGATGCGCGAGGTGGGCTACGTCGAGCTCACACCGGCGATCTACGACCTCGCGCGCCAGCATTTCGCCGACCGGCGAACCGGCACGGCGTTCGGCGAGGGAGGCTCGCAGGTCGGCCTCACGCTCGAGGAGCTCCTCAGCCGCGAGCAATGAGGCGGTTCGAGTTTCTCATCGAGTGGGGGCTGGCCGGCTGCGCCCTGCTCTCGATCGGCACGACAGTCAGCATCATCGCGGTGCTGGCGATCGAGACGTTCGCCTTCCTCCGTGAAGTCCCCGTTGCCGATTTCCTGTTCGGGACCGAGTGGACGCCGCTCTTCGCGAACCCGAGCTTCGGCGTGCTGCCGCTGGTCGCGGGCACGGTTCTCGTCTCGGCGATCGCCATGCTGGTGGCACTCCCGATGGGACTGCTGAGCGCCGTCTACCTGAGCGAGTACGCCAGCCCCCGCCTGCGTCGCATCGTCAAGCCCGTCCTGGAGATCCTGGCCGGGGTGCCGACGGTGGTCTACGGGTACTTCGCGCTGCTGTTCATCACGCCGTTCCTGCAGTCGTTCGTGCCCGGCATGCGCACGTTCAACGCACTCGGCCCCGGCATCGTGATGGGCATCATGATCCTCCCGCTGGTCTCCTCACTGTCGGAGGACGCCATGCAGAGCGTGCCGCAGGGACTGCGCGAGGGCTCCTACGCACTCGGGGCCACGCGCATGCAGACGAGCTTGCGTGTGGTCGTGCCCGGTGCCTTCTCGGGGATCACCGCCGCCTTCATCCTGGCGGTGTCGCGCGCGGTGGGCGAGACGATGATCGTGGCGATCGCGGCCGGACAGCAGCCGAACCTGACGGCCAATCCACTGGAGCCCATCGAGACGATGACCGCCTACATCGTGCAAATCAGCCTGGGCGACACCCCGCAGGGCACGCTGGAGTACCGCACGATCTTCGCAGTCGGGACGCTGCTCTTCATCGGCACCTTCGGTCTCAATCTCGCGAGCGCCTGGCTCCGGGAACGGTACCGCGAGGAGTACGCGTGAGCGAGCCAGCCGGCTCCGCGACCTCCAGCCACACCGCGTGGCGCCGCCGGGCCGACGTGGCGTTCCAGGCGCTCGCCCTGCTGATCCTGCTGCTGGCGCTGGCCGCGCTCGGCGCGCTCATCTGGGACGTGCTGGCCGACGGCACGGGCCGCCTGTCGTGGGACTTTCTCACGAGCTTCTCCTCGAGGCGGGCCGAACGCGCGGGCATCTGGCACGCGCTGACGGGCAGCATCTTCGTCATCGCCCTCACCGCCGCCATCGCCGTGCCGATCGGGATCGGCACCGCGATTCACCTGGAGGAGTACGGCAGCCGAAACCTGGTCTCGCGGATCATCGAGATCAACATCACGAACCTGGCGTCGGTCCCCTCGATCATCTACGGCCTGCTCGGGCTCGGACTGTTCGTACGGACGCTGGGCATGGGACGCAGCGTGCTGGCCGGCGCCTCGACGCTGGCCCTGCTCGTGCTGCCGGTCGTGATCCTCTCGACACGTGAGGCCCTGCGGGCCGTGCCAGGCTCCCTGCGAGAGGGCTCCTACGCGCTCGGGGCCACGAAATGGCAGACCATCTGGCACCAGGTCCTGCCGGTGGCCCTGCCGGGCATCCTGACCGGCTTCATCCTGGCGCTCTCGCGCGCCATAGGCGAGACGGCGCCGCTGATTACAATAGGCGCGGTGACCTTCGTCAGCTTCGCGCCCGACTCGATCTGGTCTCCCTTCACGGTGCTTCCGATCCAGGTCTTCGACTGGGTCCGGCGCCCGCAGCCGGAGTTCCACGACAACGCGGCCGCCGGCATCGTCGTGCTGCTCGGCCTCCTCCTGTCGATGAACGCGGCGGCCATCTGGCTGCGCGACCGCTTCCAGACGCGGGGACTGCGATGAGCTCGGCCGCCCGTCCGCCACTGGCCTCCCTCGGACATCTCGCCGCCAGGCGGAGCGACACGCCCGAGGCTCCGGAGGGCACACCGAAAATCGACGTCGAGTCGATGAGCTTCTACTACGGGGACAAGCGCGCCCTGCACGACATCTCGGTACGGATCCGGCCGAACGTCGTCACCGCCTTCATCGGCCCGTCCGGCTGCGGCAAGAGCACGTTCCTGCGCTCACTGAACCGGATGAACGACATCATCCAGGGCACGCGGGTCGAGGGCCGGATCCGCATCGACAACGTCGACATCTACAAGCCGGGCCTGGACGTCGTGCAGCTGCGGCGCCGGGTCGGCATGGTCTTCCAGAAGTCGAACCCCTTCCCGAAGTCGATCTTCGAGAACATCGCCTACGGCCTCCGGATCAACGGGATGGCCGGCAGCAGCTCGGAGCTGGCCGGGCGTGTCGAGGAGAGCCTCAAGCAGGCAGCGCTCTGGGACGAGGTGAAGGACCGGCTGCACGAGTCGGCCCTGGCCATGTCGGGCGGCCAGCAGCAGCGCCTCTGCATCGCGCGCGCGCTGGCCGTGCGCCCCGACATCCTGCTGATGGACGAGCCGGCCTCGGCGCTGGACCCGATCGCCACACAGCGCATCGAGGAGCTCATCTACGATCTGAAGAAGACGTATACGATCGTGATCGTGACGCACAACATGCAGCAGGCGGCGCGCGTATCGGATCACACGGCGTTCTTCTGGCTGGGCCGGCTGGTGGAATTCGACCGGACGGAGAAGATCTTCACGGCGCCGGCCGAGAAGCTCACCGAGGACTACGTGACGGGGAGATTCGGGTAGTGGACCGCCAGGTCTCCCACTTCCGGGAGGAGCTCGAGGCGCTGCAGGGGCGCCTGCTCGAGATGGGCGGGCTGGCCGAGGAGCGCGTCCGCACGGCCGTCGAGGCCCTCGTCGCCCGGGATCCGGCCCTGATGAACGCGGTACTGGCCGGCGACGAGCCGATCAACCAGCTCCACATCGAGGTGGACAACCGCTGCTTCCGCCTGCTGGCGCTGCACCAGCCGATGGCGACCGACCTGCGCGCGGTCGTGGCGGTGGTCAAGATCAACACCGACCTGGAGCGGGTCGGCGACCTCGCGGTGAACATCGTCGAGGCCGCCCAGCGCTACGTGCAGCACCCGCCGGTCAAGCAGCTCATCGACATTCCCAGGATGGGCGAGATCGCCCAGGCCATGCTCCGTGATGCGCTCGACGCGTTCGTCAAGCGCGACACGGCGCTGGCCCATCTGGTGCTGGGCGAGGACGACCGCCTCGACAAGCTGAAGACGGAGGTGTTCCGGGAGCTGCTCGCGTACATGCTGCGCGACCAGAGCACCGTCGAGCCGGCCCTGGACCTCATCCTGATCTCCCGGCATCTCGAGCGGATCGGCGACCATGCCACGAACATCGCCGAGGATGTGATCTTCATGGTGTCCGCGCTCGACGTGCGCCACCCGTCGGCCGGCACCGGCACCGGCTAGCGGAGCCGCACGAAGCGACAGTCCTGTCGCCACGGCGCCGGATCCCCCCGCCGCCCGGAAAGGCTGGCGACCCGCGACCGCCTCCCGATAGAATGGGTCGGATGGGCAAGGCCCCGCCGTGCGTCATGTGCCGCACGCGTCCCGCGGACCCGGCGTGGCGTCCTTTCTGCAGCGAACGCTGCCGGAACGAGGATCTGGCGCGATGGGCCGAGGGCCGCTATCGAGTGCCCGGGGATCCCGTGCCCCCGTCCGACGACGAGACCGAGCCCGATTCATACCAGTCCTAGTCCTATGCCCGATACGCTCACTGTCACCGACAACCGGACGGGAAAGCAGTACGAGCTTCCCATCACCGACGGGGCCATCCGCGCCACCGATCTGCGCCAGATCAAGGCCGCCGACGACGACACGGGGCTCGCCACCTACGACCCCGCCTTCATGAACACGGCCGCGTGTCGAAGCGCGATCACGTTCATCGACGGGGACAAGGGCATTCTCGAGTATCGCGGCTACCCGATCGAGCAGCTCGCGGAACATTCCACGTACCTCGAGACGGCGTACCTCATCATCTTCGGCCAGCTCCCCACGGCGGCGCAGCTCGAGGAGTGGACCACCGACATCACCCTCCACACGATGCTGCACGAGAACATCAAGAAGCTGATGGAGGGCTTCCAGTACGACGCCCACCCGATGGGCGTGTTCCTGTCCACCGTGGGCGCCTGCTCGACCTTCTACAAGGACGGCAAGCAGATCTTCGACGAGCAGTCCCGGCTCAAGCAGATTCACCGGCTGATCGCCAAGGTCCCCACGATCGCGGCCTACGCCTATCGCCACAGCATCGGGCGACCCTACATCTACCCGGACAACGACCTGACCTTCACCGGCAACTTCCTGAACATGCTGTTCCGCATGACGGAGCTCAAGTTCCAGGTCAATCCGACGCTCGAGCGGGCGCTCGACGTGCTGTTCATCCTGCACGCGGATCACGAGCAGAACTGCAGCACGAGCGCCATGCGCGGCATCGGCAGCTCGCACGTCGACCCCTACTCGGCGATGGCCGGCGCCACGGCCGCGCTGTACGGGCCGTTGCACGGCGGGGCCAACGAGGCGGTCCTCCGGATGCTGAACGAGATCGGCACGGTGCAGAACATCCCCGGGTTCATCAAGCGCGTGAAGGCCGGCGAGGGACGGCTCATGGGCTTCGGGCACCGGGTCTACAAGTCGTACGATCCGCGCGCCCGCATCATCAAGCGCACGGCCGACGAGGTGTTCGCCGTCACGGGACGCAACCCGCTGCTCGACATCGCGCTCGAGCTCGAGCGTATCGCGCTCGAGGACGACTACTTCGTGTCGCGCAAGCTGTACCCGAACGTGGACTTCTACTCCGGGCTGATCTACCAGGCCATGGGCTTTCCGGTGACGATGTTTCCCGTGCTCTTCGCCATTCCGCGCACGGCGGGCTGGATCGCGCAGTGGGAGGAGATGCTGCTCGATCCGGAGCAGAAGATCGCCAGGCCGCGCCAGGTGTACATCGGCGCCGCGCGGCGCGACTACCTGCCCCTGAACAAGAGGAAGTAGCTCGCCCGTGCGAGTGTCCGCCCGATCGGCGCACGCCCTCCGGGTCGCTGCCGCCTGGCTCGCCGCCATCGTGGTGGCCTGCGGAGGCGCCACGGGACAGGCGCCGGCGACGGGCCAGGCGCCCGCGGGGCGCGGCACGCCGGCCGCCCAGACGGCACCGCCGCCGGCCTTCGACGGCGCGCGGGCCTGGGCCCATCTCGAGCGGCAGGTCGAGATCGGTCCGCGACCCTCGGGGTCCGATGCCATCGCCGAAACCCGGGCCTACATCCGCGAGCAGCTCGCCGAGGTCGGCGTGGAGACCACGGAGCAGGCCTTCGTCGCGGCCACGCCGCTTGGTGACGTGCCGATGGCCAACGTGATCGGCGTCGTCCCGGGCGAGCGTCCGGAGCGAATCGCGCTCGCCAGCCACTACGACACGAAGCTCTTCGAGGAGCTCCGCTTCGTCGGGGCCAACGACGGGGGTTCCTCGACGGCGGTGCTGATCGAGCTCGGCCGGTCACTGGCCGGTCGTGACAACGCCTTCACGATCGAGCTCCTGTTCTTCGACGGCGAGGAGGCCCGCAGGCCCGAATGGCGCGACCCGGACAACACCTACGGCAGCCGTCACTACGTGGCGGCGGCCCGGAAGGACGGCAGCCTGGCGGGACTCCGGGCCCTCGTCCTGCTCGACATGGTTGGCGACCGCGAGCTTCGGGCTCGTAAGGAACTGGCCTCGACTCCCTGGCTCGTTGACCTGATCTGGGGCGCGGCCGCCCGCCTCGGCCACCGCGCCCAGTTCTCCACCGAGTACGCGGCGGCGATTTCCGACGATCACGTGCCGTTTCTGCAGGCAGGCGTGCCGGCGGTCGACATCATCGACCTGGAGACGCCGACCGACCGCAACTCCTGGCACACCGCCGCCGACGATCTCGAGAACGTCAGCCAGAAGAGCCTGCAGATCGTGGGCGACGTCGTGCTGGCGGCGCTCCCCGACATCGAGGCGCACCTGCGGTCGGCCCGGTAGGCGGCCCGACCGCCTCCTACGGGACGGCCGCGGGCTCCGGCCCGAACACCAGCCACAGGGCCACCAGGGCCACGGCCATGCCGATCACGACCGCGATGAGCGGCAGGCGCGAGCGGCGCCCCGGTTCGAAGAGCGAAGTCGGCGCCGGCGGCGCGACTCGCGGCTCGGTGGTGGCGCGGCCGCAGCGGTAGCAGATCAGCGCCTTGTCGGCGATCTCGGTCTGACAGTGCTGGCAGGTCACGGGCGGTGTTGGCAGGGCGCGCGGCGACGGTCTAGTCTACAGGCTCCCGCCCATGATCCCGCTGCGCGACGTCATACCGTCCCGTACGACCCCGTACATCACCACCTCGCTCGTGGCGATCAACGCCCTGGTCTTCGTCTACGAGCTCATGCTCGGTCCGGCGATGCGCGACCTCGTGCTGGCGTGGGGCCTGATTCCGGCCAGCTTCTCCGTCACGACGCTCTTCACGTCGATGTTCCTGCACGGCGGCTTCCTGCACGCGGCCGGCAACATGCTGTTCCTCTGGATCTTCGGGGACAACGTCGAGGACCGGATGGGGCACGGGCGCTTTCTGGTCTTCTACCTGCTCTGTGGCATCGTCGCCGCGCTGGGCCAGGTGGTCACCAACCCGGCCTCGCCGGTGCCGATGGTGGGCGCAAGCGGAGCCGTGGCCGGCGTGATGGGCGCGTATCTGGTGCTCTACCCGCACTCGCGGATCGTCACGCTCGTGCCGATCTTCATCTTCTTCCACGTCATCGAGGTACCGGCCGTCCTCTTCCTCGGGATCTGGTTTCTGCTGCAGTTCCTGAGCGGCATGGGCTCGCTGGCCGTGACCGCCGGCGGCGAGCCGACCGGCGGCATCGCCTTCTGGGCCCACGTGGGAGGGTTCGTCGCCGGCCTGGTGGGCGTGTTCGTGTTCCGCAGGCCGCAGCGCCAGCAGGCCGGCTGGTGGGACGAGGTCGACAGGCGGCGGCGCTGAGGACCCGCGCCGCGGCTCAGCGGCCGTCGACCTTCGCCTCGATGAGCCGGAGCAGGAGGTCCTGGGCCCGTTCGTAGGCCGGGGCTATTTCCAGCGCGGCAAGCGTCTCGCTCCGGGCCTCGTCCGGCTGGCCGGCCGCGACGTAGGCTTCGGCCAGGTCGGCGTGGGCGCGAGCCCGATCCGGGGGATTGCCGGCCAGGGCGCTGCGGAAGGCGCGGGCGGCCGTGCCGGCGTCGCCACGGGCCAGAGCCAGACGCCCGAGCGCGGCCTGGGCGTCGCGATCGAACGGGTCCACCGCCACGAGGCGGCCGTAGGCGTCCTCGAGCCGGGCGGCATCACCGGTCGGCTCGAGCAGCCGCACCAGGCGCCGCGCGGCCTCGACGTCGGCATGGTCGACGCGCAGCAGCGCCTCCAGGGCCCGTGACGCCCGGGCGTCGTCGCCCTGCTCGAGCGCGATCGTCGTGATCCACCGCTGGGGATTGTTCTCTCCCGTGGCCTGCGGCAGGAGCCGGGCGGCACGCTCGAAGGCCGCAATGGCGGCCTCGCTCCGGCCGTCCTCCTGCAAAGCCCGGCCGAGGAGCATCTGCACCGCGAAGCTCCCCGGGTGCGAGGAGGCCAGCGCCTCCAGATCCTCGAGCGACGGCTCGCCCTCGAACTCCGGAGTCGTCAGCGCGCGGCGCTGCGCCGCGAACTGTTCGGCGATCCGGGCGTCGAACGAGGTCTGCAGCTCGTCGAGGCTCACGCCGAGCTCCTGCTGCACGATCTCCTCGGTGTCGAGCCCGCTCCCGTAGGCGCGTACGACCCGCCGCAGCGCCGGCTCGCCGAACGTGTCGACGATGTGGTCGACGACGACCGAGGACTGGTAGTACGCGAGAGTGATGGTCTGCGGGTTGCTGAACGCGGCGTTCAGCTCGGCCAGAGCGATGACGTCGTCCGCGTTCATCGCCTGGGCGAAGGTCATCTCCATCTCGCGGCCCCACTCCGGCCGCGCCCGCCGCTCCTCCCAGACCGAGATGCCCTCGCTCAGCCACCGCGGAATCCGGTTGTTCGACAGCTGCAGCGTGATGACGTGAGCCACCTCGTGCCAGAGCGTCTCCCGCCAGTTGAAGTCGCCCGGGTCGCGTGCCGTGGGCGAGTCCAGCGTGACGACGCGCCCGAAGCAGGCGCCGAGCGCGCCGATGAAGCCCGGCAGTCCGATCGTCCGCACGGCGAAGTCGTCGTGCTCGGGAAACATCTCGATGAGGATCGGCCCGGTGACCGTGAAGTCCCACTGCCGCGACAGCGTGTCGATCGCCTCCCGGGCGAGCGGCAGCGCCTGCTCCCGCATGACGGCCGCCTCGTCCGGATGGAGGCGCATCACGATGTCACCGTCGGTGAACGTCTCGAAGGTGTCGATCTCGTCGAGCAGCGCGAGCGAGTTGAACACGGACTGGTCGTACGGGTCGTCCTCGAAGGCGCGTTCGAGCGCCTCCCGCGCGCCCGGCTCGTCGCCGGTGCGCAGCAGGTGCGACCCGAGGTCCGCATAGGCCCGCGTGTTGTCGGGGTCGACCGCCAGGGCCCGCCGCACCAGCGTGACGGCCTCATCGAACCGGTAGTTCCGCGCCAGGTGGTCGCCCACCACCCGGTACACCTCGCCATGAGCCGGATTGATCGTGAGCGCCTCGCGCGCGCGCCGCTCGAACTCCGCCGTCCGTCCCTCGAGGAACTCCAGCGCGGCCTGCAGGGAGATGGCCTCGAGGCTCCGGGGGTTGACCTGGAGCGCCCGGCCGATCGCTTCGCGCGCCTCGTCCCGCTGGCGATCGTCGAGCGCGAGCTCGGCCGCCAGGAGGTGCGCGGGCACCGAGCGCGGGTCGTTCTTCAGGAGGCGCGCCAGGAACTGCTGGGCCGCCGGCGGGTTGGTGCCCGCCGCCACCCGGGCCGCCCCCAGGAGCGCCTGCGGATGGTCGGGGTCGACCCGGAGCGCGTCCTGAAAGGACGTCATGGCCTCGCCCGGATCGAACTTCTCGAGGAACAGCTCGCCCCAGGCCGCGTCGATGTCGGGATCGTCGGGGGCCAGACGGTTCGCCTCGCGGAAGAAGTCGTTGGCGTCCTGGAAGAAGTCGATGGCCCGCGCCGCCCGGCCGAGCCGCAGGTAGTCCCCTGCCGTTCTCGCATCGAGCGTCTCGGCAAGCTGCCGCAGGCGCCGGGTACCGTCGGCCCGCCGGCCCAGGTAGAGCTCCAGCAGGCCCAGCTCGAGCGTGGCTTCCCCGGTGGGCCGGGCCGCCGCCGGCCCGCTCAGCCGGGACTCGGCCTCGGCGTACTGCCCCACGGCAATCTCGGCGAGCGCCGACTCGACGACCGCGGCGTCGGGCCCCTGCGCGGCGAGCACCTGGACGCATACGAGCGCGAGGACGCCGACGGCGGCCGTCCCGCGTGCGCGCGCACCGAGCCAAGACATTGGAATCATGCGCCGGCGTCCTCTTCCTCTTCCTCGACGTCCCTGGGCAGCCCCTCGAGCTCCTCGAGGAACACGAGCGCCCGGTGCGACGGGATCTCGAAGCGCTTGCCGCACGTCTTACAGACGAGGTCGTCGTCCACCCGAATGAGGTGATCCTTGACCTTGGCGAACAGGGCGCGGTCGCGCTCGTCGGCGCCCTTCGGCACCTGGGGCTTCCGCGTGCGCCGGAGCCACCTGACCGAGTAGTCGCCGGTACGCCGGCAGCGCGGGCACTGAAACCGGGCGGGCCGCTGCTCGGGCTTCTCGGTGAAGAACTGACGCTCGTCCACGAGAAAAGCGTACCACACGGGCTTCCGCAGGGGACTGCTAAACTGGACCGACGCCGCAGCCGCGACGGCCAGGAACGACCATGCCGGACCAGACCACTCCCACGTTTCCGAACGAGCTGCCGGTGCTGCCGCTGCGCCGCACGGTCGTGCTGCCGCTGACGCTGCATCCGCTGGCCGTCAACCGCCCGGTCTCGGTCGAGAGCGTGAATCGGGCGCTCGGCGCCGACCGTCTGGTCCTGCTCCTGCTGCAGAAAGGCGAGGTCGACGATCCGGGCACGCAGGATCTGCACGCGATCGGCACGGTCGGCGTAATCCGCCAGATGGCGAAGACGCCGGCCGGGATCAACGTCATCGTCGAGGGGCTCGGCCGGGCACGAGCCGACCTCGTCAGCCGCACCGGCACGACGATGAGCGCCGCGATCACGCCGCTCCCCGAGGAGTACGAGAAGTCCATCGAAGTCGATGCCCACGTCCGGCGGATCCAGGAGCTCGTCGAGAAGGCGCTCGCACTGGCCGCCGGGATGTCCGAAGAGCTGCGTGGCGTGGTGATGAACATCGAGAACCCGCTGCGGCTCGCCTACGTCCTGGCCACGCTGATCGACATGAAGGCCGCCGATCGGCAGACCCTGCTCGAGCAGAACGACCTGCTCGCGAAGCTGGAGACGGTGACCGCGACGCTCTCCCGCGAAGTGTCCCTGCTCGAGCTCAAGGGCAAGATCGAGTCGCAGGCCCAGCAGGAAATGACCGAAGCGCAGCGCCAGTACTACCTGCGACAGCAGCTCAAGGCCATCCAGCAGGAGCTCGGCGAGGGCGAGGGCAACGAGCTGGCCGAGGTCCGGGCGCGAATCGACGCAGCCGGCCTGCCCGAGGGCGTGTACGAGGTCGCCAGCCGGGAGGTCGATCGGCTGGACCGGATGTCGGCGGCTTCACCCGAGTACCAGATGGTGCGCACCTACATCGACTGGCTGCTCGACGTGCCCTGGTCGACGCGCACGACGGACCGGCTGGACCCGGTGGCGGCGCGCGCCGTGCTCGACGAGGATCACTACGACCTCGACAAGGTCAAGGAGCGCATCGTCGAGTACCTCTCGGTCCGCAAGCTCAAGGGCGACATGAAAGGGCCGATTCTCTGTTTCGTCGGCCCGCCCGGCGTGGGGAAGACCTCCCTGGGCCAGTCCATCGCCCGCGCCATGGACCGGCGTTTCGTCCGCCTCTCGCTCGGCGGCGTGCGGGACGAGGCCGAGATACGCGGCCACCGCCGCACCTATATCGGGTCCATGCCCGGCCGCATGGTGCAGGCCCTCAAGCAGGCCGGGTCGATGAATCCAGTATTCATGCTGGACGAGATCGACAAGGTGGCGCCCGGCTTCCAGGGGGACCCGGCGGCGGCGCTGCTCGAGGTCCTCGACCCCGCCCAGAACCACGCGTTCCGCGACCACTACCTGGAGGTGTCGGTCGACCTGTCGCAGGTCCTCTTCATCGCAACGGCCAACCAGCTCGGCACGATTCACCCGGCGCTGCTCGACCGGATGGAGATCATCCAGCTCTCCGGCTACAGCGAGGAGGAGAAGCTGCACATCGCCCGCCGGTACCTGCTCCCCCGCCAGACGCAGGAGCACGGCCTGCCGGACGGTGCCATGGAGGTCCCCGACGCCGCCATCCGGGTGGTCATCTCCGAGTACACGCGGGAAGCCGGCGTCCGCAACCTGGAGCGGCAGCTCGGCGCCATCGCACGGAAGGTCGCGACGCGGCTGGCCGCCCGGGCCGATGGCGACCCGGCGCCCGTGGCGACGACCGTGGAACCGGTTCAGATCGAAACGTATCTCGGGCCGGCGCGCTTCAAGAAGGAGCAGGCCTTTCGCACGTCGCGGGCCGGTGTGGCCACCGGGCTGGCCTGGACCGAGGTCGGCGGCGACGTGCTGTTCGTCGAAGCCACCTTGCTTCCGGGCGGAAACCAGAAGATCATCTTGACCGGCCAGCTCGGCAATGTGATGCAGGAATCGGCGCGCGCGGCCGTGAGCCACATCCGGGCGAATGCCCGTGAACTGGGGATTTCGACGGAGTTCATGGCCCAGCAGGACCTGCACGTGCACGTCCCGGCCGGGGCCATCCCCAAGGACGGGCCGTCGGCGGGCGTCACGATGGCCACGGCCATCCTGTCGGCTGCCCGTCAGGCACCGGTCCGCCGGGACGTGGCCATGACCGGCGAGATCACGCTGAGCGGGCTGGTACTGCCGGTGGGCGGCATTCGCGAGAAGGTGCTGGCTGCGCGGCGATCGGGCATCACCACCGTGATCCTGCCCGCGCTCAACGCGCCGGACCTGGCCGAGCTGGCCGACGAGGTCCGGAAGGACATGACGTTCGTGCCCGTCGAGACGCTCGAGCAGGTCGTGGACGTCGCGCTGTCGGACGACGGGGCGCCCCGGAATCGCAAATCCGAGGCGACCCAGCCGGTGGCACGCTGATCGACAGTTGCGGGCGGGCGCCGTGGGGGCGCCCCCAGAGTCAACCGAGGTAGACCAGGCCCCCTTGGCACAAGCGATCGTCTTCTACATCTCCGGTCACGGCTTCGGCCACGCCACGCGCTCGATCGAGGTGATCAACGCCATCCTCGCCCAGCGTCCGGAAACGCGGGTGGGTGTGCGCACGTCCGTCCCCCGCTGGCTCTTCGACCTGACGGTGAAGGGGAAAGTCACCTACAGCACGCTCGAGTGCGACACGGGCATCGTGCAGTCCGACGCGCTGACGCTCGACGAGGCTGACAGCATCCGCAGGGCCGCAGCCTTCCACGGCGACCTGGTCACGCGCGCGGCCAGCGAGACGCGCGCGCTCCGCGAGCTGGGGGCGGGCCTCATCGTGGGAGACATCCCTCCCCTGGCCTTCGCGGTCGGCGCGTCATCCGGCATCCCGTCGATCGGGATGGGCAACTTCACCTGGGACTGGATCTACGGCGACTACCCGCGCGTCCGTCTCGCCCCCTCGCTGCTGCCGGCCATTCGCGGAGCCTACGCCAAGGCCTCGATGGCGCTGCGGCTGCCGATGTCGGGCGGGTTCGAGAGCTTCTCGAACGTCCGCGACATCCCGCTCATCGCGCGGCACGCCAGCCGGACGCGCGAGCAGGTGTGCAAGACGCTGAAGCTGCCGGCCGACAAGCCCGTCGTGCTGGCGTCGTTCGGCGGCTTCGGCCTTCCCGGCATCGATACCGACGCGCTCACCCGGTTCAAGGGCCACACCGTCGTCACCACGGCGGCGGCGCCCCGCACCGGCCGGCGCGAGTCGCTCATCGCCGGAAAGAAGGGCTCGTTCATCACGATCAACGAAGAAGCCATGTACGGCGCGGGCGTGCGTTACGAGGACCTGGTCGGCGCGGCCGACGTCGTCGTGACCAAGCCGGGCTACGGGATCGTCTCCGAGTGCATCGCCAACGAGACCGCCATCCTGTATACCCCGCGGGGCCACTTCCCCGAGTACGACGTGCTGATCGACGAGATGCCCACCTACCTGCGGGCGGCGCTCATCAACCAGGAGGACCTCCTGGCCGGGGAGTGGGAGCCGGCCCTCGCCAGGCTGCTCGCCCAGCCCAAGCCGAAGAAGAAGACCGAGACCAACGGCGCCGAGGTCGCCGCCGAGGCGCTCCTCAAGGCGCTCGACAAGCCGCCCAGGAAGCCGCGCGGCCGGCCCAAGGCGAAGGCCAAGGCGTAGCGCGCCCGCGGCGGCGGGCGGGGCACGAACCCGCGTCGGAGGATCAGCCGGACTTGCCCTTGCCCTTCCGCTTGTCCTTCCCGCCCTTGCCCTTTCCCTTGTTCTGGGCTTGCGCGGTCAGCGTGGTGACGTCGCCATAGACGGTCAGACGAGGCCGGCGGTACGGACGCTTCGGCGTCATGCCAGACACGCCCTGCTGGCAGCAGGCATGGACGCCACGAGGGTCCGACAGAACCCGGGAAGGCGTTCGATGCCGTCTTCGACGGCAATCTCGATCACGGGCACGCGGCCCGCGATCCGTGCCAGCACGTCGAGCTCACGTGCGCGCATGCGCCCATCTGGCAGGTAGTTGGCATAGGTGTGGACGATCAGGGCCATCAACGCCTCTCGTGGAGCCAGCGGCCTGGGCTGTCCTCCGGCTCCCGGCGGCACGCGAGTCCCGAGCAGATAGATCGCCCCGATCGGCACCGGATCGGCCTCGAAACGGTAGCCGGGGCCACACGCGTCCAGATATCGCTTCTCGTAGGTGGCGCTCAGACGGGGCAGCGCGGACGGCGAGCCGAACAGTCCGTCCACTGCATCCGGCCACATCCCCACTCGCGGGTGCCCCGGGCAGGCCAGGATCTGGTGCCCACCGTCGTGGATGGGGACCACGTCGTCCGAAATGAGGCCGTGGCCCAGCGAGGCGAAGGCCGCCGCGGTCGTGGACTTGCCCGCCTCGGCTTCCCCGGCAAACAGTATGGCTCGGCCTCCGATCTCCACGGCGCTCGCATGCACCGGGACGACGCCCCTCAGGCGCAGCAGGAGCCCGAGCACGGGGCCCACCAGGTAGATGGCAAGGTCCTCGATCGTCGATGACTCGTGCCAGCGGCACCTTACGGCACTCCCGTCCGCGTCGATCAGGAACTCGGAGCCATCGGCGTATGCGAAGCGGTAGCCGGACGGCCCCTGGCTGACGGTCACGAGCGGCATGCCGTGCCCGTCACCCGCGTCGCTGGCGTAGCGGACCACGTCGTGGGGGGAACGAGGCGGCAACTCCCGCCCGATGGACACACGCACGTCTGGATCGCCACCGATGGCAGCCGGCAACCCCGGGATCGGTCTGTCGGACGAGAGGCACAGGCCGAACGCGCGGTAGCGATACTGGCTCGAAGGCATCACGGACCGTGACAGCGTACCTCACTCGTGCCAGGATTGGCGCCACATGGCCGACGCCGATCTCCTGCAGTTCCACGCCTTCTGCCTGACCGACACCGGTACACGGATCCAGCAGTACCAGCGGGCGCTTGCCGCCACGGTGCGCCCGGGCGATACCGTGCTCGACCTCGGGACCGGTTCAGGCATACTCGCGGTGCTCGCCTGTCGTGCCGGGGCCCGCGAGGTCCACGCCGTCGAGGCCAGCGACGCCACGCAGCTCGCCGAGCTGCTCGTCGGGGCCTCCGAGCTGGCCGACCGTATCCACATCCTGCAGGTGCCGTCCTCGCGCCTGACACTGCCGGAACGCGCGGACCTCATCGTGGCCGACATCCACGACACGTTCGGCCTCGAGGCCGGCGGGCTCGCCACCCTGTTCGACGCGCGCGACCGGCTGCTGAAGCCCGGGGGGAGCCTGATCCCTCGGGCCGTTCGTCTGCTCGTCGCACCGGCCGAGGCGCCGCGCCTCTACCAGCGGGACATCGACGTGTGGCGGACGACCGTTGCGGGTGTGGACCTGTCGCCACTGCGATCGCTGGCGGTGAACGACGTCCACACGACCCGGCTGGAGCCGGTCGATCTGCTGGCCGCGCCGTCGTCGCTCGCCACGGTCGATCTGCAATCGGCGACCACCCGCCTTCTGACGGGCGAGGCGCACGCCGTGGCCACGCGGGCCGGCACCCTGCACGGGCTGTGCGGAGCGTTCGTGACGACGCTGGCCGACGGCATCCACCTGAGCAACGTCCCGGGCGACTCGGGCACCACCAACTTCGCGCAGGCGTTCTTCCCGGTGGAGGAACCGGTCGACGTCTCGCCCGGCGATCGGATCGTCATGGGGCTCGACACGCTCGACGGCGAGGTCTCGCGCTGGCGGGTCGAGGTCCTGCAGGCCGACGGCACCGCCCGGGCGCGATTCGAGCACTACACCCTGCTCTCGATACCACTCTCGGCCTCGAGGCTCGCGCGACAGGCCGACGACTACCGCCCCACGCTCACGCCGATCGGCGCCGCGGAGCGCGCGCTGCTCGACCGGTTCGACGGCCGTACGTCGACAGCCGATCTGGAAGCCTGGCTGGTCGAGCACTTCGGCGAGCTCCTGCCGTCGAGACGGGAGGCGGCCGCGTTCCTGCGGACCGCCATCGAGCGATGGGGGTAGTACGAAGGCTACGGGCTACAGCCTTCAGGCGTCAGGTCCGCTGGAGGTCAGCGGGAAGAACCGGCCGGCGAAGAGGTGGCGCAGGCGTCCGGCGACCACGACCCGGC
>Ga0299906_10000652_pt1 | contig 31197 bp, 27 predicted proteins | sample RVTome_14_FD_200259 | JGI IMG/M metagenome (GOLD analysis project Ga0299906, IMG submission 200259) | Soil microbial communities from uranium-contaminated site in the Upper Colorado River Basin, Wyoming, United States - RVT145D125 (version 2) ...
AACGTTACGCATGTATATCTATATCGTCACCGGTTTGCTGCCGGCCATGGCGCTCGGCGCCGATCCGGACGCACCCGAACCACGTGACGCCTGGCTGGGCGTGAACATCGTTCCCGTGCCCGCGGCGGTGTCGTCGCAGCTCGGTCTCGACGAGACCGGACTGATGGTCGGCAACGTCGTCCGCGACTCGCCCGCCGACCGGGCCGGCTTCGAGCGCTACGACGTGCTCGTTCTGTTCGACGGCCGGTCCGTGCCGTCCGAAGAAAGAGCCTTCGCCGACATGGTTCGGCAAAGCGATCTCACCGCGCCGGTCGGCGTCGAATTGATTCGGCAGGGTAAGCGCCAAACGCTCGAGGTAAGCCTGGTCACCCGACCGGAGGACGGCTTGTTCGACTATCGATATGAAATCGAGCCGGACGTGGTCGGCGAAGAGGAGTTCCACTTCGGCGGTAAAATGCTCGAGCGCGACTCGGCCGGCAGATGGCGACTGCGGGACCTCGACGATCTCACCGAACTGCCCGAGCCGTTCCGCCATGCCTGGCCGCACCGGCTCAAACGGCGCAGCTTCAATACCGTCACCGGGGATGAGATCAAGCTGGAGATCGTCGACCAGGGCCGTCGCATCAAGGTCCACCTCCGTAAGGACGGGACGATCGAGGTCACCAGATCCGCGGACGATCAAGAAGAAACGCCTGCCCCCGAGCCGCAAGTCTTCGACAGCATCGAGGCGCTGCAAGAAGGCGACCCGCAAGCGTTCGGACTGCTCGAGGATGCGCGAGGCCGCCGCACCCGCGGACTCTGGTGGACCGACGAGATCGGGCGATGGCCCTGGGCGGAATCTGTCGAACCGCGGGTCCGCCGGCAGCTCGAAAAGACCGAAAGGAACATCGACGAAGCGCGGAGAAAAGCCGCCGAAGCCCTGACCAGTCGGCCGGGGCTCGACTATTCCACCCAGGACCTGCGGCAGTTCATCGACCGCTTCATCCCGCATCGATGGGAAGACTTCAGCGCGTCGACCCGCTTCGAAACCACCGAGGATGGTAGAATCGAGGTCCACGTCCGCAAGGGCAATGACGAACTGACCCTGACCTTCCACAACGAGGACGAGCTTGCCGAACAGAAACCCAAGCTCTTCCGCCGCTATCAGGCCCTGCGGAAAGACATCGAGTAGCCGGTGCGTTACACTCCCGCGCGGAGTGCTGACGTGAAGCTGACCTGGTCACGGCAACGAATCGTCTGCGCGCATCCGTTCGGCACGGCGCGCGACACGAGTACCGCCAAGCAAACAATTGTCGTCCGGCTTGACCACGACGGCGTCACCGGGCTGGGCGAGGCGGCGCCGGTCAGTTATTACGGTCAAAGCGTCGAGTCGGCCGAGTCGACGCTCGGCCGTGCCGCGCCGCTGCTGGGTGACGATCCGTTCTGCTTTGAAACGATCCTCGACCGGCTCTGCGCGGCGTTCGGCGATCAGCGAGCCACCATTGCCGCGATCGACGCCGCCCTGCACGACTGGGTGGGTAAACGGCTCGGCGTTCCGGTTTGGCGTCTGCTCGGGATCGACCCGGCCGGTATGCCCACCACGTCGTTCACCATCGGCGTCGACAATCTCGAGACGATCGCGCTCAAGGTCCGCCAAGCCGACGACTATCCCATCTTGAAGATCAAGATCGGCACGGAAAACGAGGTCGACATTCTCGAAACCGTACGGCATCACGCGCCCGACAAGACCCTGCGCGTCGACGCGAACACCGGCTGGTCGAGCGGGGATGCGGACGCCCGGCTGCAGCGCGTGTTGGCCTACGATCTCGAACTCGTCGAGCAGCCGGTCCTCCCGGGCGAGGACGACACTTTAACCCGACTGACACAAGCGTCACCGGTTCCGGTGATCGCCGACGAAAGCGCGGTCGTGCCCGCGGACGTGCCCGCCCTGGCCGGGTGCGTCGACGGGATCAACATCAAGCTCAGCAAGTGCGGCGGCATCCGCGAGGCTTATCGTATGATCGCCATCGCCCGCGCCCTCGACATGAAGATCATGCTCGGGTGCATGATCGAAAGCTCACTGGGCATCGCCGCCGCCGCCCAACTCGCGCCGCTCGTCGACTACGTGGATCTCGACGGCCACCTCCTGCTCGCCGAGGACCCGTTCACCGGACTCGACCATCAAAACGGCAAGCTCATTCTCTCGACACAACCCGGCCTGGGCGTTTCCGCAAAAGGTTCAATCGCAAACTGATTTCGCATCGGTCACGTTGGCATCGCGCCGGCTACGCGGGTAGTATGCCCGTCATGCAACACAAACGATTCGTCCAATCGGTCGGTTTCGTACTCTGCGCGGTCACGTCGTCGCAAGGGGCGCATAACTGGGTCTACAAGGACCACACCCTCGACAACGGCATGCGCGTGATCGTCATGGAGGATCACTCCGCCCCGATCGTCGCGGTCCAGGTCTGGTACCACGTCGGCAGCAAGGACGAGGACCCGGCCCGAAACGGCTTCGCCCACATGTTCGAGCACATGATGTTCCGCGGCACCGAGCGCATCGGGCCGGAGGATCATTTCAAGTACCTCAGACGCTTCGGCGGCGCGGTCAACGGGTACACCACGTTCGACACCACGGTCTACATCGAGGAAGTCCCGCCGAACCAAGTCGACCTGACGTTCTGGCTCGAGGCCGAACGGCTGGCGAACCTCAAGATCAACGAGGAATACTTCGCCAAGGAACGCGAAGTCGTCAAGGAAGAATACCGGCTGCGGGTGAGCGATCCGCCCTATGGCCGGGTGTTCGAAAACGCCCTGTCGCTGGCGTTCACCAAGCACCCCTACCGCTGGTCGACCATCGGCAACCTCGACCACCTCAACGCCGCGACCGCCGACGAACTGCGGACGTTCTTCGACACCTACTACGTGCCCAACAACGCCACCCTCGTCGTCGTCGGCGACGTGAAGACCGACGACATCCTCGCCAAGGCGAAACGCTATTTCGGCTGGATCCCGCGCGGCAGCGATCCACCCCGCGTCACCACGCGCGAGCCGACCGTGACCACCCCCCGCCGACGTGACGTGTACGACAAGGGCCCGGTGACGGTGGTGGCGATCGGCTATCACGGACCAGGCCTGCGCAACCCCGATCGCCACGCGATGAACATTCTGGACACGATCCTCTCCGGCGAGAGCGGTCGACTTTACCAGAAGCTGGTCAAGGAACTCGACATCTCGGTCGGCGCCCAGTCGATGTATTGGGCGCTCGAGCAGGGCGCGATATGGGGCATCGGGTCGGCGGTCAAGCCGTTCGGCAGCGTCGACGCCAACCGCGATGCGCTCGAGGGGATTCTGGACGACATCAAGAACAACGGCGTGACCGAAGACGAACTGATCAAGGCCCGCAACCAGGCCCTGGCCGAGGCGGCGCAAAGCCGGGCCACCTGTGCGGGCAAGGCGCGACGGCTCGGCACCGCCGCGGTCGTCGAGGGCGATGTCGATCAGGTCAACCGCGAACTGGACGACCTGATGCAGGTCTCCGCCGCCGACATCCAACGCGCCGCGGCCACCTACCTCGCCGACGACCGCCGGTTGACCCTGACCGTCAAACCCAAGCTCGCGCAGGTCGGCGATGCGCTCAAGAACCTGGTGGGCAAGAAGACCCCCCCCGCCGCCACGCAACCCACGCAAAAGGACAAGAAGTAATGCGCGTCCCCAGTGCCGCTCTCTGCCTGATTTTCGTCGCCGGCTGCGCCATGACCGCCGCCGAGCGCACCCAACCGCAACTGGGCTTTCCCGACGCGCCGCCCACCGCGCCGCCGCTGAAAGCCGCCCAACTCCCCGCGGCCTACAGCACCCGGCTCGATAACGGCATGGAGGTCGTCGTGGTGCAAAACGACGAAATCCCCTGGGTCTCGGTCGGCTGGTACCTGCTCACCGGGTCGAAGGCCGATCCGCCCACCAAGGGCGGCATCGCAGCCACCACCGCTCAGTTGCTCCGGCAAGGCACCGCCAAGCACAGCGCCGACGAACTGGCGGCGCTGCTCGATCGGCATGCGATCTCGCTGTCCGGCGGCGCGGGCCACGAAACCTCGGTCATCACCGCCGGCACGTTATCGCAGTATCTCGATCTCACCGTTGAAACCCTGGCCGAAGTCACGCGCACCCCGACGTTCGAACCGCCGGAGTTTCGTCGCCACATCCAACAAGCATTGGCCGGGCTGTCGGTCTCCGAGCGCGACGGCGCGTACCTCGCCGATCGCGCCTTGCGCCGCCGGCTCTACGGCGATCACTATCTCGGCCGACTGAGCGGCGGGGAGTCGTCCAGCATTCGCACCCTCGAACGCGAGGACCTCATCACGTTTCACGAAACCCACTACGCGCCCAACCATTCGATGCTGATCTTCAGCGGCGCGGTATCGAGCCGGCAGGCGACCGACCTGGCCCGCAAACACTTCGGCGATTGGCCGCGCAAAACGGTGCCGACGGTCGCCACGGAAACGATCCCCGAACCCGGCCCGACGACGATTTACCTCGTGGACCGGCCCGACGCGACCCAAACCCAGGTGCGCATCGGTCAGCTCGGGTTCCCGCGCCAAGATTCGGCCTATGTCCCCGCTCAGGTCTTCAACCAGGTTTTCGGCGGCGGCTTCAGCAGCCGGCTGATGCGTCGGGTGCGCATCATCGAGGGGCTCACCTATGGCGCTCGGGGCGGCTTTTCATCCACCAAGGTGGCCGGGCACCTGAGCATTCGCACCTTCACCCGCAACGAAGAGACCGCGAAAACAGTGCGCGTCCTGCTCGACGAAACCCGGAAGATGCGCAGCGATCCGCCGACCGACGAAGAAATGAACGATGCGCGAAGTTACATCATCGGGCGCTTCGGGCTGTCGCTTGAAACGCCGCAGGATGTCGCGTCCAAGATCTTCGAACTACGTTTTTTCGGCCTCGGCGAAAACTACTACGATACCTTCCTCGAACAGATCGACCGGGTGACACCGGACGACGTCACCGCGCTGGCCGAGCGTCGCCTCGATCCGGATCGGCTGACCATCATCCTGGTGGGCAAGGCCGCCGACTTCGAGCACGACCTCGACGGCATCGCCCCGATCGTGCGTGAGGCGGGACCGTAACCAGCCGTAACCACGGCAAACCAGGAACAATTCAACGATTGTAGGAGGAACCGTATGATGCCGAGTATGCGCAGCCGTCTACCGATGATGCCGGCTCTCTTGTTGATCACGATGCCCGCCGACGCCGCCGTCGTGATCGTCGACACGCCGATGGCGCCGCCGAGTTGGGCGGTGCTCGAACAGGAGCTGTTGCGGGTCAACGCCGAAGCGTGCCGGGAGTTCTTCGAACGCTACTTCGACGAGCGCGGATACCTGCTCTGCGTCGAACGCTGGGGCGGTGACGACGGACCCGACGACGCGATCGAAAACGTCAACGATTGGCCGCTGCTGCACATGCTCGGCGGGGCCGAAGACGTGCGGACCCTGTACACCAAGGCCTGGGACGGGCATCTACGCCAATTCACCGAGGCCAAAACCGTCGACGTTCCCTTTGCGCGCGACGGCATGTACTACAAGGAATTCCCGGTCATGATGGACTGGGTGCACAACGGCGAGGGGATCAACGTCTTCAACCTGATGGGGCTGTCGCACTACACGCGCACGGTGTTCGGCCAACGGGTGCGTCGCTATGCCGGGTTCTACATGAACGAGGACCCGCAGGCCCCCAACTACGACCCGGAGCACAAGATCATCCGCAGCCTGTTCAACGGCAGTCGCGGACCGCTGATGCGCAAGGCGACCGGGCTCGACTGGGCCGGCGACCCGATCGAGGTCAAGGGCCGATTCCGGCTCCGGCATGGTGAGGACACCTACGAGCAGATGGTCTTTCACTTCAAGGACTACAACGACATCATCGGCGACCACCCGCAGAACATGGCCGCCACCTCCCTGGCCGTCAACGCGTACATGCTCGCCCAGGAACCGAAATACAGACAGTGGGTGCTCGAATACGTCGACGCCTGGCTCGAACGCGTCAGGGAGAACGGCGGCATCATTCCCACCAACATCGGCCTGGACGGGACGATCGGCGGGGCGACCGACGGCAAGTGGTACGGCGGCGTCTACGGCTGGGGATTCACCGTCGAGGTGCCGCAGACCGGCGCGATGGCCAACCGCAACACGCACGGCATCGGACTGCTCGGGTTCGGCAACGCCCTGCTGCTCACCGGCGATCAGAAGTACGTCGACGTATGGCGGACGCAGATCGACAAGGTGAACGCGAACGCCAAGGTCATCGACGGCAAGAAAATGTACCCGAGCATGTACGGCGACGACGGGTGGTACGCCTACGGACCGTCGCCCTACGCGACCGGTGCGGTGCAGGTCTGGTACTGGTCGATGAACCCGGACGACCTCGAACGCATCGGCACGGGCGGCTGGAATGGGTTTCTCGCCGGCCGGAACGACAACTATCCCGAGCAACAGTTGCGCAGCGATTTCGTCAACATCCGCAACCGCGTGCAGGCCATGCGCAACGACACCACCACGCCGGACACGCGACTCTCGGACGACCCCATGCCCTACAACCCCGCCACCGTGCGCAATCTGGTCAACCTGATGCTCGGCGGCATCCATCCCGGCCATCAGGGTTCGGTCCTGCATTGTCGGGTCCGCTATTTCGACCCGGTCTCCCGGCGGGCGGGCGTACCTAAGGACGTCGGCGCGCTGGTCGAGAACCTTCGCGCCGACCAGACCACGTTGACCCTGGTCAACACCAGCCCACTGCACCCGCGGCGGGTGATCGTCCAGGGCGGAGCCTACGGCGAGCATCAGACAAAACAGGTGCGCATCAACGGGAAGGTGACGCCGGTCGATGGGCCCTGTTTCGAAGTCCAACTCGCTCCCGGAACCGGCGCCCGTCTGGTCATCGACATGAAGCGCTACGCGAATCAGCCGACGCTCGCCCACCCGTGGGATCGAGCACACAGGGTGAAGAACTGAGCCGGAAGCGACGTATGAAAAGTCGAGTATCGCTCACGACGACATCCGTTCTGCTCGTGACCGCGACGGCGTCCGCCGAGAATCGCCTGAAAATCGTCGGCGATGCGTTTCACACGCGGGGATTCGTGCGCGAGTTGTGGGGTCTCGAACTGCCTGACGGCCCGCGCTTCGTCGCCGACGAGCATGCGCTGCGGGACACTTATCAACCGTGGGTCGAGCACGGGATCAACACGCTCGGGTTCAGCTTGCAGGGCCCCGGACCGAAGCAGCGCTTCTTCATCCCCGACGGTACGGCCGCGGAACCCGTTGCCGGCCGACGTTTCACGATGCTCGTCGACATGCAACTCGGCTACCGGTTCGGCACCGTCGTCAGTCTGTTCTCGTCCCGGCGCGAACACTGGCTCGCCTCGCCCGAGGCGTATCGCAATGCCGTCCGAACCGCCGTCAAGCTGCTGCCGGAGAAGCATTACGCGCTCTTCGTCGTCGGCGATCTGTTCGGCGATACGCCGTGGTCACCCGAATGCCCCTGCCGGCTTGACGACCCACGACACGCCCTCGAACTATGCCGGATCATTCAAGAGACCAACCCCGAGGTACTGATCGCCATCCCGGCCAAGGCCGTGAAGCACGCGCCGCCTTTCGATGGATCGACGCCTTTACTCTATGCCGCGAACACCGTCGACGCGCTGGAACGATTCGTGTCCAAGCCCGACCGCGACAGCGCTCGTCATATCGCCGTCCTGTCCGCACGAAACTTCCTGCGTCGTAGCGGTTCAAAGCAAGCGACCGACCGATTTCTCGAACGTGCCGAACGCACGATGTTGGCGGTGCGAGCGCCGAGCCCTGACGACCATGTTGTGACGACTGCCTACGTCCTCACGCCCGAAGAGAAGGCCGCCGGCTGGGTACCCCTGTTCAACGGCCGGACGCTCGACGGCTGGACGACGCTCCGGCCGACGTGGGCGACCTGGTCGGTCGAGGACGGCGCGATTCGCTGCGGCGCCAAAAACGGGCCGTGGCTGCGCACCCGCAAGCGTTACGCGTCGTTCATCCTTCGCCTCGACTACAAGATCAGCCCCGACGGCAACAGCGGCGTGTTCGTCTGGGCGCCCCTCGACGGCCGGTCGTCGCGCTTCGGGATGGAGGTCCAGCTTCACGGCCAACGCAAAGACCCGCTCGACGCCGACACGACCGGCGCGATCTACGCCGTCCTCCCGCCGCGCGAGAACCCGTCACGCGATGCCGGTCAATGGAATCAGCTCGAGATTCGCTGCGTCGGGTCGAACGTCACGGTGAAGATCAACGACCGCATCGTGCAGGATTTCGACGCCGACACCGTCCCGCAACTACGTAACCGCTTGCGTCGTGGCTTCATCGGCGTGCAGGACCACGGCCGGCCGGTCTGGTTCCGCAACATTCGCATCCGCGAACTGCCGGCGTCGTCGCCAAGCGATGCGCACCGCGCCGATTCCGCATGGGATAACTGGCTCGAGCCGCAGCGGTGGCAGCGCGATACCGACGGACCGATTGTTTCGCTGGGAAAGGCCGGCGCGTTCGACGACACCCACATCTTCGCCCCTTGCGTTGCCCTGGAAAAGGACCGCTTCTTACTCTGGTATTGCGGCTCGACGGGACGCGTGGCCGAACGGGTCTTCCATCTCGGCCTGGCGAGCAGCACCGATGGAAAAGCGTTCGAGAAGCTGCATGCCGCGCCCGTCTACAGTTTCGGCGACGGCAAACATTCGGTCCTCACACCCACCCTGCTGCGCAGCGCCGACGGCAGTGTGCTGCGCGAGGACGGCAAGCTCCGCATGTGGTTCGCAGCCACCGATTTCACCGCTGAAGGCGACCTGCATACGTTGCACGAAGCGTTCAGCGACGACGGCGCGAGCTGGACACCGCCGTCACCCACGCAACTCGAGAACATCTACGCCCCGACGATCATCAAAGACGGCGACGACTACCGCATGTGGTACACCGATGTCAGCGCCGACCCCTGGCGGTTTCGTCATGCCGCCAGCGCCGACGGACGACAGTGGCAGGTGACCGCCGAGCCGGTCATGGTCGTCGATCAGGCGTGGGAGAAGGGTCGGCTTTTCTATCCGACCGTGCTCAAAATCGACGGCGCCTATCTGATGTGGTACGGCAGCTACTGGTCGTCCCACACCGGGAAAACCGCGCTCGGCTTCGCGGTCAGTCGCGACGGCTTGCACTGGACCAAGCACCCGAACAATCCCGTGTTCCGCCCCGATCCGCGGCGCGCGTGGGAATCGCACTATACCACGAGCCAATCGGTCATGCGGCAGGCGGACGGAACGTGGCGGATCTGGTATGCGACCCGCAAGGCGCCGCCGTTCGTGAACAAATACTTCGCGATCGGCACGGCGCGGTGGGCGGGGCCCGACGGGTAGTCGGCTTCCTGGTTTACCCACCACGCGGGAAAGGATTCCCGCATGGGTGGGTGCGAGAAGGGATTCTCGCACCAGCGTTTACAGATGCCACGGCGCTCGCATCGGCCTCGCGAGCCAGCGTGCGGCCTCGTCGTCGCCGATGATTTCCTCGCGGATCGGGTTCCACTTCAGCGGGCGATCCAGCCACAGGGCGAGATTACCCAGATGACACATCACGATGGTGCCGTACCCGATCTCGACATCGCACAACGGCCGCTCGCGCGATGTGACGCTCGCGAAGAAATCGAGTTCGTTGCCCCGCCATGCCTGGGCGCCGCCCGAGACCGGCTTGCGTAGCGTGACCTCGGCCGGACTCGCCGGATCGAGCAGGACCTCCTCGGGTCGGGTTTCCAGATGACCGCGGTTGACCTCGATCTCGCCGTCGCTGCCGATGAACTTCACCCCGTTGGCGTCGACGTGGCCGCAGAAAATGTTCACGCCGTTGGCGAAGACGTAACGCAGCCCCTTGTGGTCCTTGCACGGCGGATGCACCTCGATCGGCCCGGTGTGATCGAGCCCCATTCCCCAGCGGGCAATGTCCAGATGATGCGCGCCCCAGTCGGTCATGCTGCCGCCGGAGTACTCACGGTAGGCCCGCCAGTTGACGGGATGAATCTTCTGGTTGAACGGCCGGTAGGGCGCCGGGCCGAGCCACATGTTCCAATCGAGGTGCGACGGCGTCGTCTCTTCGTCCAACGCACACGGTTCGCTGGTCCCCCACACATTGACGTGGACCGTGTCCACCTTGCCGATGCGGCCGCTGCGCACCATTTCGCACGCCCGCCGGAAATTGTCCTCGGCCCGCTGCTGGCTGCCGGTCTGAAACACGCGGCCGTACCGGCGAACCGCGTCGACCATCGCCCGACCCTCGCGAATCGTCAGCGACAACGGCTTTTCACAGTAAACATCCTTGCCCGCCTGACACGCGGCAATGCTGATCAGCGCGTGCCAGTGGTCGGGCACGGCCACCACGACCGCGTCAACGTCCTTGTTCTCGAGCAGGTCGCGAAAGTCCCGGTAGGTCTCACAGCTTCCCGTGACGCGCTCGCGGGCGGTAGCGAGGTGATGCTCGTCCACGTCGCACAAGGCGACCACCGGCGTGTTCGGGTCGGGAGCGATCATCTTCAAGTGATCGCCGCCCATCCAGTTGATGCCGATGTGGCCGACGTGCACCCGGTCGTTGGCCCCGGGCCGGCCCGGCGCCGCCAGTGCGCCGCTGGTCAGCATGTAAGGCGCGGCCGCGGCTCCGACCGTGCGCTTGAGAAACGTACGTCGCGTTTCGCGTGACGTACCTGGATTTGTCGCCATGTCGTTCGCCTTTTCTGATATTCCTCGCGGGAAAGGATTCCCGCATGGGTGAGTGCGAGAAGGGATTCTCGCACCAGCGGTCGTAGGATGATTCAGGCCTTGGCGGCCATCTCATCGCGTACGGTTTCGAGCAGTTTCTTCGTCGCCTTGATCCCGTCGGGCTCGCTGAACTCGCGGCCCTCATACTCGATGCCCACCCATCCGTGGTAGCCGGCATCGAGCACGATCTTCATCATCCGCCGGTAATCGGTATGCGTTTCGTTGCCCGCGTCGTCGAAGTCGTGACTCTTGGCACTGACCGCCTTGGCGAACGGCATCAACTCGCGCACACCCTTGTATCGGTCGTACTGCTTGCCGCCGCCCAAACCGAAATTGCCGAAGTCGGGCAACGTGCCGCAGCCGGGATGATCGACACGTTGGATGACGCTCGCCAGCCATCGCCCGTTCGACGACAGCCCGCCGTGATTCTCGACGATGACGCTGATGTTGTGATCGGCGCCGAACGCGGTCACCCGGCGCAGCCCGTCGGCGGCGCGCTCGGCCTGCTCGTCGTAGCTGCCCGTCGACCGCGCGTTGACGCGGATGGCATGGCAACCGAGGAACTTGGCCGCCTCGATCCAGCGATAATGGTTCTCCACCGCAACGGTGCGCTTGCTCGTGCTCGCGTCACCGAGATGACCCTCGCCGTCGATCATGATGAGCAGACTCTTGACCCCCAGGTCCGCGGCCCGCCGCTTCATTTCGCCGAGGTACTGCTTGTCTTTCGCCTTGTCCTTGAAGAAGGAATTGACGTACTCGACCGCCTCGATGCCGAAATCCTGCTTGGTGGTCTTGGCGAAGTCGAGATTGTCGAGCTTGCCCGCACCGAGCGTGCGATGGAGCGACCACTGGGCGAGCGAGATGCGAAACAGCGGCTTGACCCCGGCCGCCTTGACGACCGGAGCGGCCAGGGTGAGCCCCGCCGCGGCGGCGGAGCGCTTGAGAAACGCGCGACGATCCAATGACGACGGCATAACAGGCTCCCTCTTGCGGTGATGACACGATGCATCATGGCGTCCGATCCGACGACCGGATGAGGGCTGAGCATAGTCCTTGACCGGAGGAGAATCAACGATGTCGTTCTCGGCCCCTTGCCCGTCATGCCCCGATCGAATATCAACGCAGCCGAGAACCCTACGCTTGACGTCCTTCTTGAATCCCGAGAGGTCCGCCCCATGCCCGCACGACCGAATCCTTCGCGACGTGAACTCCTCGCCGCCGCGGCCGGTTTCGCCGCCCTGCCGTCGACGATGCGCGCCGCCGAACCGCACGTCGTCGCCAGTCCCACGCTGCCCCGGCCGAAGGTGCTGCTGCCCACCGATGCGCTGCCGAGCCCGACGGGTAAGAAAAAACGCATCGCCGCGATCACCACCGCGTACTTCAAATACTCCCACGCCGACGACATCATCACCAAGTTCATCGAGGGTTACGCGATCGTCAGCCGGACCCACCGACCGCATTGCGAAGTGTCCGGCATGTACATCGAGCAGTTTCCCGAGTCGGACATCGGACGGGGCATGGCCAAGCGCTACGGCATCCCACTCTACGACACACCGGCGGCGACGCTGACCGGCGGCGGCGACAAGCTGACCGTCGACGGCGTGCTGCTGATCGGCGAGCACGGCGACTATCCCTACAACGAAAAGGGCCAGCAGCTCTATCCGAGACGACGGCTCTTCGCCGAGGTGGTCAAAGTATTCCGCAACTGCGGTCGCGCCGTGCCCGTTTACAACGACAAGCACTTCTCCTATTCGTGGGAAGACGCCGCCTGGATGTACAAGCAATCCCGCGAGCTGGATTTCCCGATGATGGCCGGCTCGAGCGTGCCCGTGACCTGGCGGGAGCCGCCGCTGGCGTTTCGCACCGGCGTACCGCTCACTAACGCCCTGGCCGTCGGCTTCTCCGGGGTCGAGGTCTACGGCTTCCACACGCTCGAGTTGTTGCAATGTTTCGTCGAACATCGGCCCGGCGGCGAAACCGGCGTCAAGTCGGTGCAATGCCTCACGGGCGAAGCCGCGTGGAACGCCGCCCAGGCCGGCCGGTGGAAGCCCCAACTGCTCGCCGCCGCACTGCAACACGTGCCCGGCCACACGAACAAGAACTACTCGGCCGGCGCGCTGCAAAAGGCCGACCCCGACGCGGTGGTGTTTTTCGTGGAATACACCGACGGTTTCGTCGGCACGGCCTACCTGTCGCGCGGACTGGTCAACGAGTTCGCCTTCGCCGCCGCGGTCCGCGGCCAAGCCAAGCCGGTCGCCACCTTCTGCCCGCTGCTCAAACCACAGCGCGACCACTTCAGCATGCTGTGCAATCACATCGAGGTGATGTTCCGTAGCGGCAAGCCCAGCTACCCGGTCGAGCGTACCTACCTGGTCACCGGCGCCCTGGCGGCACTCGTCGATTCGGAATTTGAAGGCGGCGGACGCATCGAAACGCCGCATCTGCGCTCGCTAGGCTACACCCCGGCGCCGGAGCTCGGCACGGCCGGCTGATCTTCGGACACCGGCTGATCGTCGGCCATGACGGTCCCGTCCTTCAACCGAATGATGCGATGGCAGTGGGCGGCGGCGTGGGCCTCGTGCGTGACCATCAGCACCGCCCCGCCGTCGCGGGTGAAGTCGGCGAGATAGCCGAGAATGATCTCGGCGTTCTCCTCGTCGAGGTTGCCGGTGGGTTCATCAGCGAGAATGAGCTTCGGCCGGTTCAGCAGCGCGCGAGCCATCGCCACCCGCTGCCGTTCGCCGGTGCTCAACTCCGACGGAACGTGATCGATCCGCTTCTCCAGCCCGAACCGCGCGATCAGATCGCGGGCCCGGGCGCGCGAGTCGGCGCTATGGATCGCCCACGCCGGCGCAAGCACGTTGTCGAGCACCCGCAGATAGGGAATCAGGTGAAACTGCTGGAACACGAAGCCGATCGTCGCGGCCCGGAACGCCGCCCGCTCGCCCGCCGACAGCGCGTACAGGTCGCGACCGGCCACCTTGATCGTGCCGCCGTCGGGCACGAGCAGTCCGCCCGCAGCCAGCAGCGTGGTCGATTTGCCGCAGCCGCTCGGACCCTGCACCGCCACGAACTCGCCGGCTTCGACGCGCAGCGACAGACCCCGCACCGCGGGCACCGGCCCCTGCGGACCGGCGTAACTCTTGATGATTTTATCGATAATCAGCATCGTCAATCCCGTTCAGTCAGACGGCGTGTACGCGATAGTCTCGGTGCAAGCATGATGCCTCGTGTGCCACGGCTCTGAATGACGAACCCGCGGAACTGGTCCGGACAATAAGTTATTCACCGACTCATCGCCTACCTACGGCAAGGAATCCACAACGCGCATTCTGAACCCGCATCGCCTTGCCAGCCACTTGCTCCGAAGCGGCCCCAGAAAGCCAGGGGTGAAGCGCAGCGGAACCCCTGGTCCGGTGTCGATACAGAATATACATCCCGCCGCTTCGGGGCAAAAGCGCAAAGCATGAGCGGACGAACCACTTGCGCGATCCGCCCGCCCATTGCATCGAGGCGTCTCTCCCCCCCGCCTCACCTATGCGATGGTATCGATCTGTTGCGACGTCTCGCCGCCGGTGACGGCGGAACCGGTTGCGTCGTAGCCGCTGGTGGTCATCGACGTGCTGCTCGTGCTCATGAAGAACGACTCACTACCGCCGCCGCCCAGGGCCGCGCCGAGCATCATCAGCATCGCCGCCGTGCTCGCGGTATCTTCTTCACCGCCGAACAGCGAACTCTGACCTTCATCGCCGGACAGCGCGTCCATCAGGGCCATGGTGAGCATCAGCGTCACCAACCCTTGCAGAGCTTCGCTGCTGGCCGTCGAAGCCGAGAACATCGTCGATTCCGACGAGGTCATGCTGGTCATGGCCCCGTCGGCCGACGTGCTGGTGGTCGACTGACTCGAACTGAACCGCGCACCGCCGCCGACGCCATAGAGCCCGCTCGTCGCGGAGGTCATGGAATAGGACGACGCGGACGTACCGCTGACAGACTGAATCTGTTCCATTGGCTTTCTCGCTTTTTCCTCGGCGAAGAACAAAAAAGCGAGGCTGTGGGTCGTGGGTCGTTTGGGCCTTCAAGCTTGGAAGGACCGCCGAGCAAAAGGGGCACGGTACGGACCGATCGAGCCGGGCGTTCGCGCCCAAATCGCAAGTCACTGTGCACAGGAGAGTTGCGGCGGATCGGCGCTTGTAACGGTTGTATCAAAAGCGACAGGATGTCGAATCGGTGGCGGCAGTGGCATGTGGTTCTCGGACGAAGCGATTTGCAACTGGTTCCGGGGCGGTGACTTGCACTACGATGCCTGGAAACAACCCTTGTTCACGGTGTCAGGAGGCATCCATGTACGAGAACCACCGTCACGGTCGGCGTGTCGAGAAGAGGCAGGCCGCGCGCAGGGAAACCCCACGAGTCGCCACCGTGCTGTCGGCGCTCATGTTGTTGCTGGGTTGCGGGGATCATGTACTCGCGGATGCGGGTAAGGCGACCGCCATGGGCTGGGTCGACGCCCATCGCGACGAAGTGACCCGCATGAGCCGGCGCCTATGGGACCTTGCCGAGGTCGCGTTTCAGGAGCACGCGTCGACGAAGCTGTTGGCCGACTGGCTCGCCGAGGGCGGCTTCGCGGTACAGCGCGGCGTGGCCGACATGCCCACGGCCTGGGTGGCGACGTATGGTCGGGGCAAGCCGGTGATCACGCTGTTGGCCGAGTATGACGCGCTACCCGGATTGTCGCAGCAAGCGCGTCCCGAACCCGTGCCGCGCGTCGAGGGTGCGCCCGGCCACGGATGCGGCCACAACCTGCTCGGCACCGCCAGCGCGGCGGCGGGCTTGGCGCTTGCCGCGGCGATCGACGGGAAAAAGCTCCCGGGCACGATCAAGGTCTACGGGACTCCGGCCGAGGAGGGCGGGGCGGGCAAGGTCTACATGGTGCGCGCCGGGCTGTTCGACGACGTTGACGCCGTGCTCACCTGGCACCCGAGCACCGCGAACCACGCGTCGGCCAACAGCAACCTCGCCGTCAAGCGGGCACGGTTCCAGTTTCGCGGCTTGTCCGCCCACGCCGCCGGCGCGCCGCATCAGGGCCACAGCGCGCTCGACGCCGTCGAGTTGATGAACATCGGCGTCAACTTCATGCGCGAACACGTCGTCTCCGACGCCCGTATCCACTACGTCATCACCGACGGCGGACGTCGCCCCAACGTCGTGCCGGACTTCGCCGAGGTGTGGTATTACGCCCGCGCCCCGAAGATGGCCGTCGCCCAGCAGATCTTCGAGCGGCTGCAGGAGATCGCCGGCGCGGCGGCGCTGATGACCCGTACCAAGATGAAGATGGTCGACGAGACCGGGACCTATGAAATCCTGCCCAATCGTCCGCTGGCCGAGTTGTTCGACGCGAATCTGCGCGCGATCGGCGCGCCGCCGTTCGACGCCGCCGATCAAGCGTTCGCCGCGGCGATCGGCACCAAACTGGTCGCCGACGGCGTGCTCGAATCGCTGCCCACGCCGGCGCTGCGCATGGCCGTCGATCCGATCCGCACCCAACGCAGCATGGGATCGACCGACGTCGGCGACGTGAGTTGGATCGTGCCCACCGGCGAGTTGCGCATCGCCGCCAACGCCAACGCCGCCCCCGGCCATAGCTGGTGCTTCGTCGCCACCGCAGGCAGCGCGATCGGCGACAAGGCGACGATCACCGCCGCCAAAGTCCTCGCCGCCACCGCGGTCGACCTGATGACGCAACCCGACAGGCTGGCCGAAGCACGAAACGCATTTGAAAACGCGACCGCGAGTTTCACCTACAAGTGCGGCATCCCCGCCGATGCCGAGCCGCCGAAAAAGCTGGATTGATTCCAGGTGCGATGTTCGTCAATTGGGCAATCGGTGTCCAGTTGCAGCCCGCGATTCTACCGCCACATCGCGATGGTCACGATCACGTCGATGATGACCAGGATGGCGATGATCTGGCTACAAGCGATCATACCGAAAGCACGATCAATCTTCAGGTAGTGCCGATAGGCGTTCCGCAACGACCACCACCACGCGAGGTAACTCAGTCCGAAGACAACCAGCATGCCGAGCATGACAACGGCTTCGATGCTTTCGGGAATGCGCATCACGCCGACAAACGATACGCACGTGATGATCACGAGCAGATCAACCATACATGCCGCGATGATGAAGAAGCATCCGGCGTAAACACCGCACCGAATGACGTGATAGCTGCGCACGCGAAACCGGGCGAGAGTTAGCTGAAAAATGAGTAATGCACCGATCGTCGAGGCTTGTATGATCAAAGGAATCGAAAAGAATACAATATATATAATTGTTGCATGGAAGCTGAATTGAACCCCTCCACCCCAGAACAAAACCGAAGTCGCAATGAATGTTCCCACGGCCACCCCTATCGTGAGGCAGTAGGCGCAAGCGAAAAGCAGCCAGTATGCAAGGAGTCGACGTGGTTGACAGGGCTGATGGAGGGTAACGGTGCGCCAGAACGCGCCGGGTTGTAGGGAACCGACCAGCGTTTTCAGAAATGAGGCGATTGGTTCCTTGTGGGCTCGATGCTCGAACAGGTAGGGATGCTTGCGTCGGGCCGGATCGAAGTGGTCGGCCCATTCGAATTGCAGTCCGCACTCGGGGCAGCGCGGTTCGCTCAGCCCGCGGAGGTTGTAGCCGCAGCGGCTGCACTCGATCTCTTCGGCGATCTCGTCCCACGCCGGCGCGCCGTGCGGGCCGGACACCGGCGCGTCGATCTCGCCCGCAACAGAGCACATGCGATCCTCCAATCGCCCGGTCGTCCGCCCGACGATACGGGCTCGTACACGTCGATGATACGAAGAGCGCGGCCCTGCGACAACGTTTTCGTCGTGCGTTCTTCAATCCAAGCCCGAAGCGAGATTTCTTGTTGTTGCGCAAGTTCTCTCCGACGACGCCAACCACGCGCAGGCGCGTACGATACGAGCCCCGGATGGGGCGTAAGAATGTAGCCCACGGCGCGAGCCGTGGGAAAACTGCACCGTCAAGATACGTTTGACGTTCTTACGCCCCGCTGGGGCTTGCCGAATCCACGCGACATCGTCCCACGGCTTGCGCCGTGGGCTATTCTCTTGCGCCCCGGCGGGGCTTGTTGAACGCGTGTGATTGCCCAGCACGCCGCCGATACGGTCATGCACAAGTTCGCCGCCCCTACGTTGACATCGCTGCCGGCGCCTACGAGAATCGCCGCTCGTACGTTGATTCATGTTGGCGCGAGCGCGGGTGGAGAAATCAAATCGATGGCCAGGACAGCACGGTATGCATTGGGACTGGACTTCGGGACCGAATCGGTGCGAGCGGTATTGTTCGACACCCGAACCGGACGACAGGCGGGCGATGCGGTAGTGCCCTACCGACACGGCGTCATCACCGACGCGCTGCCCGGCTCGAACGTCCGGCTCGGCGGCGAGTGGGCGTTACAACATCCGCGGGACTATCTCGACGGCATGTCGCGGGCGACGCGTAAGGCTCTGCGCGACGGTGGTATCACTGCCGATCAGATCAGCGGGGTCGGCGTGAGCTTCACCGCATGCACCATGCTGCCGACCCGCAGTGACGGTACGCCGCTTTGTTTCGAGCGAGGCTTCGCGCGCAAGCCGAACGCCTGGTGCAAGCTGTGGAAGCACCACGCCGCCCAGCCCCAGGCCGACCGCATGAACGCGCTGGCCCGCAAACGCAAGACCAAGTGGCTCGCGCGCTACGGCGGCATCGTTTCGTCCGAGTGGTTCTTTCCCAAGGCGTTGCAGGCTCTCGACGAAGAACCCGACGTCTGGCGTGCGGCCAACACCTTCATCGAGGCGGGCGAGTGGGTCGTGTGGCGGCTGACCGGCAAGCTGACCCGCAGCACCTGTCACGGCGGCTACAAGCAATGCTGGCACAAGCGCGACGGCTATCCCTCGTCGGCGTTTCTCAAGGCGCTGCACCCGCGGTTCGGGCAGTTGACCGCGTCGAAGATGCGCGGCCCGCGCATCGCGCCGGGACACCGGGCGGGAACGCTGACCGCCGAAGGGGCCAAGCTGCTCGGGTTGCGCGAGGGCGTCGCGGTGTCGGCCTCGATCATCGACGCCCACAGCGCCGTGCCGGGGACGGGCGTGACCGGGCCGGACGTGATGGTCATGGTTATGGGCACGAGCACGTGTCACATGATCATGGGTGAACAGGAGCGGCTGGTCGAGTCCATCTCCGGCGTGGTCGAGGACGGCATCCTGCCCGGCTATTTCGGCTACGAGGCGGGGCAGGTCGCGGTGGGCGACATCTTCGCGTGGTACATCAACCACCTCGGCGGTCGGGACGAGGCGGCCAAGCTGCACGGTCGGCTAACCCGCGGCGCGGCTGATCTCAAGCCCGGACAGTCGGGACTGATGGCGCTCGATTGGTGGAACGGCAACCGCACCCCGTTCGTCGATTCGAACCTCTCGGGCATGCTCGTGGGCATGACCCTGGCGACCCGGCCGGCGGAGGTCTACCGGGCGTTGATCGAGTCGACCGCCTACGGCACGATGCGGATCATCGAGATCTTCGACAAGGCGCGGGTCAAGACTTCGGCCCTGGTCGCCTGCGGCGGTATCGCCAAGAAGAATCCGGTGCTGATGCAGATTTACGCCGACGTGACCGGCCGGCCGATTCGCGTGGCGGCGAGTGATCAGGCCTCGTCGCTCGGGGCGGCGATCCTCGGCGCGGTCGCGGCCGACACCGACGCGGGCGGGCACGACAGCGTCAAGTCGGCGGTCAAGGCGATGTGCAAGCCGCCCAGTGAATCGTACCGGCCGCGCAAGGCGAACCATGCCGTGTATGCTAAGCTGTACCAGGAATACAAACGGTTGTCGGATCGCTTCGGCCGCTATCGCGATCCGGCCATGCGCAACCTGCGCGACATTGCTGCGGGACGGTAACCGACGGAGGAAGTGTTGCATGAGTACGCAAGACAATCGTGAACCGACGTCCGCGGCGGAAAACGTCGACGCGTGGGAAGAGCTGCTCGCGGTTCGGTACCCGCGGGACGCGGATAAGAAACCGGCCGAAGCGTTTCGGGATTACCGAGCCGAGGCGCGGCCTTGCGTCAAGGAATTCTACCGCCGGAACCATACGCATCAGACGCTCGACTTCGTGCGCGGCAAGAAGCAAGAGTTCACGTCGCTGCGTCGGAAGGAAATGAGCGTGTGGGAGGCGATCGAACTGCTCAATACGCTGGTGGACGACAGCGACCCGGACACCGAACTCTCGCAGTTCGAGCATCTCTTGCAGGCGGCCGAGGCGGTGCGACGCGACGGGCATCCGCGCTGGTTCATCGTCACCGGACTGATCCATGATCTGGGCAAGATCCTGTGCCTGTTCGGCGAGCCGCAATGGGCGGTCGTGGGCGACACGTTTCCCGTCGGGTGCCGGTTCTCCGAAAGAATCGTCTTCCACGAGTTCTTCGCCGACAACCCCGACGCACAGGTGCCCGCGTACAACAACGAGAACGGGATCTACGAGCCCGGCTGCGGGCTGGATAACGTGCACCTGTCCTGGGGGCACGATGAATACCTGTATCACGTGGTCAAGGATTACCTGCCCACAGAAGCGCTGTACATGGTGCGCTACCACTCCTTTTATGCCGCCCATCGCGAGGGTGCCTATACCCACCTGATGAATGATCGCGACCGCGAAATGTTCGGCTGGGTGCGCAAGTTCAACCCGTACGATCTGTATTCCAAGGGCGATTCACCGCCGGACGTCGCGGCGCTGCGACCGTTTTATGCAGAACTCGTCGACGAGTTCTTTCCCGGCACGTTGCGGTGGTGATGTCGGGCGACGCGCCGAGCAAGCTCGGCGGCTAAATTGTTGCGTACCGCTGGTGCGGGAATCCTTTCTCGCACCCACCTGACGCGGGAATCCCTTCGGCGCGAAGGTTCGCAGAATAGTCGTCGTCGTACGGTGTACGCGAGTGAGCGAGACTACTTGATCGCTTCGGCCCCGCCCATGATGTCGAGCAGTTCCATGGTGATCTGCGTTTGGCGGGCGCGGTTGTACTGCTGGGAGAGGGATTTGATCATGTCGCCGGCGGCGTCGGTGGCGGCTTTCATGGCGACCATGCGCGCGACCTGCTCGGAGACGGCGGCGTCGTTGAAGCACTGGAAGAGCTGCACCTTGACCGTCTGGGGCAGCAGCTCTGCGAGCAGCACCGCGGGATCGGGCGTGAACTCGTACTGGCGTTCGGTCGAAGCACCCGTCGCTTGGTCATCATCGGATGTTTCGACCGGCTGGAGCGGGAGCAGCGTCGTCACTTCGGGCACCTGTCGCCCGACCGAGATGAAACGCATATAGACCACGTACAGGGCGTCGATTTTTTCGTTGCGGAACTGGTCGAGAAAGCCGTCGGCCATGGCCGCCACGTCTTCGAAGCGCGGCCGATGATCGATGTCGATGGTTTGACTGGCGAGCTCACGTCCCATAAAGCCGAAGAAAGCGATGCCTTTTTTACCGACGACATGCAGGTCGGTTTCCCGACCGGGCTCGGCCGTTGCTTCAGACTGCTCGACCGCCTTGCGGAGCAAATTGGCGTTATAGCCTCCGCAAAAACCGCGATCGGAGGTCAGCACGAGCACCGCGTCCCGGTTCGCCACCGGTTCGGTGCGGAGCAGGGGATCATCCACCGCCTCGACCGTACCGGTCAGTTGCGCCACCAACTCGCGGATCTTTTCGGTGTAGGGTCGGGTGCCGACGGCGCGCTGCAAAGCCTGCTGATAGCGCGCGGTGGCGATCAACTGCATCGTCCGCGTGATCTTGCGGGTGTTCTTCACCGCCTTGCGGCGTTTCACGATGGCCCGTGCGTTGGCCATAAAGGATTCTCGCTGTCAAAGAAGCCTACTCGGCGTCCTTGGTAAACTGCGTCTTGAAATTCCCGACGATTTCGGTGAGACGACTGACGACCTCGTCGGTCAGCTCTTTCTTTTCCACCAACGCGTTTCGCACCTCGGGGAACTCGTCGGCAATGTGCTTGAGCAGGGCGGCCTCGAAGTCGAGGACCTGATCCTGGGGCAGGTCATCGAGGAAACCACGGGTGCCGGCGAACAGGCTGATGATCTGGTCGGTCACGTCAAAGGGTTTGTATTGACCCTGCTTGAGCAACTCGACCATGCGTGCTCCGCGGTCGAGCTGGCGTTGGGAGGCCGCATCAAGCTCGGTGCCGAGCTGGGCGAACGCTTCGAGTTCACGAAACGCGGCCAGGTCGAGCCGCAAGCCGCCCGCGACTTTCTTCATCGCCTTGTTCTGGGCGTTGCCGCCCACGCGCGAGACGCTGATGCCGACGTTGATCGCCGGTCGGATGCCCGCGAAGAACAGGTCCGGCTCGAGGTAAATCTGCCCGTCGGTGATCGAGATCACGTTGGTGGGAATGTAGGCCGACACTTCACCTTCGAGGGTTTCGATGATCGGCAGGGCGGTTTGCGAACCGCCGGAGTTGGGCAGCACGCGAACCTCGTGGGCGTCGGCGTCGCTCATCGCGCCGAGCGCCTCGGCCGACTCGTGAATTCCCGGCACGCCGATGTACTTCTTGCCGTCGACGCCGTCGGTGATTTCGGCCGAGGCGTCTTTGCGTACGATGATGCGTTCTTCGGCGAGCTTGGCCGAGCGTTCGAGCAGTCGACTGTGGATGTAGAACACGTCGCCGGGATAGGCCTCGCGACCGGGCGGTCGACGCAACAGCAGCGACAACTGCCGGTAGGCGGCCGCCTGCTTGCTTAAATCGTCATAGACGCAGAGCGTGGCCTTGCCCTGCTCGTACATGAAGTATTCGGCCATCGCACAGCCGGCATAGGGGGCGATGTACTGCAACGGGGCCGCGTCGGAGCTGCCGGCCAAGACGACGATGGTGTAGTCCATCGCGTTGTGCTCGCGCAGAATCTCGACCACGCTGGCGACGGTCGATTCCTTCTGGCCGATCGCGACGTAGACGCAGATCACGCCCTGGCCGCGCTGGCTGATGATGGTATCGATGGCGATGGCGGTCTTGCCGGTCTTGCGGTCGCCGATGATCAGTTCGCGTTGGCCCCGACCGATGGGGATCATCGAGTCGATGGCTTTGATGCCGGTCTGGAGCGGCTCGTTGACCGGCTGGCGCCCGGCAATGCCCGGGGCCATGATTTCGAGCGGCCTGCGGTGCGGGGTATCGATCGGCCCCTTGCCGTCGAGCGGCTGCCCGAGCGGGTTGACCACCCGGCCGACCATCGCCTCGCCGACGGGCACACTCAGAAGCTGCCCGGTGCGGCGGACCGTGTCGCCCTCCTTGATCGACAGGTAATCGCCGAGGATCACCGTGCCGATGGAGGTCTCTTCGAGGTTGAAGACCTGGCCGTAAATCTCGTTGCCGAAATCGAGCATTTCCGAGGTCATGGCGTTGGTCAGCCCGTAGACGCGGGCGATGCCGTCACCCACCTCGAGGACCGTGCCCACCTCGGCCACGTCCATGTCGCCGGCGTAACTCTCGATCTCCTGCTTGATGACCGAGGATATTTCATCCACTCTGAACTTCATCGCATCGTCCCATAAGTAGCGTGCTTCGGTCGCCGGCGTCAGTGCGCCGATGCGCCGCGCCCGGTTGATTCGTTACGCCTCGATGGCCGCTTTACGCAGTTGGGTCATTTCCTGTTGCCCGTGTTCGAGCAGCGCACTCCGCAACCGCTTGAGTCGCCAAGAGACCGACCCGTCAATTAATTCGTCACCGATCTCGACCACCAGTCCGCCGAGCAAACTGTCGTCGACCCGCTCGGTAACCGCGACCTCGCGGCCGGTGCGCTCCCGCAACACGTCGGCGATTCGTCGGCGTTGATCGTCGCTGAGCGGCGCCGCGGTGGTCACCCTGGCCTCGCTGCGCTGGTGTTTCTCGTCGAGTCGGGCCCGAAACCGTGCGCGCAGCTCGCCCGCCAGCTCGGACCGACCCTTGTCGTTCATCACCAACAGGGTGTTGAGCAGCAGATCGGACAATGTGCCGCGAAAGAGCTTTTCCAGGACGTTCGCCCGTCGTTCGATGTCGACGGCTCGGCTGGCCATGAACGTGGCGAAGTCGGCCTGCGCCTCGAGCGTCGCCGCCAGCTCGTCGAGCTCGGCGGCCACCGTGTCGACGGCGTTTTGCCCGTCGGCCAACTCGAAGAGCGAGTGGGCGTATACGTCGGCGACGGCCAGGGCTGTTTCGTCAAAGTCCGCCATGGTAGATCACGCGCTGCCGTTGGGGCCCAGCCGACCGAGTTCGTCGAGCGAGTCGGCCAGCAGCCGATCATGCTCCTCGGTCGACAGTTGCTTGCGGATGACCTTGCCCGCGACGGTCGTCGCCATCTCGGCGGTCTGATCGTAGAGATCCTTCAAGGCCGCGTCCCGCGCCAGACCGATCTCCCGTTTGGCACGTTCGATCATCGCGTCGGCTTCGGTCCGGGCTTCGGACTGAATTCGTTGCCGGACCACCTCGGCGTCCCGTCGACCCTCATCGACGATGGCCGTCGCCTCCTCGCGGGCCCGGTTGAGCTGCTCGGTATACTCCGCCAGCCGTTTCTCGGCGTCGGCGCGATCCTTCTTCGCTTCGGCCAGCGAGTCGCGAATGAACGCTTCCCGCTTTTGCAGGCCCGAAAGGATCGGTCCCCACGCAAATTTGCGCAAGACGACAAGGACGGTGATGAAAACAATGAGGGTGACAACCGAATTGACGAAGTTGCCGCCGAACGGGGAGGTCGGCTCTTCGCCATGCGCGCCCTGTTCGATATGCGCGTCATCGGCCGCCGGCGCCGCAGTGGCGGCGCCGGCCATGACGACCAGTCCGACAACCAAGCCGATCCGCACGTTACGTCGCCAGTGCATGGTGTCCTCTTCGCTTATGAGGTCGCGTCGTTGCACGATCGGCGTCGACGCGAGCGGTTGAACGGCGACTTAGCCCTTGGCGAGCATACATACGACCACACCGAACAACGTCGCGCCTTCGATCATGGCCGCGGTGATGATCATGGCGGTGCTGATGCTGCCGGCCGCCTCGGGCTGGCGGGCCATACCCTCGACCGCCGCCGCACCGATCCGGCCGATGCCCGCCGCGCCGCCGATCAGCACGAGCCCGGCGCCGATCGCCCCGGCGCCCGCGCCGCTGAGAAAGGTTCCGCTGCTCGCACCATCTTCCGTTTGCGCCATCGCCGGCGAACCGGTGAACAACACAACCCCAACCGCCATCAATACCGTCGCGACCAGTACGCGTCTTGTCGACATATTCGTCCTTCCTGATCTAATGCCCATGTTCACCGGCTCCGTGCTCCTCGCCATGGTGGAGTACAACCGATTGGCCGATGAACAAACTCGTTAAGAACGTGAAAATGAACGCTTGCAGAAACGCGACGAAGATCTCCAACAAGGTGATCGCCACGCTCCCGAGAACCACCGGAATGCCGATCGCCACCCGACCGGCCAAGCTGCCCATGACGCCCACAAAGCCGATCAGGACCGCCAGCAGAATGTGTCCGGCGATCATGTTGGCGAACAACCGCATGGCCAGGGCGAAAATCTTGGCGATCAGGCCGAGAATCTCGACGGGTACCAGCAACGGCGCAAGCCACAACGGCCCAGGACAGAAGTGAGCCAAGTAGGCCTTACCACCGAAGATCAACCCGCCCCCGACCATCAGCGCCATGGTGCAGACCGCCAGCGTGCCGGTGACATAGACATTGCCCGTCGCCGTCCCGCCGTAATGACCTTGGATTCCGACGAGCTGCAGGAACGCATCGATCGGAATCAAGCCCAGTAAATTGCAGAACAACACGAAGAAGAATGCGGTCCAGATGTACGGGATGAACCGATCGGTGTGCTCACCCAGCGTGGGGCGGGCCACTTCGTTGCGGAGGTAGTTGCAAATCGTCTCGAAGAAGTTGCCCGCGCCGCGTGGCGTCAGGTCTTCGACCACGTCGCCGGTCATCCGGGGCTTGACCGCCCGCGGGATCAACAGGACCAGCAACGCCGCGGCCACCACTTGCATCAGCATGTGATTGTTGAAGACGCTGTGGCCGAACGCGTGGGGGACGACGTGCGTTAAAGGGTTGTCAGCGAGCAGGTTCATCATGGTTTTGATCGCGTGCCACCCTGTTCATCATCGCGTGCCGCACGGTTCATCAGTGACACGACCAGCGTGGTCTCCACCAGAAGGACCACCATGTATCCGATGCCGATCCAAAGCAGCAACGGGGTTTTGTCGACGACATCCGCCAGCACCACGGGAAGGCCGAGCAGAACGGCGACCAGGAACCGAATCACCGACCCCGCCAGAAACGCCTTGGCCGCCTGTTCCGCCTTGGTATCCATCAGCAGGCAACCCGGGATGAACCCGACGATGCCCGCGATCCAGGCGATGGCACACCCCAAAGCCAGTGCCGGTAGTCCCTCCGATCCGGCCAATCGAACCGTCGGATAGGCGCCGAGGGCGCCCGCCACGATCAGTGCCGCCAATCCCGCCCCCGCCAGGCGCAGGATACGACCGATTGCGTTCGGTCGGCCCCTGCTCGATTGACTAGACGTCCTCATCGAGCCGACGTTTCTCATGATTCGGAGGCGGCGACATCGACTTCGACACCCGAAGCGCCTGACGAATCATGTTGTACATCCCCCCGGCGATACCGAGCATCGCACAGATCAACACGCCCCAATGGCCTTCAATCTGCCAGTGGCGGTCGATCCAAAAGCCGAGCAGGCAGAATCCACCGACCGCCGCCGCGAATTCGATCCCTATCCCGGCCAGGGCCATCCAACGGCGGCTTTCCTGATCGTCCTTCACCGTTTCACCCTACGAATCGTCGGGACTTCCGGTGGGGTCCGAGGTCGACCGCCGTCGCGCCGCCAACGGTCGGGGGGGGAAGTCTAGCGAGCGGGGTATCGCTCGTCAACCCATTGTTCGCATCGTCTTCGCCGGCGCGATCGCACGAATGTCATTGCATTTCTCACCGCCGGTGTTCCGAAGATAACCGTAGCGTTTGGGACTGCGCATTCGGAGATGCATTCCATGGCCAGCGGGGTTGCGGGTTCAGGATTGCGGGCGCCCATTGGGGTGTTCGATTCGGGGTTGGGCGGACTGACCGTCGTCGCGGCGCTGCGGCGTCGGTTGCCGGGCGAGCATATCGTCTATTTCGGCGACACCGCCCGGGTGCCCTACGGCAGCAAGTCGCCCGAGACGGTGACCCGTTTCGCCCTGGAAAACTGCAAGTTTTTGCGCCGGTTCCGGCCCAAGCTGATCGTCGCGGCGTGCAACACGGCCAGTGCCGCGTCGCTCGACGCCCTGCGCGAGGCCTTGCCGATCCCGGTGTGCGGCGTGGTCGAGCCGGGCGCGGCGGCGGCGGTGCACCGGGCAAGGACCACCGGAAGGAAACCGGCCGCCATCGCCGTGGTCGCCACCGAGTCGACCGTCGCCAGTTGCGCCTATCCGCAGGCGATTCGTCGCCTCGATCCGACCCTGCCGGTTTCCCAGCGACCCTGCCCGCTGCTCGTACCGCTGGTCGAAGAGGGTCGGTCGCCGTCCGATCCGATCGTCAGGCTCACCTTGACCGACTACCTCGGCCCCTTGGCGGCGCTCGAACCGTCGGTGGTGCTTTTGGGGTGCACACATTACCCGCTGCTCGCCGACGCGGTGGCGGACGTGATGGGGCAGGCGGTGGCGGTCGTCGACTCCGCCCAGGCCACCGCCTCCACCGTCGCCCACACCCTCGCCGCCGCCGACCTCTTGAGTGACGCGGCCGATGGCGGTACGTTGCGATGTTATGTTTCCGACAACCCTCAACGATTCACCGCGATCGGGTCCCGATTCCTCGGCGAACCCCTCGGCTCGGTGGCCTGGATCTCCCCCGACCAGTTCCTCGGCCTCGAGCCGCCAACGATTCGTCTGGGGGCCGCTCGTCCTGATCGTGCTATCCGTCTGGGCGCCCGGCTGTCAGAGCAAGCACGATCGACGCTTGGCTCAGGCGACGGGTAAGAAGTGGTTTCAGCCGCGTAGCGATCAGGACTACATGCTGGTCGCGCTCGCATCGGACGACGCCGATCTGCGCCGGCACGCGGTCGCCAAGGTCGCGGCCGGCTCGAAGGTGGACACCGATTGGGCCTTTGAGGGGCTCGAAGCCATCGCCCGCACCGACAAGGTGTCGAACGTACGCTGCGTTTCCATTCGCGGCTTGGCCCGGATCGCCGATGAGCGCCCGGTGTCGGCGGTGACGCGGATCCTCGACTACACGTCGACCAGCCGGGATATTCGCGCCCCCGACGACCAGGTCCGCTGGGAGTGCCTGCTCCTGCTCGAGCGGGCGGGTGAGCGCGGCTATCTGTCCGAAGATCAACGCATCGAAGTGCGTGACGCCTGCATCGCCCATCTGGATCAACGATTCACAAGCGACGTGCGGCGGACCGCGGTTCGCGCGTTGCGGTTTCAAGCCGACCGCAAGGTTCTCACCGCCCTGATCGGCGCGTTGACGGACCCGGACTTCGGTGTGGTCTATGAGGCCGAGCACGCCCTGGCCGCGTTGACCGGCGTGACCCACGACTATGATCCGGATGCCTGGCGGACGTGGCTCAGCGAAACTGACGACCCCTTCGCCCTGGCGGGAAGCCTGCCCGACGGGGTCGACCCACCGAACAGGAACTGGTGGCAAACACTGACCAAAAAGCGGAGCTGACCCCGGACGATCCAGCAAACCAAGCAGGGTACGGCTCTGAACGAGGGAATTACACGGGCGGATAAAAGGACGAGACCAACCGCGTCAACATGAACCCCGACGACCTGGAGCGCATCGGTCTGAATCGACAGCGTGCGTATTTCTGGACAAGCCCTGAAAGGGCGCCCGTCAATAGCCAGGGGCGTGAGCCCCTGGAATGGTAGTGATCCAAGACTCCAAAGCCCCGAAGGGGCGACAGAAAGATGCCGCAATCCTTCACCAGTCTGCACTATCACATCATCTTTTCAACGAAGGACCGTGTCGCATCGATTACGCACGACGTGCAACAACGTCTTTATGATTACATGGGCGGCATCGTGCGCGCTCAGGACGGCAAGTTGATTGCCGCCGGTGGTACGGCGGATCACGTTCATCTGCTGGTCTCTTTGGGAAAACAGATCGCCCTTGCCGACGTCGTCAGAAACATCAAGTCGAACTCCTCGAAGTGGGTCAAGGAGACATTTCCGACGCAGGGCGCGTTCGCGTGGCAGACCGGATACGCGGCGTTTACGGTGAGTCTATCCAGTCAATCGCACGTGAAGCGGTACATCGCCAATCAGGCTGAGCATCATCGCACGCGATCATTCGGTGAGGAGCTGATCGAGTTCCTGAAACGCCACGAGATACCGTTCGACGAACGCTACCTTGCGGGATAGGGCGATGGTCATTGTCTGCCGCCCTTTCAGGGCTTGGATTCGTGGGGGCCCGATGGATTCCCAGGGGTTTACACCCCTGGCTATTGACTGGCGCCCTCTCACGAGGGCTCGGTGGGACTTGGGTTCGCTGGTCAACTTCGCTACGATAGGAATCGAAGGGTCGGTTGCAGACCACCGAACAACGAACAACGCATGACGATAGAGGACCCTATGGTCACCACTGTTGACAATAACGCGCCCGTCAAAGTTGTCGAGAACGCCACGTGCACCTTCTGCGGCTGCGTGTGCGACGACATGGAACTGACGGTCGAGAACAACCGCATCACCAAGGCCAAGAACGCTTGCGTGCTGGGCAAGGCATGGTTCGCCAACCACCACATCGAGGATCGGCCGGTCGCGACGATCGACGGATCCGAGGTCACGCTCGACGAAGCGGTGGCCAAGGCGGCGGAGATCCTCACCGACGCCCGTTACCCGATCGTCTACGGCCTGTCCGACACGACGTCGGAGGCCCAGCGGGTGGCGGTCGGGATCGCCGACCGGATCGCCGGCTGCGTTGACACGACGACCTCGGTGTGTCACGGTCCGTCGGGCATGGCGTTTCAGGGCGTGGGTGAAGTGACCTGCACCCTCGGCGAGATCAAGAACCGGGCCGACCTGGTGCTCTTCTGGGGTTCCAACCCGGCCGAGTCGCACCCCCGGCACATGCCGATCTATTCGACCATGCCCAAAGGGCAATTCGTGCCCAACGGCCGCAAGGACCGCACCGTCGTGCTCGTCGACGTCCGCAAGAGCAAGACCGCGCCCGCCGCCGACATCTTTCTGCAGATCAAACCCCGCAAGGACTTCGAGGCGCTCTGGGCGTTGCGGGCCCTGGTCAAGGGCGTCAAGCTCGATCCCGCCGTCGCCGACGCGATCGGCATCCCCTTTGAACAACTCGAAGACCTGGCCGAGCGGATGAAGGCGTGCCGGTTCGGCGCCCTGCTGTTCGGCATGGGGCTGTCGATGACCCGGGGCAAACACCTGAACGTCGAGGCGGCGCTCGCCCTGGCCCGCGACCTGAACGACCACACCCGCTTCGTCGCCAAGCCCATGCGCGGGCACGGCAACGTCACCGGGGCCGACAACGTCGTCTCCTGGCAGACCGGGTATCCGTTCGGCGTGAACTTCGCCCGCGGCTACCCGCGCTTCAACCCCGGCGAGTACACGACCAGCGACACCCTCGCCCGCAAAGAGGCCGACGCCGCGTTGATCATCGCCTCGGACCCGTACGCCAACTTCTCGCAGCCGGCCCGTGAACACTTGGCCTCGATCCCAGTCATCTGTCTCGACCCCAAGCTCTCGGAGACCGCCCGCATCGCCAAGGTCGCATTCACCACCGCCACCTACGGCATCAACACCCCCGGAACGGTCTACCGCATGGACGACGTACCCATCCCGCTACGCCCCGCGTTCGAGTCGCCCTATCCGAGCGACTACGAGGTGCTCAAGGCGATCGAAGAACGCATCCTGGCTCGATTGGTCGCATTGTAGGTCGGCACGGCAATCGTAAGGACCGCACACATGGCCTTTAGCCCTGACCTCCTTTTTCGAAGCGGTGAGGGACGACCATGAGCTGGACACGGCGATTGTCGGCGTGTGGATCGCGCTGAACGCCGCGACGGTGGTGAACGGATGCATGCGCCTGCTGGCCGGCGCCCATCGTGACGGCCCGAAGCCCCATTTCATGCGCCACGACTGGCAGATCTGCGACGATCAAATCGTCGGCCGCCGACACCTGGTCGCGCCGATGGAACCGGGTGACGTGCTGTTGTTCTCGTCCAAACTGCCGCACGGTACGCCGACGAATCACACGAATCAGAAGCGATGGGCCGTCCAATTCCATTTCGCGCCCCACAGCGCAGTCGAAACGATGACACCGACCGCCTCGCCGTCTTCGGCAGCGAGGGTAAGAACGTGACGTGTTGAGCATAGAACCCGCTTGCTTGCGCTCGCGGCTCGGCTCAGTTCCTTA
>Ga0299906_10000653_pt1 | contig 31180 bp, 28 predicted proteins | sample RVTome_14_FD_200259 | JGI IMG/M metagenome (GOLD analysis project Ga0299906, IMG submission 200259) | Soil microbial communities from uranium-contaminated site in the Upper Colorado River Basin, Wyoming, United States - RVT145D125 (version 2) ...
CCGCCGCGGTCGTAGAGCTCGACGACCTCCATCAGGGTCCCCAGCGAGCCGTCATGCATGTACGGCCCCGAATGGGCGATCTCGCGCAGCGTCGGCGTCTTGAAGGCCCCCTGATCGGCGTCCGCCTTGGTCACGTCGTGACGTCCGAGGTCGGGCTTGGTCGCCGCCATGCCCACGCCGAGGTTGTGGTAGCTCTCGTCGGTGAAGTTGAACCCCGCATGACACGTCACGCAGTTCGCCTTCCCGCCGAAGAGCACGAGGCCCCGCCGCGCCGCTTCGGACATGGCCCCGACGTCCCCATTCTGATGGCGGTCGTAGGGGCTGTTGCCCGACCAGACGGTACGCTCGTAGGACGCGATGGCGTGGCCGATGCGCTCGATCGTGACCGTCATCGACCCGAACGCCTTCTCGAAGAGCGGAGCGTAACCCGGGATCCCACGCACGACGTCGGCGACGACGGCATGGGAGGTCATGCCCATCTCGATCGGGTTCACCAGGGGCCCCAGCGCCTGGGCCTCTAGGTCATCCGCCCGCCCGTCCCAGAACTGCTCCGCCGAGAACAGGCGATTCACGACCGTCGGCGCGTTGCGGCCCCCGACCTGCCCGCCAATGCCCGTCGAGGTCTTACGGGGCTCGGCAAAGCCGTGCTGCGGATCGTGACAGGTCGCGCACGATATCGTCCCGTCGCCGGACAGACGCTGGTCGAAGTAGAGCAGGCGCCCGAGGGCCACCCGTTCCGGCGTCGGCACGTTGTCGTCGGGGATGTAAGCCGAACTCGCCTGCAGCCCGAGGGGCAGCTCGAGGACGACGCTGCCCGCGGTCAGCGTCTCCGCTCCCGCCGCCCCCGCGAATCCGAGCACCAGGGTCGCACCCAGCAGTAGACGTTCCATGACCGTCATTGTCGTACCTCGAAGATGAAAGTCTAGTGCATCCACAAACGGAGCACCGCGAAGCCCCCGACGAGCAGCACGGTGAAGAGGAGCGTCATCAGGTTGAAATTGCGCTCGATGACTTCCCGCATCCGGGGACCGAAGCGCACGATGAGCGCGGACTCGATGAAGAACCGTAGCCCGCGTGACAACGTGGCCGCGCCGACGAAGGCGATCACGTTCATGCCGAAGACCCCCGACGCGATGGTGAACACCTTGAACGGAATCGGCGTGAAGCCTGCGATCGCCACCGCCAGGAACCCGTAAGCGAGATAGTAGCCCTGGACGCGAGCGAAGATCTGCTGGTCGAAGCCGGGCACGTACGCGAAGAACACGCCGCTCACGGCGTCCCAGGCGACCCAGCCGATCAGGTATCCGAAGAGTCCGCCGGCGACGCTCGCGACCGTACAGACGGCGGCGAACCGGAAGGCACGGCGCGGCTGGCCGATGCCGAGCGCGATCAGGAGCACGTCCGGGGGGACGGGAAAGACGCTGGACTCCGCGAACGACAGGCCGGCGAGAGCGGTCATCCCGTGGCGACTGTCGGCCCAGCTCATCACCCAGTCGTAGAGGCGGCGATGCAGCCCTCTCGCCGGGGGGGCCGTGCGGGTGAAGTCGGCCGGTACGTCCTCTGCCATCGGCACCGTGTAACGCGGATCGATTGGCGGCGAAAGGATCGCCGTCAACGCAGGCCGCGCCGGAGCTCAGTCCCGAGTCGCACCAGCGCCTCGCGATTCACCACGCCGGCGAGCCAGGCGCCGACCGGGAAGAGGACGCCGGCCCCCAGGGCTGCCAGCGCCGGATCCGAGACGGGCCAGACCGCCACCAGCACTCCCACCGCCAACACCACGGGCTGCAGCACGGCCCGCCAAGCCTCCACGACCGCCGCCCGACCGGCGGGATGGAACAGGAGCAGGATCTGTCCCGCGGCGAGCGTGGCGATGGTGGCGATCGCGGCACCCTTGATGCCGCCCAGCGGAACCAACAGCGCCTGCAGCGCCACGCCCATGCTTGCCGCCCCGGCGTTCGTGAGGAGCAGCAGGCGCTGGCGATCGGCACTGATGAGGCGATACAGGGCCACCGACCCGGTGACGCTGGTCAGCCCCGACCAGCACAGGATCTGCAGGGCCGCCCCGCCGGCGACGTATGCGTCCCCGAAGAGGCCGCCCATGATCGCCAGCGCCCCGGCCGAGCACACGACGACCGCCCACAGGACGAGTGCCCCGATCTGGGCCGACGTATCCGCTGCCAGACCCGCGATCCCGCTGCGGCGGGCCGCCATGGCGGGGAAGACGGCCATCATCACCCCTTCCGGAATCATGCTGATGATCTCGGCGACACGGCTCGCCGCCCCGAGCTGTCCCACGGCCTCGGCGTCGAGGAGGCGCATGGCCACGAGATGCCCGAGGCGCACCATCAACGTGAGGAGGAGTGCGTTCACGGCCAGCGGCCAGGCGCCCTCGAGCAGCGCCGCCGCCGTGCGGCGGCGCGGAACGCGCCAGCCGACCCGCACGTCGGCGGCGGCCGCGACGGCACCGGTCACCACCAGGCTGGAGACGGCGCGAGCCACCAAGAGCCCGGCCACGCCCGCGCCGAGCCACAGCGCCACCAGAACGACACCGGCACCGACCACGGCATCGCTCGCCGCGATCAGCCAGACCCGCCCCATGTCCTCACGAGCCCGGTAGAAGCTCCGATACGGCAGCGACGGTCCGACGAGCGCGAGCAGACTTCCGGCCAGGGCGGTCGACACCCCACAGCCACCCCAGGCGGGCAGCACCCAGACCGCCACCGGCCCCGCGCCCAGCACCCACACCCCCGCGCGCAGCGCCAGGACGAGCGTCAGCACCCCGCCGCGGGTCCGAGGCCGAGACGCCATCAGCTTCACCGCAGCCACCTCGACGCCCTGGTCCGCCATCACCTGGATCGGCATGATGCCCGCCAGCACGTAGACGAAGACGCCGAACTGCTCCGCCCCCAGCGACCGCGCCAGGAGCAGCAGCACGCCGAAGGACAGGCCACGCTCGACGACGACCGTGAGCAGCCCGAGCACGGCACCGCGCGCCAGGGATGTGCTCACGGGGTCACCCGGCGCCGAACCTCGAACGAACCGATTCGTTCCGTGAAGGGGCACAGGGCCTCGAACGCTCGCAGGACCGTCGGATAGTCATGCGTCGCGGCAGCCGTGAACGCACGCTCGTCACGCAGGATGATCACGGCATCGGGGGGCGTCGACGCGAGCACGGCCAGCACCGCTCGTCGCTCGCGATCGTCCAGGAGCCCCGGAAAGAAGTAGTCGTGCGGCAAGGGCGACTCTGCCGCCGCCAAGAACCCCAGCCCGGAGAGCGCCGGGAATCCCACAACCGTCCGCGCGCCTCGCAGGGCGCGCACGACGTCCGGCACGGCGCGGATCGTCTCGTCGGTCACCAGGTCCCAGCGTAGGTCCGCGCGCGCGAGCGGTGGCCGGTCCGTCTGGCGGGGCAGCCGCAGGCAGTCGCGGACCACGGCCCCCGTGGGAACCGCCCGCGCCACCACGAGCACCCACAACCCCACGGTCGCCAGGCCCGGCACTACCGGTGCCCAGCGCCCGACCTGCATCGCGAGCCCTACCGTGACGAGGAGCAGCGGCCCCGCCACGTGCGCGAGATGCCAGAAGTCACTGCGTGGCAGCAGCTGCAACTGAAAGAGCACCCCGGCACTGACGGCCAGACGCCACGCCGGGGACGCGCTGTTGGGACGCCAGGCCAGCGTGCAGGCCGCGAGCGTGACGCCCACCGGGAAGATCACGAACCAGAGAGCCTCGAACGCCTGTCGGCCCGCCCGCAGCGACCCGAGCCCGGCACCCAGCGTATCAGCCAGTTCCGCAAGGGACGGATACGCCTGCGCGTAGACGGCCGCCGCCCCCGACCCGACGTGGAAGATCGACCTCGAGACGGGCGTGAAGCCGGCCAGCAGGATCGCGCCGAGGAGCACCGGGGTCGCCACCAAGCCGAAGCCCGCCAGCAGGCCCGCGACGCGCCGTGCGAACGCCCTCCCCGGACGCGCCCGGACGATGGCCACGGCCAAGGGAACCAGCGCGCTCCCGACCGCCGTGGCACCCCCCGGCGTCGTGCCGGCCGCTCGCAACACCACGGCCCCACCCGCCAGCAGCGCCGACGCCAGCGCGATGCCCCAGACGATCGTCGCCCGGCGCTCCGGACGATCGTCGAGCGCCACGAAACACGCGGCCGCGCCGAGGCCGAAGAGGCCCGTGTTCTGCTTGAAGCAGAACACCAGGCCCCAGACCGTACCGGCGACGATCCAGCCGCGGTCACGAGATGCGGCCGTCAACGTGAGCACGAGTGCGACCGCGGCCAGCGCCTGCGCGTACCAGCCCGCATACGGGACGTTGAAGAGTGCGAACGCGCCGGTGGCGATGGGGCGAAAGGCCACCACGCACAAGGCCACCAGACCGCCCGCCGCCCCCGCGTTCGTCAGCCGGCGCGCCAGCCAGTAGAGCGCGCTCATCTCGGCGGCATGCAGAACGGCCAGGGCGCTGCGCACCACCTGCACCTGCACGCCGAAGATCTCGAAGAGCCACGCGTTCAGGTAGAAGAGCCCGGGCGTGTAGCCGGTGTGAAAGTCCCGGTAGGGGACCTCGCCGCGCCGCACGCGATCGATCTGGGCCAGCAACGTACCCTCGTCGATCGGGTCGAAGCCATAGCTCCGGAAGAGCAGGAGGTAGACCCCGACTGCGACGAAGACCACGAAGGCGCCCGCGGCCCCTTCGTCGGCAGTCGGCCCGCTGCCCGCTTGTCGCCTCACGTCCACCCCGCCACGTCGTTCCTCACCGCCCCCGGGCGGTCACCGCTCACCCCACCGTCCGCGAACTCACTTTGTAGACCAGCGACGCCGTGGCCACCACCCGCCCGGCAAGCGCGCGGACCTCGACTCGGCAGAAGACGACGGACCGTCCTCGTTGCTCGACCCACCCCTCCGCGATGGCGTCCTCTTCGCGCAGGCCGTCCAGATAATGCACGTTCATCGACAGCGTCAGCAGCGCCCGGCGTTCCTCGTAGACGCCACCGATCGCCGGCACGACCACCGTGTCGATCAGTGTCGCGATGGCCCCTCCGTGCACGACGCCCGCGGGCTGCCGGAGTTCGGGCCGGTAGGGGAGCCGCATGCGCGCGTAGTCGCGTCGCACGTCCTCGAGGGTGAGCCCGACGAGCTTCGGGAAGAAGGTGTCGTCCCACTGGCCGAAGCCAGACCAGCGCGCCGCCAATGCCGCGGGGAGCGGTTCGAAACGGTCCGCATTGGGCGCGCGGGACATGGCGGCGAACGATACTGGAGCCGCCCCGACGGCGCCAGGCTCCTCTTCCGCTAGTGACCCAGTTTGCCGCGTGAGGCACGAGCGGGTGCGGGTCGACGGCGGACGTAAGGAGCGCGGGGGGTGGATGGGTGGTGGGGCGGGGGTGTGCGACGCCCGGGAGCCGTCGACCCGCACCCTCCCGAGCCTCACGCGGCAAACTGCGTCACTACCGCGGGCAGTCGATTCCGGCTGACGACCGTCCGCCCTTTCGCTAGAATCGCGCCATGGGACGATACGGCCGATCGATCGGGCTGGCCGCCGTGCTGGCGCTCGGCGCGCCGGCCTTGGCGGGCGCCGCGCATCCGGAACTCGCCTGCGGGCACTTCACGCTCACCGAGCCCCTCGTCCTGCCACGCCAGGCACTCGTCGTCTCGACGCTGTCGCTGCGCGCCGACACCGCGGTCCTGAATCGCGAGTGCGTCTCGCGCCGCGCCCGCATCCGGCGGCTGCCAGGCGGCACGCGCTTCATCGCGATCTTCCGCGACTGTGGAGCGGTGGCGCGCATCAAGGTCCGCGGCCGCACCACCGCCGACTGTGCCCACCTGCGCGGCCGGCTCGTGTCGCGGCGGCCGGCCTTTCGGTCGAGCTTCGAGGCACTGGCCGCCTCCGAGCACGACTGCACCGTCGATCACACCTGCGAGCGACGCTGCGGAACGATCGCCGGACTGCCCTGTCCCGACGGGTCGGTGTGCGACCTCGAGGCGGGCATGTGCGGGGTCGTGGACCTCGGCGGCACGTGCGTCCCGAAGCCCGAGGCCTGCCCCGACGTCTACGCCCCGGTCTGCGGCTGCGACGGCGTCACCTACGACAACGACTGCGAGCGCCTGGCGGCCGGGGCGCAGAAGGATCGGGACGAGCCCTGCAAGTGCCCGGAGATCCTCTGCCCGCCGGACACGCTCCCCGTGGACCGCACGGGTGACGGCTGCCCCGACGAGTGTCTGAACGTGCGCTGCGAGACCGGCGCCGACTGCCCGGACGACCGCTGGTGCGCCGCCATGGGCGCCTTCGACTGCGCCGCCCCCGGATACTGTCTGGAGCGCCCGGTCGCCTGTCCCGACGTATGGATCCCCGTCTGCGGCTGCGACGGCGAGACCTACTCGAACGAGTGCGACGCGACCGCCGCCGGCGTGCGCGTCGCGCATGACGGCACCTGCCTGTGCGAGCCGCCGATCTGCCCGGAGGGCCGCCTCGCACGCGACACGAACTTCGACGACTGTCCCGACCGCTGCGTTCCCGTCGAGGGCTGCTTCACGCACACCGACTGCCCGGAACCCAACACCTTCTGCGGCTTCGAGCCCGGCGTGTGCGGCAACGGCCCGGGCCGTTGCCTCTTCCTCCTCGACGGCTGCCCCACGCTGGCGGATCCGCACGCCGGCCCCGTGTGCGGCTGCGGCGGCGGCACGTACCGGAACGCCTGCGAAGCGGGCAACGTCGCCGTCAGCGTCGATCACTACGGCCCCTGCGAGCCGCTCTGCGGGACCATCGTGGGGATCCCGTGCCCGGACGACCTCGTCTGCGATCTCGAGCCGGGGAGCTGCCTGGTCGCCGATGCGGCGGGCACGCCCGGGGTGACCCGAGACCACGGCGGCGCGTGCATGTGAGTCCTGGGGGCGCCGCCGGTCATGCGGCCGCGCCGCGCGGCTCGATGCGGGGCGGCCACTGTAGTACGAGAACCCCATGCCGACCCACGACGTCCTCTTCCACGAGTACGCCCTCTCCCCCTTCTCCGAGAAGATCCGGCGGATCTTCGGCTTCAAGAAGATGGCGTTCCGGTCGGTCGAGCAGCCGATGTGGATGCCGAAGCCGCAGCTCACGCCGCTCACCGGCGGCTACCGGCGCATCCCCGTCCTGCAGATCGGCGCCGACGTGTACTGCGACACGGCGCTGATCGCGCGCCATCTCGAGGAGCGCCAGCCGGCGCCGGCGATCTTTCCAGCCGGTCAGGAAGCGGCGGCCCGGCTCGTCGCCGCCTGGGCCGACCGGCAGCTCTTCCAGGCGTGCGTGCCGCTCGTCTTCGGCGCGCTCGCCGACCTGATGCCCCCGGAGCTCCTCGCCGACCGCCAGCAGATGCGGCCCGACCTCAACGTCGAGAGCCTGCGCGCGGCGGCGCCCCACTGCCGCAGCACGCTGCACGCCGCACTCGCGACGCTCGACGCCGGCCTCGCGACCAGCGACTTCGTGCTCGGGAGTGCCTTCAGCCTCGCCGACGCGGCGATCTACCACTGCCTGTGGTTCGCGCGGAACGCGCCCGAGTGTACCGCCATGCTCGACTCGGCCCGCCACGTCACTGCGTGGATGGCACGGTTGAACGCCATGGGGCCCGGCGACCGTTCTCCCATGGAGGCCGCCGAGGCGCTGGCGATCGCCGCCGCCGCCTCGCCGGCGGCGACGCCGGCGACGTACGCAGCCGATCCGCACGGCCTGACCCCGGGGCAGACGATCGGCATCAGCAGCGACGACCTGCCGAGCGACGTGTTCCGCGGCGCGGTCGTCACCTCCGGCCCCGACGAGATCGTCATCCGCCGCGACGACCCGGCCCTCGGCGTACTGGCGATCCACTTCCCGCGCGCGGGCTACCTGGTCCATGCCGGCGGCTGATTGACACCCTGCGGGTCCGCTCCTATCCGTCGCTGCGTGTCCGTGGAGATGGAAATGGAGCGCGCCATCGCCGCGGCCTCCGGTGGCACCGAGGCGCTGGACTTCGAGAGCTGGGCCGCACGCCTGTTCGCCCACCAGTTCGAGTACGTCGCGGCGTACCGCACGCTCTGTGAGCGCCGCGGCCTCTCGCCCGCCACCGTCGCGTCGTGGCGGGACGTACCGCCCGTCCCCACGGCGGCCTTCCGGCACGTCGACCTCGCCACCGGACCCGCCGAGGTGGTGTTCCGCACCAGCGGGACCAGCACGGGGCCCGAGGCGCGAGGCCGGCACCTCGTGCCGCGCCTCTCCCTCTACCGGACGGCGGCGCTCCCGACCTTCGCGCGCCATCTCCTTCCCGACGGAGCCCGCCCGCGTTGCGTGTTCCTGCTGCCGCCGCCCGCGCAGCGGCCCGACTCGTCGTTGGTACGGATGTGCGAGTGGGTCGGCGAGGCCTTCGGCACCGGCACCGAGTGGCTGGCCGACGACACGGGGCTCGACGTGACGCGGCTGGCGGAACGCCTCGCGGCCCTCGAACGTTCCGGCGAGGCCGTCCTGGTCGCGGGACCGACGGCCGGATTCCTCCGCTTCTTCGACACGGGTCGCAAGGTCCGCCTCGGTCCCGGCAGTCGCGTGATGGACACCGGCGGCGCCAAGGGCATGCCGCGCCCACTCTCCCGCGCCGGCTTCCTGCGCGCGTGCTGGTCGCACCTCGGCGTCCCCGGCTACTTCTGCGTCAACGAGTACGGCCTGACCGAACTCTGCTCGCAGCGCTACGAGAGCGCCATGGCGGACCGCTTCGCGGGGCGGAGTCTCGACCACCGGCGCCTGGTGGCGCCGCCGTGGCTGCGCACCCGCGTGCTCGATCCCGACACGCTGGAGGAGGTGCCGGCCGGACGGACTGGGATGCTCTGTCACCACGACCTCGCCAACGCCGGCTCGGTGGCGGTCGTGCTGACCGAGGATCTCGGACACACGGCCGGAGACGACGGCATCGTGGTCACGGGGCGCGTCTCGGGCGCGCCGGCCCGCGGCTGCGGACAACTCCTGGCGGACGTGACGTCGTGACCGTGACCACCGGCGCCGCACTGCGGGCGGCGATCGACGCCGCGCTCGAGGCCCGGGGCCGCGCACGGACGCAGCCCGTCGCCAGGCGGGCCCGGGCACTCGCGGCCGCCGCACGACGCTGGCAGGACGACCCCCGCCTGCACGCCCGCTTGCCGGCCGCCTCGGGGCTCTCCCCGGCCATGGTCGCCGCCACGGTGCCATTGGTGGCGGGCGCGTTCGACGTCGAGGCAATGGAGCGGATGGTCCGCGACGAGGTCGGCGAGACGGCACCCGACGCGCCCCCGCTCGTCGCGCACGTCCTCGCCTCCAACGTGCCCGCGCTCGCTCTGCCCGCCATCGCCCATGCCGTCCTGCTCGGCAGCGCCGTGGTGGTGAAGTCGGGTCGGGCCGACCCGGTGTCGGCGCCGGCTTTCGCCCGGGCGCTCGCCGACGTGGATCCGGATCTCGGCGCCACGGTGGTCGCCGTCACCTGGCCCGGCGGCACCAGCGCCCTCGACGAGATTCTCCTGCAAGTCGCGTCGGTGCTCGTCCTCACCGGCGCGGACAAGACCATCGCCGCCTTGGCCCCGCGGGCCGCCGGCCGCGTGCTTCGTCACGGCACCCGCTTCAGCGTGGCGCTCGTCGACGACTCGGCCGACGTCGACGCGCTCGCCGAGGACGTCGTGCTCTACGAGCAGCGCGGCTGCCTCTCGCCACAGACCGTGTGGGTGCGTGGCGACCCGCACGCCTTCGCGACGCGCCTGGGCGAGGCGCTGGCGCGGGCGGCCATCCGCCTGCCGCCTCCCTCGGCGACGACCGACGAACGGGCCGCCGTGCGGGCCTTTCTCGACGACGCCGCCTGGTCGGGCGCCGAGGTCCGGTCGGGGCCGTGGGGGGCGGTGGTCGTGCGCGACCTGCCGCGCTTCCTCCCCACCTGTGGCCGGCGCACCGTGCACGTCGCCGGGATCGACGCCGCGACCTCTCTGGCCGAGCGGCTGCCGGCCGGGCGCATCGAGTGCGTGGGGGTCGGCGGCGAGGCGCCGCCCGGACTGGGGTCGATCGGCGTGTCCCGTCTCTGCCCGGTCGGACGCATGCAGCGGCCGCCGCTCGCCTGGCCACGGGGTGCACGCGCGCCGCTGGCGAGCCTCCTCGGCCGTCCTTCACCGGCCTCGCGCCTGCGGGTGGAGTCATGACGCCGCAGCGGAGCCATCGATGAACGACGAGAACGACGAGCTGACGCGGCTCTTTCAGCGGCACGTCTGTCAGACTTCGGCGGAGCCCATCGGCCTGGTGGTGAGCCGGGCCGAGGGGACCCGCGTGTGGAGCACGGACGGGACGGAGTATCTCGACCTGCTGGCCGGCATGGGCGTCGCCAACGTCGGCCACCGGCATCCCGAGGTGATCGCGGCCGTACGAGCCCAGATCGATCGCCACCTGCACGTGATGGTCTACGGGGAGTTCGTCCAGGAGCCGCAGGTCCGGTTGGCGACGCGCCTGGCCTCGCTGCTTCCGGCCTCGCTGTCGGTGACCTACTTCACCTCCAGTGGCGCCGAGGCCGTCGACGGCGCGCTCAAGACCGCCCGCAAGCACACCGGCCGGCGCGGCTTCGTCGCCTTCGAGGGCAGCTTTCACGGCGACACGTGGGGCGCGCTGTCGGTCGGCGGCAACCCGCTCTATCGCGAGCCGTTCGAGCCGCTCCTGCCGGACGTCCACTTCCTCCCCTTCGACGACCTGGCCGCCCTCGCCGCCATCGACGGCGACACGGCCGCCGTCATCGTCGAGCCCATTCAAGCCGAGGGCGGCGTGCGCATCCCGTCCGCCGACTTCCTCCCGGCGCTGCGGCGGCGCTGCAACGAGGTGGGCGCGCTGCTCGTCTTCGACGAGGTGGTCACGGGCTGCGGACGGACCGGCCGGACCTTCGCATTCGAACACTGGCAGACGGCGCCCGACCTGCTGGTGCTCGCCAAGGCGCTCGGCGGCGGGATGCCACTCGGGGCGTTCATCGGCGCTGCCGAGATCATGAGCACACTGCGCCACCACCCGCCGCTCGCGCACGTCACCACGTTCGGCGGGCACCCGGTGTCCTGCGCCGCGGGGCTGGCCGCACTCGAGGTCCTGCTGCGAGAGGACCTGGCCGCCGCCGCGGCGGCACGGGGAGCCCGCGTGCTCGCCGGACTCACGGCGCTGATCGGCCGCGGGGGTCTCGTCGCGGTGCGCGGCCGCGGCCTGCTGATCGGGCTCGAGTTCGCCGACGCCGGCGCGTGCGCGTCCTTCACGAGCCGCGCCTGGCGGGAGCGCCTCATCCTCAACTGGACGCTCCACCAGGATCGGGTCGCGCGCATCGCCCCGCCGCTGACACTGTCGGGCGCCGAAGTCGGCGACGCCCTCGACCGCGTCGCCCGGGCACTCGACGGGTAGCGACCGGCGCGGCTCAACGCGTGGCCAGCCCGGACGGCGGACCTTCCGGCGCGCAGAGCCAGTCGCCCGTCGCGAAGCGCACGAGGCCGAGGAACTTGGGCACGTAGCGGCGCGTCACGGGCGGCAGGCGGCGGTCGGCGGACAGATCCCAGAAGGTCGCCTCCGGCTGGTCGCTTCGGGCTCGGTCCACCCGTCCCTCGCCGGCGTTGTAGGCGGCCAGCGCCAGCGGCCAGGTGCCGTACCGCTCATGCAGGTTGCCGAGCAGGCTGATGGCGACGGTCGTCGAGCGTTCCACGTCCAAACGATCGTCGCGCGTCTCACTCACGGTGAGTCCGTGGCTGCGGGCCGTGGCCGCGCTGAGCTGCCAGAGCCCGGCCGATCCGCGGGGTCCGCGGGCATCGGGCCGATAGCCGCTCTCGATGGCCGGCAGGAGCGCCAGTCCCGGCGGCAGGCCGGCGTCCTGGATCATGCGCCGCACCGTCGGCAGATGACGCCCGCCGCGCCCCGAGCCGACGAGCAGGCTCCGCCACTGCCGGCGGCTCGAGGCGAAGTGCCGTTCCCAGCGCGAGACCTCGGGACCGTCGATGCAGGGCAACTGCGCGTACGCGACCGGTTCGGAGCCCGGGCGTGCCGGCGGCAGCTCGGCCACCGCGGGTTGATCCAACGCCTCTTGAACGCGCTCGGCCTTGCGGACGTCTTCGGCCTTGCGGACGCCTTCTGCCTTGCGGGTGCGGGTTTCCGGGACTGGAGCCACGCTCCGCAGTCCGCAGGCCGACATCAGCATCGTGAGTACCAGCGAGAGCACTCGAACCAGCATGCCGGCCTGACAAGCAACCTCGGCGCCAACGTCGCCCCGGGGCGCATGGGGGGGCGCAAATTCTGCCGCCGGGCGGACGGAATCCGCCCCCCGATCGGCGCGCGTCGTGCGCAAGGCCGTAGCACTCGACCGGGCGGCCCGGCGGCGTGGCGACGAGCGCGCGCCGGGCGGGACATTGGTGAACGCTCGCATGTTCCTCACGCCCGGGAGACCCCAGGCCGCGGCTCGTCCGGGTAGCGCGGCGCGCGGGGCCGCTCGATGAGCACCGTGACCATGGGCCGCGGCACTCTAGTGCAGACACGGGACCGGACTCAACGGTCGGCGGTGGACGGGTGCACGGTGTCCAGGACCCAGTCCGCCAGCGGCACGGTGACGTTGAAATTCCAGCGCTGCATGAGCTCGGGAGCATGATGCGCGGCGTGATGCCGGCGCAGCCTCGTGATCAGCCGGCTGCGGCCGATGCGGCTCTCGCGCGGCAGATGGTACGACAGATGCAGCCACTCGTACGCGACGGTGTAGGCCATCGTGCTCGCCACCCAGAGGAGGGCGACGTTCGGCGAGATCAGCATCCAGAGCGCCGCGGTCACCGGGAGCGAGGCGACGAAGATCGCCAGGATGCCGTAGAAGGGAATCAACACCAGCCGGAACTCGCGGCGCGAGCGCATCGCCATGTCGTCTCGCACGAAGATGACGTGGTGCTCGGGCGTGTGGCGCCAGAACAGCTCGTCGAGCGGCCAGGTGCGGCGGTGCAGCACGTTCCGATGGACGTACCATTCGTGAAAGTTCACCAGCACGAGGACGACCGGCACGGTGAGCAGCTCCCAGCCACTGGGCTGCTCCAGCAAGACCAGCGCGGCAACGATCAGCCCGAGGCCCACGGCCGACGGAAAGGCCAGGTGCGCCCAGGGACTGTAGAGCCGCGGCGCCTTGGCGAGCGCCTCGGCCCGCACGACGTCGCGCCGACTGAGCGGCTGCGTCTCCTCCCAGGCGCGGGTGTCCTCCGTCTTCGGAATCACGACGAGCGAATTCTAGGCCAGCGAGCCCGACCGGGCCAACGCATGTGCATGGCTTCACCGGCGCGAGCGGCGCCGCGAGGCCGAGGGCCACAGCCAGCACGCATACGGCAACGAGCCAATCCCCCCGCCGAGCGTAGACGGTCGGCGGCCTCGTCCCGACACGAACCTCGGCCACGTGCCACGACGGCCCCGTGGAGTTTCGTAGCCACACGATTCGACCGACCGAGTCGACGACCAGCGACGGGCTCCGCTCTGTTTCGTAATCTCGAGGAGTAGAGCGGCTCGGGGAAGATGTCGAACCACTCGTTTCGCTCGGGATCGAAGCCAATCGGCAGGGCCTGGAACCGCCCGCGCCCGACCGGTGTCAGGAACTGCTCGACCTCCTGCACGCCCAGCACGAGGGCGAGCGGCACGGCCTCTGGGCGCTCCGGTGGTGCGAGATGGAAGCCCGCCCGAGCACTACGCCGGACGGGAGCGAAGGACAGGCTGCGAAACCGCCGCAGCGTCGCATCGAAAGTCGCTTCGATCGAGTCGTCGGGAACCGGCGTCGATGACCGTCCACGCCACACGTCACCCACGTCACCCGGGCCTTCTCGCCCACCTTGGCGGTCTTTTCCTTCATGCCGCACCTTGTTCATGACGTTGTTTGAACCCCTGGCGGTAAGCCCCTCGCCCCGCCACACCGGCATCCTATCGACCCTTGAACATTCACCCGCTGAATGCTATTCAGAGTTTAGTATCCAGCGTGAGGATTCGGGGATGCCTATCAGGGGGGAGCCGAGCACCGAGGACGTCAAGCGTGTCCTGAACGAGCAGAATCCATGGTTTCAAACCGGAAACGTGCCGGACGCCATGGCGAAAACGGTCGAACGTTCCCTCGGGCAGAATCTCTGGAAGGCTGTGCTTCGCAACGATCCGCGCCGCTTTCACGTCATCATCGGGCCCAGGCGAGTTGGAAAGACCGTGGTCATGGCCCAAACCGTCCGACACCTCCTGGCGAACGGCATAGGTCCGCGTCGGCTCTTCTTCCTGCGTCTAGATCACCCCCTCCTTCTACAACTCCCGCTCGGTGCTCTGATGCGGATTCTGACGCGCGGCGGCAGTCCTGCACCGACGTTGGAGTCCCCGACGTTCGTTTTCTTGGATGAGCTGGTCTACGCCACCGACTGGGACCTGTGGCTGAAGACCTTCTACGATGAGCAGCACCCCGTTCAGATAGTCGCCACGTCGAGCGCGACGGCTGCCCTACGGCAGAAACGCCCAGATAGTGGCATCGGGCGCTGGGAAGAGCAGTATCTGATGCCGTACCTCTTCACGGAGTTTCTGGACTTGATGGCAGCGGCTCCAGAGCTACCCATTGCGGACGACTTTCACGAGACGATCCGGGCGCTGATCGACATGCCCGCACTCGATCCGTCGGTGGTCGGCGTCGTTGCCGAACTTCGGCGTGTCTTCGTACTAGCCGGCGGCTTCCCCGAGCTACTGCTTCGTATACCGAAGAACGACGAGGCGTCACTGATTCTGGAGTCCCAACGGATTCTTCGGTCAGACGCCGTCGAGCGTGCGATCTACAAGGACATTCCACAGGCGTTCTCGGTCGATGACCCTATGATGCTCGAACGACTACTGTATGTGCTGGCAGGGCAGAACACCGGACTGCTGTCCCCGACGAACATCTGCAAAGAGATGAATCAGATGTCGCAGCCCACCTTCGATCGCTACCTGTCGTATTTGGAGCGTGCGTTCCTCGTCTTCACACTTCCGAACTACTCCGGTCGGGAACCAACGATTCAGAAGCGCGGCCGGCGACTCTACTTTGTGGACCCTGCAATCAGGAACGCCGCACTTCAACGCGGGCTGGCCCCACTAAGCAATCCCACCGAGATGGGAATTCTTCTGGAGAACATGGCGGCCTCGCAGTTGCATGCACTGGCGATCCAGAGCCAGGTACGATTGTTTCACTGGCGAAGCGGCAACGATGAGGTCGATCTCGTCTACTCTCATCCTGAGCACCCGTTGGCATTCGAAATTGCCTCCTCTGCCAGCCATTCTCGCAGGGGACTGGTGAGGTTCTGCGAGAAGCACCCGCGGTTTCGGGGGCGGTGCTACGTCGTGGCGCCCGACGCGCAAGCGTTGAAGCCCGAGGACGCGGACGCCGGTGTCGGGACGTTGCCGCTAGACCTCTTCTTGCTGGCAACCGGACGCCAGGCGGAGGCAGCGCTTCGCGCGCGGCTTGCCTGCTGACGAGCGGGCCTAGGTTTCGCGTCCCCAGCGCGCCTTCGCCGCCTTGCAATGCGCCGGGAGGGGCAGCGGGCGTCGCAATCGAACTCAGACACGGCCGCCGCGTGACACCCGCGGCGGGCTCATGGCCGGGCGGCCACCAGGAACTCGCGCCCCTTGCCGACCTCGACGTTCACGGGCACGCCGTCCCGGCAGAGCGGACACGCGTCGCCCGGCCACGAGTCGAGCCGCACCTCGAGCAATGCGTGCAGCGCCGGGGCGCCCAAGGCGGCGGCGGTGATCCCGCCGCGATTGCACAGGGCCGACACGCCGACGACCTCGCCGCCCGCGACGCCCACGGCCGCCATCGTCTGCTCGACCGAGCCGCCGGTATTGAGCACGTCCTCGACGACCAGCACGCGCCGGCCCCGCACCAGCCGATCGTAGCCGCGTCGCAGCACCATGCCAGCCCCATCCTTCTCGGCGTACACGGCCGGCAGTCCCAGATGGTGACCGACCCACTGCGAGAGGATGATGCCGCCGAGCGCCGGCCCGCAGACGACCTCGGCCCGGAGCGGCCGCGCGGCGTCGGCCATCAGTCCACACAGCTCGGCGACGGCCGTCGTGTCGGGGTAGATGGCGTCCTTGTTCACGTAGGCGGCGCCGTGGCGCCCCGAGGTGTAGACGACGTGCGAATCGCGGATGATCGCCCCGCGGGCCTCGAGGACGGCCGCGGCGCGCGCGCCGGCCTCGCTCACGAGCCGGCCCCGGCGCCCGGCGACAGTTGCGAGCGCAGATACGCGTCGATGAACCGATCCAGGTCGCCGTCGAGCACGGCGTCGGCGTTGCCGATCTCGGTGTTGGTACGGTGGTCCTTCACCATGCGGTAGGGATGCAGGACGTACGAGCGAATCTGGTGCCCGAAGCCGATGTCTGTCTTGCCCTTCGTGATGGCCGCCATGCGCTCTTCCTGTTTCCGGCGCTCCAACTCGTAGAGGCGGGCCTTCAGGACCTTCATCGCCCGGGCCTTGTTCTTGTGTTGCGAGCGCTCGTTCTGACAGGCCACTACGATCCCGGACGGCAGGTGGGTCAGCCGCACGGCGGAATCGGTTTTGTTGACGTGCTGCCCGCCCGCCCCGCTCGAGCGGTACGTGTCGACGCGCAGGTCGTCGTCGCGGATCTCGACTTCGATGTCCTCGCCGATGTCGGGTGTGACGAACACGGACGCGAACGACGTCTGCCGGCGCGCGTTGGCGTCGAACGGCGAGATGCGCACCAGCCGGTGCACGCCCGCCTCGACCTTGAGGTAGCCGTAGGCGTACGGGCCCTCGATCGTGAAGGTGGCGCTCTTGATGCCGGCCCCTTCGCCGGGCTGCTGCTCGATCAACTCAGTGGTGAAGCCGCGCCGCTCGCACCACCGCAGGTACATGCGCAGGAGCATCTCGGCCCAGTCCTGCGCCTCGAGCCCGCCGGCGCCCGGATGGATCTCGACGATGGCGTTGCCGGGATCGTGCTCGCCGCCCAGCATCTGCTGGAGTTCGAGACGATCGAGGGTCTCCGACATCGCCTCGACGTGGGTGGCGAGCTCGGCGAGGGCGTCCGCGTCACCATCCTCGGCCATCTCGAGGAAGAGCCGGGCCTCGTCGGCGTCGTCGCGATGCTCGCGCCATCCCGTGATCGTGGCCTGGATGCGCGCGCTCTCGCGCGACACGGTCTGGGCCCGCTCCGGGTCGTTCCAGAGGTCTGGCGCCGAGGCGACCTCGCTCAGCTCGGCGGCGCGCTTCTCGAGTCCCGGGAGGTCAAAGGTGCCTCCCGAGCGCATCCACGCGCTCTTCGATCGACTCCACGCGTGCCCGCAGCTCGAGGAGCTGCGCCTCCGCGTCCTTGGCCTTCTCCTGAACCATGGCGCCGCACCATAGCGGAGCGCCCCGCCCCGCGCGAGTCGCATCGGGTCGGAGTGGTGACGCAGTTTGCCGCGTGAGGCACGGGAGGGTGCGGGTCGACGGCGGACGTAAGGAGCGCGGGGGGTGGATGGGCGGCGTGGCGGGGGTGTGCGACGCCCGGGAGCCGGCGGCGCGTACCCTCCCGTGCCTCACGCGGCACACGGCGTCACTACCCGGGTCGCCGCTCACCGCGCCGTGATCGCCGGCCACAGAGCGGCGGCGCCCGCGCCCACGACCTGCGCGCCGAGACGCTGCGCCCAGCGTTCCGGCGTGCCGAACTCGGCGCGCCACGCCCACAGCCGCCGCGTGGCGAAGTGCAGCGCGTGCTCGTACGTGAAGCCGATGGCGCCGTGAACCTGATGCGCGATGCGGGGCCCGTGTTCGGCCGCATCGCCGACCACCACCTTGGCCGCCGCGATCTCGAAGGTCGGGTCCCCCGCGGCGCCGATGCGGCCGGCCGCATCCGGCCGTGCCTCGCTCGCCGCCCGGAACGCGACCTCGGACGCGCTTCCCGCCACCGCCACCCACCCCGCGAGGCGAGCCAGCTCCTGCTGAATGATCTGGAACTTCGCGATCGGGCGGCCGAACTGCACCCGCTCGCTGGCGTACTGCACCGACATGTCGAGAATGGCGTCGAGCGCGCCGGCCATCTGCGCCGTACGCAGCATCGCGCCGTAGTGCTCGACGATGCGTCCCGGCAGCGGCGCTTCGCCGACCTCGTCGAGGCCCTCGCCGGCGAAGACCAACGTGTCCCGCGGCTCGAGCGCGACGTTGTGGCCGACCGCGACGTGCGCCGCGGCGACGCGCGCCCGCCCGACCAGGACCCGCTCGCCACGCGGCGCCACCACGACCACGTGGCCGGCATGCCGGCCCCACGGCACGTTCCGCAGCGTCGCGGTGAAGGGCGACGCCGTGAGCGTCTTCTCTAGCGGCTGGAGCGCCGGCGCGAACGCGAGCGGGCCGTCGGGCACCGCCATCCCGGCCTGGGCGAGCAGCCAGGCCGCGAGCATCGTCTCGGTCACGGGCAAGGGCACGCAGTGGCGGCCCGCCGCCCGGGCGATCACGAACGCCTCCAGCCAGGTGCCGCCGGCTCCCCCCGCGTCCTCTGGAACGTGCGGTCGCGTGAGGCCGCCGGTCTCGAGGGCCGTCCAGACGTCGCCCAGCCAGGCACCCTCCTCCGCCGCGGTGATGCGCTCCTTGTCGATACCGGCCGCGAACACGCGGGTGACGGTGTCGGCGAGCATGGCGCGCACCTCGCTCATCGCAGCCCCAAGCCGCGCGCGATGATGCCCCGCAGGATCTCGCGCGTGCCGCCACGCAGGGAGAACGACGGCGCGTTCTGCGTCAACTCCGCCAGCACGCTCTCGAAGGGGCCGGCGCCCGCATCGGTGCGCGGCTCCCGGTCGGCGAGCGCCTGCGCCACGCCCGGCAGGTTCTGCTCGAAGACACCGCCGACGTCCTTCACGAGCGCGGCCTCGAGGGCGGGATTCTCGCCCGCGTCCAGGAGGCCGGCGACGCTGATCGACATGGCGCGCAGCGTGGCCAGATGCGCCACCTGCCGTCCGACGGCGATGTGGGCGTGTCGATCGGCATCCGGCTCCAAGACCTCCACCAGCTCCGTGAGAAGCGGGTGGCAGGACAGGTAGCGCTCGGGTCCGCTCCGCTCGTACGCCAACTCCGCCATCACCTGCGCCCAGCCGTCGCCTTCCGTACCGATGAGCGCGTCCTGCGGGATCTCGGCATCGTCGAACGTGACCTCGCCGAAGTGCTCGTTGCCCGCGAGGTCGCGGATCGGCCGCACAGAGATGCCGGGCGTGCGTAGCGGGACGAGGAACTGCGACAGCCCCGCCTGACGCTCGGCCTGCGACGCCCCGGTGCGCAGCAGCGCGATCATGTACTGGCAGTGCTGCGCTCCGGTCGTCCACACCTTGGTGCCACGCAGACGCCAGCCCCCGTCGACGCGCTCGGCGCGACTGCGGATCGACGCCAAGTCGGAGCCGGTGTCCGGCTCGCTCATCCCAATGCAGAAGAACGTCTCGCCGCGACAGACGCCGGGGAGGATGGCCTGCCGCTGCGCCTCGGTCCCGAACCGCAGCAGCAACGGACCACTCTGCCGGTCACCCACCCAATGGGCGGCGACCGGCGCCCCGGCCGCCAGCATCTCCTCGCACACCACGTAGCGCTCGAAGGCACTGCGTTCGCCGCCACCGTAGCGCTTCGGCCAGGTGAGCCCGATCCAGCCGCGCTCGGCGACCCGCCGGCTGAACCCCTCGTCCCAGCCCGTCCACGTGTAGGCACGGCGGCGGCGCGGGTAGTCCGTGAGATGCTCGGCGAGAAAGGCCCGGACGTCGCCGCGCAGGGACTCGGCCTCCGGCGGCAGCCGGCAGAGGTCGAAGCGAAAGCGGCCCATGCGGCTGAGTGGCCTGCGCGATCCGAGAAATCAACCGGGGCGACGCCATACGCCCCGAGCGACCGCGGCGAGCGTCACCAGCACGCACAGCCAGACGAAGACGTCCCCGAAGCGCGTGTAGAACGTGCGGGTGTCGCCGTACGACACGTCGGCCACATGCCAGACCTGTTGCTCGAGCGGGCCGCTCCACGCCAGGCGGCCGTCCGTGCCGATCACCGCCGAGATACCGGTGTTGGCGGCGCGTACCATGGGCACGCGGTTCTCGATGGCCCGGAAGGTCGCCTGCACGAGGTGTTGGTGGGGCGCCGAGGTCCGGCCGTACCAGGCATCGTTGGTGACGTTGACGAGATAGTCGGCGCCGCCGACGACCAGGTGGCGACTGAGCGCGGGAAAGATGCCCTCGTAGCAGATGAGCACCCCGAAGCGTCCCGACGGCCCGTCGAAGACGGTCGCCCGGCGGCCCGGTGCCATGCCGCCGACGCTCTCGACCATCCGATCGACGAAGAAGAGCACCTGCGCGAACGGGACGTACTCGCCGAACGGCACGAGCTGCATCTTGTCGTACCAGTCGCGCTCCATGCCGTCGGGCCCAACCAGATAGGCTCGGTTCGTCTGCTCCCAGCGTTCGGGCCCGAGAGGCCGGTAGGCCGGGCTGCCGATGAGCAGCGCCACCGACTGCTCCCGCGCCAGATTCAGCACCCCCTCGCGCAGGATCCCCGGCTCCTGGAAGAAGAAGGGCACCGCGGTCTCGGGCCACACCACCACCTCGGCGTCGGCGGCGCCCGCCTCCCGCGTCAGGGCCGCGTAGCGGCGCATCGTCTCGTCCTGGAAGGCGGGGTCCCACTTGCGCTCCTGGTCGACGTTTCCCTGGGCGATGCCGACCCGCACGCTCCCGACCGGCGGCTGGGCCGCGAGTGCCTGCACGCGCCAGCGGCCGAGCCCGGGCAGCACGACCAGCAACGTGGTGGCGGTGAGCAGGGCCGGCAGGTGGCGGCGCACGGCGAGGCCGCGCGTCCCGATCACGTCCGCCAGCACCACGTTGAAGAGGATCAGGACGGCCGAGATGCCGTACACGCCCGTCACCTCCGCCATCTGCACGAGGTCGTGGAAGCGATGCTGCGAGTACCCGAGCGCGTTCCAGGGGAAGCCGATGAAGAACCATCCGCGCATCCACTCCAGCGTCACCCAGAGTGCCGGCGCGACGACCCACGAGAGCCCGACGGCGCGCCGGTCGCACCAAAGAACCCCGGCGGCGAAGGCGCCCACGTAGCACGCCAGCGCACTCGACATCAGCAGCAGCAGGCCGACGGCCACCACCAGCGGCAGACGCGTGTAATGGTCGATCGTGTAGACGACCCAGTAGAGACCGCCCACGTGGAAGACGAGTCCGGCGACCCAGCCGGTCACGAACGCCTCGCGCACCCGCAACGTACGGATGACGCGCAGCAGCGGGACGAGCGCCACCCAGGCCAGGAAGGCGGCATCGAGCGACGGGAACGCCGCGGCCAACATGCCGCCGCTGAGCACGGCGAGCACGACCCGCTCGGTCCAGCCCGCTCGCTTGGGCGCCGCCGCCGCTCCCGAACCGTTCGTGCCGACGGGAACCGCCATCGCCTCAGGCGTCCAGGACGCGGGCCAGGGCGCGTTCACGCCGTCGCATGCGCCGGGCCTCGGCCGCCGAGCCCTCGTGATCGTAGCCGAGCAGGTGCAGCACCCCGTGCACGAGCAAGCGGTCGCCCTCGTCCGCCAGTCGCACGCCGCGTTCCCGCGCCTGCCGGCGCGTCGCCGGCACCGAGATGACCACGTCACCGAGCAGACCCGCGGGCGCGCCCGCCGGTCCCTCCTGCTGCGCGAAGGACAGCACGTCCGTGGCACGGTCGCGCCCGCGGTAGTCCCGATTCAGGCGCCGGATGTGCCGGTCGTCGACCAGGACCACGGACAGTTCGGCCTGCGGCATCCGCAGCGCGTCGAGGAGACGCGCCCCGCTGCGCCGCACCCGGGCGAGCAGCGTGGGAGACCGACACCCCCGCGTCGAGACGAGCACGGGCATCACGGCTCAGCCGTTGCCACGATCGTAGGCGGCGATGATCTCTTGCACGAGCGGGTGGCGGACGACGTCGCGCTCGGTAAACGTGATGAACCGGATGCCCGTGATGCCCTTCAGGATGATCTGCGCTTCCTTCAACCCCGATGGCCGTCCGGGTGGCAGGTCGACCTGCGTCACGTCACCCGTGATGATGGCCTTGGACCCGTAGCCGAGCCGCGTGAGAAACATCTTCATCTGCTCGTGGGTCGTGTTCTGCGCTTCGTCCAGGATCACGAACGAATCGTTGAGCGTGCGGCCGCGCATGAAGGCCAGCGGCGCCACCTCGATGGTCCCGCGCTCGACCAGGCGCTGCGCCCGGTCGAAGTCCACCATGTCGTGGAGCGCGTCGTAGAGCGGCCGCAGGTACGGGTTGACTTTCTCGGCCAGGTCGCCGGGCAGGAAGCCGAGCTTCTCCCCCGCCTCCACCGCCGGGCGGGTGAGCACGATGCGGCTGAAGCTGCTCTTCAGGAGCTCGGCGATCGCCATGGCCATGGCGAGATACGTCTTGCCGGTGCCGGCCGGCCCGATGCCGAAGATGACGTCGAAGTTGCGCATGGCGTCGATGTAGGCCTTCTGCGCCATGCTCTTCGGCGTGATCGTGCGCTTGTGGGCGGAGATGAAGACCGTGTCGAGAAAGATGTCGCGCAGCCGTGCGCTTCGATCGGCGGACAGGATGCGCACGGCGTAGTCGACGTCCGAGGCATAGAGCGGATACCCCCCCTCGAGGAGCCCGTAGAGCTGCTCGAGGACCCGCCCCGCCAGCTCCGCCTCCACGGCGTCGCCGTGGACGCTGAGTGTGCGATCCGCGACGTCGATCCGGACACCCACCCCACGCTCGATCGCCTTGATGTGTTCGTCGTGCTGGCCGAGCAGCGCGCGCACGAGCTCCGCGTCACCGAAGGTGAGCTCGACGGACGGGCGTGTCGGGTCGCTCAAGAGTCCGTCGCCTCGCCCGCTCCCAACAGCTCGTAAGCGACACGCAACGCGTCGTCGAGCCCAGCCGGGTTCTTGCCGCCGGCCTGCGCGAAGTCCGGACGCCCCCCCCCGCCGCCATCGACCAGGGGCGCCAACCGCTTCACCAGGTCACCGGCATGGAAGCGGCCCATGAGGTCCTTGGTGACGGCGGCGAGCAGCGTCACGCGCCCTTCCCGCTCCGCCCCCAGGATCACCACGCCGGTTCCGATCCGATCCCGCAACTTGTCGGCCATCTCGCGCAGTCCTTTGTCGTCGAGCCCGTCCACGCGTGTCGCCAGCATCGTCGCGCCGTCCACCTCGCGGGCCTCGCTCATGACGTCGCGCGTGGCGCCGCCGGCCAGCGTCGCCTGCAGCTCGCCGATGCGCCGCTCGCGGTCCTTCAGCTCGGCGAGGAGCCGCTCGAGGCGCGCCGGCGCGTCGTCCTCGCCGCCCTTGAGCAGGTCGCCCATCGTGCGCAGCGTCTCCTCCCGGCGCCGCACCGCGTCCAGGGCGCCGGCGCCCGTCACCGCCTCGACGCGACGGACGCCCGCCGCCACGCCGGCCTCCCCGCGCATCTTGAAGAGGCCGATGTCGCCGGTGCGGCGCACGTGGGTCCCCCCACAGAGCTCGACCGAGTAGTCCCCCATGCGCACGACGGTCACCCGATCGCCGTACTTGTCGCCGAAGAAGGCGAGCGCGCCGGCGGCAATGGCCGCCTCGTACCCCATCTCCTCGGTGACGACCTCGAGGTTGGCACGGATCCGGTCGTTCACGACGTCCTCGACGTCGCGCAGCTCGGCTTCGCCCACTGCCTTGTGATGGCTGAAGTCGAAGCGCAGCCGGTCCGGGTCGACGAGCGAGCCGGCCTGTTGTACGTGCGCGCCGAGCCGTTCGCGGAGCGACGCATGCATGAGGTGCGTGGCGGAATGGTTCAGCCGGGCCCGATCGCGGCGGCCCGCATCGAGCGTGAGGCGCACGCGCTCTCCGACTTCGACGGCGCCGGCGCGGACGACACCACGATGCGCGATCACCCCCGGGGCGATGCGGCGCGTGTCCTCGACGTCGACGTGGAGACCACGCGCGCTCGTGATGACGCCGTGGTCGCCGACCTGTCCGCCCCCTTCCGGATAGAAGGGCGTCTCGGCCGTCACCACCTGCACGGGCCGACCGGCCGGAACGGGGCCACGCGTCTCGCCGCCGTCGGCGAGCAGGGCCAGCACCTCCGACTCGAGCTCCGCGACCCGATCCCCGACGAAGCGCGTCGCCAGGTCGCCGGCAGCGAGCACCTCGGGTCCCGCCGCCACGGCGCTGAAGCGCTGGGCGCCGCGCGCGCGGACGCGCTGCCCCTCCATCTCGCGGTCGAAGGCGTCGCGGTCCACCGTCATCTGCTCGCCGGTCAGGATGTCCTCGGTGAGATCGAGAGGAAACCCGTAGGTGTCGTAGAGGCGGAAGGCGACGTCCCCGGCGAGCGTAGTGCGGCCGGCCGACTTGGCGCCGGCGACCTCGTCCGCGAGCAACGACAGACCGCGGTCGAGCGTGGCGGCGAAGCGCTCCTCCTCGGCCCGAACCGCCTCCGCGATGTGCGCGTGGCCGGCGACGATTTCCGGGTAGGCCTCGCCCATCGTCTCGACGACCGTGCCGACCACGTCGTGCAGGAACGGGCCGCCGAGACCGAGCAGCTTGCCGTGCCGCGCGGCGCGCCGTAGGAGCCGCCGCAGCACGTAGCCGCGCCCTTCGTTGGACGGCTGCACCCCGTCGGCGATCAGGAAGGTGACGGCGCGCGCGTGGTCGGCGATCACCCGCAGCGAGACGTCCGTCCGCTCCGTCGCCGCATAGCGAACGTCCGCGAGCCGCTCGGTCGTCGCGATGATGTCGCGGAAGACGTCGATATCGTAGTTGCCGGGCACGCCCTGGAGGACGGCGGCCACGCGCTCGAAGCCCATGCCCGTGTCGACGTGACGCTGGGGGAGGTCGGTGAGGGTCCCGGCCGCGTCGCGATTGTGCTGGATGAAGACGAGGTTCCAGATCTCGATGTAGCGCGCGCAGTCGCCGTTGACGCGGCAGACGTGGCCGGCCACGCCCGGGCGGTCGCAGCCCACCGGCCCGCGGTCGAAATGGAGTTCCGAGCACGGCCCACAGGGACCCGTCTCGCCCATCTCCCAGAAGTTCTCCTCCTCGAAGCGCTGGATGCGGGCGGGGGGCAGCGGCGTGAGGTCCCGCCACAACGCCTCGGTTTCGTCGTCCGTCGTGTAGACCGTCGCCCACAGGCGCTCGGTCGGGAGGCGCCACACGGCCGTGAGCAGCTCCCAGGCCCAGCCGATGGCCTCCCGCTTGTAGTAGTCGCCGAACGACCAATTGCCGAGCATCTCGAAGAAGGTGTGGTGGTAGGTGTCCCGTCCGACCTGCTCGAGGTCGTTGTGCTTGCCGCTGATGCGCAGGCATTTCTGCGAGTCGGCCGCGCGCACGTACGGCCGGGTCTCGGCGCCGAGAAAGATCTGCTTGAACGGCACCATCCCCGCGTTGACGAAGAGCAGGCTCGGGTCGCCCTGCGGGAGCAGCGAGGCGCTCGGCACGATCGTGTGCCCGTGCCCGTGAAAAAAGTCGAGAAACGACCGCCTGACCTCGTTACCCGTCACCGGCGGCCTTCTAGCCGCTCCGCCAGGGCCCGGCAACCGCGCCGGTGCCGTCGCGGGTCGCCGGCTCAGCGCGGTGCCACCGCGCGCAACGCGTGCTCGGTCACCTCGAACGGCATGCCCGTGGGCAGATTCAGCAACGCCGTACCCATGCCCGCGTCCTGCCACTCCGCAAGTCGTTCGCGGCACTGCTCCGCCGGCCCGCAGACGGCGATCGCGTCGATCAGGTCGTCGCTCACCGCCGCGGCGGCCTCCTTGCGCTTGCCGGCCGCATAGAGATCGCGCACCAGGTCGGCGTTCTCCTGAAAGCCGTAGCGACAGAAGAGCGCGTGATAGTAGGCGCCCATCCCGCCGATGTAGAAGGAGACCAGCGGCTTGACCAGCGCGCGGGCCGCGTGCACGTCGTCGAGGGGAATCACCGCCAGGAACGGCGCGACCTCGATGGCGCCGGGATCCCGCCCAGCGGCACGCGCGCCCTCCTCGATGAGGGCCACGCCGTCACGCAGATGCCGGTACGGCCAGAAGGTCGGCAGCCAGCCGTCGGCCGCTTCCCCGATCGTGCGGATGGCCTTGTCCTGCAGCGACGCGACGTAGATCGGGATGTCCGGGCGCCGCGGCGTCATCTCGAGCTTGAAGTGCCGCAGATCGAGGAGCGTGCTCAGCTCGGGTTCGAGCCGTCCCCCGCTCCACAGCGTGCGCATGATGGCGATCGTCTCGCGCAGGCGCGTGAGCGGCTTGCGATACGGGACGCCGTGGAAGTTCTCGATCACCAGCTTGCCGCTGGTCCCGAGACCGAGGATGGCGCGGCCCTCGGAAATCTCGTCGAGGGTGGCCGCGCTCATCGCCAGCAGGCCCGGCGAGCGACTGAACACGTTGGCGATGCCCGTCGCCACGCGCAGCGTCTTGGTGGCGAGCGCGATCTCGGTCAGGAGTTGAAACTGCTCGTAGCCCCAGGCCTCGGGAACCCAGACCGAGTCGTACCCCAGGTCCTCGGCGAGCTCTGCCGTGCGCCGCACCAGCGCGCGGTCGTATCCCTTCCAAAAGGGCACGATGCCCATGCGAACCGCCATTGGTCCGGACCTTCGCGCCCCCCAGGCCGGGAGTCAACCCGACGACGTGGCGGGCGGGGCGTCCCGCGGCTCGAAGCGCAGCAGCCCCACGCGATGCTGCGTGACGTCGACGACCGTGACACGATAGCGGCCGATGCGCAGCTCGTCCCCACGGCGCGGGAGACGGCCCAGCAGCGCCACCACGTGACCGCCGATCGTGTCGGCCTCCTCCTCCGGCTCGTCGAGTTCGAGGACGTCGACCGCTTCGGGCAGCGCCATGGAACCGGGCAGCTCGATCGCCCCACCGGAAAGCGTTCGCATGCCGGGCGCCTCGTCGTCGAACTCGTCGCGAATCGTGCCGATGATCTCCTCGATCGCGTCCTCGAGAAACGCCAGGCCCACGGCGGTGCCGTGCTCGTCCAAGACCACCGCGCAGTGGCTGCGGCCGCGCTGCATGCGAATGATCAAGCCGGAGAGCGGCTGGGTGTCCGACGTGAACATCGCCGGGCGCGCCAGACGCTCGATGTCCGGTGTGCCGCCGTCCAGCAGGACCCGCAACACGTCCTTGGCATGCACGATGCCGATCACGGTATCGAGCCCGACGCGGCAGAGCGGCAGGCGCGAATGACCGCTCCGGCGCACGACCTTCACGTTCTCCTCGTCCTCGTTCTGCACGGACAGGTAGGCCACGTCCACGCGCGGCACCATGATGTGGCGGACCTCGAGGCCGATCATCCCGAAGACGTTCTCCGCCAGTTCGAGCTGCCGGGGCGAGATGTGTCCGGCCTCGCTGGAGGCCGCCAGGATGCCGCGCAGCTCCCCCACGTTGTGCGAGTGCTCGTCGAGCTGGTCCGAGGACAGGCCGGCGAGGCGCAGCAGCCATTTCGAGGTCCCGTCGACCACCCAGATGAACGGCTGGAAGAGGGTCGCAAAGGCCTGGAGCGGGCGGGCCACCCGCAGCGCCGTGGGGAGCGCGCGGTGAATGGACCAGATCTTGGGCGCCTGCTCGCCAATGGTCATGTGCAGAATCGTGACCACCGTGAGCGCGATCCCGAGGGCCACCCCGTGCACGAGGGGAGCCGACGCCGAGATCCCGAGGTCGAAGTATCCCACGCCGGCCAGAAGCAGCGCGGCCACCGCGGGTTCGGCGAGCCAACCCAGGATCAGACTGGCCAGCGTGATGCCGAGCTGGCAGGCCGACAGGTAGCGCCCCAGATTGGCGTGGATGTGCTGCGCCAGGCGCGCGCGGGAATCGCCGGTGTCGGCCAACGCACTGAGCTGCCCGACCCGCACCTTCACCAAGGCGAACTCCGCGGCGACGAAGAACCCGTTCACCCCGACGAAGAACATGGTCACGCCCAGGCGAAGCGCGAAGCCGAGCGCGGTGGAATTGGGGTCAGGACCCTCCATGGATGCCGGGCTCATATCGCATGTCGGGCCGCGCGACGCCACGGACCCATTGCCGCTGGCGAACCTCGTCGCTACAGTCGGCCCGTGCAGCGGCGAATCGAACTCCAGGGCTGTCTCAACTTCCGCGATCTCGGGGGCTATCCGACGGCCGACGGACGTCGCGTCCGCTGGCGCCGCGTGTTCCGCAGCGACGGCTTGCACACGGTGACCGACACCGACGTGCGCCGCCTGCGCGACGAGATCGGGCTGGGAGACATCATCGACCTGCGCTCGACGGCCGAGCTGAACTCGGAGGGACGCGGCCCCCTCGCCGAGCAGCCGATCCGCTTCCATCACGTGCCCCTCTTCGACGGCGAGATGAAAGCGCCGCGCGAACAGGTGGAGCAGATCGACCTCGCGGACCGTTACTTCCTGATGGCGGAGTACGCGGGGCAGCGCATCACCACGGTGATCCGCACCATCGCCGAGTCGGACACGCCGGCGGTCTTCCACTGCGCCGCGGGCAAGGACCGAACGGGGGTCATCTCCGCGATCATCCTCGGCCTGCTCGACGTTCCCGACGACGTCGTCGTGGCGGACTACGCCGCGACCCAGGAGAACCTGGGCGCGATCACGGACCGCCTGATGGCCCTCGACGGGTATCGGCGCATGCTCGAGCTCCTGCCGCCTGACACCATGCACGCGAATCCGGAGACCATGGTCGCCCTCCTGGCACGCCTGCGCGACAAGTACGGCCACGTCGGCGGCTACGCGCACGCCATGGGACTCGAACCCGACACGGTGGACCGCTTGCGCGACGCCCTGCTCGAGTGACGTCGCTCAGGCGGCGCGCCCCCCGGCGCCGGACACTAGCGGTCCCAGATCAGGCCGGGAACTCCCTCGGAGTCGTCGAGGAGCTGCACCGGACTGGTCTTGTCGATGTGTCCGATCAGGCCGTTGTAGACGCCGTAGCCGACCAGCTCGCGTAAGCGCGGCGAGAAGCGGCGCGCGATCGCGCGCGGGATGCCGAGCTGTTGGTTCTCCTGCTGGCGCACCCAACCGGCACAGTAGTTCATGGCGATGCCGAGCCGTCGCCGGGCCGTCTGGTTGGCGCCACCGCCGTGCCACAGACTGCCGTGCCAGACGAGCACGCTGCCGCGCCGCATCTCGGCGGGCACGCTCTCATAGTGCGTGCCGTAGTCGGGCGAATGGTCCCGCAGATGCGAGCCCGGGATGACGCGGGTGGCGCCGTTGGCTTCGGTGAAGTCCGTGAGCGCCCACATCGTGTTGCAGACGGTCGCGACGTGCGGCTTCGGCAGCGGCAGCAGCATGTCGTCGGCGTGGATCGGCTGCGGGGTCTCGCCGGGATCGATGCCGATGGACGAGAGCGAGGACACGAGGCACCCGGCGTCGAGGACGCGCTCGACCAGCGGCAGTATGGTCGCTTGCACGGGGACCTGCTCGTAGAGGGGGCCGTGCGCGAGCAGGTTGTAGATGCGCACGGTCCGCTCGCCTTCGAAGGAGTTCCTCGACGGCCGCACGTCGAGCGCCTCCTCGAGGCGGAGGAGATCGGCATTCAGCGCCGCCACCAACTCGGGCTCGATGGCGTCCTCGACGATCGTGTAGCCGTCGGTCGCGATGCGCCGAACGTGGGCGTCGACGTCCATACCTGCGCAATGTTCCCGCGTTCGGCCGAGAATTACCAGCGGCGGGCGGGCCGCGTCGCGGCCGGCCCGGGCGAACGCCGCAGCGTTCGCCCGGGCATTCGCGCGAGCCCCCGACACGGCAAACGATCTTCACTCGTGCCGGCGATTCGTTCTATGCTGACCACGACCTCCGGAGACGAACGGAGAACCTGCCATGCACTATCATCTCGTGCTCATCGACGAAGAAGGCGAGCATCCCCAGGCGCAGATCTTCTCGACACAGGAAGAGGCCGAGCGCCAGGTGCCGCTGGTCCTGCGTCTGATCACCGACGTCGTGTGGCAGCCGAAACGCTACCCCGGCCGCTCGGCTCGACGCCGGGAGATCGCCGTCTATCTCGATCGCGAGCACCGAGGTGGACTCCGCCGCGAGGTCGCCGTCATCCGCTGCGCCTCGCCCGCGGGGGAGGTCGATCCGTCCTGCTACCTGTGGGGCCGCGGCCCCCTGCACGAGCACGGCGGCGCGGCCGGCTGATCGCCATCGCCGCGAATCGAATCCGACCGCGGCCACGGGGCGGCTCGGGACGTCGGGCCGCCTCGTTTCACGTCGGCTCGCCGACGATCTCCGCGACGACCTCCTCCGGGAAGCCCCGGCCGAGCAGGAATCGCCAGGCCTTCGCCGGAGACGCCGCCGGATCGAGGCGGGCCGACTCCAGTGCGCGCTCGGCCCATGCCCGCTCGGTGCGGCCTTCGCCGGTCGCCTCGAGCGCGGCGGCCACGAGCGACCCGGCGAGGCCGCGCGCGTCGAGATCGGCCGCGATCTTGAGGCATCCGGCGCCACGCCGGCGCAGCCCCTCCGCCCGATCACGCGCCAGTCTGGCGTCGTCGACCCAGCCGAGTTCCTGGCACCGCGCGACGGTCCGGGCCGCCGTCTCGGGTCGATAGCCCACGCCGACGAGACGGGCCTCGAGCGCGGCCACGCTGTGCGGGCGGCGGGCAAGCCAACGGGCCGCGACGTCGAGCGGACGAACGGGTCGCGGCCCGGCCGGCGGATCAGAACCTGTCGATCTTGATGGGCTCGTCCTTGACGTCCTCGTCGCGGTCGAAATCCTCCCAGCGACTGTCGCTGGACGAGTCGATGCCGCGTGCACGCAGCGCGAAGTCGTCCGGGTTCGACGCCTGCGCCATGGCCTCCTCGAAGGTGATGAGGTCGTCGCGCCAGAGCTGCATCAGGGACTGGTCGAAGGTCTGCATGCCGTAGGTCGTGTGGCCCTTGGCGATCACGTCACGCAGCTCGCGGGTGCGCTCGGGGAGCTGAATGCACTCGCGCACCAGACCCGTCGAGATCATGACCTCGACGGCGGGCACCATGCCCTCGCCGTCGGCCCGGGGGACGAGGCGCTGAGAGACCACGCCCTTCAGAATGCTGGCGAGGATGAGGCGGGCCTGGCCGCGACCGTGCTCCGGAAACGCGGAGATGACGCGGGTGATGGTTTCCGTCGCGTCGAGGGTATGCACCGTCGACATCACGAGGTGCCCCGTCTCGGCGGCGAGAATGGCGGTTTCGATGGTCTCCAGGTCGCGCATCTCGCCGACCAGGATGACGTCGGGGTCCTGACGCAGCGCCCCCTTCAGGCCCAG
>Ga0299906_10000654_pt1 | contig 31151 bp, 27 predicted proteins | sample RVTome_14_FD_200259 | JGI IMG/M metagenome (GOLD analysis project Ga0299906, IMG submission 200259) | Soil microbial communities from uranium-contaminated site in the Upper Colorado River Basin, Wyoming, United States - RVT145D125 (version 2) ...
CGTGGCCGTGATGAAGGGCCGGGGGAACTACCTGTGCCTGCTCCGACAGCGCTCGTTCTCCGAGGCCGGCACGCTCCGGCGCCGGGAAGAGCTCCCCTTCCTCCGGGCGGTGGAGGGCTGGGCCACGGGAACGGCGACCGGAGACCGGAGCGAGATCGCCGACCTCCCCGACGACGTGGACTTCTGGCGCGAGATCTCGGCGGCGGCCGAGAACTGCATCGGCCAGTCCTGCCCGGACTTCGAGCCGTGCTGGGTGACCCGGATGCGGCAACGCGCCCTGGAAGCCGACCTGATCGTCGTGAACCACCACCTGCTGTGCGCCGACCTCTCGGTCCGGGAGTCGAGCTACGGCGAGGTGATCCCCGCCTACGACACCCTGATCCTCGACGAGGCGCACATGCTCGAGGACGTGGCCACGCAGTACTTCGGGGTCCAGGTCTCCTCCCACCGGGTGGACGAGCTGTCCCGCGACGTGGAGCGGGAGCTCAAGGCCGCTCGGCTCGACGCCCGGGACGTGCTCGCGGCCGTGGCCTCGCTGCGCCACCGGGCCGACAGCTGCTTCCGCCAGCTCGCCCTCGGTCGCGGCCGCCGCTTGACCCCGGGTTGGATGTCGCCCCGGATGGAAGAGGAGACCCACGCGCTGCAGCTCCGCCTGGAGGGTCTGACGCTGTCGATCAAGGCCCTGGAGGGCCGGCCCGAGGCGCTGAGCGGCCTGGCGACCCGGGCCGAGGTGCTGCGGGGCGAGCTCGGCTTCGTGCTCGGTGCATCGGACGACAGCCACGTCTTCTTCGTCGAGACCCGGGGCCGAGGCGTCTTCCTGCGGGCTACGCCCATCGACGTCTCCCCGATGCTGCGGGAGCGTCTCTTCGAGCAGGCCCGGGCCGCGGTCCTGACCTCGGCCACCCTGGCGGTGGACGGCCGCTTCTCCTACCTGCGCAATCGGCTCGGGCTGGAGGACGCTGCCGTGGACGAGCTGCTGCTCCCCTCCCCCTTCGACTACCCGGAGCAGGCCATCCTCTACGTGCCCCGGGAGATGCCCGAGCCCAGCTCCCCCGCGTTTCCGGTGCGGGTGGCGGAGCAGGTGGCCCGGCTCCTCGACACGAGCCGGGGGCGCGCCTTCGTGCTCTTCACCTCCTACGCCAACATGAACGCGGTGGCGGAGCGCCTGGCGGGCCAGATCCCGTACCCCCTGCTGGTTCAGGGGGAGGCCCCCAAGCCGACGCTCCTGGAGATGTTCCGCACTACGCCGGGTGCGGTGCTGCTCGCCACCGCCTCCTTCTGGCAGGGCGTGGACGTCGCGGGAGACCAGCTCTCCTGCGTGGTCATCGACAAGCTCCCCTTCGCCTCCCCCGGGGACCCGGTGGTCAGCGCGCGCATCGAGCGCCTCAAGAACCGAGGCGACAACGCCTTCGCGGAGTACCAGGTGCCGGTGGCGATCCTGACCCTCAAGCAGGGCCTCGGACGGCTGATCCGCTCCGCCGCGGACCGAGGCGTCCTGGCGGTGCTCGACAGCCGCCTGGTGGAGAAGAGCTACGGGCGCCGCTTCCTGGACAGCCTGCCCCCGGCGCGGGTCGTCCACGACATCGAAGAGGTGGCGCGCTTCCTGAGTAGCGCTCACGAGAACCCCGCCCGGCTCCCGGGTGCTCCCGTCTAGGGCCCTCGACCGGGCGGGACCGGAGGGCGGACCAGGGCCGGGCTCATCCAGCGCAGCGCGAGCGCCCCGGCCAGGGCCACGATCAGCGCCCCGCCCAGGCTCCAGGCGTCCGGGAGCTGCCCCCAGAAGGCCCAGTCGAAGACGCCGGCGAAGACCACCGTGCTGTAGAGGAACGGGCCCACCTGCGCCGCCGGGGCGGCGGCGTAGGCCGCGGTCATGAACAGCTGCCCCACCGTGGCGAACAGGCCGCTGGCGGCCAGGGCCAGCCACAGCGCCGGAGAGGGAGAGCGCCAGGTGGCGGCGGCGGGACCCGCCGCGAGCAGCGTGGACAGCACGCCGAACCAGAAGACGATCCGGGTGGAGGACTCGGTGCTCGTGAGGCCGCGGACCGTCACCTGGGCGACGGCTCCCAGCAGCCCCGCGGCCAGCCCCACCGCGGCCGCGGGCTGGAAAAGCCCGGGGCTCGGCTTCAGGATCAGGATCAGCCCGCAGAAGCCCATCCCCAGGATGCGCCACACGCGGCGCGGGAAGGTCTCTCCGAGCCCGAACCGGGCGACGACCGGGATGAACAGCGGGAGGGAGAAGTTCAGCAGCGAGGCGTCCGCGACCCGCAGCCGGCCGATCGCGTAGAAGTAGCAGGCCATGGCGCCGAGCCCCGTGGCGGCGCGCAGCGCGTGGCCGCCGAAGCGGCGGGTGCGCAGGCTGAGCCCGGGGCGGACCGCCAGCCACGGGAGCAGGGCCGCGACCCCGAAGGCGCAGCGGCCGAAGACGATCACGGCGTTCGGGAGCCCGCTGGAGGCCGCCTTCACCGAGGCCGCCATGGCCGCGAACAGCAGCGCAGCCAGCACCATCAGGAGCGCGGCGCGGCGCGGCGTGGCTTGGTGCTCGGGGCTCAAGTCGGCGCCATTGTAGTGGTCACTCGGCGCGATGGTAGAGTCGGTCGATCGGATGAGAGCCGAGGTGACGGACATGCCATGGCGCGCAGGCGAGTGGGGTCGACCGCCACGCTCCTGATCGCGGAGCGGGTGGCCGCGATCCGGGAACGCGTGGCCCGGGCCGCTTCCCGGGCGGGTCGGTCACCGGAGGAGGTGACCCTGGTCGCCGTGAGCAAGCTCAAGCCCGCCGCGGACGTCCGCGAGGCGTTCGAGGTCGGAATCCGCGACTTCGGGGAGAACCGGGTCCAGGAGGCGGAGCGCAAGCGCGTCGCGCTCGGCGCGCTCGCCGAGGCTCGCTGGCACCTGGTGGGTCACCTCCAGGGCAACAAGGCGGCGAAGGCGGCCGGTTGCTTCGACCGCATCCACTCCGTCGACAGCGCCGCCCTCGGCCACCGCCTCGACAAGGCAGGACGGGAGCGGGGACGCCCGGTCCGTGCCCTGCTGCAGGTGGACCTGGCGGGAGAGGCGACGAAGTTCGGCGTGCCGGAGGCGTCCGCCGGAGCCGTCCTGGACGAGCTGCGGCACGGCGAAGGGATCCGTCTCGAGGGGCTGATGCTTCTCCCTCCCTACGACCCGGACCCGGAGCGGGTGCGGCCGTTCTTCCGTCGTCTTCGGGAGCTGCGGGACCGGGCCCGCGACGAGGGACGCCTGGCCGGGGGAGATCTCTCCATGGGGATGAGCCACGACTTCGAGGTGGCCATCGAGGAGGGGGCGACGCTGATACGCGTCGGCACTGCGCTGTTCGGAGAGCGCCCGGGAGGGCACTGAGACGGCATGTTCGCGCTGGGATACATCCTGACCGGCTTCGCGCGGGTCCTCGACTCGTTTCTCTATCTCTACACCTTCGTCCTGATCGGCCGCGCGATCGTCTCCTGGGTGGACGCCAGCCCCTACAACCCCATCGTGCGCTTCCTCCACATGGCCACGGATCCTCTGCTCGTGCGGATTCGTCCGCTGCTCCCCCGGAGCCTGCGCTACTTCCCCATCGACGTCGCCTTCCTGGTGCTGATCGGGATCGTGATCTTCGCGCAGGTGGCCCTCGTGGGCATCCTGCTCGAGCTCGGAAGTCGCATGCGATAGGAGGTCGTCATGAAGATCTCGCCGATGGACATCCAGCGCCAGCCGTTCAACAAGCGCTTCCGGGGCTACGACGCGGACGAGGTCCGGAGCTATCTGAACCTGATCGCCGAGGAGGTCGCGATCCTCCAGCGGCAGCGGGACGAGCTGAGCCTGAAGGTCCAGACTCTCGAGGCGGGCATCGAGGAGCACCGTCAGCGCGAGACGCTGCTCCGGAACACGCTGCTCACCGCGCAGCGCGCCGCCGAGGAGATCAGGGAGACGAGCCGGCGTGAGGCCGAGGTGATCGTCAAGCAGGCGGAGCTGCAGGCCGACCATCTCCTGGAGCTGGCCCAGTCCCGGGCTCACGACGTTGAGCGGGGGATCCTGGATCTGCACAACCAGCGGGAGATGCTCCGCGGCGACGTGCGCCATCTGGTCGCGCACCTGACCCGGGTGCTCGACCTCGACCAGGAGAGCGACCAGGACCAGGTGCTCCACTTCCTCAAGCGCCGCGCCGGCCAGCAGCAGGGTTGAGCCTGGAGCTCCGGGTCAGCCGGGAGGGGGTCTCGCTGCGGGTGCGGGTCCAGCCCCGTGCGACGAAGAGCGCGATCGCCGGAGAGCGCGGCGGAGCGTTGCTGATCCGGGTCACCGCTCCCCCCGTGGGCGGCCAGGCGAACGACGCCGTCGTCCGGCTGCTCGCCCGGGCACTCCGCGTCCCCGTGTCCCGGGTGCGGATCCAGCGCGGCGGGTCGTCCCGGGACAAGCAGGTGCTGATCGGCGGCGCCGCTCCTGAGCGCGTCGCCGCCCTGGCGGAGCCCCGATGAGGGTCAGCGGATTCCCCGACGGCGTCTCGAGCCGGCGTGGCATACTGCGCTCGAGATCGGCGCGATGAGCCGCATCGAGACTCACATCGACACCGGATCGGACGAGTTCCGTCGCAACGCCGAGACCACGGCCGCCCTGGAGGCGGAGCTGCGGGAGAAGCTCGCGGCCGCTCGCGGCGGGGGCGGCGAGCGGTCGGTGGCGCGCCAGCGTCAGCAGGGGAAGCTGCTGGCCCGGGAGCGGATCGAGCGGCTCCTCGACGGGGGCTCCGCGTTCCTGGAGATCGGGGCCCTGGCGGCCCACGATCTCTACGACGGCGCCGCCCCCGGCGCCGGCATCGTGACCGGGATCGGGCGCGTTTCGGGGCGCGAGGTGATGGTCGTGGCCAACGACGCCACGGTCAAGGGCGGGACCTACTTCCCGATGACCGTGAAGAAGCACCTCCGGGCCCAGGAGGTCGCCCTCGAGAACCACCTGCCCTGCGTCTACCTCGTGGACTCGGGCGGCGCGTTCCTGCCGCTCCAGGCCGAGGTCTTCCCGGACCGGGATCACTTCGGGCGCATCTTCTACAACCAGGCGCGCATGAGCGCCCTCGGCATCTCCCAGATCAGCGTGGTGCTGGGGTCGTGCACGGCGGGAGGCGCGTACGTCCCGGCCATGAGCGACGAGACCGTGATCGTCAAGGGCCAGGGGACGATCTTCCTCGGCGGCCCGCCTCTCGTGAAGGCGGCCACCGGCGAGGTGGTGAGCGCCGAGGAGCTCGGGGGAGCCGACGTGCACTGCCGCAGGAGCGGCGTGGCCGATCACTTCGCCCAGGACGACGAGCACGCCCTGCTGATCGCCCGGGAGGTGGTCTCGCACCTGACGGCGCGCAAGCACGCCCCCTGGAAGGTCGCGGAGCCCGAAGAGCCGGCCTGCGATCCCGGAGAGCTGGGGGGGGTGATCCCCCCGAGCACGCGCCAGGCCTACGACGTACGGGAGGTGATCGCCCGGATCGTGGACGGCAGCCGGCTGAGCGAGTTCAAGGCCCTCTACGGCCCCACCCTGGTCACGGGATTCGCGCGGATCACGGGCTATCCCGTCGGGATCCTGGCCAACAACGGCGTGCTGTTCTCCGAGAGCGCCCTCAAGGCGACCCACTTCATCGAGCTGTGCTGCCTGCGGCGGATCCCCCTGGTGTTCCTCCAGAACATCACGGGCTTCATCGTCGGGAGAGAGTACGAGGAGCGGGGGATCGCGAAGGACGGGGCCAAGATGGTCCACGCCGTGGCGAACGCCCAGGTCCCGAAGTTCACGGTCGTGATCGGCGGCAGCTTCGGGGCCGGCAACTACGGCATGTGCGGCCGCGCCTACCAGCCCCGGCAGCTCTGGATGTGGCCGAACGCCCGCATCTCGGTCATGGGAGGGGAGCAGGCGGCCTCGGTCCTGGCCCAGGTGAAGGGCGAGCAGCTCGAGCGAGAGGGGAAGAGCTGGAGCCCCGGGGAGGAGGAGGCCTACAGGGCGCCCATCCTGGAGAAGTACGAGGTCGAGGGGAGCCCGTACTACTCGACGGCCCGGCTCTGGGACGACGGTGTGATTCCGCCGTCAGAGACGCGGACGGTCCTGGGACTGGGGATCTCCGCGGCGCTCAACGCTCCGATCCACGAGCCGCGCTTCGGCGTGTTTCGGATGTAGGGGGAGGTCTGGAGCTCCGGCGCATCGAGATCGAAGAGGACGGAGGCGTCGCCCGCGTCTGGCTGAATCGCCCCGAGGTGCGCAACGCCTTCGACGGGCGGATGGTCACGGAGCTGCGCAGCGCACTCTTCGAGCTGGCGGCCCGGGACGACGTGCGGGTCATCGTGCTGGGAGGCCGCGGCCCGGTCTTCTGCGCCGGCGCCGACCTCGGCTGGATGCAGTCCATGGCGGGGTTCTCCCGGGAGGACAACCTCCGAGAGGCCCAGTCCATGGCCGACCTGTTCTTCACCGTCTACGACTCGGACAAGCCGATCGTGGCCCGGGTCCAGGGCGCCGCTCTCGGCGGGGGCGGCGGGCTGGTGGCGGCGAGCGACATCGCCGTGGCCGCCCTGGGGACGCAGTTCGGCTTCACCGAGGTGCGGCTGGGGCTCGTCCCCGGAGTGATCTCTCCCTACGTCGTCGCGAAGATCGGCGAGTCGGCCGCCCGGGAGCTGTTCCTGACGGGGGAGCGCTTCGAGGCCGTCAAGGCCTGCGAGATCGGGCTGGTGCGCGCCGCCGTCCCCGAGGCGGACCTCGACCGCGCCGTGGCGGGCCGCGTCGAAGCGCTGCTCGAGGCGGGCCCCCGCGCCCTCGCCGAGGCCAAGGCCCTGATCCGTGAGGTCGCCCCGATCCGTCCGGAAGACGTCCAGGAGGAGACCGTGGAGCGGATCGCGGACATCCGGATCAGCCGGGAGGGCCAGGAGGGAATGCGGGCCTTCCTCGAGAAGCGCAAGCCGTCGTGGAAGCCCTGAAGCTCGCTCGCGCCGGTCTGCTGCTGGCCGCCCTCTGCTCTCCGGGCGTCGTACGGGCCGAGGTCCCGACGCTGCACAGCTCCGAGCCCGCGCTGCGGCAGCTCTTCGAGCTGATCGGCCCCACCCTCGACGCGAACCGCCGCGAGCTCCGGGGTGTCACCGGTCGCGTCCTCGGCTTCGGCGCAGGGGACGAGTACCCACAGATCTGGATCCGGGACAGCGCCACCCTCGTCCCGGTGATCCGCTACCTCTATCCCCGGGAGCGCCTCGTGTCCTGGCTCGAAGAGCACTTCGCCCACCAGCGTCCCGACGGCTCGCTGTTCGACTGGATCGCAGCGGGTCCCGTGGAGCACTTCGCCCGATGGGCGCCGCAGGCCGTGAGGATCGCCGACCGTCCCCTCGCGGCCGACAGGAACACGGTAGAGGCCGACCAGGAGACGAGTGCCGTGCTGGCGGCCCTGGCGATCTACGAGATCACCGGCGACCGCGACTGGCTGCTGGCCGAGGTGGCCGGGCGCCCGCTGCTGTGGCGCTGCCAGGACGCGCTTCAGTACCTCGTGCGCCGTCGCTACGACCGGCTCTCGGGCCTCGTCACGAGCGGCTTCTCGGCGGACTGGGGAGACGTGAGCCCGCTCTACCCGGACCAGCGGGCGATCTACCTGGACGATCGCACGCCCCGGGTCCTCGGCCTCTACACGAACGGCCTCTTCTACGGCGCGGCCACGGCTCTCCGGGACGTTCTCGCGGAGCTGGGCCACGCCGGGCGCGCCGCGTATTGGGACCAGTTGGCGACCCGCGTCCACGACTTCGTCAACGGCGAGCTGTGGCGGGAGCGGAGAGGCTTCTACGGCATGCATCGCCTCCTCGCCGCAGCTCCCGGGCCGGGCTGGTCCGATCCCGACCGCTTCGCCATGGGGGGCAACGCCGTGGCGGCTCTTCACGGCCTGGCGGATCGCGTCAGGTCCGCGCGCATCGTGGATGCGGCGGCGCGCGCCGCGCGACAGTCCGGTGCCTCGACCGTCGCGGGGGTGCTCCAGCCGCCCTTCCCCCGCGGCTTCTTCCGGCACGGAGCGTTGAGCGAGCCGTACCGCTACCAGAACGGCGGGCAATGGGACTGGTTCGCCGGACGGCTCCTGCTGGTGGCCTTCGAGAACGGCCGTTCCGCGCTGGCGACCGACCAGCTCCTGGCGATCGCGAAGAAGGCGGTCGCGAACGGCGGGTTGTACGAGTGGCACGACCTCGCGGGCGTCGGTCGAGGCAGCGCGTCCTACGCCGGGAGCGCCGGCGCGCTGGGTCGGGCGCTGATCGAGGGGCTGTACGGCGTCCACCTCAGTGACCGGAGGCTCGAGCTCTGGGTGCGCCTCGGCGAGCGCTCCGGCGGTGTCTCCCTGAGAGAGCCCACCACCGGTGTCACCGTCTCCTACCGCTACGCATTCGACGGCGAGCGGGTCAACCTGGACCTCGCCAGCAGCCACGCGCAGCCCGGTCGCATCGGCGTCCTCCTCCCGCCGGGGCGAGCAGCCGCGAATGCCTCTCTGGCGGGACGCCCGTCGGCCTTCGGGACGCTGGAGGTGGGCGCCGACACCTACGCGACCGTCGACGTCACCGCCTGGAGCGAGACCCGCCTCGTGATCGAGCTGGCGCCGGAGCCGGGGCGGAAGGTCCATCCGTGAGGCTCTTCTCCAAGCTGCTCGTGGCGAACCGCGGCGAGATCGCGGTGCGCGTCGCGCGGACCTGCCGGGTCATGGGCCAGCCCACCGTGGCGATCTACTCCGAAGCCGACCGGGACGCCCTCCACGTCCGGGAGTGCGACGAGGCCGAGCTCGTAGGCCCGGCCGAGGCAGCCCGCTCCTACCTGGACGTCGGGGCCATCATCGACGCCGCCCGCCGCAGCGGTGCCGACGCCGTGCACCCCGGCTACGGCTTCCTGAGCGAGGACGCCGGCTTCGCCGCGGCCGTGGCCGACGCCGGCCTGACCTTCGTGGGCCCTCCGGCCGCAGTCCACGCCCGCATGGGCGACAAGCGGGGCGCCCGCCGCATAATGGCCGCGGCGGGGGTAGCCGTGGTCCCCGGGTACGACGGCGACGACCAGTCGGAGGAGCGCCTGGCGGCGGAGGGGGAGCGCATCGGGTGGCCCGTCATGATCAAGCCCTCCCGCGGCGGCGGAGGGAAGGGGATGCGGGTCGTCGGCGGGCCGAGCGAGTTCGAGGCCGCGCTGCAGGCCAGCCGCCGGGAGGCGCGCTCCGCCTTCGGAGACGAGAGCGTGATCCTCGAGCGCTTCGTCGAGCGCCCGCGCCACGTCGAGGTCCAGGTGCTCGCCGACGCAGCGGGAGCCGCGGTCCACCTCCTGGAGCGGGAGTGCTCGATCCAGCGCCGCCACCAGAAGGTGATCGAGGAGACCCCCAGCCCTGCGCTCACCGAGTCCCTCCGCAGAGAGCTGTGCGCCGCGGCTCTCGCCGCAGCCCGCACCGCGGGCTATCTGAACGCCGGCACCGTGGAGTTTCTGCTCGACGCCGAGGGGCGTTTCTACTTCCTCGAGATGAACACGCGGCTCCAGGTGGAGCATCCGATCACCGAGGCCGTCACGGGCTTCGACCTGGTCCGGCTCCAGCTCGAAATCGCCGCGGGCCGTGAGCTCAGCTTCGAGCAGTCGGACGTGGTGGGGCGAGGCCACGCGCTGGAGTGCCGGATCTACGCCGAGGATCCTCACGCTGGCGACCTGCCCTCGGCGGGTCGTGTGCTCGCCTTCTCGGCCCCGCGCGGCCCCGGGATCCGCTGCGACGAGGGCGTGGCCACCGGGTCCGACGTGCCCGTTCACTACGACCCCCTCGTCGCCAAGCTCGTCACCTGGGGGTCGGACCGCAACGAGCTGCTGGAGCGGACCGACGACGCGCTACGCCGTACGGTGGTGCTGGGAGTCGCCACGAACCTCCCGAGGCTGCGCTCCATCGTGGAGCACGCCGCGTTCCGCAGCGGCGAGATCCACACCGGCTTCATCGACGAGCACCTCCGGGAGCTCCCCCGGCCAGCCCCCCCCGGGGCGGCGCTCGTGGCGGCGGCTCTCGCCGCCCTCGAGGGACTGCGCGGCGGCGCCACCTCCTCCGGGGGGGCCGGCGCGCCACCGGACCCCTGGTCGGAGCGGACGGGCTGGCGGCTCGGAGCGGAGCGGCCGAGGTGAAGACACTGCGCAGCGGTGGGCAGTCCTGGAGCGTCGAGGTGAGGCGCCTCCGCGGCGGCCGGGTGCAGGTCGCGGTGGGAGGAGAGGTCTTCGAGCCCGACGTCCGCACCGTCGCCCCCGGCTCGTTCCTGGTGCGTTCGGGAGGGCTGGCGGACGTGCTCCACTGCGTCCGCGACGGAGATGCGATCCACCTGCACTGGCGCGGGGAGGTCTACCGGCTCGACGAGGAGGCCGCGGGCCCGCCCCGGGCGGCCCGCCACGCCCCCGGAGACCTCGAGGCGCCCATGCCCGGGACCGTGATCAGGATCGACGTGGCCGCGGGGGACCGGGTCTCCAGGGGACAGCAGCTCCTGGTCGTGGAGGCGATGAAGATGGAGAACACGCTGCGCGCCCCTCGCGCGGGGGTGGTGACGGCGATCCGCGCCGAGGTCGGGGAGATGGTGGCCCCCGGCCGGACCCTGGTCGAGCTGGAGCCCGTCGAGGAGTCGTCCTGAGGTCGGTGTCGGCGGTGCGCTCCCACCGCGGCTGCTACAATGCGCCGCGGCCCCGATCCGGGACGGAGGAGCAGACCCAGCCGATTCACGCGGCGATCGCGCTCCGCCGCAGCCACGCGATGCGATGAATCCGTCCGACTACACGCTCCTCGTCGTCGACGACAACCCCGAGAACCGGGACGTCCTCTCCCGCCGGTTGAGGCGCAAGGGATTCAAGGTGCTCACCGCGGACGGCGGCCGGGAGGCCCTGCGCGCCATCGAGGAACAGAGCGTGGACGCCGTCCTGCTCGACATCATGATGCCCGAGATGAGCGGGATCGAGGTGCTGAGGGAGGTGCGGAAGTCCCGGGACGAGGTCGAGCTGCCGATCATCATGGCCACCGCCAAGACCGAGAGCGAGGACGTCGTCGAGGCACTGGAGGCGGGGGCCAACGACTACGTCACGAAGCCGATCGACTTCCCGGTGGTGCTGGCGCGGCTACAGAAGGAGCTGCGCAGCCGGCGCTCCAGGAAGGCCCGGGAGGGCGGGTCTGCGGCGCAAGCTCCGGTGGAGCCCGCGGGGCCCAGCATGGCGGAGCTGGGGCCGGGCGCCCTGCTCGCGGATCGCTACCGGCTGGACTCGAAGATCGGCGCCGGGGCCTTCGGCGCCGTGTATCGGGCGACCCACATGGAGCTGGACGCCCCCGTGGCGATCAAGGTGCTCCAGACCAGCGTCGAGACGGGAGCGGGGGCAGTCGCGCGCTTCCGGCGGGAGGGAATCTCGACGTGCCGGGTGAAGCACCCGAACGCCGTCGCGGTCCGGGACTTCGGGGTTACCCGGAGCGGCGTCGCCTACCTGGCCATGGAGCTGCTCGAGGGGCAGTCGCTCCAGGAGGAGCTGGAGCTGCGGGAGGCGCTCTCTCCGCGACGTTGCGCCGAGATCCTGCTCCCCGTATGCGAGGTGCTGGCCGCCGCCCACGCGGCGGGGATCGTCCACCGGGACGTCAAGCCGTCGAACATCTTTCTCCACGTGACGCCGAAGGGCGAGGTCGTCAAGGTCCTCGACTTCGGCATCGCCCGCATTGCCGGGACCGCCTCGCTGGCGAAGAACCTCACGCTCCGGGGCACGGTGCTGGGCACGCCGGCGTACATGGCTCCGGAGCGGGTGCGGGGGGCCGAGTACGACGGCCGCTCCGACGTCTACAGCCTCGGCATCACCCTCTACCAGATGCTGGAGAGCCACCTTCCCTTCGCGAACCAGAGCGACGCCATGGCGGTCGCGATGATGCATCTCCACGAGCCTCCACCGCCCCTCCACAACACCCACCCGGCAGCCCGCGCCGTGATGCAGAGCGTCGTGGACGTGGCGCTGCTGAAGCCGGCGGCGAACCGGCCCACGGCGGTGGAGTTCCGGCGCATCCTCGACGAGGCGGTCGAGTCACTCGGAGGGAGCGCCGACCGCGCCCCCCTCGAGCTGACCGTCCCGGAGCCGCCCGCGCGGGTCGCAGCCGAGATCCCCGACTTCACCCCCGTGGACGAGACCCGGCCGCTCGACGACGACTGAGCCCGCGAGCTACTCGCTGCGGAGAGCGGGGATCAGCGGGCTCCTGACGATCGCCGCGGTCGCCAGCCGGGAGGCCGCGACTCCCGTCCCCGCCACGATCGCCAGCAGCGCCGCCAGGCTCCCGTAGGGGAACGAGGCGGCCCGCTCGAGGGCGGCTGGCGCCACGGCGAGCAGCGCGCAGAGGGTCCCCGTGCCGAGCCCGAGGACGAGGAGCAGCAGGTTCTCCGCGAGAACCATCCGCCCGAGATCGCGCCGCGTGTAGCCCACGGCTCGGAGCAACGCCAGCTCCCGGCGCCGCTCGAGGGCGTTCCGCATCAGCACCGCGGCGAGGCCGAGGGTCCCGAGCAGCAACCCGAGCGCCCCCAGGGCCTGGAACGTCGAGAGGTACGTGTTCTCGACCCGGTGGAAGCCCTGGAGCCTGGAGGTGGTGGTCCGGACGTCGAGACCGTAGTCCTCCAGCCGGCTCTCCAGTGCGGCCGTGACCCGGTCGCGCCGCTCCGAGGGTGCGTCCACCAGGAAGAAGCGGTATCCGTCCCGCTCGGGAAACGCCCGGAGGAAGTGGGCCTCCGACATCAGGAGCTCGCCCTGGAAGAGCCCGGTCTCGAGCGCGGCCACCAGCCGCAGCCGCAGCTCGCTCCCGTCGTCGCGGGGCAGGCGCAGCTCCTCTCCCAGCCCCAGGTGGAGAACGTAGCTCAGGGAGTTCTGGTCCCCGATCACCGGGATCGCGCCGTCCTCGAGCTTCCGGCCGAGCAGCAGCCACGGGTTCGCTCGCTCCTCTGCCGTTTCCGCGAGGCTGGCGGCGAACGAGAAGCGCCCCTGGCGCAGGAACTCGTCCCTGGGGGCCAGAACCCGGGGGTCGCTCGGCCGGTAGAGGTTCAGGCAGCTCGCGTCGTCCCCCGGCCGGAGCCGGAAGGGCGCCAACGAGACGCCCTCCAGCTCGGGCAGCTCGATCCCGAGCTCGGACCGCCCCTCGGGTGTGTTCGGGTCGTGGTGGATCTCCAGGAGCGACTCGGCGTAGAGCGCGAAGCCCCCGTTCGGCGCCTCCGGGTTCGTCGGGAGCGCCTGCTCGTCGTGGCGGAACGCTCCCACCGAGACGATCACGAACGTCGCGAAGGCGATCAGCGCGATGGCGAGCAGGCTGCGTCCCGGCCGGTGGCCCGCGTTCCGCAGCCCGAGCCGGAAGACGTCCCGGGCGTCCCGCCCGGGACGCCCGCTCAACCACAGCCACTGAGTCGAGAGCGCCGCGGCCATCAGCGCCGCCCCGGCGCCGAAGAAGCCCGCGACGGCGGGGAGCATCCCGCCGGCCGCCGCGATCAGCAGGGCGAGGGCCAGCAGCGCCGACCCTCCCGCCAGACGCCGGGCGGCGGCCCCTGCGCGCGCGGCGCCGGGGCGGTCGAGGGCGCCCGCGAGCAGCCGGCGCGGGGCGATCCGCAGCAGCCCCCGGACGGTGAGGGCGAGGCTCAGCAGCGCGCACAGGACTCCGGCGCTCGCCCCACCCAGGAGGGCCCCGGGGGTGAGGGCCACCCGGAGCCGCTCCGTTCCCACCGCGTCGACCCAGATCGTGCGCAGACCGAGCAGCATCAGCTCCGCGTAGAGCCACGCCCCGACCGCGCCCAGCAGGCCGCCGAGGGCGGCGAGAGCCCCTCCCTCGGCGAGGACGGTGCGCCGCAGGTCTCCGGCCGAGAAGCCGAGGGCGCTCAGCGTTCCCAGCTCGACCAACCGCTGCTCCGCCCCGAGCCGGAAGAACAGCGCGGCGAGGAGCAGCGCGGCCGCGATCACGAAGAAGCTGAAGTAGCCGAAGTACTGGCCGAAGTCGGTGGTGCCCCGGGAGGCGGCCAGCGCCTGGGCCCGCAACTCCTCGAGGGAGAAGCCCTGGCCGAAGGGATCGAGCCGCTCCCGCAGCTCGGCCGCGAAGCTTCGGGCCAGGTCGTCGTGCCCGGCGCCCTCTCCCGGGTAGATCCGGAGCGACGTCAGCCGGCCCTGTCTGTGGCGCCACAGCGACTGGGCGTCCGCCAGGCTCACGAAGGCCTTGGGTGTCGTCCGATGCTCCCGCCAGTACTCCTCGTCCTCGTCCCGGACCCGGCCGAGATCGATGGGGAAGGGCGGATCCCAGTCCGAAAGGCTCTCCGACTCGGTGATCCCGGGGTACTCGGGCGCCAGCTCGGGGTCGGCCGCGATGCCGCGCAGCTCCGTCACCGCCGCGACCTCGAAGGCCGCACGCTCCGTGCGCAGGCGCCCCTCCTCCTCCCACACGAAGTAGTCGAGCAGGACCTCGTCGCCGCCGCCGACCTGGAGGTCCTCGGCCGCCCAGCGGTTGAGCACGATCGGATGGGGGCCGCCGGCCTCTCCGCCGGCGAGCTCCCGGAGCTGCGCGGGCTCCAGCCCCGACACCAGCGAGTAGGGGATCGTGCGACTCCCGGCGCGGATCGTGTTCGCCAGGTACGTGAGCACGCCGGCGCTCTCGCCACCCACCGCCCGGGCGGCCGCGCGCCCGACCGCTACGGTGGCGTCGTCGAGCATCGCGGTGCGGCTCTCGAGCGACAAAGCCCCCCGCTCCTCGAGAGCCCGGACCCCGATTCCGACGTCCTCCAGGGACCAGGCGCCGCGGAGCGCCTCCCGGAAGAGCTCCCCCGCCCGAGCCGGGGAGACCGCGTCGCCTGCGGCCAGCAGGAAGGCGTTGACCCGCCCGCTCTCGTCGAGGGCTCGCTGCAGCTGCTCCAGCGGCACGAACAGCGCGCGCTGCGCCTGCTGATTCGGACGCAGCGAGAACTCCCCGAGCTGTGCGACCGGGCGGACGCCCTCCGCGCGCAGCCGCAGGGTCCTTCCGCTGGCGTCGCGGCGCCCGAAAAGTGACGAGCCCGGCACGTCTCCCGCCCGCCGCACCCGGACCAGCAGCGTGTCCCCGGCCTCGTACCCCAACTCGTCGGCGAGAGCCGGGCTCGAGAGCGCCCGGCGACCCCGCAGCTCCGGATCCTGCTGGCCGTGCAGCCTCCAGAAGCGGGCGTCGACACCGAAGAGGCTGACGCTGCCGGCGCGGCGCCCGCTGCTCTCGTGGGCCACGGCGGCGTCGACGACGACGAGGGGCGCGAGGTCCTCGAAGGAGTCTCGGAACACGGCCTGCTCCCTGAGGTCGTCGCCGAGGGTCTCCCTCACGAAGCCCGGTGCCAGCAGCGCGAGGTCCGCTCGCCCGAGCCTCTCGAGGGCGAGCGCCCTGAGGCTCGCCCTGACGGACTCGCCGACCAGCAGCGCGCCGGCGAGAGCCGCCACCGACGTGGCCACCCCGACGACGACCGCCAGGTGCGACCTGCGGTAGTGCCTGAGCGAGGCGAGGAGCAGACGGCCAGGGGTCATGGGCCGCTGGCGGGCTCGAGGCTCTCGCCGCTCAGGCGCCGTCGCTCCGGGAAACGCGCCGCCAGCGCCTCGCTGTGGGTCACCACGACCAGGATCGTCCGCTGCTCCCGGTGTACCTCGAGCAACAGCTCCGCCACCCCCTCTGCGGAGCGGCGGTCCAGGTTCCCGGTCGGCTCGTCGCAGAGCAGCAGCGCCGGCTCCAGGATCAGTGCCCGGGCCAGCGCCGTGCGCTGCTTCTCCCCTCCCGAGAGCTGGGCCGGAAGGTGGTCGAGGCGCTCGCCGAGCCCCACCCGTCCCAGCAGCTCTCGAGCCCGATCCTCCCGGTCCCGCCGCGGCCGGCTGACGAGGGTGGGGGCGAGGACGTTCTCCAGGGCGGTGAGCTGGGGGAGCAGACAGTGGTCCTGGAACACGAAGCCGATCTCGGCGTTGCGGAACCGAGCCAGCTCGACCTCGCCCATGGCGAAGGGGTCGCGCCCCCCCAGTGTCACGCTCCCCGCGCTCGGGCTCTCCAGGGTTCCCAGGATGTAGAGCAGCGTGCTCTTGCCGCTGCCGGATGGGCCGACGATGGACATGCCCCCTCCGGGCTCGAGCTCGAAAGAGACTTCGCTCAGCACGAACAGCGGGCCCCGGGGTGTCTCGAACCTCTTCGAGAGGCTATCGACCTTCAGCACGGCGTCGTCCCTTTCCTTCCCCCGCGCTCAGCGCTCCCGTCGGGCCCGGATCCGGTCCGGCTCCTCGTCGAGGTCGGGGTGGGCGAGCTGCCCCTCGGAGGCGGCCACCACCACTGCGACGGTGGCGTCGCCGGTCACGTTGGTCGCGGTGCGCAGCATGTCCAGGATCCGATCCACGCCGAGGATCAGCGCGATACCCGCGCTCGGGACGCCGATCGCCTCGAGGATGATCACGAGCATGATGATGCCGGCCCCCGGCACCGCTGCGGTGCCGATCGAGGCGAGCACCGCCGTGAGGACGATGGTCAGCTGAGCGCCGACTCCGAGGGACATGCCCAGGGTCTGGGCGATGAAGACCGCGGCCACGGCCTGGTAGAGCGCCGTGCCGTCCATGTTGATCGTGGCGCCCAGGGGCAGGACGAAGGACGAGACCTCCTCCGACACCCCCAGCTTCTCCTCGCAGCGCTCCATGGTCACGGGGAGCGTGGCGGCGCTCGAGCTGGTGGAGAAGGCCACCAGCTGCACCGGTGCGATGCCGGCGAAGAACGTCCGCCAGCCGATCGGCGTGAAGAAGTGGGCGATCAGCCCGTAGCTCACGAAGGTGTGGATCGCGAGCCCCAGCACCACGGCGACGCAGTAGTAGGCCAGCGCCCCCAGCAGCCGGAGCACCTGACCCAGGTCGTCTCCGGCCACCGACGTGATCGTGCCGGCGATCAGGGCGAAGACACCCACTGGAGCCGCGAGCATGATCAGGTCCACGAGGCGGATCACGACCATGTTCACGGACTCCACCACGTCGAGGAGCGGCGCGGCCTTCTCCTTCGGGATCTGGATCACCCCCACCCCGACGATCAGCGCCACGAAGACCACCTGCAGCATGTTGCGGTTGTCCGAGGCGGAGTGGAAGAAGTTCTCGGGGACGATCTCCACGAGGAGCTGCAGGGGTCCCCGCTCCCGGGCCGCCGCCGCTGCGTCCTCCCGGGCCGACACGTCGCTCGCGTAGGTCGCCTGGAGCTCCTGGCGCAGTCCCTCGGGCACCCGGTGTCCGGGTCGGAGCAGGTTCACGATTGCCAGGCCGAGGGTGACCGCGGCGGCGGTCGTGGCCAGGTAGATCGCGATCGTCTTGCCGCCGATCCGCGACAGCCGCCTGAGGTCGGAGAGCGAGGCTACCCCGGAGATCAGGGAGGCCAGGACCAGGGGCACGGCGATCAGCTTCAAGCCGTTGATGAAGACCGCCCCGAAAGGGGCGATCCAGTCGGCCGTCAGCTTCGCCCAGCCCTGGGAGGCGGCGACGACGCCGTAGGTCGTCCCCGCGATCAGGCCCAGTATGATCTGCCAATGCAGCTTGCGGTACCAGCGCATCTCGGGCATCGGAGGGATGCGCGGCATGTTAGCCGCATCCCCGGGCGGAGGAAAGCTCGCTGCGCCGCCGATTTCTTGACACTCGCGAGGCGGCTCCTGTAATGTGGCGCCGGTTATTGCCTGATCAGCTCTGGCGCAGCAACGAAGCCCAAGGCGTGGGGGGAGAGGTGGTTCCGGGAATCCGCAAGCCCGAGCTGGCTGGATGTCGAGGAGGGCTCAAGGCTCATGACCGAAGGTACGGTGAAGTGGTTCAACGAGGCCAAGGGGTTTGGCTTCATCTCTCGCGAAGGTGGCCCGGACGTCTTCGTCCACCACACCGAGATCCGAGCGGATGGGTTTCGAACCCTCAACGAGGGGGACAAGGTGAGCTTTGAGCTCGTCGACAGCCCGAAGGGCCCGCGGGCGGCAAACGTGACCAAGGTATAGCGACCGCCGCGAGCGATCGCCACGAGAGGAGCCCGGCTGACCGCAGCGGGCTCCTTTTTTCTTGCTCTTCTGAGCTGCGGCCGGCCCGCCTTGAACGGGCGCCCCGCCGGAGCGTAGCATTCCAATCCTCGACTCGTTCTGCGCAGGAGGTCCCCGATGCGACTTGTGACGCGAGCCGACCTGGACGGGTTGACCTGTGCCGTCCTGATCGCCCAATGCGAGCCGATCGACGAGATCCAGCTCGCCCACCCACAGGACGTCACCGACAAGCGCCTCCACGTCGGCGACGAAGACATCATCGCGAACCTGCCCTACCACCCCGGATGCAGGAAGTGGTTCGACCACCACCTGCTGACCCAGAGCAACGAGCGCCCGCCGGCCGAGTTCGACGGCCGTTACGGCCTCGCCCCGAGCGCCGCCCGGGTCGTCTACGAGTACTACGCGGCGAGCCACCCCGAGCTCCAGCGCTACGAGGAGCTTCTGGCGGAGACGGACCGGCTCGACTCGGCTCAGCTCACCGTCGAGGACGTGCTCGACCCGAAGGGGTACATCCTCCTCGGCTTCACCCTGGACCCCAGGACGGGGCTCGGCCGCTACGGCGACTATTTCAAGCAGCTCGCGGAATGGCTGAGGGACCGCCCCATCGACGAGATCCTCGCCGAGCCTGAAGTGGCCCTCCGTGTGGAACGGATGAAGACCAGCGACGCGGAGTTCCGCCGACTGACCTCGGAGCACACGCGCCTCGACGGGAACGTGATCGTCACGGACTTCCGCGCCCTCGATCCGGTACCGGTGGGCAACCGCTTCATCGTCTACACCCTGTACGTCCAGGGGAACATCTCGCTGCGGGTACACCGGGGACCGAGCGATCAGCACGTGGCAGCCGCGGTGGGGCACTCGATATTCAACCGGACGAGCCGGACCAACGTCGGAGAGCTGATGTCGCGCTACGGCGGCGGCGGTCACAGAGGTGCCGGTACCTGCCTGATTCCGGCGGACCGGGCGGAAGAGAAGATCGCCGAGCTGATCGAGACCATGAAGAGGGACGGCTGAGCCCGTCTCCGCCCGGGCCCGAACCGCTGACCGACGAGGCTCTCGCTTGCCTGCGGGAAGCGGGGCGCATCGCCCGGGAGTCCCGCCGCCTGGGAGCTTCCCGGATCGTGCCCGGGGCGTCGCTCCTCGAGGTCTGTCGCGAGGTGGAGGCCGAGATCGTCAGCCGGGGCGGGCAGCTCGCCTTTCCGGCGCAGACCTCCCGGAACGAGATCGCGGCCCACTACTGTCCCGGCCCCGGCGACGGGACGGTGTACGAGCGGGGAGACCTGGCCAAGCTGGACGTCGGCGTGCACGTCGACGGATGGGTCGTGGACACCGCCGTCACGGTGAGCGTGGGGGGCGAGCCCTCGGCGCTCGTGGACGCGGTGCAGGCCGCTCTCGCGGCCGCCATCGCCGCAGCGGGGCCGGAGGTGCCCGTGAGCCGGCTGGCCGCAGCGATCGCGCGGACCGTCCGCGAGCGGGGTTACGCCCCGGTCAGGAACCTGTGCGGCCACGGCGTCGGCCGGTGGCGGGTGCACTGCCCGCCTCCCATCCCGAACCTGCCCGACGGCACGCGAGGCTCCCTCCCGGCTCGCGGCGTGGTCGCCGTGGAGCCATTCGCCACCGAAGGCCGGGGGGTCGTGGTCGAGTCGGGGGAGCCTCAGGTCTTCCAGCTCCGTCCCCGGGGCGGAAGCGCGGTTCCCGGCGACCCCGCGGTCGTGGAGGCGATCCGAGCTCTCCGCGGCCTGCCCTTCTCGCGGCGCCAGCTGGGACATCTCGGGAGCGACCGGATCGAGCGTACGCTCGAGGAGCTGAGCCGGACGAAACGGCTGATCTCCTATCCTCCGCTGGTGGAGCCCCGGGGCCAGCGCGTGGCGCAAGCGGAGCACAGCATCTTCGTCAGCGAGGCGGGGGTCGAGATCCTGACCTGACCGCTGCTACGTGGACTCCGGCTCTTCCTCGGTCTCGACCTGGGGCTCGAAGTCGCCCTCCAGCAACTCGTAGGGAAGCGGCTGGGGACCGGGCGTGATGTGTGCGATGTCCGGATCGCCGGACCCCTCGCGATCCATCTTGACCCGCGAGTCCTTGCGTTCGACGCGTCGACTCGCCTTCTCCCGGGCGCGCTCCTGTCGGGCGATCTCCTTCTGCCGCTTTGCGAAAGTTGCTCTTCCTCGGTTGGCCATGCATCTTCTCCGGTGAAGCCGGACGCAGCTCCGCTCCGTGCCCGACTCTTCCTGTACCGCTAATTGTAGCACGAGCGGCCACACGGGCGCCTGGGGCAGCTCCTGGAAGGCGTGATAGAACAGCTGCCGTGCCGGAGCGCAAGGAGACGCGCCTCGCCTACTCCACCGAGCGCCCCGCTCCCCGCCGGCGGCCCGAGCCGGAGCCCGCGCGGGCTGCGGCACCCTCCGGCAGCGCTCGGGTCCGGCTCACGTTGGAGCGGCGCGCGTCGGGGCGGATCGTCACGGTCGTGACAGGTGTCCCCGGCGGCGCTCCGGCGCTCGCGACCCTGGTCCGCGAGCTGAAGACGGCCTGCGGTACCGGTGGGGCGGTGAAGGGGGAGGCCCTCGAGCTCCAGGGCGATCACCGCGAGCGCGTCGAGGCCGCCCTCGCGGCCCGGGGGCTGAAGAGCGTCCGCGCCGGCGGCCGCTGACCGGGGAGGAGTTAATGGAGCCGTTCCGTCGGGATCTGCTCGAGGGAAAGACCACCGTCGTAACCGGAGGCGGGACCGGGCTGGGTCGCGCCATGGCCTTGCGGCTCGCGGGACTGGGCGCCCGCGTCGCGCTGCTGGGCCGGCGCCGCCAGCCACTCGAGGAGACATCGGTGGAGATTCGGGAGGCCGGCGGAGAGGCGGCCCCGATCCCTTGCGACATCCGGGACGCCGACGCCGTGAAACGCGCCTTCGATGCCGTCGAGGTCTCCCTGGGTCCGCCGAACCAGCTGATCAACAACGCCGCGGGCAACTTCCTCTGTCCTTCCGAGGATCTGAGCCCTGGCGGTTTCGACGCCGTGGTGCGCATCGTGCTGCACGGTTCCTTCCATTGCACCCGCGAGCTCGGCCGCCGGCTGATCGAGCGCGGAGAGCCGGGGGCCGTGCTCTCGATCGTCACGACCTACGCGATGACGGGCTCGGCCTTCGTGCTGCCCTCAGCCGCGGCGAAGGCGGGTGTGCTGTCCATGACCCGATCCCTCGCCGTGGAGTGGGGAGCCTACGGAATCCGGCTCAACTGCCTCGCCCCCGGCCCCTTTCCCACCGAAGGCGCCTTCAGCCGCCTGCTCCCCGGCTCGGAGCTGGAGGAGCAGGCCCGTCGCCGCGTCCCGTCGCGCCGCTTCGGCGAGCACGCGGAGCTGACGAACCTGGTCGCCTACCTGATGAGCGACGCGAGCCCGTACCAGAGCGGGGACCTCGTCACCATCGACGGCGCCGAGGCGCTCTTTTCCGGGCAGCAGTTCGCGGGCTTCGCACACCTGGATCGGGCCGAGGCCAAGGCGATGATGGCCTCGCTGCGCCCCCCGCGGAAGCAGGCTCCGCAGGAGTGACGCCGCTCCCGACCAGCGACCCCGAGCCCGCCGTCGCCTCCTCCCCGGGCGGGGCGGTCTGCTACACCGACGAGGGTCCCCGGGACGCTCCCGCTCTGATCTGTCTCCACGGAGTGCCGGGCTCGGTGCGAGACTTCCGCTACCTGGCTCCCCAGCTCGCGGGAGCCGTGCGCGTGATCCGCATCGACCTGCCGGGGTTCGGCTGCAGCGCGGTCCAGTGGGAGGCCGTGGACACGCTCCAGGGCCGGGGCCGGATCGCGCTGGCCGTCGCCGACGCTCTGGGGATCGAGCGCTTCGCGCTGGCGGGGCACTCCATGGGCGGTGGCGCGGCCCTTGCGGGGGCCGCGGCCGACCCGACCCGGGTCGTCCGTCTCGTGCTCCTGGCGAGCATGGGTGCGTCCCGGCATCGGGGCTTCGGGCCCGGCCCGCGTGTCTTCGGCGCACTGGCGGCGGCGATCCGGTGGCCCCTGGCGAGCCTGCTGCTCCTGCCCATCGCCCGGGGCGCGTATCGGCGCCGGCGTTTCCCGGGCTCGGAAACGCTGTCCGCGGCGGACTTCGCCCTTCAGTTCCGGGCTCTGGCCGCGGCGGACTTCGGTCTCGTCGCGAGCCTGGCGGGGAGCCCGCTGCCGCCGACGCTCGTCGCCTTCGCCCGGGACGACGCGCTCATCGAGCCCGCCGTCTCCGAGGATCTGGTGGCGCGACTCGCGGGCCCGCGGGTCGTCCGCTTCGACAGCGGTGGCCACAACATCCAGAAGACCCGGGCCGCGGAGCTTGGGCCGGAGATCGCCGCGTTCCTGACCGCCTGACGCGGGTCAGGCCCGGGTTCCGCTCTCCCGTGACCGGAGCGCGTACCCGACCAGCGCGTAGAGCAGGCGCGCACCCACGAGGGCATCCCACCCGCCCTCGTCGCTGGAGGGGGCGCCCACCTCGCTGAGATCGAAGCCGACGATGCGCCGGCCGCTCTCCACGACGGCCCGGAGCAGGGCCTCCGCCTCGGCGAAGGAGAGTCCACCGGGGAGCGGAGCGGCCGCGTGGGGGCAGAGCGAGTGGTCGAGCCCGGTGACGTCGAAGGAGATGTAGACGGTCCCGGGGAGGTCGGCGACGATCCGCTTCGCGAGGTGGGTGAAGACCTCTCCCCCGAGGAGCTCGGCGCGCAGATCCGCCTCGAAGTGGCCGCGCAGACGGCGGGGGTGGCGGTCCATCTCCTCGGCCTCCGACTCGTCGAGCTCCCGCAGACCCACCTGGATCACCCCGGCCACCTCCGGGATCTCCTTCAGCGCGTTGCGAATGATCGAGCGCCGCGACCACCGGAAGGGCTCGCTCCGCGGTCCCAGGTCGGGGCGGGCGTCCACGTGCAGGACGCCGAGGCCCGCGTGGGTTTCGGCGGCCGCACGGATCAGCCCGAAGGCGGCCGACTGGTCGCCCCCGACGACAGCCGCGAGCTTTCCCGAGCCGATCCAGCGGCGGGACTCAGCGTAGACCCACTCGTTGAGCCGATCGCCGAGGGCCTCGACACGCTCCAGGCAGCCGGGCAGCTCCGCGTCCGCAGCTCCGTCGCGCACGGGTTGCGCCCACCGCCGCGCTTCCTGGCTCCACTCCCGAACGTCCTCGGACACCTCCAGGGCGGCGATCCCCCTGCTGTCGGGCCGGCCGAGCGTCCGATGGAGCGGGCTCATCCGATCGCTCGCCGCGAGGATCGCCGCGGGCGCACGCCCGGTGCCGACCGGCGGCCCCGTGGCCTCCCAGGGTACCGGGATCAGCACCGCCTCGGCCCCCTCGGGCCGGGCGGCGTAGGGTCGGCTCTCCCGGGACAGGGTCGGCTCCGACATGAGACGGCGAGTATATGCCGCCTCGACGGGGCCCCGACGCCTCTGCTACCGTCCGGCAGCGTGTCGACGGCTCTGCGCTGGCGCTCGGCTTGAGGATCGGGGTCGACCTCGGGGGCACCAAGATCGAGGCGATCGCCCTGGACCCCGGAGGGAAGCTGCGGGTGCGGCGGCGAGTCGCGACGCCGCGTCACGACTACGCCGGCTGCCTCGAAGCCATCGCCCAGCTCGTCCGGGATGTGGAGCGGGAGACCGGGCTCGCTTGCCTGCCCGTGGGGGTCGGCATGCCCGGGGCGATCTCTCCGGCCACGGGCAGGGTCAAGAACGCGAACTCCGTGTGGCTCAACGGGCGAGAGCTCCCCCGGGACCTGGAGGCACACCTGGAGCGCCCCGTCCGTGTCGCGAACGACGCGAACTGCTTCGCCCTGTCAGAGGCGACCGACGGCGCCGGTCGGGGTGCGGAGAGCGTGTTCGGGGTGATCGTGGGCACCGGTACCGGCGGCGGGGTCGTGATCCGGGGCGAGCTGCTCGAAGGAGCCAACGCCATCGCCGGGGAATGGGGCCACAACCCCTTGCCCTGGCCGGCACCCGACGAGCTGCCCGGTCCCGAGTGCTACTGCGGGAAGCGCGGCTGCGTCGAGACGTTCCTGTCGGGCCCGGGCCTGCAGCTCGACTACGAGGCCCGCACCGGGGTCCGGGCCGACCCCACGTGGATCGCGTCCCGGGCGGAGGCCGGGGACGCAGCGGCCGAGGCGAGCCTCGCCCGCTACGAGGACCGGATGGCCCGTTGCCTGGCGATGGTCGTCAACCTCCTGGACCCGGATCGGATCGTACTCGGGGGCGGCCTCTCGAACCTCTTCCGCCTCTATCCCAACGTAGCGGCCCGCCTGCCCGACTACGTGTTCTCCGACCGTGTCGAGACGCCCATCCTGCCGCCCCGGCACGGTGACTCGAGCGGCGCGCGCGGAGCCGCGTGGCTCTGGCCGGCCGTTTGACAGGCCCGAGCGGGCAGGGCTAGGCTCGTCTCTTCCCTGCGGGGGCCGTCGCTCCCTGCCGGGCACGACGTCGGCGCACTCCCGGCTGAGATCGTGAAAGACTCTTCTCTGCTCGCTTCCCGTGCCGAGGAAATCGATGTAAAGCTCTGGATCGAGGCCCCTCTGGCTAACAGGATACGAAAAACGATCATTACTCACGGGAACGAGCGGGTCGACGACTACGACTGGCTGCGTCAGAAGGACGCCCCCGAAGTTCTGTCGCACCTGGAAGCCGAGAACGAGTACACCGACCTGATCCTGAAGCCAGGCGCCGGGTTCCGGGAGGACCTCTACGACGAGATGCTCGGGAGGATCAAGGAGACGGACCTGAGCGTCCCATACCGGGAGCTGGGGTTCTACTACTACACCCGGACCGAGGAGGGGAAGCAGTACCCGATCCACTGCCGCCGCAAGGGGAGCATGGAGGCGCCCGAGGAGACCATCCTCGACCTCAACCGGCTCTCGGAGGGGGAGCCCTACCTCTCCCTCGGCGCCTACGGCCTGAGCGACGACGGGCGCTACCTCGCCTACTCCATCGACACCAGCGGCTTTCGCGAGTACACGCTGTTCGTCAAGGACCTCGCCGAGGACCGGATGCTTCCCGTCCGGGTCGAGCGGACGGGAGTGATGGTCTGGGCCGGTGACGGCAGCCTGCTGTACACGGCAGAGGACTCCACCAAGCGCCCCTACCGCCTCTACCGGCATCGCCTCGGGAGAGCCGGGCCGGACGAGCTGCTCTACGAGGAAGCCGACGAGCGCTTCCGCCTGGGGGTCTGGCGGTCCCGAAGCCTCGATTACGTCTACCTGACGTCCGCCAGCCACACCACCACGGAGATCCGCTACGCCAGGGCCGAGCGACCCGGGGGAGCCTGGCCGGTCGTGGAGCCGCGGGAGCCCGACCACGAGTACGACGTCGAGCACCGCGGGGACCGGCTCTACATCCGCACGAACCGGGGCGGCCGAGACTTCCGTCTCGTGTCGGCGCCGGTGGAAGATCCGGGCAGCCGCAACTGGGTCGAGGAGGTGCCCCACCGGCCCGAGGTGCTGCTGGAGTGGTTCGAGGTCTTCCAGGGCCATTACGTCATGCTGGAGCGCGAGGACGGCCTCCCCCGGCTGCGGGTGGTGGACTTCGAGACGGGGGCGGACCACGTGGTGGAGCTTCCCGAGCGGGCTTGCAGCGTGACCCCCGGAGACAACCGGGAGTACGGTACCGACGTCCTGCGCATCTACTACGAGTCCCTCGTGACCCCCAGCTCGGTCTACGACTACGACATGCGCACCCGGGAGCGCACCCTGCTGAAGCGCACCGAGGTGGTGGGGGGCTACGACCCGGAGCGCTTCCGGTCGCTGCGGCTCCACGCGAAGGCGGCGGACGGCACCCGGATCCCGATCACGATGGTGATGCGCCGGGACCTTCCTCCGGGGCCGGCACCGATGCTGCTCTACGGCTACGGAGCGTACGGCATCCCCCTCTCCCTCCACTTCTCCTCGAACCGGCTCAGCCTGCTGGAGCGCGGCGCCGTGTTCGCCCTCGCCCACGTGCGCGGGGGCGGCGAGCTCGGCAAGGCCTGGCACGACCAGGGGCGCATGGAGCACAAGCCGAACACCTTCTCCGACTTCATCGCCTGCTCCGAGCATCTGATCGCCGAAGGCTGGACCTCCAGCAACCGGCTCGTGATCGAGGGCGGGAGCGCGGGGGGGCTGCTGATGGGGGTGGTGGTCAACCAGCGCCCCGAGCTGTTCAAGGCCGTGCTCAGCAAGGTCCCCTTCGTGGACGTCCTGAACACGATGCTCGACGCTTCGCTGCCGCTCACAGTTGGCGAGTACGAGGAGTGGGGCAACCCCAACGAGCCCGAGGGCTACGAGCTGATCCGCTCCTACTGCCCCTACACGAACCTGAGGGCCGGACCCTACCCGACGATGCTGGTCCGGACCTCGCTGAACGACTCCCAGGTCATGTACTGGGAGCCGGCCAAGTACGTGGCGAAGCTGCGTGCCCTCAAGACGGATCGGAACCCGCTGCTCTTCCAGATCAACCTCGCCGCGGGCCACCACGGCGCCTCGGGCCGCTACGACTCGCTGCGGGAGATCGCCTTCGAGTACGCCTTCGTCCTGCAGCAGCTCGGTCTCGACGCTTGATCGAAGCCATCTCCGATCCGGGCTCGCCGTGCTGACCCTGAGGAGCTACGCCCTGGGGGAATGGCGGGCGGCCGGCGGCCGGGCCGCCACCCTCGTCAACCCGGCCACGGAGGAGCCGGTCGGGGAGGTCGCCCGGGGAGACCTCGACCGGGCCGCGGTGCTGCGCCACGCTCGGGAGGCGGGGGGGAGCGCGCTCAGGGCCATGAGCTTCGCCGAGCGGGCCGAGCGCCTCGGGCGGATGAGCGAGGTGATCCAGGAGGCCCGGGAGGAGCTGATCGAGCTCGCCGTCCGCAACGGGGGCAACACCCGTTCCGACGCGAAGTTCGACGTCGACGGCGCGAGCTTCTCGCTCTCCGCATACGCGGAGGTCGGGGCCGCGTTCGACGCGAGCCACGCCCTGAGCGACGGCCCCGGTGTCCCGCTGGGGAGGAGCCCGCGTTTCCACGGGCAGCACGTGCTCGTCCCGCGAAGGGGCGTGGCGGTGCACGTCAACGCTTTCAACTTTCCGGCCTGGGGCTTCGCCGAGAAGGCCGCCGTGGCGCTGCTGGCCGGAATGCCCGTGGTCACGAAGCCCGCGACCAGCTCGGCGCTCGTGGCCTGCCGCATCGTCGAGCGTGTCGTGGAGCGGGGCCTCCTGCCGGAGGGCGCGCTGCAGCTGCTCACCGACGCCGGCGACCTCCTGGACCACCTCGGTCCCCAGGACGTGCTCGCCTTTACCGGCTCGGGAGCCACGGGGCGCCACGTCCGCGGGCTGCCGAGCGTGATCCGCAACGCAGTGCGCGTGAACGTGGAGGCGGACAGCCTCAACGCCGCGGTGCTCGGCCCCGACGCGGAACCCGACTCCGAGCTCCTCGACTACTTCCTGAAGGACGTGGTCCGGGACGTGACCCAGAAGGCCGGCCAGAAGTGCACGGCTATCCGCCGGGTGCTCGTGCCGGTGCCGCTCCTGTCCCGGGTGCGCGAAGGGCTCGCAGACCTCCTGGGGGCCGTGACCGTCGGCAACCCGGCGGAGCCGGGGGTGCGCATGGGTCCGGTGGCCACCGCGTCACAGCTCGAGGACGTGCTGGGGGGGATCGGAGAGCTGTCGGCCTGCGGCCGCCTGCTGCTCGGTGGAGCGGAGCGGGTACCGGGGGTCGGAGCCCCCGAGGGCAAGGGTTTCTTCGTGGCGCCCACCCTGGTCGAGGTCGCCGGGGAGGCGGCCGCCGCGGCCGTCCACGAGCGCGAGGTGTTCGGGCCCGTCGCGACCCTCGTCCCCTACCCGGGGCACGCGGCGGCTGCGGTCGATCTGGTCGCCCGGGGGCAGGGCGGGCTCGTCTCCTCGGTCTACTCGGACGACACCGACTTCGCGACGGAGCTGGCCCTCGGCCTCGCCCCGTACCATGGCCGCGTCTTCCTGGGCAGCTCGAGGATCGCCGAGCTGTCCCCCGGTCCCGGAACCGTGCTCCCGAGCCTCGTGCACGGCGGTCCCGGCCGGGCCGGAGGCGGCGAGGAGCTGGGGGGCGAGCGGGGGCTCGCTTTCTACATGCAGCGCGTCGCCCTGCAGGGGGCGCGGCCCGTCGTGGAACGGATCGCGGGTCGCTGAGCGGGGAAGCGCCGACCCGGCCGGCGTATAGTCTCGACGATGACGAAGCGACGACTTTTCCGCATCGCGTTCTTCAACCAGGGCCAGCTCTACGAGATCTACGCCCGGAGCGTCACCCAGGGGGGGCTGCTCGGGTTCGTGGAGGTGGAGGGCCTCGTCTTCGGCGAGAAGACGCGTGTGGTCGTCGATCCCTCCGAGGAGCGCCTCCGCGCCGAGTTCGAAGGCGTCGAGCGCTCCTATTTGCCGATGCACTCCATCGTCCGCATCGACGAGGTGGAGAAGCAGGGCCCGAGTCGCATCTCCGAGGCGAACGGCAAGGGCGACAAGGTCGCCCCGTTCCCGCTCCCCGTCTACAGCCCCGGCAAGAAGTCGGACTGAGGGGTCAGCTCGAGGCCTTGGCCTTCGGCTCCTTCTTCGCCGGCGGCTTGCCCGGCTCCGGGTCCCCGTAGCCGTCCATGTGAGCGAGGTCGAGGGCCGGGGGCTCGCTCTCGATCAGCGATCCGAACTCGCGCTGGAACTCCTCGAGGCTCAGGCCGCAGGTGGCCGCGAACTTCGCGAGCTCGTGGGGATCCTCGAAGTCGTCCCGGCGCAGCCGGATCATGTAGCGGCGGGCGATCCGGTAGCGGGTCGAGTTGACGTCCACGACCCGGATCTTCGCCCGCCCCGTCTTCGGGTCGAGCAGCTCGGGGAAGGGCACCGGTCGGAAGTGGCCTCCCTCCAGCGAGACCATGTCGGCCGTGCCGCCGGAGATCAGGTGCTTCGCCGCGCAGTAGCCCAGGTCCCGGGTGTACTCCATGTCGAAGGGGATGGGGTCGGCGCAGCGCAGCTCGTAGCCGATGTTCTTGGCGACCATGGTCGCCTTGATCCCGAACTGGGCCAGCCGCTTCGCCACGAGCCCCTTCAGGATCTCCCCGATGTTCACCTCGGCGATGCGGATGTTGCCGTGGTCGTCCCGCTCCACGTCGTCCAGCTGGGCCAGGTCCTTGGGGTCGATGGCGAGGACCAGCCCCTCGGCCAGCACCGCCACGCCGTCGCTGCGGCCGTAGCTCAGCCGTTTCACGACCGCCCCCACCAGGGTGTCCACCACCGACTTCAGCGGGATCCTGTCGGGGTTCGGGAACTCCTCCGGGATCAGGGTGAGGGTGGCCCCGGCGGCCTTGCCGATCCCCAGCGCGAGGTGCCCCGCCTTGCGACCCATGGCGATGACGAAGTACCAGCGGGAGGTGGTCCATGCGTCCACCATCAGGTTCTTCACGATCTCCACGCCCACGTGGCGGGCCGTCTGGTAGCCGAAGGTGTCCACGTGGGACGGCAGGTCGAGGTCGTTGTCGATGGTCTTGGGGACGTGAACCACCCGGATGCGCCCGCCGCCCTTCTGCTCGAGCTTCATGGCCGTGAAGGCGGTGTCGTCTCCTCCGATGGTGACGAGCTGAGACACGTTCAGGCGCAGCAGCGAGATGACGGTCTGCTCCAGGTCCTCGGCCCGCTTCGTGGGGTTGGCCCGGGAGATCCCGATGTGGGACCCGCCCCGGAAGTGGATCCGGCTCACCCGCTCGATCGTCAGCTGGGTGATGTGGTCCACGTCGCCCTTCATGATCCACTGGAAGCCGTCCCGGATCCCGAGCACCTCGACGCCTTCGACGACGCCACGGATCGTTGCCGCGCCGATCACGCTGTTGATGCCGGGTGCCGGCCCGCCCCCGACCACGATCGCCATGCGCTTGACTTGACTCACGGCTCGACTCCTCCGGCTCTCGAGCTCCTCGAGATCGCTCCGCCGCCCCGCGCCGTCCCGACCGGTGGTGGGAGCCGCGCGGGCGAAAGGGGACGTTATCACGCCGCCCGCAGCCTCCCCGACTTGACATGAGGCGCCGGTCCCCTGTAGCCTACCGACCGTTCGGGTGGTTAGCTGCCCCGGGGGTCGCCGTGACCGCCGCGGCGGCGGAGCGACGAGGAGGACGGGTTTGACCCTTACCGGCGCACAGATCCTGTGGGAGTCCCTGGTTCGAGAGGGGGTCGACACGGTGTTCGGCTACCCCGGAGGGGCGATCCTGCCCGCTTACGACGCGATGCTCGACTATCCGATCCGCCACGTGCTGGTACGCCACGAGCAGGGCGCGGCCCACATGGCCGACGGCTACGCGCGGGCGACCGGAAAGGTCGGCGTCGCGATCGCCACGTCGGGCCCCGGGGCGACGAACCTGGTGACCGGCATCGCCACGGCGATGCTGGACTCGACCCCGACCGTCTTCATCACCGGCCAGGTCCCGTCGGGCCTGATCGGCAGCGACGCCTTCCAGGAGACGGACATCACCGGCATCACGCTCCCGATCACGAAGCACAACGTTCTCGTGACCGAGGCGAGCCAGGTGGCGCGGGCGATCCGCGAGGCGTTCCACATCGCGCGCTCCGGCCGCCCCGGGCCGGTCCTGGTGGACATCTGCAAGGACGCCCAGCAGGCCAAGACCGAGCTCGTCTGGCCCGAGTCGGTGAGCCTGCCCGGCTGCATGGAGGCCCAGCCCCCCGCCGAGCAGGACCTGGAGCGGGCCCTCGACCTGATCGCGAAGAGCGAGCGCCCCCTGATCCTGGCGGGCCACGGGGTCCTGAAGTCCGGCTCCTCGGAGCTGCTGCGCAGCTTCGCCGAGAAAGCGGAGATCCCGGTGGCCCTGACCCTGCTCGGGATCGGGGGCTTCCCGCGCAGCCACCGCCTCTGCCTGGGGATGATGGGGATGCACGGCGAGGCGTACGTCAACCAGGCGATCCAGGAGGCCGACCTGTTGCTGGCCTTCGGCATGCGCTTCGACGACCGGGTCACCGGCCGCCTCGCGACCTACGCCCCTCAGGCGAAGAAGATCCACGTGGAGCTCGACCCGTCCGAGGTGGGCAAGAACGTGGCCGTGGACGTCGCCATCGTGTCCGACCTCAGGGACGCCCTCGTGGCGCTGCTGCCCCGGGTGGAGCGCACCCGGCACGAGTCCTGGTTCGACGCCATCGACGCCGGCCGGCGCGAGACCCGGGAGCGGGACATCCTCCACCA
>Ga0299906_10000655_pt1 | contig 31137 bp, 24 predicted proteins | sample RVTome_14_FD_200259 | JGI IMG/M metagenome (GOLD analysis project Ga0299906, IMG submission 200259) | Soil microbial communities from uranium-contaminated site in the Upper Colorado River Basin, Wyoming, United States - RVT145D125 (version 2) ...
GCATGTGGAATTGCAATGGCGGCGACGAAATGTGCCTGGAAGTTGGGCTCGACAGCCGTCTCGATCTTCTCGACCTGACGCACCACGCGCTCGATCTCGGCGCGCGAGGCAAGGTTCAGCAGCGCGATACGGGCGCCGGTCGAGGCGGCGTTGCCGGCCGCATGCACGTGGTCGAGCGCGCAATCCGGGATCATGCCCAGCGCCATGGCGTACTTGGTGTCGATGTGGCTGCCGAAGGCGCCCGCCAGCATGATGCGCTCGACCCGTTCGACCCCGAGCTTGTCCATCAGCAGGCGCACGCCGGCATAGAGCGCCGCCTTGGCGAGCTGGATCGCACGCACGTCGCTTTGCGTGATGCAGACCGTCGGCTCGCCGGCGTTCAGCAGGTAGGTGAAGGTGCGGCCTTCCGCCTCGATGCGCGGCGACCTTGCTGCCATGGCGCCGTCGATGGTGCCGTCCGAGGCGATGACCCCGGCGAGATAGAGCTCGGCAATCACCTCGATGATGCCGGAGCCGCAGATGCCGGTGACGCCGGTCTTCTTCGTCGCCGCGACAAAGCCCGGTTCGCTCGACCAGAGGTCGCAGCCGATCACCTTGAAACGCGGTTCCAGCGTCACGGGATCGATGCGCACCCGCTCGATGGCGCCGGGCGCCGCGCGCTGGCCGCCGGAAATCTGCGCACCCTCGAAGGCCGGCCCGGTCGGCGAGGAGCAGGCGAGCAGGCGCGACTTGCTGCCGAGCACGATCTCGGCGTTGGTGCCGACGTCGACCATCAGTGTGACCTCGTCGCGCAGGTGCGGCGTCTCGGAGAGGATGCAGCCGGCCGTGTCGGCACCGACGTGGCCGGCGATGCAGGGCAGGACGTAGACCCTGGCGCCGGGGTGCAGCTTAAGGTCCAGGTCGGCGGCGGTGATGTTGAGCGCGGAGTTCAACGCCAGCGCGAAGGGCGCCCAGCCCAGCTCGGTCGGATCGATGCCCAGTAGCAGGTGATGCATGATCGGATTGCCGACGAAGGTGGCGGCCAGCACATCGGCCGTCGTCAGCCCGGCTTGCCGCGTGACCTCGCCGGCCAGCGTGTTGAGGGCCTCGCGCACCGCAGCCGTCATCTCCTTGTCGCCGCCGGGGTTCATCATGACGTAGCTGACCCGGCTCATCAGGTCCTCGCCGAAGCGGATCTGCGGGTTCATCAGACCGGAGGAGGCGACGACCTCCCCGGTGCCGAGGTCGCAGAGATGAGCGGCGATGGTGGTGGAGCCGACATCGACGGCGAGCCCATGGATCTTCTCGCGCAGGCCGGGCCAGACGGCGATGATCCGGCTGCCGCGGTCGACCGCGACGGTCACCTTCCACTCGCCGGCGCGCAGCGTCTTCTGCAGCGTGCGCAGCACCTGCAGGTCGGCACTGAGGCCGGAAAGGTCCCACTGCGCCGCCAGCGCATCGGCCAGGCGCTCGAAGTCGCCCGAGGGGTGGTGCATGTCGGGCTCGGCCACCTCGACATAGTGCAGGCGGATCGCCGGATCGATCTCGATGTCGCGCACCTCGGCGCGCTTGCGCACCACCTGGCGGTGCACCTGGCTGTCCGGCGGCACGTCGATCACCGCGTCGCCCAGCAGGCGCATCTGGCAGGAGAGCCGTCGGCTGGGCTTCAGGCCCTTCTTCTGCGCGTAGCGCTCTTCCACCGGTCCGACCGGGGAAAGGTGCTCGAGCGTCGAAACGATGCCGTGCTTGGGGAACTCGCCTTCGGAAACGACGCACTGGCAGCGGCCGCAGATGCCGCGACCGCCGCAGACGCTGTCGATGTCGACACCGAGTGACCGCGCGGCCTTCAAGAGCGGCGTGCCGACCGCAAAGCGGCCGCGCCGTCCGGAGGGCGTGAAGACGACGAGGGCGTCGGCGTTGGTCACTGAAACTCGACCCCGGCTCCAACTGCCCCTCTCCCCCTCCGAGGGAGAGGGGTTGGGGTGAGGGGAGTCGGTTAGAGCAGAACGGGGTTCACGGTGCAAAGGGTGACCGCGCAACCGACCGACCCCCCTCACCCTACCCTCTCCCTCGAAGGGGAGAGGGTAAATCACTAGGCCGCGCCCCGGCGGCGGCGGCGCTCGGCGCGCTCGGCGCGCGGGTCGGGTGCCGCACCGGCCTCCTGCGCTGGCAGGGGCTCGCGGTACTTCTTGATCCAGGCGCGGCAGTTGGGATCGTGCTGGTTCAGCACGTCGGCGGCGCGAATGCAGCCCATCTCCTCCTCGTGCAGTGGATTGAGGATCGCCGAGGTCATGCCGAAGCCTGCGGCCATGGCCAGGAAGACGCCATTCATCGTGTGCCGGTTCGGCAGTCCGAAGGAGATGTTGGAGGCGCCGCAGGTGGTGTTGACGCCAAGCTCCTCGCGCAGGCGGCGCACGATGGCGAAGGCCTGGCGGCCGGCGCCGCCGAGCGCACCGATCGGCATGACCAGCGGGTCGACGACCACGTCCTCCTTCTTGATGCCGTGGTCCTGCGCGCGCTCGACGATCTTCTTGGCGACGGCATAGCGCACGTCGGGATCCTCGGAGATGCCGGTCTCGTCGTTCGAGATCGCGACTACCGCGGCGCCGTATTTCTTGATCAGCGGCAGCACCGCCTCCAGGCGCTCCTCCTCGCCGGTCACCGAATTGACCAGCGCCTTGCCCTTGTAGACCGCCAGCCCGGCCTCCAGCGCGGCCACGATCGAGCTGTCGATGGAAAGCGGCGCGTCGGTCAGCGACTGCACCAGCTGTATGGTCTTGGCCAGGATGGCGGGCTCGTCGGCCAACGGAATGCCGGCGTTGACGTCGAGCATGCGGGCGCCGGCCTCGACCTGCGCGACGGTGTCCCGCTCCACGGTGGAGAAGTCGCCCGCTGCCATCTCCGCGGCGAGCTTCTTGCGGCCGGTCGGATTGATGCGCTCGCCGATGACGCAGAAGGGCTGATCGAAGCCGATCACCACCTCGCGCTTGCCGGAAGAAACCACGGTACGGGCCATGCAGAGCTCCGGAGGGGAAGGAAGGGGCAGGCCGTCGGGCCCGCGCGTGCGGCTAGCCATGCGCCTGGGGCGGTGAGGCGGCTGTTACAGCCGCGACACCCACTTTGCTAAACGCGCACGGTTTGGGCGGTGGCCTCAGTCGATCGGGCGCGTGAGTTCGAAGCCTTTCTTCGTCAACGCGAAGGCGCCCTCCTCGACGGCGTAGCACCAGGCGGCCGATTTCTTCATGCCGCCCAGCGGGTACATGTGCACCTTTCGGATGCCGCAGCGGGGGTCCTCGGCCCGGTAGTTGGCCAGGTCGCGGACCAGCACGTCGGGAGCGTTCACCACCAGGAGCTTGGCGACGTTCTTCGCCTGCCTGGTCAAGAGCCGCATGGAGTTGCCGATGCCGCAGGCCTTGGCGTGGCCCAGCAGCGTCTTCAGCGTGGCGAGGCCGGGCACGCCGATGTGGATCGGCAAGCGGTTGCCCTCGGCCTGCATGGCCTTGTCCCAGGCGATGATCGGCGCCGCCTCGAAGCAGAACTGCGTGGCGACGTAGAACGCCGCCTCGCTGCCGGCCGCGTAGTCGTTCTTCCACTTCAGCGCTTGCGCCACCATCGCAGCGGGAATGTCGGGGCTGCCCTCGGGGTGGCCGGCGACGCCGATGCGGCGGATGCCGTGCTTCTCGAAAAGGCCGGTCGCCAGCAGGTCCATGGAGGACTCGAAGGGTCCCAGCGGCGTCGGCAAGGCCCCGGCCAGCGCCACCACCTCCTCGACGCCGACCTCGCCCTGCAGCCGCCGCAGATAGTCCTCGAAGGCGGCCTTCGAGGGGATCGAGCGCGCGGCGAAGTGCGGCGCGGGACGGAAGCCCTCGGCCTTCAGGCGCCTGGCCACGGTCACGGTGTCGGCGAAGTCGGAGCCGGGCAGGAAGGTGACTGCCACGGTGGTGCCCGGCCGGATGAGCTGGCGATAGTCGAGGATCTTCGCCGCCGAGCCCGGCGTGGCTTCGATCGAGAACCCCTTGATGAAGTCGACGATGCGGCTCCTCTCGTCGACCGCCTTGGAAGCTTCGGCTAGCGCGCTCATGCTTGTCCTTTCTCGGGATCGAGGCCGCCGTTGGCGACGAAGCGGGCCAGCCGCTCGTCGGTGAACGCGCGCTCCAGGCGCTCGGCCGCGGTCTTCGCCTCCTGGTCCAGGTCGTCGCCGCAGGGGCTGGGCTGACGCCGCCACTCGGCCAGGTAGCTGTCGGTGTCGCGCAGCTTGGCGCGCATGGCGGCGCGGTCGATCGCTTTCTCGAAGCGCTCGGTCAGCGGCACCTTGGCGGTCTTCCGGCCGGCCTTGGCGATGACCTGCGCCGGAATGTCGCGCCAGTAGACGGTGATCAACTCGGCCATCGCGCCTCCGTTACGCGGCGAGGAACCGGGCGAGCTCGCCGTAGCCCGTGGCGATGCGGCGGTAGGCCAGGCCCAGGCGCCGGGCCGCGGCCTCGGCCGCGGCATCGAGCGCGGGGTCGTCGGTCTGCGCCAGGTAGATCAGCGTCGTGTAGTTGCCGAAGTAGTCGCCCAGCAGCTCCGGATGGCGGTCCAGAGCGAGCCCCTCGACGATCAGCCGGTCGAAGTGCCGCGCCAGGTAGTCGGTCAGGTAGAAGCAGGTCGGATCAGCCTCGAAGTCCTGCTGGAAGTCCGCCACCCCACGATAGAAGGCGTAGCAGTGGTCGCCGCCGATCCGCTCGGCGCCTTCCTCGCGCAGCACCTTGTCGAGCAGGCCGCCGGTGCCGCAGTCGCCGTAGGCGACCAGCACGCGGCCGAAGCCCGCGGCATAGGCGGCGCGGATCTTGCCGCGCACGCCTTCCGGGATGCGGTGCGGATAGTTATGCCACTCGGCCGGCAGGCAGGTGATCTCGAGATGGTCCAGGCCGTTCAGCCGGATCAGCTCGACGATTTCGCGCGCCAGGGCGCCGCAGGCGATCACCTGCGTGCGGGGTTGCTGCGGCTCGATCATGGCCTGCCTCCTCTCCGCCGCGTTGCCGCGGTCGGGTCAGGCCCCCCTGCGGACGTTGTGCCGACGTTCGACGTAGTCCTTCGCGGTCTCCACCGCAACGGCGGCGTCGCGGCAGTAGGCATCGGCACCGATCGCCTGGGCGAAGGCTTCGTTGAGCGGTGCGCCGCCGACCAGCACGACATAGTCGTCGCGGATGCCCTGCTCCTTCATCGCGTCGATCACCACCTTCATGTAGGGCATGGTGGTGGTGAGCAGCGCCGACATGCCGAGGATGTCCGGTTTGTGCTCCTCGAGCGCCGCCAGATACTTCTCCACCGCGTTGTTGATGCCTAGGTCGATCACTTCGAAACCGGCGCCTTCCATCATCATCGACACCAGGTTCTTGCCGATGTCGTGGATGTCGCCCTTGACCGTGCCGATCACCATCTTGCCCTGCTTGGGTGCGCCGGTTTCGACGAGCAGCGGGCGCAGGATGAACATGCCGGCTTTCATCGCGTTGGCGGCCAGCAGCACCTCCGGCACGAAGAGGATGCCGTCGCGGAAGTCGATGCCGACGATGCGCATGCCCTCGACCAGGGCCTCGGTCAGGACTCTGTAGGGCGCCCACCCGCGGTTCAGCAGGATGTGGACCGATTCCTCGATCTCCTCCTTGAGCCCGTCGTAGAGATCGTCGTGCATCTGCTTGACGAGCTCGTCATCGTCGAGCGCGTTGAGATCGAGATCGTCTTCCTCGGCCATGATCCGTCCGTTACTAAGGGCTGCCGCGTGCAAATACCCGGCATCGCAGGGATATTGGCGTCCGGCCCCCGCGCGCAAGAGTTCTTCGGCGACCACCGCTAGCACAATTGCGACGCAGGCTGGAGCGCCCTGCATTCCGGACATGAAAGGCTTTTCACGCGACCAGGAGACCCTTTCCAGGCATACTTTGCCCGACTCGCCCCGGCGGAGGGGGTGGGTTGCAGGGGGAAGCAAGCGCGCGTGAGTGTAGCCGAGTCGAAAGCAGGGCTGCGCGACCGTCCGGCCGCCGCGGCCGCGGCGCGCGTCGGCCGCCAGGTTCGGCGGCGCGTGCTCGTCGTCACGCTGCTGATGCTGCTTTTGGCTTCGGGCGGCATCGCGGTGTGGATGGACGCCACCTGGCGCTCGGTGCGCACCGAGGTGCAGGAGCGGATGCTGACGGCGCTGGCCGAGGCGGCGGCGCCGATGTCGCTGCTCTTCACCGAGGTTGAGCGCGTGCTGGCGCAGATCGCGCAGACCAGCGACCCCACCGCCACGGCCGGAAGCTGGCTCTCGCTGCCGGCGGGGCAGGGCGCCATTCTCGATACGCGGGGCCGGTTGGTCAGCGGCAGCGAGCTGCCGCTGCCCGGGGCAGCCGCCATGCGGGAGCTGATCGAACGGGCGCGCGTCGCCGGCCAGGCGCAGCTCTCGCTGCCCTTCCAGCACCAGGGTGAGTGGTGCGCCACCGCCGTGCTGGTGCTAGCGGCCGACCCCAGCTATGTCGCCGCGGTCACCTTCTCGATCCGCGCCATGCTCGGCACCTGGTCGAAGGAGAACCTGCCGGCCGGCTCTTCCTTCGCGCTGCTGACCGCCGAGGGCCTGGTCTGGCTGCGCCATCCCTTCGACGCCGAGCTGGTTGGCGCCGACGCGTCCGGCGGCCCGCTGTTCCTCGCCATGCAGCAGGCCGGCACGGCGCAGGGCATCGCCGACATCACGCACAGCGAGGAGGTGGGCGAGCGCATGGTGGGCTGGCGCCGCACCGCTCATTTCGGGCTGTCGATCGCCGCCGGACAGTCGACCGAGAATGTCACCGTCGCCTGGTGGGAGCGCAACGGCGGCTTCTTCATCGGCGCGGGCGCGGTGTCGCTGGCCGCGCTGATCGCCAGCCTGCTGCTGGGCCGCACGCTCGGCCGCCAGGCCGCCGGCCGCGAGGCGGCAACGCGCCTGGCGGAAGCCAGCGAGCAGCGCTTTCGCGACATGGCCGACGCCGCCTCGGACTGGTTCTGGGAGACCGACAGCGAAGGCCGCATCGCCTACATCTCGGACCGCGTGCGCGACGCCTCCGGGCTCACGCCCGGCTGGTTCCAGGGTCGCGCGCTGGCCGAGCTGATCGACGCCGACGGCCATGCCGAGCACCGCGCGCTCTTCCTGGCCGACCTGCAGGAGCACCGCCCGTTCCGCGATTTCGTCTTTCGTATGGATGCGGGGCGGAGCCGCTACCGCTGGATCAAGGCTTCCGGCAAGCCGCTGTTCGACGAGGACGAGCGCTTCCTCGGCTATCGCGGCACGGCCTCCGACATCACGCTGGCGCGCGAGGCCGAAGGCCGCGCCGCTGCCGCGCACCTGCGCCTGCTGCGCGCGATCGAGAACGTCAACGAAGCCTTTGCGCTGTTCAACAAGGACGACCGCTTGATCATGTGCAACGGCCGCTTCCGCTCGCTGCACCTGCCGGGCGAAGAGGACAAGATCCAGCCCGGCATGAACTTCGCCGACTTCCTGGAGCTGATCGCGCGCAAGGGCCGGGTCAGCCTGGAGGGGCTGTCGCTGGAGGCCTGGGTCGAGCGCCGCCTGCGCCTGCGCGCGCTCGGCACCGCGGTCGAGCAGCGCATGGCCGAGGGCACCTGGTTCCGGGTCAGCGACCACCGCACACCAGAGGGCGACTCCATCGCGGTCTTCAGCGAGATCACCCAGTTCAAGGAGCGCGAGGCACAGCTGATCGACCTGGCCAAGCAGAAGAGCCGGCGCGGCGGGGAAAGCGCCTGAGCCCGGCGTCTGCGGCATGGCGGCCTTTGCCGCGGCGGCCGGTTTTTGCTATGGCGGGGGCCAAGAAGGGCGCCCATATGGGCGTGGTCGGCCCGCCCGGTGCGTGGCCAGGCAGCAGGATTTGAGGACCTCAGGACCTTGAACGACACCGCAACGGCGCCGGGCCATCTGGCCGTGTCGCGCCGCGAGTTGGAGAGCGCCGTGGTGCGCTTCGCCGGCGACTCCGGCGACGGCATGCAGCTGACCGGCGGCCAGTTCACGCTGGAGACGGCGCTGGCCGGCAACGACCTCGCCACCTTTCCGGACTTCCCGGCCGAGATCCGCGCGCCGGCCGGCACCACCTTCGGCGTCTCCGCCTTCCAGATCAATTTCGGCCAGCGCCGCATCAAGACCGCGGGCGATGCGGTCGATGTGCTGGTGGCGATGAACCCGGCCGCGCTCAAGGTCGATCTGAAGGATGTCAAGCCTGGCGGCCTTCTCATCCTCGACACCGGCGCGTTCACCGACAAGAACCTGACCAAGGCGGGCTTTGCCACCAACCCGCTGACCGACGGGAGTCTCGACGGCTACCGCCGGCTCGACGTCGACATGTCGGCCTTGACTCTGGAGGCGGTGAAGCAGAGCGGACTCGGCCGCAAGGATGCGCTGCGCTGCAAGAACATGTGGGCCCTGGGTCTCGTCGCCTGGCTGTTCGACCGCGACCGCAAGCCGACGCAGGACTGGCTCGAGCGCAAGTTCGCCAAGGAGCCGGCCATCCTCGCCGCCAACCTGGCGGCGCTGAGCGCCGGCCACGCCTACGGCGAGACCGCAGAGATCGGCGGCGAGCACCTCGCCTTCTCGGTGCCGCCGGCGCCGATCGAGCCGGGACTCTACCGCAACGTGACCGGCACCGAGGCCCTGGCTTGGGGGCTGATCTTCGGCGGCCAGCTGGCCGGGCTGCCGCTCTGGTTCTGCGGCTATCCGATCACGCCGGCCTCCGCCCTGCTGCACAGCCTTGCGGCGCTGAAGCAGTTCCCGGTCGGCACCTTCCAGGCCGAGGACGAGATCGCCGCGATCTCGGCCGCCATCGGCGCCTCCTACGCCGGCTCGCTCGGCGTCACCTCCTCCTCGGGTCCCGGCATCGCGCTGAAGACCGAGGCGCTGGGACTGGCCGTCGCCGCCGAGCTGCCGCTGGTCCTCATCAACTCGCAGCGCGGCGGCCCCTCGACCGGCCTGCCGACCAAGACCGAGCAGTCCGACCTCTACCAGGCGGTGTTCGGCCGCAACGCCGATGCGCCGCTGCCGGTCATTGCCGCGCGCTCGCCCGGCGACTGCTTCGACTGCGCCGTCGAGGCGGTGAAGCTCGCCGTCACCTACATGACGCCGGTGATCCTCTTGACCGACGGCTACCTCGCCAATGCCGCCGAGCCCTGGAAGCTGCCGGAGCTCTTGGCCTACGAGCCCTTCCCGGTGCGTTTCCACGAGGAGCGCGCGGGCTTCCAACCCTTCCTGCGCAACGCCGAGACCCTGGCGCGCGTCTGGGCCAAGCCCGGCACGCCCGGCCTCACGCACCGCCTCGGCGGCCTGGAGCGCGACGACAAGACCGGCAACATCTCCTACGACGCCGAGAACCACCACCGCATGACCAAGACCCGCGCCGCCAAGGTGCTGGGCATCGCCGACTCGCTGCCGCTGCAGGGCGTGGAGGACGGCGCCGAGCGCGGTCGCCTGGCGGTGGTCGGCTGGGGCTCGACCTACGGGCCGATCAGTCGCGCGGTCGGCAACCTGCGTGCGGCGGAGCACAGCGTCAGCCACATCCACCTGCGCCACATTTGGCCTTTGCCGAAGAACCTCAAGGCGCTGCTCGGCGGCTTCGAGCGCGTGCTGGTGCCGGAGATGAACAACGGCCAGCTGGTGACGCTGCTGCGCGCCGAGACGCTGATCGACTGCCAGAGCCTGGCCAAAATCGCCGGCCGGCCCTTCAAGATCGCCGAGATCGAAGAGGCGGCCCTGGCGCTGCTGGAGGACCGCCGATGAACCTGCAGAACCCGCAGCGTCTGCAGCCCAAGGACTATGCCTCCGACCAGGAGGTGCGCTGGTGTCCGGGCTGCGGCGACTACGCCATCCTGAAGGCGGTGCAGAAGACGCTGGCCGACATCGGCGCCGATCCGGCGATGACGGTCTTCGTCTCCGGCATCGGTTGCGCGGCGCGCTTCCCCTATTACCTGGAGACCTACGGCTTCCACACGATCCACGGCCGCGCGCCGGCCTTCGCCACGGGGATCAAGCTGGCGAACCCGGCGCTCGACGTCTGGGTGGTGGGCGGCGACGGCGACATGCTGTCGATCGGCGGCAACCAGCTGATGCACGCGCTGCGCCGCAACGTCGACCTCAACATCCTGCTGTTCAACAACGAGATCTACGGCCTGACCAAGGGCCAGTACTCGCCGACCTCGCGGCTCGGTACCCGCTCGCCCTCGACGCCGCAGGGCTCGGTCGACCGGCCGGTCTCGGCGCTCTCCTTCGGCCTGGGCTCGGGCGCGCGCTTCGTGGCGCGCTCCTTCGACACCGCGCAGAAGCACCTGCCCGAGATCCTGAGGCGCGCGCAGGCCTTCAAGGGCGCCGCGCTGGTCGAGATCCTGCAGAACTGCATCGTCTACAACGACAACGCCTTCGCCCATATCACCGAGCGCGAGGTGGCGGCCGAGCGCCAGCTCTTCGTCGAGCATGGCAAGCCGCTCCTCTTCGCCGGCGGCAAGAAGGGCCTGCGCGCGAAGCCCGGCGCGCTGAAGCTCGAGGTGGTCGGGGTCGGCGAAGGCGGGCCCGAGGCGGCCGGCGTCCTGTTGCACGACGAGACCGACGCCGAGCTGGCGCACTTGCTCGTGCGCCTGGAGCCGCCGCACTTCCCGGTCGCCTTCGGCGTGCTCTATTGCGCTCCGGCGGAGAGCTACGACGCGGCGGTGCACCGGCAGGCCGCCGAGATGCGAGCCAAGGCGCGAACCGCCGATCTCGCCCAGCTCATGCGCAGCGGCCCGACCTGGACGGTCGGCTAGGCTTCTCGATCCTGTTGAGTGATCGGCAGGATCGCGACTTTCACGGAGCGGCCCCATCGCCGGAGGCGTGCCAGACCTGTATCGCCTTCACAACGGCTGCCGTAGGTCCTAGTTACCTCTTGGGATGGATCGATAGCAGGAGGCTGCCATGCCCGCGACCGTGAAGGAATTGCTCGCCAGCGCCAACGCCGTGGTACCGAAGGTCACGCCGGCTGAAGCAAAGGATATGATGGCCAAGGGCGATGTGCTGGTGGTCGACGTGCGTGACGCGCCGGAAGTGGCGGCGAGCGGCAAGGTTGCCGGCGCCGTCAACGTGTCGCGCGGCATGCTGGAGTTTCGCGCCGACCCGGAATCGCCCTATCACGACAAGAACTTCGATCGCACGAAGACCGTGCTCGTCTACTGCGCCTCCGGCGGCCGCTCGGCTCTGAGCGGTAAAGTCCTCAAGGAGATGGGCTACAGCAAGGTCTACAACATGGGCGCCTTCAAGGACTGGGCCGAGAGCGGCGGCCAGGTCGACAAATAGGGCGGCGCGCCGACCTCATCGTCATCGCCGGGCTTTACCAACGGCTAAGCCGTCAGGCGAGGAGCACCGAAAGCCACACGGCGATCGACGAGTGAGAAGGAAGGGCCGGGCAAGAGCCGACAGCCGCAATGACCTATCGCCCTCACCAGGGCCGATCCTCGCTCCACACTTCGCCGAGGAAGGAGCCGTCGCGCACGAGCTGGTAGACCGCTTCGATGTCCGGTGCGAAGGGGCGGTCGATTTCCAGGAACGCGGCCTTCTCGCGCACCTTGCCGTGCAGGGCCGCGAGCGCCGGGCCGGTGGCGAGCGGCCTGCGCAGGTCGATGCCCTGCGCGGCTGCCAGCAGCTCGATGGCGACGATCCGTCCGGTGTTGGCGGCCATGCGCTTGAGGCGATAGGCGCCGTGCGTTGCCATGGAGACGTGGTCTTCCTGGTTGGCCGAGGTCGGCAGCGAGTCGACCACCGCGGGATGCGAGAGCTGCTTGTTCTCGCTGGCGAGCGCCGCCGCCGTCACATGCGCGATCATGAAGCCCGAGTTGAGACCCGGCCTGGCGATCAGGAAGGCCGGCAGGCCGGACAGCGTGGCGTCGGTCAAAAGCGCCACGCGCCGTTCGCTGAGCGCGCCGGTCTCCGCCAGTGCCAGCGCGATCATCTCGGCCGCCATGCCGACCGGCTCGGCATGGAAGTTGCCGCCCGAGAGCATTTCGCCTTCCGCCGGAAAGACCAGCGGATTGTCCGAGACGGCGTTGGCCTCACGCTCCAGGATCGTGCCCGCCGCCGCCAGGACATCGAGCACGGCACCCATCACCTGCGGCTGGCAGCGCAGCGAGTAGGGATCCTGCACGCGCGGATCGTCCTCGCGATGCGACTCGCGGATCGCGCTGCCGGCGAGCAGCCGGCGCAGCGCGGCGGCAGCGCGCTGCTGGCCCGGATGCAGGCGCACCGCCTGGATGCGCGGATCGAAGGGGGTGTCGCTGGCGGCGCAGGCATCGACGCTCATCGCGCCCGCCGCCAGTGCCGCTGCGGCGACCTCCTGCGCGCGAAACAGGCCCTCCAGGGCGAGCGCGGTCGAGACCTGCGTGCCGTTCAGCAGCGCCAGGCCTTCCTTGGCGCCCAGGCGCAGCGGCTCCAGCCCGATGCGGCCGAGCGCGGCGGCGGCGGGCAGTTGCTCGCCCTGCAGCCAGACCTCGCCTTCGCCGATCAGCGCGCCTGAGAGGTGCGCGAGCGGCGCCAGGTCGCCCGAGGCGCCGACCGAGCCCTGCGCCGGAATGACTGGCAGCGCCTTGGCTTCGAGCAGGCGCAGCAGCGCCTGCAAGGTCTGGCGCCGCACGCCCGAGTGGCCGCGCGCCAGGCTCGCGATCTTCAGCAGCAGGATCAGGCGGACCGTCTTGGCGGGCAGCGCCTTGCCCACGCCCGCCATGTGCGAGAGCACCAGGCGGCGCTGCAGCTCCTCCACCTGCTCAAGCGGGATGCGCTCCCTGGCGAGGATGCCGAAGCCGGTGTTGACGCCGTAGACGACCTTGCCGGAGGCGAGCAAGGCGGCGACTGTCGCCTCGGCGGTGGCGACCGCCTGCCAGGCCGCTTCCTCCAGGCGCAACGGTTCCGGCTTGCGCCACCAGGCGTGCATCTGGGAGAGCGTCAGCGCGCCCGGAACCAGGGTGAAGGTCATGGCGCCGCCGCTCCTCGCGAAGTTGTCTATACAACTGTCTCTAGCCCAAGCGCTGAAGCGAGGGAAGAGGCGCGGGGCGCCGGATGGCCGCCGCGCCGCGCACTGACCTACCATCGGCCTTGGCAACGAAAGGCCTGGCTCCGATGCGGCACCTGGCGCGCCTGTCCCTGCTTTGCCTGGCAGCGTTCCTGCCGTCGGCGGATGCCGCCGCCAAGACCCTGCTCTTCGCCGCCCATGGCGCGGCCGAGCCGCCCTTCGCAGAGGACGCCGGGCGCTGCGGCGCCGGCAGCGGCCACGTCGGCTACCTGGGCGGCCAGGCGGTCTGCGCCGATCTGCTGCTCGGTCGGCTGGACGAGGGTGCCCGTGCCGCGCTGGCCGCTGCGTCCGAGCTGGTGCTGCTGACGAGCCAGCCGGGGCAGCGCACCTTCTACCGCGCACAGCCGGACGAAGGGCCGCTGCTGCTTCTGGAGGATCTGGCGCGCGAGGCGCAAAGCTTGACCATCCGTGGCCAGCTCGACGCCGCCGGCCAGCCGCTGATCTGGCTCAGGGGGCGCGCGCTGGTCGACACGCTTTGCGATCCGCGCCGCGTGGCGGACGAGGCCGCCTGCCGGGCGGGCCTGCCGACTCCGGTCGCGGCCGAGGAGCCCTGGGCCGGCCGCTATGAGCTGAGCAGCCTCGCCCTGGTCGAGGAGGCGGCCGCGGTGCGCACGGCCGGTGGCGATGCCGTGCCCTACGACGGCGTCACCGAAGGCGGGCCGCAGGCGCCCTGCATCGTGCTGCGTCGCGTCTCCGGCATCGTGCTGACCGAGCTGGGCTTCGAGGATTGCTGGCTGGTTGCCGTGCTGGCCGTCGATGCGCAGGCGGTCACGCTCAGCCGCTCGCGCCTGCACGGCTCGACCTTCGGGCTCCTGGCGGTGGCGACAACCGGGCAGACCCCTGCCGTGCACGACTTCGTCGTCACCGGCAACCACTGGATCCAGACGCCTGCCGGCTACCGTACCGACGCCGAGCCCTGCGCCAGCCCGCACCTCGACCTCGGCTGTGCGGTCGATCTCTGGGACGAGCTGCCCTGGGGCGTCGTGCACCACCATCTGTGGCGGCCGCTGAACGGCGCGCTCTTCGCCGGCTACGACATCGCCGGCAACGTGCTCTTCGCCGACAACCTGGTGGAGCGCGCCTTCAACGGCATCCGCCTGTGGAGCCAGGTGCCGGGCAGCGGGCGCAATGTGGAGGTCCGCGGCAACGTCTTCCGCTTCGTGCGTGACAACCCGATCGAGCCGGAGGGCCGCGCCGAGGGCTGGATCGTGAAGCACAATGTCTTCGAGAACGCGCATGCCTGGATCTCGACGGACGGCGTTGCCGGCGGCTGGCTCTTCGTGTTCGGCAACCGCGGCTGGCACGATCCGGGCGAGATTCCGGGCGGGCGCTGCCGTGCCGACGTGGACTGGGCGCTCTCGCCGCAATTCCGCGGCCTCGCCGGCGATGCCGGGCGCTGGCAGGCGGTGGACGAATCGGGCGACCCCGGTGCGGTCGAGTGCCAGGGCCACCTGCGCGGCGTGGTGCTGAAAACCGGCGACGACAACCGGCGCGGCTTTCCCTATCTCGCCGGCATTGCCGTCTTCAACAACAGCTGGACGACGCGCTGGCCGCTCTTCTCCAGCAAGCACGCCTCGCCGCTGGTGCACTTCAACAACCTCGTCGCCTTCGCCGGCTGCGGCCTCGACGGGCCGCTGCATTGCCGGCAGATCCCGTTCCCGGCGAGCTTCTGCGGGCCGGGCGATGCGAAGACGCGCGGCGGCGCCAGCCTGCGGCAGTTCTGGACCGACGACCGCAGCACGCTGGTAGCCGACTGCTTCACCCTGACGCCGGGGCCGGCCGAGCCGGACGCGAAGGCGGCGGAAAGCCGGGCGGCCGCGCATCTCTTCTGTCGCGACGCTTTCAACCGCAGCTTCGCGGACTTTCCCTATGCGGCCGATATCTGCGCGCCGCTGTTCCTGGGCGATGAGCCCTTTGCGGCCGATGGCGAGGCCCCGCGGCTCCGCTCCTCGATCGCCGGCTGCCGGCCGCGCCTGATGGACGAAAGCGTGCTGCCGGATTGCAGCGGGGCCGGGCCGGCGGTGGGCGCCCTCGACCAGGAAGGCCGGCTCTTCGACATGGACATCCCCGGGGCCGGCTATCTGGGGCAGGCCTTCCGGCCCTAGCGCTCTTCCTGCCGCTCCTGGCGCGGCGTCTTGGCGTAGTACTCGCGGTAGCACTTGGAGAAGTGCGAGGCGGAGACGAAGCCGCAGGCGAGCGCCACGTCGAGCACCGAGAGCGAGGTCTGCAGCAGGAGCGTGCGCGCACGCTGCAGGCGGAGCTCCAGGTAGTAGCGCGTCGGCGTGCGGACGAGGTACTTGCGAAACAGCCGCTCGAGCTGGCGGGTGGAAAGCCCGGTCTTGCGTGCCAGCAGGCTGCGCGCCAGCGGCTCCTCCAGCGAGCCCTCCATCAGCTCGATCACCTTGATCAGCTTCGGATGCGAGACGCCGAGCCGCGCGCGCAGCGCCATGCGCTGCGGGTCGTGGCGGTCGCGGATGCGCTCGTGGATGAAGGCTTCGGCGCAGGCGGTGGCGAGCTCGCGGCCATGGTCCAGCGCGATGATCGACAGCATGAGGTCGAGCGCCGCGGTGCCGCCCGAGCAGGTGAAGCGGTTGCGGTCGATCTCGAAGAGCTCGTCCGTCACCGCGAGCCGCGGAAAGGCCTCCTTGAAGCCGGCGATGTTCTCCCAGTGGATCGTGCAGCGGTAGCCGTCGAGCAGGCCGCAGCGCGCCAGGATGTAGCTCGCGGTGGAGACGGCGCCGAGCCGGCTGCCCTGCCGCGCGATGCGGCGCAGAAAGTTGAAGACCCGCCGGTCGTCGATGCGCTCGACGTCGATGCCGGTGACGACGATCAGGTTCTCGATGCGGTCGACCTCCTCGATGGTCTTGTCCGGCAGCACGCGCAGGCCGGAGGAGGCGACGCAGGGCTGCGCATCGAGCCCGATCACAATCCACTCGTAGAGCTTCTTGCCGGTCAGGCGGTTGGCCGAGCGCAGCGGTTCCATCGCCGAGGTGAACGGCAGCGCCGAGAAGCGCGGCAGCAACAGGAAGCCGAAGCGCTCGGGGGCGCGGCCAGGAACGACGGCGGCCATGGAGAAGTGGACTATACCAGTGTCGAAAACGCTGCGGAGTGTCGCATTTGTGATAGTAGCGGTTGGGACCTCTCGGGCGCAAGGCCGGGGAACGGCCTGCAACGTCCGGCACGATCCCCGACTGAGGCCGGAGGCGGGCTACTGGATGTTCTTGAGGTCCACCGGCCGCGGTGCATGCTCGCCGCAGATTGGCTTGATCTCGCCCAGGCCGTAGCGCTCGGCCAGCGCCATCACATCGGTGTTGTTGCCGAGCCGGGAGCAGGCGACTTGAAAGGCATCGCCCTTCTCCAAAGCGGAGATGTCCCAGATGCGGGCGGTCCCCTCATAGGAGGCCGTGAGCAAGCGATTGCTTTCGGGGGCGAAGGTGGCGCTGGTGAGCGGCCCGGCCCCCTGCCCCAGCACAGCGACTGCTGCCCCGCTCGCTGCATCCCAGATGCGCGCTGTTCCATCGGCTGAAGCGGTGAGCACACGTGTGCCATCTGGCGAGTATGCGGCGCCAATGACCCAGCTGCTGTGTCCCTTCAGTATTGCCAGAGGTGTTCCGTGCGCTGCATCCCAAATGCGGCCCGTCCCGTCATCTGAAACGGTCAGCACGCGCGCCCCATCAGGCGAGAAAACGGCACGGTTCACGCGATCGGCGTGGCCCTCGAGAATGAGGATTGGATTTCCGGAATCCGCATCCCAGATGCGGGCGGTCTTGTCGTAGGAAGCCGTAAGGACGCGCGTGCCATCTGGTGAATAAACGGCACTCGTGACTCGCTCAACATGGCCCCTGAGTACGGCGAGGGGCAGACTGCTCGCCACGTTCCAAACACGGGCGGTCATGTCTTCGGAAGCGGTAAGCACAAGCGTGCCATCGGGCGAGAATGCTGCGTCGGTGACTGTGGTGACGTGGCCCTCCAGCACCGCAAGTTGCCGCCGACTGGCAACCTCCCAGATACGCGCAGTCCCATCCTCCGAAGCGGTGAGCACGAGCGTGCTGTCAGGCGAGAAGACTGCACTTGTGACTCGTTCGACGTGGCCTTCGAGCACGGCGAGCTCCATCCCGCTGGCAGCAGCCCAAATCCGGGCAGTCTTGTCGTCTGAAGCGGTAAGCACACGAACGCCATCTACCGAGAAGACACCGCTGTTGATGGGGCCGGCATGTCCATTCATGGTAGCGATCGGGACCCAGCTCGCTGCAGTCCATAGGCGGGCGGACCGGTCGATCGAGGCAGTCAGCACACGCATTCCGTCAGGCGAAAAGATAGCGCTGGTAACCCAATCGTCGTGGCCTTCCAGTACAGCGAGCGGTGCACCGTTCCCTGCATCCCAGATGCGGGCCGTCGTGTCCGGTGAAGCGGTGAGCACGCGTGTTCCGTCGCGGGAGAAGTGAGCGGTGGTGACCGCTGCACCATGTCCCGACAACACTGCAAGAGCCGTCCCGCTTTTCGGGTCCCAGATCCGGGCAGTCCAATCCGCTGAAGCCGTGAGCAAAAGCGCGCTGTCGGCTGAAAAGACGACGCCGAGTATCGGAGCCGTATGTCCCTCCAGCACGAGGAGCCGAACTCCCGTCATCGCATCCCAGACGCGAACGGACCCATCCACGGAAACTGTCGCGACACGCGCGCCATCGGGGGAAAAGACAGCACCGGTTACCCAGCCATCATGACCCTCCAGCACAGCCAGTGGGGTCATCTGCGCGGCGTCCCATATACGGGCCGTTTTGTCGCGCGAAGCTGTCAGCACGCGTTTGCCATCGGAGGAGAAGACCGCGCTTGCTACCCAGTCGCCGTGTCCCTCTAGGACACCAAGCAGCGACCCGCTTGCGGTGTCCCAAATGCGGGCGGTCTTGTCGTCCGAAGCAGTGAGTACACGCGCGCCATCTGGCGAGAAAATCGCGCTGCTGATCGCATCGGCATGCCCCTCGAATACGACGAGCAGAGTTCCGTTCGTATCCCAAATGCGGGCGGTTCTGTCTACCGAGGCGGTGAGCACAAGCGAGCCATTTGGGGAGAAGACGGCGCTATTGACAGCATCGGCGTGTCCTTTCAGCACGGCCCGGGTTACGCCGCGCGACAGATCCCAAAGGCGGGCAGTACCGTCGGCCGAAGCCGTCAGTCCGTATTCGCCATCGGGAGAGAACATGGCGGATTGAAGGAGACGTTGATGACCGTCCAATCGAAGCAGCTCGCGCTGCTGCGGCAGGGCATGACCAAGGCTTCGGACGACTAGTTCCATCTGCGGACGTCCCTCGTCGCCTGGCCGAGGCCAAGCGGCGACGGCGAGCATGACAGCGTCGGCGATATGTCCCTCGCTCGCAGCGGCGCGGGATAGCGCAGCGAAAGCCACGGTCTCGTTGCGAATCGCTTCCGCTTTGCGATCTTCCGCTACCGTACGTTGCTGGTCGGCCACTGTTCTCTGCGCCGCGGCTGCTGCGGCGCTCTGCTGCGCTTCACGCTGGCTGTTGACGGCAAGGATCGCTGCGCCAATCGCTACGAGCGCAAGCACGCCCGCCGCGGCTGCGCCCCACAGTGTCCGTCGGGCAATACGGGTCTTGGCGGCGGCAAGCTCGCGCGCAGCTGCGAGTTCCCAGTTCTTTCGCTTCGTCTCAAGATCGTTGCAGGCGGCGAGATAGTCGCGCGCGTTTGGCCCGAGCATGGCAGCTAGATCGTCGCGCCGCAGCAGTGCCTCGGCGTCCTCCAGGCGGCCCGCGCTGTGCGCGAGCCAGGCCTCGTCCTTGGCGTTCGCCGCCCAGTCGCGCGTCGCGCGCTGCACGCCCTCCAGCGCAGTCAGCGCGGCAAAATCCTGCTCCAGCCAATCCTGCAGCAAGCCCCATTGGCGCAGGAGCGATTCGTGCGCCGGCTCCAGTGTCACCTCGCCGGTTTCGGCCGCGACGTCGGTCGCCAGCAGCCGCTGATCGATCAGGTGACGCACCAGCGGCCGCGTCTCCGGCGGAATCTCCGAAAGCCGCGCGACACGGCGGCGCGGCGCACCGGTGGTCGGGTCGATGCCGGCGAGCCAGGGGATCAGCGCGCGGCGCAGCAGCGCCAGGCGCTGATCACGGTCGGTCGGCACAGTGGAATCGCCGTCCGCCGCCTGCAACGCGCCTTCGACCGCGGCCTCGATCGAACCCGCAATGCCGGCCATGGCCTCGTACTCGTCGAGCCTGAGGTCGCCGTCGCCGCCGTACTCCAGGTAGAGCCGCTGCAGCGTGAAGGCGAGCAACGGCAGTGCGTCCTTGCCGCCGCCGGTTTCGATGTCGGTCAGAAGCCGCTGCGTCAGTGCCGGCTCGATCCTCAGCGGCCGCCTGCTCTCCTGCAGGCGCAGCGCCGGGCCCTCGATCACCTGCTGATAGGCGCCGCGCGGCAGGGGCGGCAGGCTAAAGGTCTCCAGCGCCAAACGGTCCAGCGCCGGCGCACTCTGCAATTGCTCGAAGGCGTCGGAGCGGATGGTGAAGAGCAGGATAACCGCTGGTGCTGGGGCGAGCGCCAGCTCGCACAGCAGCTGGAGCAGTGCAGCGGCTTCCACTGCGCCCTCTGCCAGAAAGAGTTCCTCCGCCTGGTCGACCGCGAGAATCAGGGCTGGGGCCTTGGCTGGCGCCTCGCCGGGCAGCGCCGGCGGCTGTGCGCGCTGAGCGAGCTGTTGCAGGACAGGCAGCAGACCCGCCGCGCCTTTCGACAGAGCCTCTTTCAGACTCGCGCGCGAGGCGGAGAGGGAGTGGCCGCGCAGCGCCTGCTCGAGCGCGGCGAGCAGCCCGGTCTTGCCTGTCAGCGCCGCCCGCTCCGCCCGTACGATCGGCAGCGGCAGGAAGGTGCGGTCGTCGCGCGCCAACCTCGCGATGAGCCCTGCGCGCAGGAAGGATGACTTGCCGGATCCCGATGCGCCCAGGATGACCACCGCGCGCGGCGGCGCGGCATCCCTGAGCCCGCGCAGTTGGTCGAGCACGGCGACGATCGGCGCCTCGCGGCCGAAGAAGATGCCGGCGTCCTCGGCCTCCAGCGGCAGCAGGCCGCGATAGGGCGGCCGCTCGGGATCGTCAGGCGGCGGCCAGGCGAAGAAGCGCGGATCGAGCCCAGCCTTCACCAGGCCGCCGCGCAGGCGGTCGAGGCCGCCGGCCGAGAAGGTGGCCTGCACCACTTCGCCGCTCGGCAGACGGCCGCTCAACAGGCGATGGTCGACGCCGCTTGCGAGGTGCACGACCTGCCAGCCGCCGGTAAGCTCCGCCGGCAACTCGCCGAGCGGCAGGTCCTCGATCAGCAGGCCGAAGAGGCGCTTGTTCAGCTTCTGCGCCAGCTGCAGTTCCTTGAGGCACCAGCGCGAGGCGAGCCAGGCGCGGCTGACCAGGAAGAGTACGGCCTCGCAGCGGTTGGCGGCCTCGTAGAGCGCGCGCTCCCAGCGCTCGCCTGCGGCGATGCCGCGCCCAGGGTCGAGGTCGAGGAAGATGTCGCTCCAGCCGGCGGCGCTCAGCCAGTCGCGCAGCACAACGGCTTCCGTGCTGTTCAGGCTCGAGTGGCTGAGGAAGATGCGCGCCACGGCCGTTCCCCCTGCGGCTCGCCCGCGTTGGACGACGTTCCCTGCCCGCAAGGCTAGCGGCCCGTTGTCGCCAGGGGCAAGGAAAAGGCCGCCAAATCGGGCCCGCGGCTTTGCCGGACTCGACGACGATGTCTCCCGCGATGCAGGTTCAAGCAAGCGATGGAAGGAAGCTGCACGACCATGCCGCCGACCTGGACAAGCCTTGAGCGCGCCGCCGCGGCCGCCGGGCTTCGTCTGCGCGGTGGCTTCGCAGTCGCCGCAAAGGACGCTGTGCCGCCACTGCCGGACGGGAGGGTGGCCGCCACGGTGGTGCTGCTGGGTGCGGTCGGCGGCTCGCTCTGGCCCACCTTCTCCGCCTCGCCGGAGCTGGCCGACGGCGCGCCCGATCCGCTCGACCGGTGGTCGCGACGCATCATCGTCAGGCTGGCAGAGCGCTTCGGCGCGGCTCCGCTTTTCCCCTTCGGCGGACCACCCTACCTGCCGTTCCAGCGCTGGGCGGCGCGCGCCGAGCCCGTGGCGCCCTCGCCGCTCGGCCTCTTCATCCATCCCCGCTACGGCCTCTGGCACAGCTACCGCGGCGCGCTCGCCTTCGCCGCGGCCTTGCACCTGCCGCCGTGGGAGCATCTGCCCAGCCCCTGCGACAGCTGCGTCGCCAAACCCTGTCTCTCCGCCTGTCCGGTCGGCGCCTTCACGCCGGCCGGCTACGACGTGCAAGGCTGCGTTGCGCATCTTCAGTTGGCGGCGGGCGAGCCCTGCATGCAGTCTGCCTGCTTGGCGCGCCGGACCTGTCCGGTGGCGCCGGAGTTCGCCTACGAGGCGTCGCAGGCGCGCTTCCACATGGCGGCCTTCCTGGCGGCCCAGCGGAGCAAGGGGGGGCGCAGGGAACGGGAATGAAGCGACGGATCCTGCTGATCGATCACCCCTTCGGGCGGCGCGAAGACCGCGCGCAGGCCTATCTTGGCGCGGCCGGCCACGCGCTCACTTGGTGCTGCCCCGGCCGTGGCGATGCCTTGCCCGACTCCAGCGAGCACGACGCGCTCCTGGTCTACGGCGGCCCGGAGATGCTTTCGACCGATCTGGACAGGAGCGAGACCGCCTACCTGCGCCGCGAGGTCGACTTCGTCGAGCGCTGGCTGCCGAGCGGCAAGCCCTTCCTCGGCATTTGCCTCGGCGCGCAGATGATGGCGACCGCGCTCGGCACCAGGGTCGGCCCGCGCGAGGACGGCCGCTGCCAGATCGGCTTCATCGAGATCGAGCCGACGGCGCAGGCGAACAGCTTCCTTGCCGGCAGGATGGGCGTCTACCATTGGCACCAGGAGGGCTTTCCCTTGCCCAAGGGTGCCCTGCACCTGGCGACGGGCCCGAACTTCCCGCAGCAGGCCATCGGCTTCGGCAAGGCGGCCTACGGCATCCAGTTCCATCCCGAGGTCGCGCCGCCGGTGTTCCAGCGCTGGCTCGACGAGGTGGAGGACTGGGACAAGCGGCCCGGCGCCGACCCGCGCGAGAAGCAGGTGGCCGACGCCGGGCGCTTCGATGCGGCGATGGACCGCTGGTTCAGAGGCTTCCTCGACCGCTGGGTCGAGCTCTAACCGCAACCCTGCGTTTCCCTGTTTTTGTGCTGGCCGAACAGGCCGGTGAAGGCGTTCGAAAGCCAGGCCAACGCCTTGCGCACCCGGTGCTTCGGCTCCCGGTAGGGACGCTCCCGCCAATAGCTCTGCTGCGCCGGGGTGTGGCGGAAGAGCTGCTCCATGGCGTAGTACTGCGCGGTACCGCGGGCGAGCAGTAGATCCTGAAACATGGCTTATCTCCTGGGCTTCGTTGGATCGCCGGGCTCGGCGGTCTCTCTGCCGCTCAAGATCGCGATCCGGAGCCCCGTCCACAAACGAGACTTTCTCGTCCAATTCATAAGTGATACTTATAAGTCATGGCGCCGCGACTGCCCTCCCTTCCGGCCCTGCGCCTCTTCGAGGCGGCGGCCCGGCACCTCTCCTTCACCAAGGCCGCGGCCGAGCTGAACGTCACCCAGGCCGCGGTCAGCCATCAGGTGCGCGCGCTCGAGGACCAGCTCGGCGTGGCGCTCTTCCAGCGCTCGACACGCAAGTTGAGCTTGACCGCCGCCGGCCAGCGCCTGGCGCCGGTGGCGACCGCCGCCTTCGAGGCCCTGGGCCAGGCCGTGGCCGACATCGGCCGCGGCGAGACTTTGCTCGCCATCACCACCAACTCGTCTTTCGGCTCGCGCTGGCTGGCGCCGCGGCTGGGGCGCTTCACCGATCGCCATCCGGAGATCGAGCTCACCATCCGTCACACCCCGGCCGTGCTTGACCTGGCGCGCGAGGGTCTCGATGCAGCCCTGCGCTGGGGCCGTGGGCAGTGGCCGGGCCTGGTGGCGGAGTTTCTCGGCCCTGCGCCGATCGTGCCGGCCTGCACGCCGGACTATGCGCGGCGCATGAACCTGAACGAGCCGGCCGACATCGCCCGCGCGCGCCTGCTGCATGACGAGGGCTATGCCGAGTGGAGCCAGTGGCTGCAGGCGGCCGGGCTCGACCCGGCGCTGGGGCGCCGCGGCCTGGTCTTCGACGACGCGAACACGATGGTGCAGGCGACGCTGGCCGGGCAGGGGGTCGCGCTTCTGACCCGGCAGATCATCGAGCGTGAGCTGGCCGACGGCCGCCTGGTTTCCCCCTTCGCGCTCAGCCTTTCCAAGGACTACGGCTACTACCTCTGTTACCTCCCAGAAGCGATCAAGCGCCCCAAGCTGCAGGCCTTCCGCGACTTCGTGCTGGAACAGGCGGGGCGGGAGTAGGGCGCACGAGGTGCGCCGACAACCAACCAACCCCCCTCTCCCGCTCTCCCCCGCTTCGCGGGAGAGAGGGCTTTTCACGCGAGCGTAAACAGAAGCGCCCCTCTCCCGCGAAGCGGGGGAGGGTAGGGAGGGGGTTAGGTTTCCTTCAGGTACCGCCCCGGTGTCGTGCCGAACTGCCGGCGGAAGGCCTGGATGAAAGCGCTGGGCCCGGCGTAGCCGAGGTCGAGTGCCGCGGCGGTGACCGGAGCGCCCGCCGCGAGCAGCGACAGCGACTTCAACAGGCGCGCCTGGCGGCGCCACTGGCCGAAGGCGAGCCCGGTCTCGGCCAGGAAGAGTCGGGCGAGCGTGCGTTCGCTGGCCGCCGCCGCCTTGCCCCAGGCGGCGAGGCTGCGGTTGTCGGCAGGTTCCTCGGCCAGCCGCTGCGTGACGCGGCGCAGGCGCGCATCCTCGCCTAGCCGCAGGCCCAGCGGCGCCTCGGCGGCGGCGGCAAGCTCGTCGCGCAGCACCGCCAGCCGCCGCTCGGCGGCTCCCTTGGCCGGGCGGCCGCGCGTCGGCGTGGCGGCCCGCAGAACCAGCGCGCGCAGCAACGGGTCGAGATGCAGCACGCGACAGCGCTGGCCGCCGTCCCAGAAATCCCGCTTGAAGTAGAGCGCGCGCACCGCGACCGCGGCGTTGCAGGTCAGCCGATGCTGCCGGCCGGGCGGGATCCAGACGGCCCGGTCCGGCGGCACTACCCAGGTGCCGTCGCGCGTCTCGCAGGTGAGCGTGCCGGCGGCGCTCATCACCAGCTGGGCGCGCTGGTGGCGGTGCCAGCCGGTGTCGTGGCCGGGCGCCAGGTCCTCGGCGAAGGCCTTGACCGGGGCGCCCGCGGCTTGGCCGGGACGGAACATCGCTTGGCAGTCTATCGCAAGACGGCCAGCACCGGCAGCGCTATGGCTTGAACATGCGCACGCTGCTGCTGAACCTCGGCCACTTCCTCACCCACTTCTTCCTGCTGCTCTATCCCACGGTGGTGCTGACCCTGGAGCGCGAGGCCGGCGGCAGCTATGGCGATCTGCTGCTGCCCGCCACCGCCGCCTGGGCCGCCTTTGCGCTCTTGACGCTGCCGGCCGCCTGGGCCGGCGATCGCGGCTCCAAGCCGGCGCTGATCGCGCTCTTCTTCTTCGGTCTCGCCGGCGGCGGGCTCCTCGCCGGTCTTGCGGAAAACACCTTCCTTCTGACTTGCGGCCTGGCGCTGATCGGCGCGGCTGCGGCCATCTACCACCCGGTCGGCCTGGCGCTCCTGGTCCAGAGCGTCGCCAAGACCGGCCGCACCATCGGCATCAACGGCGTCTGGGGCAACATGGGCGTGGCCGCGGCACCGCTCTTCGCCGCCGGCATCGCCGCCTGGCTCAGCTGGCGCTGGGTCTTCCTGATCGCTGCCGGCCTGGCGCTGCTCTGCGGCTTCGCGCAGCTCCGGCTTCGCCGTGCCGCCGCCGGCGCGAAGCATGAAGCGACCGACGATCCGCCGATGCCGGAGCGCACGGTGCTGATCCGCGTGGTGATCTTCCTGCTGGCGAGCGGGCTTTTCGGCGGCGTGCTGTTCAATGCGCTGACTATCGCGTTGCCGAAGATGGTGGAAGAGGCGCTGCCCGGCATGGGCGCGCTCGGCGCCGGCGCCTGGGCCACCGCCATCTTCACGCTGGCCGCCTTCAGCCAGATCGTCAGCGGCCATCTGCTCGACCGCGTGCCGGCGCGCGACCTCTCCGGCACCATCGTCACCGCCATGGCGATGGCGCTGGCTGCGCTGGCCCTGCTCGACGGCTGGACCGCGCTGGTGGCGGCGCTTCTCGCCGTGGTTATGCTCTTTGCCGAGATCCCGGTCGGCGACACGCTGATCCGGCGGCTCGCGCCGGCGCGCGTGCGGACCCGCGCCTACGGGCTGGCCTATCTCGTCACCTTCGCCTCGGCAGCGGCAACCGTGCCGCTGATCGCCTGGCTCTACGAGGCCAGTGGCGGCCTGGGCTCGCTGCTCTGGGTTCTGGTCGGTTGCGCCTCGTTGCAGGCGCTGGCTGCCTGGTCGCTGCCGCGTGCCGCGACCGCGCCGAAGCCGCTGGCGGTGGCGCTGCGGGCCTGACGCCCGCGCCGCCAGCCCCTATATTCCAGGGGTCAGCGCAGGAGGCCACGATGGCCAGGATGAGCAACGACGAGCCGAGCTCGGCCTACGTCTCGAAGACGCCGGGCCCGGACGGCCTGATCGCCTACACGGACGAGGAGAACGGCGTCTGGCGCGATCTCTTCGCCCGGCAGATGCGGCTGCTCGAGGGCCGGGTGGTGCCGGCCTTTCTGGAAGGCGTGGAAAAGCTGGCGCTGCCGCACGACCGCGTGCCGCAGCTCGCCCACGTCGATGCCGCGCTGCAGAAGATCAGCGGCTTCGGCGTTGCCTCGGTGCCGGCGCTGATCAGCCCGAAGCGCTTCTTCACGCTGCTCTCCGACCGGCGGTTTCCGGCGGCGACCTTTATCCGCCGGCGCGAGGACTTCGACTACATCGAGGAGCCCGACGTCTTCCACGAGCTCTTCGGCCACTGTCCGCTGCTCACCATCAGGGACTACGCCGACTACCTGCAGCGCTACGGCCAGATCGCGCTCTCGCTGCCGGAGAAGCATCTCTGGCGGCTGCAGCGGCTGTTCTGGTTCACCGTGGAGTTCGGCCTGATCCGCAAGCCCGACGGCATCAAGATCTACGGCGCCGGCATCGTCTCCTCGGCGAAGGAGACGCCCTGGGCGCTGGAGGAGCCGAGCGTCAAGCGCGAGTCCTTCGACCTGGTGACCGTGCTGCGCACGCCCTACCGCATCGACATCCTGCAGCCGCTCTACTACGTGATCGAGAGCTACGAGCAGCTGCTGCACGTGATCGACCAGGACTTGCCGGCTGCCATCGAGGAAGCCAAGCGCCTGGGCGCCCTGGAGCCGCTCTTCCCGCCGAAGGATCAGGCGGCGTAGCGTACCAAGCTAAACCCCCTCTCCCGCTCTCCCCCGCTTCGCGGGAGAGAGGGCCTTTGGCGCAAGGGTCGACAGAGGCGCCCCGCTCCCGCGAAGCGCAGGGCTGTCCGGGGAAAAACGGCGCGCCAAGTGATTCACTTGATTCAGTTTCATTGCTTCGAGATCTTCGATCCTGCGGGGTAAATCTTGGTTCTCGGCGCGCAAAACAGATTGAAAGATCGACAGGCACTTGAAGAGACTCAAGATTTTCCCCGGACAGCCCTGCGCGAAGCGGGGGAGGGTAGGGAGGGGGCGGTCGGTCGGTCAGCTCAGCGGCACCTCCAGGTAGCAGCCGAACTCTGCCAGCGAGTCGAAGTCGACGCAGGCGTGCACCTTGCCCTGCTTGTTGTCGATGGTCATGCGCGGGCCGACCGGCGCTGCCGGCTGGTGCCAGACCGAGGGCAGGATCTGGATGCCGAAGGAGCCGTCGCAGCGGAAGGCGACAAAGTCGTCCGGCGTCACGTCGTCGGTGGCGCGCCCCAGCACGGCGACGAAGGGTGTGCCGTCGCGCGGGCACCAGATCTGCCCGCCGTCGGGGTGATAGTTCGCCTGGTAGATGTAGAGCCGGCCGCGGCTGTGGGGTTCACGCTCCCGGCTGGCGAGCGCCGGGTCGTCGTACCAGCCGATGATGTAGGCGCGCTGCACCGCCTCGTTGCGGCCGAAGAGCACGCCGCCCTCGGCCCACATGGAGAAGGCGCCCTCGGTCTCGCCGGCCTCGTTGCCGCTCACGCCAGGCGACATCGCGCGGCGGCCGGAAAGTGGCCAGGGCACCATCTTCACCTTCGCGTTCCTGAACTCCGGCACGATCTCGCCGAAGCCCTTCAGGCTCTCGGCCGTCGCCTCGACCAGCGGCAGGCGGTGCACCCTCGCCTCGCCCTTCGCGATCGAAGGGAAGCGGACGTCGGTCTGATGCGCGAGCAGGGTCATGTGCGGTGGCTCCCAATGCCTACGTCATCATAGCCGAGAATCCAGGCTGCGCCGAAACCGCGATAGGCGCGTATGGTGTCTGATGGCAAATCGCGAGAAGGACGGCGGCTCCCGCAAGGACAAGCGCGCGAGCCCGCGTGTGCTGCGCGAGCGGGAGCAGCGGCGGCAGACCCGTGCCCGGGTCGCGGAGGCGGCCTACGCGGCCAGCGCGGACGACAGCGGACCGTGGCCGGCGGACTCCTGGATGGCGACCGAACTGGCCGGCGGCCGCGGCTGGGTGGTGCAGGGCGACCGCCGCCGGGAATGCGCCGTGCCGGCCCGGCTGGCCCGCGAGTTCGGCGGCGTGCTGGCGATCGGCGACCGCGTGCGGCTGGATCCGACCGAGACGTCGGTCATCGAGCGCCTGCCGCGGCGCAATCACCTCGCCCGCAAGCGCTCCGACCGCACGCGCCAGTCGGGCGGCGGCGCGCAGGAGCATTCGCTGGCCGCCAACGTCGACCTGGCGGTGGTGGTGGCCGCGCTGGCCGACCCGCCCTTCCACCCGCGGCTGATCGACCGCTTCCTGATCATGGCGCAGCACGGCGGCATCCAGCCGCTGATCTGCCTCAACAAGTGCGAGCTGGGCGAGCCGCCGCCGGAGCTGGCGATCTATGCCGGCCTCGGCGTGCCGGTGGTCATGGCCTCGGCGCACACGGGCACCGGCCTCGATCGGCTCCGCGCCAGCCTGCAGGGGAAGAGCAGCGTGCTGGTCGGCCACAGCGGCGTCGGCAAGTCGTCGCTGGTGAACGCGCTGCTCGGCAGTGCCATGGCCACGGTCGGCGCGATCAGCGAGAAGAGCAATCGCGGCCGCCACACGACGACTGCGGCGCAGGCCCATCGTCTGGGCGCCGACACCTACCTGTTCGATACGCCGGGCATCCGCTCCTGGGGTCTCTGGGCGATCCAGCCCAGCGAGCTGCAGGCCTACTTCAGCGAGTTCGCCGGGCCGGCGGCCGAGTGCCGCTACCGCGACTGCACGCACCGTGCCGAGCCCGGCTGCGGCGTGCGCGCCGCTCTGGAGGCCGGGGCCATCTCTGCGGCCCGCTTCGACAGCTACAACAGGCTCTTCGACGAGTAGCCCGTCAAAGGAAGACGGGCGGCGCTGGTCGGCGCCGCCCGTTGAAACCTTGGCGCAAGCGCGGCCGGCGTATCTGGCCGCTCAGCTCCAGGGGAAAGGCGAGTGGCTGACCGGGTGCAGCTTGCCCTCGGCGTAGCGGCTGATGCGGAAGGGCTCCAGCAGGCGCGACTTCTGGCCCAGCACCTCGTCGGCCACCAGCTTGCCGACGCCGATCATCTTGTAGCCGTGGTTCGAGTCCGCGATGACGTGCACGTTCTGCCGGAAGGTGTCGAAGACCGGGAAGCTGTCCGGCGTGAAGCAGCCGAGCCCGCCCGAGGGCTCCTTCTTCCAGTGGTGCCCCTGGCCCTCGAAGCGCTTGTGGCAGAAGGCGAGCGCCGAGCACCACATGTGCGCGAAGTCGTCGCCGACGATGAAGTCCGGGCTCTCCGGGCCATAGGGATCGAGCGCCACCTGGTCGACCGGCGTCTCGACGACGTAGGGCATGGCGCCGCCCTGGATGCCGCCGAAGTTGAAGTCCGGCTTGTAGTAGATGCCCCAGAGCTTGTCGGTGATCAGCGAGCCGTCGACGTCGCTCATCAGCGGCGCGTCGGTGTCGACGTGGATCACCGGCGGCATCTTGCCGTCGTTCAGCTTCAGGTAGCCCGGGTCGACGCCCAGCGTGCCTTCCTCCAGGCACCAGTAGCGCCACATCGGCACGTCCTTGTGCAGCTTGCCGTCGCGGCCCTTGATGTCGACCGCCTTCGGCAGCTCCAGCATGTCCCAGATCTTCGCCACCCAGGGGCCGACGCCGACCACCACCTGGTCGCACTCGATCTTGCCCTTGTCGGTCATCACCGCGGAGACAGCGCCGGTGTTGTGGCCGTATTCGAAGCCGGTAACCTTGACGCCGGTCATGATGCGCACGCCCTTGTCTTCGGCCTTCTTGGCGAGGCCGTAGACGGACTTCAGGTTGTTGGCGTAGCCACCCTTCTTCTCGTGCAGCACCGAGGTGATGCCCTTGGCCTGCCAGTCGTCGAACAGGCCCTTCATGTACTTGAAGGAGTCGGCCTCGCCCTCGATGAAGTCCGAGCTGTAGCCGATCGCCTTCTGCTGCTGGTAGATCGAGGCCACGTCCTCGTGCATCACCTCCGGGCTGATCTGCATGTAGCCGACGGGATGGTAGGAGAAGGCCTGCACGTCGCTTTCCCAGACCTCGACGCACTGCGCCATCAGCTCGCGCATCGCCGGCTGGAAGTAGTTGTTGCGCACCACGCCGCAGGCGATGCCGGAGGCACCGGCGCCGATCGCGGTCTTGTCGACCACCAGGATGTCCTTGCCGGAACCCTTGCCGGTCGCTTCCAGCTTGGCCGCCAGGTGCCAGGCGGTGGAGAGGCCGTGAATGCCGGCGCCGATGATCACGTACTTGGCCTTGGAAGGCATCGCCATGGGAAGAGGCTCCTTGCGGGCCGCCCGGGAGCACCGGCTCCGCGCGGGAATGGCCCCTGTCTGGGTCGGCTGGAGAATTAGGCGCAGGGACCCGCCGCCACCGTCCCGCGCCCGACCTTTCCCCGCCCGAAGTCGACAGCGCGCGTTGGCGCATTCAGGCCAGCGGGCGCAGGGTCTCCCTGAGCCCACCGGCACGTGCACCTTCCAGGCGGCGCTTGGCCCTGGCGCGGATCCCTTCACGGACTGGCGCGACGCGCGCTGGACCATCCGCGCGATCGACGCGCTGGGCGTGGCACCCGATACGCTGCTGCTCGAGTCCTGGGCCTCGGCCCCAGCCCCGAGGTGGCGCTGCTGCCGGGCCGCTGGGCCGTCGAGGTGGTGAGCGATCGCGCCAGCGCCGGGACGGAGATCGAGGTCGCGCCGAAAAGCAACCAAACCGTCCGCATCGATCTCGATGCGGCGCGGCTCTTGATCGTCGCCAAGCCCGCCGAAGGGCAGGAGGCGCCGATGAACGTGGTCTTCGAGGTGCAGCCGCTGCCCGACGGCGAGCGCTTCTCGCTGGGTGGCGCATCGGAGAGCTTCGGTGCGATCCTGCCTGCCGGCCGCTGGCGCGTCATCGTCGCCGACAGCCTCTATCGCAGTGCCGAAGCCGAGATCGAGCTGAAGGTTGGCGAGGAACGCAACGTCAACCTGCTGTTGCAGTGAGCGACAGCAACCGAGGTGCCGGCTAGACCGCCAGAGCCATGCCGTCGTGGCCGGGGTCCGCGCCGCCAGTGACCTTGTCGCCCTCGATCTTCAGCCCATGCACGGCGGCAAAACCGTAGCTGAGCGGGCTGCGCAACACCTCGTAGCCCTGCTTCTCCAACTTGCCGGTCACGGAACGCGGGATGCGGTTCGACACGTCGATAATGTCGCTGGTCGCCGAGAAGCGCGGCAGCGACACCGCTTCCAGCATCGAGCAGCCGAAATCCAGCACGTTCAGCGTCACCTGCAGCACGCCCATGGCGATCTGCGTCGCTCCGGGCGCGCCGATGACGAGGTGCGGCTGGTCGTCCTTGAACACGATCGAGGGGCAGAGCGAGGTCCAGCGCGCCTTGCCGGGCGCGATCGAGCCGGGGCGGCCGGGGCGCGGGTCGAAGACGCCCATGCAGCCGTTGTACATGAAGCCCAGCCCGGGGCTGACCGCGCCCGAGGGCATGCCCAG
>Ga0299906_10000656_pt1 | contig 31137 bp, 35 predicted proteins | sample RVTome_14_FD_200259 | JGI IMG/M metagenome (GOLD analysis project Ga0299906, IMG submission 200259) | Soil microbial communities from uranium-contaminated site in the Upper Colorado River Basin, Wyoming, United States - RVT145D125 (version 2) ...
GCGGTCGCGAAGCTCTGCGGATGCTCGCCAACCCTGGATGAGCGCGACGGTCCCGGCTTCATCGATCCAGACCGGACGCTCGATGAGCTCCATGCGCTCGGCGACAGGATCGAAGAGGCCGTACGTCGCGGTGAGCGGATGCTGATCGCCACCGGCCATCCAACGGGCCTGCTGGCCATGTACCAAGCGGTCGCGCGCGCCCTCACCGCGGCCGGCATGACCCTCGAGCAGCCCTTGGATAACGTCGAGCTGCGGCCGCCGCGCCGGCATCGGCGTCGCCGGCTCTTCCGCTACCTCGACGGCGTGGCCGTCCTGTCGACCGGGGCGGATCTGCTCCACACCCACGAGTCCTGGCCGATGGAGCAGCTGCTCGACGCGATCGATCCGCCCGATCTGGTGCTGGCCGACCACGGCTACGCCGGCGCGGCCATGGTCCGGGGCCTCCAGACCGTGAGCTTCACCGACATCAACGACCCGGCGATCGCCGTCGCCAAGGCGGACGGCCTGACCGACGTGGTGGTGCCGCTGGACGACAACGTCCCCCCGGCTTGGTACGAGCCGATCGGCGATTACCTGATCGGGCGGGTACGGGCGGCGGCCGAGAATCTGTAAGAAACGAACGAACCGGTCGCCAGCAACACCAGGAACATCAGGAGGCCCATTTATCTCCAGGGCATCTTCGTTGTATCCTGTAGCTCTTAAGCGGAAGGAGCAATCGGTTGGCGAGGAACGTCTCGCCCAGCGGCCCCCGGTTCCTCACCGCGGCAGAGGCTGCTGAGCGTATGCGGGTTTCGAAGATGACCGTCTACCGCCTGATCCGGAGCGGCAAGCTTCCCGCCGTCCAGATCGGGAAGGCTTATCGTGTCCGGGAAGACGATCTCGAGGGCTTTCTCGACGCTAGTTACGTGAACGCTGCGGGATAGTCCACGACTTCTGACCCCTCGCCGCCGCCTCCGACGCGGAGGACGATGAAGATATGGGGCGGTTGGGATGGATCTCTACGACAGCGTGCTCGCGCGCATCGTCGAGCGTGGCGGCATGGTCGCGGCCCTCGGCGGACTGGATTCCGGGAAGACGACCTTCAGCAAGATGTGCGCCGCCGTCGCTACCCGGCTCGGCAAGACGGCGGCGTTCCTCGATACCGACGTAGGCCAATCGACGGTCGGTCCTCCGACGACGATCGGGCTGAAGTTCATCGCGAACGAGGAGGACCTCGAGCCGGAGCGGCTCGGCCGCCCGGACGCCCTGTACTTCGTGGGTGCCACGTCGCCTCAGGGTCACATGCTGCCGATGGTGGTCGGAGCCGCTCGTCTGGCGGCTCAGGCGCGCGCGGTCGATCCGCACCTGATCGTGGTCGATACCACAGGCCTGATCGACGGCACGGTCGGGCAGGTGCTGAAGCTTCACAAGATGGAGGCCCTGGCCCCGGACTGGGTGGTGGGGTTTCAGCGCGGTGGGGAGCTCGAGCCGATCCTCGGCGCGATCCGCCGGTCCCTGCCGCCGGAGGTGATCAGCATCCCGGTGGATCAGCGGATCGTGCCCACCAGCGTCGACGAGCGGAGCCAGCACCGCCATGATCGGCTCAAGGCGACCTTCGAGCCGCCTCTGCACCGCTGGAAGGTGAAGCCGAGCGTCTTGGTGCCTGCGGTTCCCCCCGACATCGACGCCGCCCAACTCGACGGCCTGCTGGTCGGGATGGACGACGGGAAGGGGAACTGCATCGGGCTCGGGATCCTGGAGTACAAGGAGGATGGGCTCCGGATGATCTCGAGCGTCGCAGAGGGGGCGAAGGCGCTGCGCCTGGGCTCGGTCCGGGTCCACCTGCCGGAATTCAAGACCGCAGCCGTGGATCTCAGGGAGCTCTTCTTCTGCGATTAGGCCACGACGCACGTCTAGCTGTTCCCGGCTACACTTCCGGGGCCACACGAAACGGGAGAACGTATGGGTTCCATCGTCAAAAAGCGCCGCAAGAAGATGCGGAAGCACAAACATAAGAAGCTGCTCAAGAAGACGCGCTGGCAGCGCCGACAGCAGAAGTAGACGCGCGCAAGGCCCCTGACCACCGGCCGGCCGGACACCGGAGACGATCGTGGCGACTGCGTACCGCTTCGTGACCTTCCTCTCCGACTACGGACTCGAGGACGAGTTCGTGGGGGTCTGCCGTGGTGTCATCAAGCGCTACGCGCCCGACGTCGAGATCATCGACATCGCTCACGGCATCCCGCCCCAGGACATCGCCGCCGGAGCGACCGTGCTCGCCCAAGCCGTGCGGTTCATGCCGCCCGCGGTTCATCTCGCCGTGGTCGATCCGGGCGTGGGTACCAAGCGCCGGGCGATCGCCGTGGTTTCGAAGACGGGGCCACCATTGGTCGGGCCGGATAACGGGCTGCTGTGGCTCGCGGCGGAAGCCCTGGGAGGGGCCAACAGCGCGTACGCGATCGAGAACGAGGGTCTTTTCCTTGAGAACACAGGCCGGACGTTCAACGGCCGGGACATCTTCGCCCCGGTGGCCGCACGGCTGGCGCTGGGCATGCCGGTCGAGGAGGTCGGACCCCCGATCCCGATCGACGACATCGTCCGTCTCGAGGTCCCAGAGGCGCATGTTCACGACGATCACGTCCATGCCCGCGTGGTCCAGTGCGACCACTTCGGCAATCTCCAGCTCAACTGCGTCCGCGAGGACATCGAAAGCATCGGCGCGCTGATCGGTGATGCCGTCGAGATCAGACTGGGAGCCCGCGCCTATCAGGTCGACTACGCGCAGGCCTTCAGCGAGGTCGCGGTGGGCAAGCTGGTGCTGCTCGAGGACTCGCATCGGTCGATCGCCCTCGCGGTCAACCAGGGCGACGCACGGCAGCGACTGGAAGCCAAGCGGGGCGATCCGGTGATCATCGCGCGCGTCCCGGTGGGGGCATGAAGCCCGGTTCGGCGAGACCTCTCCCGCGGCGTATCCTTTGGCCGCGATGACCAAGCAGCGTGTCCTCATAACCGGCGTCTCCCGATTCCTCGGGGGACGCCTCGCGCAACGCCTCGAGGCCGATCCCGACGTCGAGGAGATCTTCGGCGTCGACCTGGACGAGCCGACCGTCGAGCTGACGCGCACCGAGTTCGTGCGCGCCGACATCCGCAATCCGCTGATCGTCAAGGTCTTGCAGGCAACCGAGGTCGACACCGTCGTGCACACCGCCGTCATCGCGACACCGGCTCGTGTCGGCGGCCGCGCCCAGATGAAAGAGATCAATGTCATCGGCACCATGCAGCTGTTCGCCGCGTGCCAGAAGGCCGAGCGCCTCCGCAAGGTCGTGATGAAGTCAACAACGGCAGTCTACGGCTCGGATCCGGCCGACCCGTCGATCTTCTCGGAGGACATGTCGCCGGCTTCCCATCCCCGCGGCGGCTACGCCAAGGACGCCTGGGAGGTCGAGAACTACGCCCGGTCGTTCGGGCGCAGGCGCTCGTCGGTGCTGCTGACCATCCTGAGGTTCGCCAACTTCATCGGGCCGGTGATCGACACGCCCTTGACGCGCTACTTCTCGCTGCCCGTCGTGCCGACGGCGCTGGGTTACGACCCGCGGCTGCAGTTCGTCCACGAGAACGACGCGATCGAGGTCCTGTACAGCGCCACCCGCCAGGATCGTCCCGGGACCTTCAACGTCGCCGGCGACGGCATCGTGTACCTCTCGCAGGCGATCAGGATGGCCGGGAAGGTGCCGATGCCGGTCCTGGTTCCCTTCGCCGGGCTGCTGGGCAGCATGGTGCGGCAGACCGGTCTCGTGGACTTCTCGCCCGAGCAGCTCAGCTTCCTGATGTTCGGCCGGGTCGCGGACGTTCGCCGGTTGAAGGAGATCTTCGGCTACACGCCCGCCTTCGACACCCAAGAGGCGTTCCGCGACTTCATCGGCAAGCGAAAGCTTGCCAAGGTCTTCTCCGAGGAGCAGGCCGAGCGATGGGAGCGCGACCTGTTCGACTTCCTGGCCCGGCGCGCGCGCACCCGGGTCTCGCCGGCCGAGGAGGAGGCCTAATGGGCGAGGCACGTGTCATCCCGATCGACAAGCACGTCGCTCGTGGGCTCTGCCGTGGCCGAACCGCGGGAGGACGTCCCTGCCGGAACCGCGCCGGCGAGTCAGGCTACTGCCGGCGCCACGAGCCGGCCGCGCTGGCAACCGCGACGGCGGAGGTGGAGGACCGGAGCCGCTTCGAGGTCGAGCTTGAGCGCCTGCTCTCGTTCACCCGGCGCCGGATGACGGGTGACTACGCCGTCGACGACTTCGGCTTCGACGCCGATCTGACGGAGAACGTGCTGATCCCGATGCTGCGCCCGGTCTACGACCGCTGGTGGCGGATCGAGCAGAAGTGCCTCGAGAACCTGCCTTCGGAGGGGGCCGCGCTGCTCGTCGGGAATCATTCCGGCACGTTGCCCTGGGACGCGTTGATGATGAAGCTCGGCGTGTTCGAAGGCATCGGGCGCCATTGCCGGCTGCTCGCGGCCGACCTCGCTCTCCGGCTCCCGATCGTTGGTGAGCTTGCGCGCAAGAGCGGCAACACGCTGGCGTGTGAGCCCGACACGGTCCGGCTGCTGGACAAGGGCGAGGTCGTCGGCGTGTTCCCGGAAGGGTTCAAAGGCGTCGGCAAGCCGTTCCGTGAGCGATACAAGCTCCAGCGGTTCGGGCGAGGCGGCTTCGTTGAGATGGCGCTGAAGACCGGCGCGCCGATCGTGCCTGTGGCGATCGTGGGCGCCGAGGAGATCTACCCCATGATCGCGAACCTGCGCCCTCTCGCGCGCCTGTTCGGCTTCCCCTACTTCCCCGTCACGCCTACGTTCCCATTGCTGGGCCCGTTGGGTGCGATCCCGCTGCCGTCGAGATGGATGATCGAGTACGGCGAGCCGATCCCGACCGGGGGGTTCGGCCCCGATGCGGCGATGGATCCGATGTTCGTGTTCAACATGACCGACCAGGTTCGCGAGAGCATCCAGCAGATGCTCTACCGCAACCTGATGGTCCGGCGGAACGTGTTCTTCTGATCGCGGGCCGCAGGCCCGCGATCAGAGCCGGAACGGAAAGAGAGAGGGCGGCCCGAAGGCCGCCCTCTCGGCTTGTGGTCCGCTTAGCGGATCGCGAACCTGCGGATCGTGATCGCGCCACCGAGCAGCATGAGCCCGGCCAGCAGCGGGGTCGCCACGCCCGTGGTGGGCGGCGGCGGGGTCTTGCCGAGCACGCTGCCCAGCGAGACCGACGCTGCGGACTGCGGGAGCTCGACCGCCACGCGGATGCCGGTGCTGACGAAGTCGTCCTCGTCGAGGCGCGGCACTGCTTGGCCGTTGGCGATGGCTTCCTGCAGGGCTGCCGTCAGCGCTGCGGCATTCGGCACCATCGGCTCGACCTCGATGAGCACCGAGCGGGCTGCCGCGAAGGCGGAGTTGCCGTTCGGGTCCACGCGCTCGACCTCGTCGAACAGCGTGACGTTGATGCCGGCGATCTGGGCGAGCAGCTTCGTCGCCGCCGCCAGCTCCTCGAACACCGACTCGAGCTCGGGTAGCGCTCCGACGTCCTTGCGGATGGCGTTGTAGAGGTACTCGGCGTTGGTGAGCTTGGCGAACTCGGCACCGGTGATGTTGATGCCGAGGGCGCCACCGAGGTTGGCGTCGATGATGTCGACGATCGCGTCGGCGACGGCCTGCCCCTTGGTGCCGTTGGCGTAGGCGGAGGTCTCGAGGTTCACTGCACCCAGCGTGGCCCAGTCACCGAGGATGTTGAGGTCGGTGATCTTGGACGAGCTGGTGGCGAGCAGCCCCTCGACGCCGCCCCGGACCTCGGGGAACACGTCGGCCCTGGCGCCGAGGACGGTCAGGTCGACCAGGTCCACGGAGCGAAGGCTTGGGATGGCCTCGACCGGTCCGATGTTGTCGACGATGAGGTCAACGATGTCGTTCTCGATGCCGTTGGGGAGCACGTCGCGCAGCGTGGTCTCGACCTGCTCGAGCACCGGGTTGACGGCCGGGATGACGGTGGAATTGATGGTGTCGGTCAAATCGTCGAGAAGGTCACCGACGGCCGACAGCTGCCCGTTGAGCAGGGGCTCGAGGTCGACGAGCACCTCGGCCAGCTTGGTGTTGTTGCGCGTGTCAACCAGGCTCGTGGTAGCCGACTCGGCGCCGTTGAGCAGGATGTAGCCGAGGTCGAGCGGCAGGTCCACGCGAGTGCCTGCTGTCTGCTGGTTGTCACCGCAGACGGAGCCGTGGCACGCCGACTCGACGGCCTCGTTGAGAAGGTCGCCCTGCGTGACGGCCGCGAAGCCGCTGGCGAGGTCATTCACGCTGGGATCGATCGACCGCAGAACCTGACCCTGGGTCAGCGAGATGTTCTGACGGATGTTGATCGCCGGCAGGCCGAGCATGTCCAGGTCGACCACGGTCGTGTCGACGCCGGCTTCTGCCAGGGCCTTCTGGATGTCACCCAGCTTTGGGATGTCGATGGAAAGCTGCAACGCTGTGGCGTCGGCCTGGCCGTTCAAGATCTCGGGAAGCTTGGCCCCGACTGCAGATGCTCCCGATCCGGAGATCGCGAGCATCCCAAGAGCCATCGCGACGAGCGCCGCCCCCCTGCGGATGATGCTGTTCCTCTTGCGCATCTCTGCCCCCTCCTGGGTGCTGGTCTGAGCAACCGAATGACTCAGTGTGTACTGACTGAGCATTCGTGCCCACGCTCAGTGATTCCTCCGGGACAATCAGGAAGTTCCCGTCTCCGCGGCTCCCCAAGATCCCGCGCGGTTCGGACGGCCCCCGCCGAAGTCCCCGCTGCCCCTCTAACGATGCACGCACCAGAGGGGTAACGCGCAGTATGCCAGTTTCCTCACGGAAATAGAACCCCCCACTGGGAAGAAATAGGACAGAGGTCCCGTGGAAAGGGGCTCCGGTCACCGATGGCGGGCCGGATGGACGCTCAGAGTCCCGACAGATCCCCGGTGAGCGAGGGGAGACTCGACGTCGGCAGGGGCGTCGGCGAGAGCGACTCGATCGGATCGATGATCCCGTCGATCAGGTCCTCGATCTGTTCGTCGGTGTCCTCGGGGAGGGGGGGAAGATCGACCGTTGGTTCCTTGACGGGTGGCTCGGGGTCGTCGTCGCCGTTATCGCCGGGGTCGTTCGAGCCGCCATCGTTGCCCTGATCTCCGCCGGGACCTGAGGACGTTGAGCCGTCGTCGAAGGTGGCCCCGTCCTGCTCGCAGGCGCATCGGATCACCGAACCGTCTGATCCGAGCGCCTGGGTCGCACCGCCGTCACGGAGATCGCTGCACACCGCGCACAGGAGCCCGAGTCGCTGGAGACTGTCCTTCGCGATGCTCTCGACGAAGACCAATGACTCCTCGGCAACCGGCCGGGCCGCAGGCGGCAGACGGAGGACGATAACCCTGAGGTCGGCGGCCTGCTCGCGTGCGAAGCCTGCGAGGGCGCGGAGAGGTTCCGGGTCCCCCACCCGTCGATAGTGCTCGAGGATCAGATCGCGCCCTTCATCGGTCAGCTCATCCATGGTATTGAGGGTGCGGCTGAACAGATCGGCGTCCTGCTCGCCGCGATCCAGCAGCGCGTCGATCTCCGAGAGACGGGTCCTGGCCAGCCCGAGCAGCTGCTCGCCCCGTACGGCCCCGGTGGTCCCGACGAGTTGCGCGGATTCCTGGAAGCGCTTCAAGGGGTAAAGGAAGTCGCCGGGCAGCGAATCACGGGAGGCCGCAAGCGATGCGCCGGCGCCCAGGAGCATGAACACCGCGACACCCATCGCTCCCATGACGCGGAGGTTCCGGCGCATCCGAGTGTTCCATGAGGCGACTGCATCCGCGACTCGCATCGCGATGGAACGCGACGGCACGGCCGCGGCGATCAACGTGTTCCGAAGCTGGAAGCGGAACGCCGGGTCCGGCAACGGAACCTCAGCCTGCTCCAGGGCGGCGGCAACCTTGACCAGCTGCCGCATCTCTGCAGGAGCCCGCACCGCTGTGTCCTCCAGCAGCGCCGCGAACAGCTCCTCTTCCTGCGATGCTTCGTATGCGGCCGCGGCGAGCAGCTCGTTCCGAAGGCGAGAACGGAAGCGCTGGTCGGGCGCCGGCGCCTTGGCGGCTTGAGCCCCCAGAGCCGAGGCGAGCTTCTGCATCCTGGCGATCTCATCAGACGCCGGAGGCAGGCCCCCCTGGAGGGCCTGCTCGAACGCCTCGTCTGCCCGGATGCGCTTGGTCATCTCACCTTGTTCAACGAGCGGATGTCCGGTAAGGACGCGACCGTCCAACGGGTGGTTTTTCGGGGGGTCCGTCCGAACTACGGGGACTAGTCACCATCCACCACCACCAGCCGGTAGAGGGCTTTCACCGCGCGATATTGCAGGGCCTTGATCGCTCCCTCGCTCTTGTCCATGGCTGCAGCCGTCTCGGCCACCGAGTAGCTCTGCAAGAAGCGCCAATAGATGACTTCCTGCTGCTCGTTGCCGAGCTGGCGGATCGCTCGGTAGAGGTCAGCCTGGGAAACTCTGGAAAGAGCGCTGTCTTCCGGGTCGACGACCGAATCGTCGTTGCCCTCGGGGGGCTCCGCACCCACCACTTCCAGGCGGAACTTGCCCGATTTGAAATGATCCAGCACGAGGTTCCGGCCGATCGTGAGGAACCAGGCCCCCACGTCGCGGCCCTGCCAGGTGAAGGTCTTCATCTTGCGCAGGGCCCGAACGAACACCTCTGAGGTGATGTCCTCGGCCAAAGCGTTGTCGCCGCTGACCCGGTACAGGACGAATCGATAGACACGATCGACATATCGGTCGTACAGCGACGCGAACGCCTCGGGGTCGCCGTCGCGCGCGCGCTCGACCAGGGCGATGACGTCTTCGTCGCCGACGGCGGCCGAAGACGGTTGCGCCGGTGAGGGATCAGTTGCGTAGGTGTGCGCCATCGCTGTGGTGGTATCGACCGGCCCGTCCCCTGGATTCAGCCCCTGCGGAGAAACCGCCATCAGTAACTAGCCCTTCCCTACCGGTTGAGGACCAACTGCCATGCGACGGCCGCCAGCAATGCCAGCAGAAGAGCCGTCAGCAGCACCGCGGTCCCTCTCCTCATCGCGCGGTTCAGCATAGGCGGCCCAAATGACCAGACTCAAGGGACGCGTGTCCCGGCTCCCCGTCATAGTTATGCTTTCGCCCCATATGGAGCGAACCCTCCTCTTCGGCGACGACGCGATCAGCGTTTCGCTGCCGGACGATGCTCGGATCCTGACCGCCCCCGCCCCGCTGCCCCCGCTGGATGATCCGGAAGCAGCCGTCAGGGCGGCCCTGTCGGAACCAGTCCAGCACGAACCACTCGAGAAGCTGGTAGGCCCGGGCTCGAAGGTCACGATCGCCTTCGACGACCTCACGATCCCTGTGGTTCCGATGGCGCCGCCGGACTTCCGTGGCTTGATCATCCCCATCCTGCTCGAGACCCTGCATCGTGCGGGCGTTCGCCCCGAGGATGTTCGACTCATCGTCGCCAACGCGCTGCACAGGAAATGGACCCGGAGCGAGCTTGCGACGGCGCTCGGACCGATCCTGTCCCTGCTGCCGCCCCAGCGGCTGTACAACCACGATGCCTGTGATCCCGAGCAACTGGCCTTCCTGGGCGAGACCGAGCGCGGGTTCGAGGTTGAGGTGAACCGCGCGGTCACCGATTCGGATCAGCTGATCTACGTGAACTGCACGCCGTCGCCCATGAACGGCGGCTGGAAGTCGATCGTGGTTGGGCTATCGACGTTCCGCTCGATCCGCCATCATCACCGTCCGTTCCCATTCGCGCGCGGCCATTCGATCATGGATCCGGAGCGGTCGGCGTTCCAGAAGCTGCTCGCTGAGATGGGCGCGGTGGTGACGCGCGAGCTCGACGCGAAGGGGCGCCGCCTGTTCTCGATCGAGTGTGTGCTGAACGGTGCGGTTCCCGGTCGCCTCGCGGGCGTGTTCGCCGGGCACACGCCGGACGTGCATCGTGAGACGCTCGCGCTGCTCGCGACGCAACAGTCGCTGCCGATCGACGGTCAAAGCGACGTCGCCGTGTGGGGGTTGCCGGATCGAGATCCGTACTCGGCGCTGTCGCGTATCAACCCGATCCTGGTCGCGAACCTGGCGTGCTCGTACGCGTTCGGCTTGTACACGCAGCGGCCGCTGATCCGTGAAGGGGGCGTCGCGATCTTCGCCAATCCGGTCGAGGTCGCCTTCGAGCGCCACCACCGCTCGTACCCGGAGCTGTTCGACGGCATCTTGCCGCGAACGACCGATCCGTTCGCGATCTGGGACGAATACGCAGAAGACTTCGCGCACAGACCCGAGTACGTGCACGCGTACCGATACCAATATTCCTTCCACGGCGCGCATCCCCTGTTCCTGTGGGGGCAGACCGCGTTCGCTCGCAGGCATTGCAGCCGGATCATCTTCGCCGGCGGCAAGGATCCCGAGGCGGTGGAACGGATGGGATTCAACTGGGCGCCCTCGGTGGAAGACGCGCTCGCGATGGCGAGCGCCGAGTTGGGACGTCAGCCCAGCGTCTCGGTGGTCGAGATGCCTCCCGTGTTCATCCCAGACGTGCGGGCGGAGGCCTAGCGTGCCGATCACACCAGAGCGGGTCGGTCACGTGGTGCTGAAAGTGCGAAGGCTCGATCGAAGCGTGCCGTTCTACACCGAGGTGCTCGGTTTCCGAGTGTCCGCGACCTCCGGGCCGATGGTGTTCTTCACCGCAACCGGGGAGAACCATCATGACCTCGCGTTGATGGAGGTTGGAGACGAAGCTGAGAACCCGCAGGCGCGCCAGGTAGGGCTGTACCACGTGGCGATCCGTCTCCGGTCGCTGGATGCCCTGCGCGAGGCGTACCGCGAGTTGCGCGCGCGCGGGCTGAAGGTCGGCTCGTCCGATCACGGCGTCTCGAAGAGCATCTACTTGGCCGACCCGGACGGGATCGATATCGAGCTGTACGCCGACGAGGCCCCCGAGTCCTACGGTGGTGACGTGGCAGCCGCGATGACCGTGCGGCCGTGGGATCCCGAGGTGTAGATCAGCCGTCGACGAGCTCGAGGCACAGCGCGGAGATCTCGCGCTCGAGCGTCTCCAGACCTTCCACCTTCCCGATGCAGGCGGTGACGCCTGCATCGCGCGCGCGCGCTTCGAGCTCGGCGTCGAGGTACGCCGTGTACAGGACCACCGGGATGGTCGGCGCGATCTTCCGGATCGAGCGCGTGGCCGTGATGCCGTCCACCACGGGCATCTTGTAATCCATGATCACGATGTCCGGCGTTCGAGAGTCGACCATCCGCACACCTTCAGGACCGCTCGAGGCCTTCCCTGCGACGTCGAAACCGTCAAGCATCAGCATCTGCGCGAGCATCTCTCGCACGTGGTCGGTGTCGTCGACGATCAGCACGCGGATCGCCATGAGACGCCAGCTCCCTTCGGTTACCGATCCCTCTCCCCAGAGGAACAGAATCTATCGCCCGTCGAGGGACGTGGAACACCCTTACCTTCGGGGTTTCTTTCGGCCTCGAGCCGCCCCACCTTAAGCCGGACTGTGACGAAAGGGGACGAACTACGCACCGGTCGGGGCGCCGAGCTTGTCGAGGCAGAACTCGCGCTGCTCGCGCAGGATCGAGACCAGTTGTGCGGGACGGCTGGCCCATTCGCGGACATCCATCTCCAGGGTGATCGTGCCGCTGTAGCCGCTCGCCGACAGGCGCTCGAGGAGGCTGCCGATCGGGAGCACGCCGGTGGTCAGCGGAGAGTGGGTATCCCGTCCGGTGCCCAGGTTGTTCGACAGGTGGATGTGCACGATACGGTCCTGCAGCTCTTCGAAGGCGCGGATCACGTCGATCCCCGTGACCGCGAGATGGCTGGTGTCGAGCACGATGGCGGGAAACTTCTTCATGTCCTCGACACCCATCGATCGGTGGAACGACAGGCTGCGTCCCCGGACCCACACTGGGAACATGTTCTCGGTCGCGACGGTGACGCGCTCGGTCTCCGAGAACTCCTGCGACTGGCGTTCCAGCCAGCGCGCGAAGCCGTTCTGCCAGCGGTAGGCCGGATGCACGATGACCAGGGACGCGTCCGTCTCCTGAGCCAGCTCCGTGGAGCGTTTGATCTTCTCGATCGGGTCTGCCGTGAACACCTGGCGCGTCAGCAGCAGGAAGGGCGCGTGGATGGCGTCTACGGCGAGCCCGAAGTCCTCGGAGAGAGCGCGTACGGTCTTGGCGTCTTGCGTCGCGCGCTCGGTCGTCACCATCACCTCGACACCCTGATAGCCGGCCTTGGCGATGGCTTCGAACGTCTGTCCGAGCGGGAGCATGTAGAAGGGTCCGGTGGAGCACAGCAGGGTGGGCTGCTTCTTCTCGGGGCGGCGAGGCATGCGGCCATGATAAGGGGCGGGCGGCGGTGAAGGACCCCGAAAGGGGGCCGGCCCCGGGGCCATGAGGCCCCGGGGCGCGGAGATGGGTCTTCGTGTGCCGGGCCTAGAACCCGGCTGCGGCACCTGTGGCCGGATCGACGTCCTCGGCGTCGAGGCCGACCATGCGCATGAGGAGGTCCACCGTTCGCGGCTCCGCGGTCACCGGCTTGGGCTTGGGCTTGGGTGCCGCGGCCGCAGGCGCAGGGGCAGGCTTCGGCGCTGGTGCGCTGGTCGTCGTCGACGCGACCTTCTTCGTGGTGGTCGTAGTGGTTTTCTTCTTCGTGGTCGTCGACGAAGTGGATCTACGTTTGGCGAACACGTGGGTCGTGTAGATCGTGCCGCTTTCATCGACCGCGTTGCCCACGCCGATCTGGTTGTACGAGCTGTAGAGGATGTTGTCGCGGTGCGGCTTCGAGTTCATGAAAGCCGCGTGAAGACTCTCTACGCTCGGTCCCATACCGACGTTCTCGCCGATGACTTGCCAGCCGTCGACCTCGTTGCCAAGGTTGGGGTTGTGCCAGATCGATCCCTCGGCGGCCATCCGGCGACTGTGCCGGCGCGCCACATCGGCGAGATCGTTCTTCACGACGAGCGTGTTCAGGCCCCGCTGGCGTCGTTCGGCGTTGATCCGATCGACGAAAGCTTGCTCTTGACTGGTCAGCGCGGACGCGCTGCTCGCGGCGACGCTGAGGATCCCTAGGGTCAGCGCCGAGACCAGCGCCCCCGATAACACCTTGCGAATTCCCATGCCCGGCCCCCGATGGTGGGGCCCAAGCGCCAGAACCCGTCTCGCCGCGCTTCCAGCCGCGGGTCGACGGGCTCAGTGGGAGTCCGTCGTCCCCTTCGGCAACCCGGCTAGCCCCTGTAGGGGCCCCGTGGCTTTGCGTCCCCGCCTCACGGCGGGTTTGCCTTTCTCGCGGAGACCGGCCTGATCACTCAGGCTCGTACAACCTTCGATAGCTGTATCGGACGCGGCAAGAGGTCGCTGAACACGGTGGGTGGCTGTTTCTCAGGTGTTTTGCCAGGTGGATGGGTCGAACCCCCAAGAACCGGACACGCTGGGCGGTTTTCCGGCCCGATATGCGCCTGTGGCGTCGAGCGTTCTACACTTGGACGTTCCCGAGGGGCAGCGAGCTGGAGGTGGAGCGCCTGAGCATCGAGGTCAGGGTGTCCGACGCGGGGCGGCCGTGCTGAATATCGCCGAGCTGGTGCGGGTGACCGCTCGGCGAATCCCCGATAAGGCGGCGCTGCTCTTCCAGGACGAGCCGGTCAAGTACGCCGAGCTCGACCGGGAGATCGACCGGGCCGCCGCTGGGATCGCAGCTCTGGGCGTCCGGAAGGGCGACCGGGTGGCGGTGCTCGTTCACAACATCCCGCACTTCATCTACGCATATATGGGCATCGTCCGTGCTGGGGGAGTCATGGTGCCGATGAACACCATGTCCACCGCGGACGAGGTCTCGCACATCCTCGCCGATGCGGAAGCCCGCGTCGTGATCGTCGCGGAGCCTTTCGCGCCCTCTGTCGAAGGGCTGCGCGAGACGCTGCCGATGCTCGAGCACGTGGTGGTGGTCGGTCGCGCCCCAACCGGCTCCATCACCTGGGAGCAGATGCTGGGCGGCGGGGGCGATGTCCCCGATGTCTCCTCCACACCCGACGACCTGGCCTCCCTTCCGTACACGAGTGGCACGACGGGTAAAGCCAAGGGTGCCATGCTGACGCACGGCAACCTGCTCGCCAACCTGGATCAGATGAGCCAGGTGTCACGCCTTCGAGTCGCCGAGGATGACGTGATCCTGCTGGTCTTGCCGATGTTCCACATCTACGCGCTGAACGTCATCCTGGGACTCACGATGCGAGAAGGTGCGACGGCGTTGCTGCAGGAGCGGTTCGATCCGGTGGCATCTCTCGACGGGATCGAACGGCACCGCGCGACGGTGCTGTTCGGGGCGCCTCCGATGTTCGTCGCATGGCTGCAGACCCCAGGCGTCGAGACGCGGGATCTCTCGGCGGTGCGGGTCGCGGTGTCCGGGGCCGCCCCGTTGCCGGGTCCGGTGCTCGAGGAGTTCCGCAGCCGACTGGGGATCACGATCTGGGAGGGGTACGGCCTGACCGAGACGGCACCCGCGGTGACCTCCACCGCCATGGGCGACGAGGCAAAGCCCGGATCGATCGGCCGTCCGCTCCCTGGGATCGACCTGCGGCTCGTGGACGAGGCCGGTGATGATGTCGAGGAAGGCGACCCCGGCGAGATCGTCGTCCGTGGTCCCAACGTGTTCAAGGGGTACTGGCGGCAAGATGATGCGACAAGCGCAGCCAAGGCCGACGGATGGTTCCACACCGGCGATGTCGCCTACGCAGACGAGGACGGTTATCTGTTCATCGTCGACCGCAAGAAGGATCTCATCATCGTCAGCGGGTTCAACGTGTATCCGCGCGAGGTCGAGGACGCGCTCTACCGGAACGCCAAGGTCGCCGAGGCCGCCGTCGTGGGGATGCCGCACCCGTACACGGGGGAAGCGGTGAAGGCGTTCGTGGTCCTGCGGCCCGAGGAGCGCGCCACACAGGAGGAGATCATCGAGTTCTGCAAGCGGCACATCGCGCGGTTCAAGTGTCCCGAGGTGGTGCAGTTCGTAGCCGAGTTACCTCACACCCAAACGGGCAAGGTGCTCCGCCGGGCACTCAGGGACGATGCGGCCGGCAAGCGCGCGCACCGCTCGAAGGCTTGACGTGATCCTCTTCCCGATCGTCGCCGCGGGTATCAGCGCGGTGTTCGCGGCGGTCCTCCTGCGGCGGTGGGCACAGCGGCGCACGCTCCCGCTGCTCGCGTGGGGGATCGCGCTGGCGATGTATGCGCTCGCCTCCGTCGCCGTGATCCTCGGGGTTGCTTCGCGATGGGATGCGACGCTGTACCGCATCTTCTGGCTCTTCGGCGTCATGCTCAACGTGCCGTGGCTCGCGCTCGGCAGCATCGCCCTGATCGGCGGGAAAGGTGTCCGTGTGGTGTCGACGATCGCGGTGAGCGCGCTGTCGGTGTATGCGCTCGTGCTGGTCGTCGGTGCGGACCCGAACACGGAGAGGCTCGCGAGCGTGGACGACATCCCTCGGGGTTCCGAGATCTGGGCTGCCGGCGATCCTGTGCAGTCCATCGGGCGCTGGTACTCGATCGTGGCGTGGGTGGTGGTGGTGGGCATCGCGGTGTGGTCGTCCAGAGCCCGCAAGGGGATGAAGCCTCCGGTCGCGCGGGTGCGGGCCAACTCGCTGATTGCTGCCGGCGCAACCATCACCGCCATCGGCGGGTTCGCGCTGGCTCGCATCGGGGGCGGGGCGGCCGTCGGCGGGTTCTCTGTCGCGCTCGCGGCAGGGGTGACCGTGATGTTCGCCGGCTTCCTGCTCTCCGGGCGCGCGCCTCGCTTCACCGTGGAAGACCCGGGCGAGTCGCCGACCTGATGCCGCGCATCGTGCTGTACACGAAGCCCGACTGCTCGCTCTGCGACGATGCGCGCGCGGCGCTGGACGCCATCGGCCGGCCCTACGAGATCGCCGAGGATGCCCGATATGCCTCGCGGGTCCCGGTGATCGAGGTGGACGGGGTGATCGTGGCCGAGCTCCGGGTCACAGAACGGACGCTTCGGCGCGCGGTCAAGCGCGCCTCGCGCCGAGCGAAATCGTCTGGTTGACCTGCGCTTTCTAACTCTGCGAGCGCTCTGACGGCCGAGGCTAACCGTTTGTGATTTCTCTCACAAGCACCTAGAATCATGCTTCTGACGGTCCCTTCCAGGAGCGAACGTGAGAGAACGCGCTATCCCTGAGGCCACGGTCGCACGGCTGCCGCTGTACTACCGCAGCCTGCTCGACATGGCCGAGCATGGGATCCATACCATCTCCAGCGAGCGTCTCGCCGACAGCGCCGGCGTGAACTCGGCGAAGGTCCGCAAGGACCTGTCCTACCTGGGTTCCTACGGAACCCGTGGCGTTGGCTACGACGTCGAGTACCTGCTGTATCAGATCAGCCGTGAGCTGGGGCTCACGCAGGACTGGAACTGCGCCATCGTCGGCGTCGGGAACCTCGGGCGCGCGCTGGCGAACTACCGTGGCTTCGGTGAGCGCGGCTTCCGGGTGGTGGCCCTGGTCGACATCGATCCAGGCAAGGTCGGCGACGGGGTGGACGCGCTCAACGTCGAGGACTTCGAGGATCTCGAGCGGATCGTCAAGGAGCGCCAGGTCGCGATCGGCATCATCGCTACCCCCGCCACGGCCGCCCAGGACGCGGCGGATCGCTTGGTCTCGGCCGGCGTCAAGAGCATCTTGAACTTCGCGCCCACCGTTCTCCAGGTTCCCGACGACGTGTCGCTACGCAAGGTAGACCTTTCGATCGAGCTGCAGATACTCTCATTCTACGAGCAGCGGAAGGCGGCTTTGGATTCCGTCCGTCGTCCGCGGAAGCTGACAGCGAGCGCAGCGAAGAGCACACGTCCTTGATGTCGATCCTGGTCGTCGGCCTCAACTACAAGGGTGCGCCGCTCGACCTGCTCGAACGGATAACGTTCGATCAGAGCGAGTTGCCGAAAGCCTTGGCAGCGGCGCGCGCCTCCGAACACGTGCGAGAGGCCGTGATCCTCTCCACGTGCAACCGCGTCGAGGTGTACGCGGCGGTGGACGGCTTCCACGGCGGGCTCGCTGCGTTGAAGACGTTCCTGTCCGAGTTCCATCACGTGCCTCTGGCCGACTTCGGCGATCGCGCCTACGGTCTCTACGAGGACGAAGCGGTCCGTCACCTGTTCTCGGTCGCATCCGGGATCGAGTCGATGGTGATCGGCGAGCCGCAGATCCTCACGCAGGTGCGTCGCGCCTTCCGCGGTGCAGACTCGGAGGGCGCGGTCGGGTGGCTGCTCTCGGCGCTGTTCCGCCACGCGATCCGTGCGGGGCGTCGCGCGCGCAGTGAGACCGGTATAGCCGGCTCGTCCGCCGGCTTCGCCGAGGCGGGGGCGACACTGGCTCGCCGCGCGCTGGGATCGTTCCAGGACCGGACCGTGCTCGTGCTCGGAGCCGGGAAGATGAGCGATCTGGCCGCGGCGAGCATCGCAGCGGAGGGCGCGCGTGTCCTGATCGCCAACCGCACCCACGCGCGCGCAACCGCGCTCGCCGAACGGCTGGGCGGAGAGGCCGTTCCGATCGGCGATCCCATCCCCGCGATCGAACGGGCGGACCTGATCCTGGCCTCGACCGGCAGTCCGCAGCCGATGATCACGCGCGAGCAGGTCGAGCAGGCGATGGCGCGGCGGCCGGAACGGAAGCTGCTCGTCCTCGATCTGGCCGTCCCGCGTGATGTCGAGCCGGCAGCGTCCGCCGTCCCGAACGTCGATGTGCGTGATCTGGACTCGCTTCGTGACGAGCTCGAGCCCGGGATCGTGGTGATGTCCGAGATCGACGCCGTGCGCGCCATCGTGGACCAGGAGGTCCCGCGCTTCTCAGCCTGGAAACGCGCCCACGCGTTCGCGCCCCTGATCGGGGCGATGAAGGATCGCGGCGAAACGATCCGGGCCGCGGAGCTTGCGCGGGCGCGCGCGCTGCTCGAGAGGCTGGACGAGTCGTCCCGCGAGGCGGTCGAAGCGCTCACGCACGCGATCGTAGCCAAGCTGCTGCACGACCCGGTCGCTTCCCTGAAGGACCGTGCCGGTACCTCCGAGGGAGAGGCGATCGCGCGGGCGTTGCGCGTACTCTGGTCGCTGGACGACGGCGAGGAGGAGTTCTGACATGCCGCGCAGCGTGCTTCGTGTCGGCACCCGGGGGAGCGCGCTCGCGCTCGCGCAAGCCGAGTGGATCCGGCAGGCGATCTCGAAGGTGATCACCCATCGGAACTTCGAGCTGGTGCCCGTCGTGACCGCCGGCGACACCCACCGGGGACCGCTGCCGGCGGTGCAGGGCGGAGGCAAGAGCTTGTTCACGCGCGACATCCAGGAGGCGCTTGCACTCGGGAAGATCGATCTCGCGGTGCACAGCGCGAAAGATCTCCCCACGACGACGCCGAACGGGATCCTGCTGGCCGCAATCCCCAAGCGTGAGGATCCGCGGGACGCGTTGATCACGCGCTCGGGCCAAGGCTTGCGATCGCTCGCGCCGGGCGCTCGGATCGGCACGTCGTCGATGCGGCGCGGGATGCAGTTGCGCGCGCTCGCGCGCGGACTCGATCCGGTTCCGATGCGGGGCAACGTCGACACGCGGCTGCGTAAGCTCACCGACGGCGAGGTGAACGCGATCGTCGTCGCGATCGCCGGGCTCAAGCGGCTCGGCCGCGCCGAGCGTGTCTCGGAGCTGCTCCCCATCAACGTGATGCTTCCGGCGCCCGGTCAGGGCGCGCTCGCGGTGGAATGCCGCGCGAACGATCGCAACATGCGGGCGGCGCTCGAGCAGCTCGACGACCCCGACTCACGCCGCGCATTCGAAGCCGAACGGACCTTGATGCTTACTCTCGGCGGGGATTGTGGCGTGCCGCTCGGTGCCCTCGCCGAAGCCGACGGTGAACGTTTGCGCATGCGGGCGCTGGTCGGGACCGCCGACGGCAAGCGGATGATCGCCGACCAACTCGAGGGCGACGATCCGGAGAAGCTCGGTATCGCACTCGGTGAGCGGCTCCGCGAGCTGGGCGCCGACGAGATCATCGCCGCCGCCAACGCATGACGCGACCCCGGCGGACCGGCTCCGTCGCGCTGATCGGGGCGGGGCCGGGCGATCCGGGGCTCATCACGGTTCGAGGCCTCGCGCTTCTTCGCGGCGCCGACGTGGTCGTCCACGACCGGCTCGTGTCCGAGCAGCTGCTCGCCCTCGTGCGCCCAGACGCGCGATCGATCGATGTCGGCAAGGCGCCGCGGCGACACAAGGTGAGCCAGGAGGAGATCAACCGGATCCTGGTGCGGGAGGCGCGCGCAGGGTGGACGGTCGTCCGACTGAAGGGCGGCGATCCGTTCGTCTTCGGCCGCGGCGGCGAGGAAGCGGAGGCGCTCGCGCGCGCGGGGATCGCCTTCGAGGTCGTGCCGGGGATCACCTCGGCGATCGCGGGCCCTGCCGCCGCGGGGATCCCCGTGACGCACCGGGCGACCGCCGCGTCCGTTGCGATCGCGACCGCGCACGAGGCGAAAGGAAAGGCGGCCTCGCGGCTGGATTGGGCGGCGCTGGCCCGCGTGGACACCGTCACGTTGCTGATGGGGGTCGAGCGGCTGGGGCGCGTCGCCGAGCGGCTGATCGCGGAAGGGAAGGCTCCGGCGACCCCGGCCGCGGTGATCACCGACGCGACGCTGCCGACGCAGCGCACCGTCACGGCCCCGCTTGCGGGGATCGCCGCGGCCGCGCGCCGTGCGGGCATCCGGCCTCCCGCCGTCATCGTGGTCGGCGATGTGGTCGCCGTCCGCGACGTCATCGGCGGCTGGGACACGCGACCCCTCTCCGGCGTGAGCGTGCTGGTGACGCGCACGCGCGAGCAGGCCTCCGAGCTATCGGGCGTCCTGCGCGAGCTCGGCGCGGAGGTCGTCGAATCACCATCGATCCGGATCCGCCCGCCACGATCGTGGTCGAAGGTCGATCGTGCGATCACTCGTCTGCGGGAAGGCGCCTACGACTGGATCGTGCTCACCAGCGCCAACGGCGTCCGGCTGCTCGGCGAGCGACTGCGGGCGGCCGGCTTGGATGCGCGCGCGTTCGGTGCCACCAAGGTCGCCGCGGTTGGCGTGGGGACCGCGGCGGCGCTCCGGGCCGTCGGGATCGACGCCGACCTGGTGCCGGCGACCTTCACGACGCGGGCCGTCGGTGAGGCCTTCCCCGCGGGAGAGGGTCGCGTGCTGCTCGCGCGCGCGGATGTGGTCGAGCCCGGGCTCGACGAGGCGCTATCCGGGAAGGGGTGGACCGTTGAGCGCCTCACGCTGTACCACCTTACGGGTGCCGGGACGATGCCGGCGGCGGTGCGCCGGCGAGTGCTCGCCGGCGATATCGACGTGATCACCTTCGCAAGCGGCGGAACGGTCCGCGCTTTCGTCCAGGCGCTTCGGGGGAAGCCCGGCCGAGGCACCAAGATCGCCGCGATCGGGCCGGTCACCGCGCGCGAGGCGCGTCGCGCTGGTTTGCGCGTCCACGCGGTCGCCGATCCGCACACCATCCCCGCCCTCGCTGCGGCGGTCATGCAGGCCACCGGCCGCATGCCCGCTTCGTCCGAATCGCAAGCAGCGGGTCGCGCGCGCTAGTCTCCGTTCGATGGCACGGTTCCCCGTCGCGCGCTCAAGGCGGCTCCGCCGCACCGAGGCCCTGCGCCGCTTGGTGCGAGAGACCAGCCTGGGCGTCGACGACCTGGTGGCACCGCTGTTCGTGAAGGAGGGCATCGCCGAACCGCACCCGATCGAGTCGATGCCCGGTCACGTGCAGCACACGCTCGAGTCCGTGCGTAAGGAGGCCGCCGAGATCGCGACACTCGGTATCCCCGCAGTGATCCTGTTCGGGATCCCTGCAGACAAGGATGCGATGGGATCCCAAGCCGACGCCGACGACGGGATCGTGCAGCGCGCGCTCCGCGAGCTGCGCTCGGATATGGGCGAGCAGCTCGTGCTGATCGCCGACCTGTGTCTGGACGAATACACCGAGCACGGGCACTGCGGCGTCCTTGATGCGCGCGGTGAAGTGGACAACGACGCGACCCTGGAGCGCTACCGCTCGATCGCGGTCGCGCAGGCAAGCGCGGGAGCGCACCTGGTCGCGCCGAGCGGGATGATGGATGGGCAGGTCGCGGCGATCCGCGACGCGCTCGATCATCATCGGTTCACCGACACGCCGATTCTGGCCTACGCGGCCAAGTTCGCGAGCGCGTTCTACGGACCGTTCCGCGACGCAGCCGAGTGCGCGCCGCGCTTCGGCGACCGGCGTGGCTACCAGATGGATCCCGCCAACGCCGACGAAGCCATCCGCGAAGCGCTGACCGACCTGGACGAAGGGGCCGACATCATCATGGTCAAGCCGGCCCTCCCATACCTGGACGTTCTGCGCGCGATCCGTGACCGTGTACAGGCGCCGCTGGCCGCGTACAACGTCAGCGGCGAGTTCGCGATGCTCAAGGCCGCCGCGGCGAACGGCTGGCTCGACGAGCGAGCAGCCATGCTGGAGAGCCTCACGGCGATCAAGCGGGCCGGTGCCGAGATGATCCTCACCTATCACGCGAAGGACGCCGCCGTCGCACTGAAGGAGCAGGGATGAAGCAGCGGACACTGGGCGACACCGGTATCGAGTGCAGCGAGATCGGGTTCGGTGCCTGGACCGTCACCGCCGGCTGGTGGGGCGAGTACTCCGACGACGACGCCGTGCGCCTGATCCGCGCCGCGTACGACCGCGGCATCACGTTCTTCGACACGGCGCCGACGTACGGTCCTGAACGCCGCGGCGAGACGCTGGTCGCGCGCGCGCTCGGTGATGTGCGCGATCGCGTGACCTACTCCACGAAAGTCGGCTACGACGTCGAGGCCGAGTGGTCCTATGAAGGCCATCGCGAGCGTCCGCACCGGACCGATCCGTCCTACGTGCGCGCGACCGTCGAACGCAGCTTGCGCGCGCTGGACACCGACGTGATCGACGTCCTGCAGCTGCACAACCCGCGGATGCATCACATCGAGCAGGACGACCTGTGGGGAACGCTCGCCGACCTGAAGGGCGAAGGGAAGGTGCGGGCCTACGGCGTGTCCATCGGTCCGAAGATCGGCTGGCGGGATGAGGGGTCGGCGGCGCTCGCGCGGCGGTCCGATGCCGGCGCGTTCATGATGATCCACAACCTGCTCGAGCAGGATCCGGGCCGTGACTTCCTGTCGGCCGCGCGGGGCACCGGCACCGGGATCATGGTGCGGGTGCCGCACTCCAGCGGGCTGCTCGAGGGCAAGTACACGGCGGAGACGACGTTCGACACCGACGACCATCGTTCGCATCGCAAGCAGGAGTGGCTGACCGAGGGGCTGCAGAAGGTGGGCCGGCTGGACTTCCTGACGCGGAATATGACCATCGGGCAGGCGGCGTTGAAGTGGCTGCTGGCCGACCCGCAGATCGCCGTGGTCCTGCCGAACATCTACGGGATCGAGCAGCTCGACGAGTTCGCCGCCGTCTCGGACCTTCCGGACCTTTCGGGCGGAGACATCGCGCGTGTCAACGAACTCTATGACCGCAACTTCGACCTGGTCGGCGCGTAGGTCTTGTCGGCGGGAACTCCGGGGCGTAGCGTTCCCGCTGACGGCCCGATCGGGCCCGGGAGAGGAGGGATCATGCATCCCAACGAGCGCCTGCTTCGCGACGCCGACGAGGCGATGCAGCGGGGTGACAACGAGGCGTACCTCGCCGTTCACACCGACGACGTCATCGTGCACGTGGCAGGCAAGAGTTCCTTCGGCGGGACCTACAAAGGCAAGGACCAGTTCACGGAGCTGTTCGGTCGCTTCATGGAGCGAACCCCGGAGTTCACCTTCGAAGGCCACGACTACCTGGTCTCCGACGATCATGGCGTCGTCCTCCAGCGCTCGCACTACAAGCGCGGCAACGAGACCCTCGACACCGACGACGTCTTCGTCTGTCACATCAAGGACGGCAAGGTCGCCGAGTTCTGGCTCGCGTCGATGGACCAGGACGCGCTCGACGCCTTCCTGGGCTGACGCGCCGCGCCGCTCGCGTCCTCGATAGGCTGGCTCTCCGATGAGCCGGTCCGAGGAATTGTTCAAGCGCGCCCGAGAGGTCATCCCCGGCGGCGTAAACTCGCCGGTGCGGGCATTCCTCGCCGTCGGCGGGGACCCGCGGTTCGTCGCCCGCGCGCGCGGATCGCGCCTGACCGACGTGGACGGTCGCGAGTACGTCGACCTGGTCATGTCCTGGGGCGCGATCATCCTCGGCCATGCGGACGAGCGCGTGACCGAGGCGATCGCGCGCGCCGCGGAGCGCGGCTCGTCCTACGGCGCACCCCACGAGGGGGAGGTGCTGCTCGCGGAACGCCTAGCCGAGCACGTCCCGTCGATCGAGCGCGTGCGCGTGGTGAGCTCGGGGACCGAGGCGACGATGAGCGCGATCCGACTGGCGCGCGGCGCGACCGGCCGGTCGAAGATCCTGAAGTTCGCCGGCTGCTATCACGGACATGCGGACGAGCTGCTCGCGCGCGCGGGATCGGGCGTGGAAACGCTGGGCCTGCCCGATACGGCCGGGGTGACCGAGGGTGCCGCACGCGACACCCTGGTCGCGCCGTTCAACGATGCGGGCGCGGTCGGCGACGCTTTCGCTGCCCACGGTGATGATCTGGCGTGCGTGATCGTCGAGCCGGTCGCGGTGAACATGGGCGTCGTGCCGCCGGCCCCGGGGTTCCTCGAGGCCCTGCGCGCGCGCTGTGATCAGCACGGCGCGCTGTTGATCTTCGACGAGGTCGTGACCGGATCTCGTCTCGGGCTCGGTGGCGCTCAGGCGTGGTACGGCGTGACGCCGGACCTGACCTGCCTGGGGAAGGTGATAGGCGGCGGCTCCCCGGTCGGCGCGTTCGGCGGCCGTGCGGCGATCATGGACGAGATCGCGCCGACGGGGCCGGTGTACCAGGCGGGGACGCTCAGCGGGAACCCGATCGCCGTCGCGGCTGGCCTCGCCGTGCTCGACGCGCTCGCCGAGGATCCGCCGTACGAGGGGATGCTTCGCCGTGCCGAAACCATCGTGGACGCCCTGACGGCTGCGGCCGCGCTGGCCGGGGTGCCCCTGCGGGTCAACAGAGAGGGATCGCTGTTCTCGGCCTTCTTCGTCGATGACGATGTGACCGATCTCGAGAGCGCGCGCCGGCAAGCGGCCGGAGCGTACGCGCGCTTCTTCCACGCGATGCTCGCATCCGGGATCTGGCTCCCGCCGAGCGCGTTCGAGGGATGGTTCCTCTGCGCTGCGCACACCGATGAGGATGTCTCGCGGATCGAGGAGGCCGCGGAGCGCGCGATGCGCGCGGCCGCGGCCGCCCTGCGGGGAGAGGACTGATCACGAACGGGGGCCTCAGGGCCCCGTTCGTGAGGGGTCACACCGTGGTCGGTACCGGCTCCGCGCCCTCAGCGGGCTCGTGGGTTCGCTCGTACCGCACCAACAGCCACGCGTGCAGGGCGAACCCGATGATGCTCGCGATCAAGAAGTAGAGCGCGTACAGGAAGACCTGACCCTTGTCGCGGAGCGCGAAGACGGTGACCTCGCGATGGTCGTCGGTGGCGGGGATGGTGACGCCGAACAGGAGCGTGTCGGCGTCGACCTGAAGGAACCGCGCCGACGCGACGGGCGGAGGGTTCTCTTCGTCGGCGGGGACCTCTGTGCCCCGAAGCCTGAAGTCCCAGTCCTCGGCGAGGTCCGCGGCAAGATCATTCTCCTGGGCGTCGCGCGCGAGGGCATCCTGGATGACCGTCTTGACGGTGTCGAACTCACCGGAGGAGTCGATCTGGCCGGGGTACTTCTCGCCGGGCTCGTCCCAGTCGGTCGGGAAGTCGTCGATCGCTTGCCGGAACTCCTGGGCTTGCTCGCTGTCCGGTTTGAACGGCACCCAATGTGGCTCCTCGGCGCGTGGCCCGAGGCCCGGGACCGTGCCGGGCACGCCGACCAGCCAGATCAGCGAGAACAGGATCATCCAGATCCCGAGCGAGACCATGAGCACGAGGTACCCCAAGCGCGCGCCGTAGTTCGATGCGAGCAGCATGTAGAGGCTCCCGATCAAGACGACGACAGAAACGGCGACCACCAGGACCGCGCGGACGTCGTCCCACTCGCCCTCGAGGGCGAAGACAACCGGTAGGGATGTCAGCCAGGACATGCCTCAGCTCCTCTGGATGCTTTGGACGAACTGAACGAGCGCGTCGATGGCCTCCTCGCCGAGCGCGGCCCAGGCCGGCATCGACGGGCGGTTCGTGTTGAGCCTGCCGTGCTCGATGGTCGCGCGCAGCTCGTCCAGGCTCAACCGCTGCAGCGCGACCGTCAGGTTCGGGCCGACGGTGGGTTCCCCGTTGCGCAGACCGTCGGCGTCGGGCCCATGACAGACGGCGCAGTTGGCGCGGAACAGCGCTCCACCCTCGGTCTCGGACGGCTCGGGGAAGGGTTCCTGGATGCTCTTTATGTACTCGACCAGGTTGTCCACCTGGAAGGTGTTCAGCGGTCCGCCGAAGCCTGCTCCCCACGTCGGCATCGGCGTCCCCGGCCGGCCGCGGTTGATCGCATCGTAGATCAGCTGTGTGATCGCTTCCTCGTTCTGGCCCGCCGCCTTGTATCGCGCGTAGATGAAGGCGAGCGGGGGCTCGGCGTACTGCTGCTTGACGCCCTCGCGCGTGACCAACTGGGTGGTTCCCGCCCCGCCCTCACCGTGGCAGGTGAGGCAGAGGAACTCGCCATAGATCTCCTCCCCTTGCTCGACGGCCTGCGCGACGAAGAGTTGTTCCTTCTCGCCCAGGCGCGTCGGTTCGCGCAGCCAGTACAGCGGGAGCCACAGCGACATCAGCATGGTTGCGGCCGCGCCCCAGGCGAGGTACTGGGTGAGGACCCGTTGCTCGAGCTCCTGGTCGGAGGGCGCGGGGCGCATGGATGCCGGCACGCGTGCCTTGCGTCGGCCGCGAAGCTCTCCGGCGGCGGTGACCACGAGCAAAAGGCCGAACAGCAGCAGCCCGCCGCCGACCACGAATGCGGTGACCACTCGAGAGTCGAGGCCTAATACGATCACGCTGCTATCCCCCTACTTTCTCCGACGGTCACGTTTTCAGACGCAGAACGCGCCTTCCTTCTCCTGCCCGGTCGTGTTCGTCCCGCGAGCCGGCCCTGTGACGATGATCCCGGTGTTGACCGTGATGACGCCGCCTTCGGCCGTCAGGGGGAAGCGGTCGAGCCCACGTGGCGCGGGGCCGGCTTTGTATTCCCCGGCGCTGTTGTACTTGGAGCCGTGGCACGGGCACTCGAACCATTGCGAGGTGGAGCAGAACGGCACCCGGCAGCCGAGGTGCACGCAGCGCTGGTACAGCGCCATGAGCCCGTCGGCGACCAGACCCTCAGCGGTGTACAGAGCCTCTGAGTCGTCGGCCTCGTCGTAGGGCACGAGGTAGAAGCGACCGGGACCGAAATAGAAGGGCTCCCGCGTGCTTCGGATGGTTTCCTTGATCGTCGCGGCGGTCTCGGAGAGCCGGATCTCGCCGCCGAACCCGCCGGCCAGGTTCGGCCACAGCATCGCGAGGCTTGTCAGACCGAGGCCCTCGAGGGACGCGACGCCGAACCCGACGCCGAGTGCCCGGCGGAAGAACGCGCGCCTGGTCACCTGCGCGGGTTTGCCGACCAGCTTCCTGGGCGGGCCTTGTTCGCCGGCCTGGCGCGGGCGGAGGATGGCCAGCAGGTTCACCATCATCAGCCCGAAGCCTGCGAGCGCGATGAGCGCCGCGAGGCCGATGATCACCCACTGGGTCACGGAGAGCGCGAGTACGGTCATGTGCTTTCCCTTAGAGGTCGAAGAAGAGGCCCGTGCTCCACGGCCAGATGAAGTTGTAGCCCGGGCCGCGGAAGAACGAGCCGACGATGACGAGGATCGCCCAGAACATCATGAACACGGTGAACAAGATGACGGCCAGCTTACGCCGGCTCGGCTTCACGCTCGGGTTCTTGTCGGCGTAGGGCAACGCCATCAGCGCGAAGAGCCCGAGACCGGGGATGGTGACGCCGGCCACCATCGGATGGAAGTAGCGGAGCAGCTCCTGGAGTCCGAGGAAGTACCAAGGGGCCTTCGAGGGGTTCGGCGTCAGGCTCGGGTTGGCCAGCTCGCGGAACGGCGCGTGGACGAAGGTCGAGAACACCAGGACGAAGGCCATCATCACCAGGAGCGACAGGAACTCGGCGGCCAGCAGATGCGGCCACACGTTGACCTTGTCGTCTTGACGCTTGACCACCCTCTGGATGCCCTCGGGCGGGACCACGGCCAGCAAGCGGTGCGTCTCGCCGGCGCCGGTCCCTCGTCCTCCCCCGCCGTTGCCCGTGGCGGTTCGGCCGGTCGCCGCCGCGACGCGCGCGGCGCGCTGCTCGGGCGTCAAGCGTTCGACCACCTGCGTCGCGGCGGCGGCCGGTGCAGCCGCTGCCGGCGCAGCCGCGGTGGCTGGTGCTCCTGCGGCCGCGGGTGCGCCCTCGGCCGGGGCGGCGGCCGGTGCTGCTTCGGTGGGCGCTGCTTCCTTCTTCTGGCCGGGACCGGCCGGACCCTTGGTCTTGCGGACGTACGCCGACTTCGCGAGCGCGCGCGCGACGCGCTCGGGCTTGCCTTCGGCGATGGCCTTGTCGAAGGTCTCTTGATCTATGCCGATTTCTTCGCGATCCGCCATGCCGGTCTCCTAGATGAGGATGATCCGAACGATCTCCTCTGTGGTCATGTCTTTGCGCATGTTCGAATCATCCTCAAAGCGGTCCGCTGATCCCGCCGTCCTTGCGGATGCGCCAGAAGTGCACGGCCATCAACAGGACGGCGACGAGGGGCAATGCCAGGACGTGGAGCACATACCATCGGATCAAGGTTGGCGGCCCCACCTCGAGCCCGCCGACCAGGATGAATTTGACCTGTCTCCCGAACACCGGCGTGTATCCCATCATGTTCGTGCCGACGGTGACCGCCCAGATCGCGAGCTGGTCCCACGGCAGCAGGTACCCGGTGAAGGACAGCAGCAAGGTGACCTGCAGCAGGTTCACGCCGACCACCCAGTTGAACTCGCGTGGCGGCTTGTATGCGCCGTGGTAGAAGACGCGCGCCATGTGCAAGAACACGCTCAAGACCATCAGATGGGCAGCCCAGCGGTGCATGTTCCGTACCAGCTGCCCGAACGAGATCGCTTGCGACAGGTCCTGCATGTCCTGGTAGACAGCGGCCGACGCCAGGTCGACCGAGGGCCGGTAGAAGAACATCAGGTAGATCCCGGTGATCGTCAGCAGCACGAACAGGAAGAAGGACAAGCCGCCGAGGCAGAACGTGTAGGTGAGCTTCAATCCGTGCCGCTTCACCTTCACCGGGTGCAGGTGGTAGAGCACGTTGTTCATGGTCGCGAGCGCGCGGTCCCGCGACGTGTCCTTGTAGCCTTTTCGGAGGTAGGAGCCCGGCCGGAAGATCGACTTCCAGACCTGCGACTCCTGCGTCTTGTCTTTGAGCAGCTCCAGCTTCTCTTGGAGCAGCCCCTTCTCCGTCTTCGCCAACGTCGTCCCCCCGTCGAGGCGTTGCTAGGTGGCGGCCTTCGCCTGGTCGCCGACCCTGATGTAGAACAGCGCGTCCGAGGGGCAGCGGTCGACGCAGATGCCGCACCGCGTGCACTCGGTGTCGTCGATCACGAACACCGCCGCGGAGTTCCCCGCCGCGTCCTTGATGGCCGCGGTGTCGGACTCGGCGACGATCTCGCCTGAGAGCATATAGATGCAATCCCACGGGCAGACGTCCTCGCATGCCCGGCATAGGATGCACAGGTCGGGGTCGAGCCCGATGTGCCGCTTCGGCTTCACCCGCTGGGAGAGCCAGTTCGGGTCGACCATCTTGAGGTCGTACTCGTCGTAGAACTGCGGCTTGTTGGAGATGGCTCCCATCAGCGACTATCGATCGTTCGCCACAAACGCGGCTCCGATCGACAGATTCACCTCCCAACGATGGATCGTCACTTGTATCCCCCCGTCGCCTCCGACTTGGCCTCGCCGGATGCGAGCTGCTTGGGGAACTTCCGCTGGTAGATCACGAACGCCACGACGAAAGCGCCAAGCGCGACGGCGTTCTGGACGACCACGACCGAGTCCTTGATGGTCTGCTGGAGGCAGCTCATGTCGAACGCGACGCAGCCCTGACCACCCCAGTCGAGACGGCCCTCGGCGTAGTAAAGCCACCAACTGGGGAGCACCGCGAGGATATGGAGGCCGAGGATCGAGAGGCCGAAAGCAGCGAAGGTGGCCTTCAGCCACTCGCTCTTCGACCGCTGTGCGACCACGAGCATCACCCCGGCTGCCGCGAACCAGATCACCTCGAACAGCAGGATCGTCGGGCTGAGCGGGTCGATCGTGAAGTTCGTCAACCGCCGCCCTCCTCGGAGATAGGTCGTCGGCCGATTATACGAGTCGCCCGGGAGTCGCCTCCAAAGGCGCTGAGGTCCCGCGCGCGGCTGCTCGCGCGCTCGTGAAATGCTTCACAAGCACACGCAAAAAAAATGGCCCGATGCACGACCTGATTATCTCGCCGTGCTCGCAGCGGTGCAAGCCGGCGCGCGTCAGGCTAGATGCCGAAAAGCTCGGTGAGCTTCCCTCGGAGCGCGTCTCGAGTCAGCGGGCCGAAGTGCTTGTCCTTCACCGTACCGTCCTCGTCGGCGAAGATCGTGATGGGCATCACCGGATTCAAGACGTTGGGCTGGAACCTCGCATAGAACGCTCCTTTGGGGTCGTAGACCATCCGGTAGGTGACGCCCGTTCGCTGTTTGAACGTCTCGGCGGCGCCGCGCGTCTCGCCCTCGATCCCGAGCACGTTGAGGCCGACGAACGTGACCTCCTCGTCGACCGATCGCGATACCGCGTCGAAGTCGGGCATCTCACGCACACAGAACGTGCACCAGGAGGCCCAGAAGTTCAACACCATGGGCTTGCCGAGCAGCGACGCGACCGCCAGGCCGGGATCGCCCTCCATGCCTTCGAACTCACAGCCGGGGAGCTGCTCGCCCTCGCTGATCACCCCGCGCGCGACGCAGGGCGACAGCGCCCCCGCGGGCACGGTTGGTCCAGGGTCGGGGGCGCTCGCAGCGCACGCGGTGGCCACCAGCGCCAGCGCCATCCCCGTTCCGAGCAGCTTCGGCATCTCCCTATCATGACGCCTCGGCGCGCCCGGGGCTTCCCGCGCGCTCTCTGAGTGGCGTTGCTACGCTCGCTGGTGAGATGAACATCCTCCGTGCCCTGGCGGTGACCCTGCTGGTCGCCGGGCTGGCGGCGTGCACGGCCGGTGAGGCCGGGGGGATCGGCACGGCGACCTCGTTCAACGTCGCGAACTTCCCGCCGGCCGAGCGTGAGCCGGCGCCGTCGATCAGCGGCGAGCGTCTCGACCAAGCCGGAACCATCACGGATGCGCTCATCCAGGGCAAGGTCGGCGTGGTGAACTTCTGGGGTTCATGGTGCGGCCCGTGCCGGAAGGAACAGCCGCTGCTGGAGGCTTTGTGGCGCGAGTACGCGCCGCGAGGGGTCGCGTTCGTCGGGATCAACACCAGGAGGGACAACCGGGCTGCGGCGGTCGCTTTCCTCGAGGAGTTCCAGGTGAGCTATCCGTCCGTCTACGACCCGCCGTCGAGCATCGCGAGCGATTTCGGGGTTCGCGCGATGCCCTCCACCTTCGTGATCGATCGAGAGGGTCGCATCGCCGCGCACATCATCGGAGCCCTGCGCAACGAGGCCGACCTGCGGCTGATCCTGGACGCGGAGCTGCTCGCATGAAGACCGCGCCCGAGCAGACATCGGTCCCGCCGGCGGCGGTGCGCGCTCGCGCCGCGCTCCCGCTCGCGATCGTCGGCTTCTTGACCGCGCCGGCCGGTTGGATCGTGGTGGGGTTCCGTGCCGGTGAGGGAACCGGGATACCCGGCATCGCGTGGATCGGCGCGGCCGTCGGAACAGCCGCTTTGGCCGGCGCGTTCGTCGCGCTGCGAGCAGCGCGCGGCCCCGAGGCGGCGCGGCCGGCC
>Ga0299906_10000657_pt1 | contig 31117 bp, 27 predicted proteins | sample RVTome_14_FD_200259 | JGI IMG/M metagenome (GOLD analysis project Ga0299906, IMG submission 200259) | Soil microbial communities from uranium-contaminated site in the Upper Colorado River Basin, Wyoming, United States - RVT145D125 (version 2) ...
ACTTCGTCTACAATCGCCGCATCCCGGAGTCTCGAAGGAGGAGGCACCCCATGGAACTGACACGTCGAGGCCTCGCTGCCGTGCTTCTGGCCACAATGGTTGCGTTGCCGTCGGCGCAGGGGCCGGCGTCTCCGTCCTCCTCGCTCACGCTCGAGCAGATCGAGACGTTCCTGCTCGAGGGCGACTTGAGCAACTTCCGGGCGATAGGCACCGGCGTCACGGCCCCGAAGCGGGCGACGATGACCGACGACACGCTGACCCACGACGTCCAGATCCAGGACGTCGACATCGAGAGACGAATCTTCAACGCGGGAGCCTTCAGCGAGGTCGGCTTCAGGGACACCTTCCTCTTCAACATCGCCGCCTACAGGCTCGCCAAGCTGATCGGGCTCCACCACGTTCCACCCTCGGTCCAGCGGACGGTCGACGGGATGCCGGCGGCGGTCACCTGGTGGATCGACGACGCGATCACCGACGAAGAGCGGAACAAGCAGGGGAAGAAGGCGCCGAACCCCCTGTACTACTCGAGGCAGACGTCCGTCCTGAACGTGTTCGACGAGCTGATCCAGAACCGCGACCGGAACCAGGGCAACATCCTCTGGGCGAATGCCGACGACACGATGTGGCTCATCGATCACACGCGCGCCTTCCGGATCGGCACGGACCTGCTGGATCCGGACAAGCTCGTGAACTGCGAGCGCGGCCTGCTGGAACGGATGCGGGCCCTGACCGAAGACCAGCTCGACGAGGCGACACGTGACGTGCTGACCGGACGCCAGCGTGACGCCCTGCTCGAGCGCCGGGACAAGATCGTCGAGCTCTTCGACGCTCGCATCGCCAAGTACGGCGAGGAGTTCGTGCTCTTCAGCTACTGAAGGGACGGGGCCCTGTGTCCGCCGCGGGCCGCGCGGGCGTTATGATGGGTACATGATCCGGCCACGCGCCCGGCTCGTCGGCTCGGTCGTGGTGGGCCTGCTCGTGGCGAGCGGGATCGCCACGCCGCGAGCGCAGGACGGCTCCCACCGGGAGGATGGGGCCGGGCGTATCGTCGCCATCGGCGACATTCATGGCGCCTACACGTCCTTCGTGTCCATCCTCCGACTCGCCGGCCTCCTGGACGACCAGGGGCGCTGGGCCGGGGGGCAGGCGACCCTCGTGCAGACCGGGGACATCCTGGACCGGGGTGCCGGCGTCCGGCCGGTGATGGACCTCCTGATGACGCTCGAGCGGCAGGCCGAGGCGGCGGGCGGACGCGTCGTCGTGCTGCTGGGCAATCACGAGACGATGAACCTCACGCGCCTCCTCCAGGACACGTCCCCGGCGGCGATTGCCACCTTCGCGGACGACCGGTCCGAGAGGCGCCGCGCCGAGGCCCACGAGCAATACCGGCGCTTCGTCGCCGACCGCCGCCGCGAGCTCGGGCAGGATCCTCCGGGAGTGCTCACCGAGGAGCAGTGGATGCAGGCGCACCCGCCAGGGCTCATCGAGTACCTCGAGGCGCTCTCGCCCGACGGCGTCTACGGCCGGTGGCTGCGCGACAAGCCGATCGCCGCGATGGTGGACGGGACCCTCTTCGTGCACGGCGGCCTGAACCCCGCCTTCGCGGAGTCGTCGGTCGACCGGATCAACCGGCGCGCCCGCCAGGAGATCGAGCGCTTCGACGATACGTGGGAAGCGCTCCTGGATCGGGACGTCGTCCTGCCCTTCTTCACCTTCTACGAGGTGCTCGAGGCCGCGCGCGCCGACCTCGCCGCCTGGGTCGAGGCCATCAATGCGCCGCTTCTCCCGAAATCGACCACCTTCCGCGACGAGCGGTACCTCGAACAGCTCGTCGAGCTGCTGGAGATCGGCGATTGGTCCATCGTGCACACGGACGGCCCATTGTGGTTCCGCGGCTTCGCGACCTGGAGCGAAGAGGAGGGGGCGCCGTACATCGACGAGCTACAGGAGCGGTACGACGCCCGGCGCTTCGTCGTCGCGCACACGATAGCGGCGAGTCACCTGATCAGGCCGAGGTTCGACGACCGGGTCTTCCTGATCGACACGGGCATGCTCTCCGAGGTCTATCTCAACGGGCAGCCCTCCGCGCTCGAGATCACCGGGGACGTGGTGAAGCCCCTTTATCTGAACGGGCCGGCACCCGCGTCCGGCCCACCGTCAGGGGAAGTCGGAGAGCTCGTCCCCGGGCCCTGACCCGGATCCACCGACGCGTCGACGCGTCACTCCACGACCCGGGCGTTGTTCACCCGTACCTCGAGGATCCCGTCGGATTCCGTCCCGAGACCGAAGATGTCGACCTCCTGGCCCACGGCAGCGTTCACGACGCCGAAGGCGCCCGGGGTCAGGGGATCGCCGACGAGAAGCACCAGTTTGATCCCCTCGCCCGTATCCCACAGCAGGCCGAGCGACCGCCCGGCTGAAATTCCGCGTTGTGCGATGTCGCCGAACTCCCCCCGATAGTCCGCCAGCGCCACAACCTCGCCTATGTACTGCAGCACCGATGCCGGCGGCAGGTACATCGGTGCGTCCTTGAGGGCCTCTGCACGCGCGATGAGGTCCCTCGTGGCCGTGTCGATCTCCGCGCGGACCTGTTCCGGCGTTTCGGTTGCCTCGGTGAACGGCCGCACGCTCCGGACGTACACGTCCCGCTCGCCGTGCTCGCTGACCAGCTTCTCGACGATTTCCGCCATCCGGTCGCGGCGCTCGAGTATGGCCCTGATCTCCCGGCCGCCGAGCCACTCACCCAGCGTGGCCTGCAGCGTCGGCTCGTCGAGCCGCTTCATCGACTCCCAGAGATCGCGGTCGACCCGCGTCATCTCGTGAACCATCTCGTCGCCGGTCGTGAACGCGCGCGAATGATCGACGAGAAAGAGGTTCCAGGACGGGTCCGTGAGCCAGTTCCCCAGGTTCGGATCCCGGTTGTAGATGAGGTTGTGGAACATCTTCGCCCGGATGAGCTGGAGATTCCACACGCCGATGTGCGTGTTGGGCGGCGTCGGGAAGCCACCGAGATTGCTGAAGCTCTTCGTGGGCTCGAGCCACATCTGCGCCGAGCCGAGATCGTTGTTGACCCGGCGCTCGAGGGTGACCGGAACCATCTGCAGTCCGAGCAGCCTGTCGAGCTCGTAGGCCGCAATCTCGGACTTGTAGCTCTCCCAGTACCCGCGATAAATGCCTGGCGCGATCGGCTTCCAGAGGAAGCTCCCGAGGGGCCCGCCCGGGGAGGCGAAGGCCCGCTTGGGGTTGGTGACGCCGGTGCCGACATCCTCGATGCGGACGACTTCGACGCTGCGCAGGTACTCCTCGATCTCCGCAACGTGCGCGAGCCATCCCGCGGCGCTCTCGACGCCGGCGGCCGCCGGCGCGCTCTGTGCGCCAATCGGCGGGGCCGGAAAGACCAGAAGGACGGTGAACGCCAGCAGGGTTGCGCGTGAAATTGCTCGCATATCGGCGCTCCTCTCGAGGCTCCGGGCAGGGCAGCCCGTCGCCGCTGCCCGCCAGTATAGCGCCGGCGGGCCGGCGCCATGATCTCGTCGTCGAACGCGGCCGAACTGCCCTTCAGCGCCCCCTGCCTTCGTACGGACGCGAGGCCTGCCACCTCTTCCGCAACCGGCTCCGCTCGATTGGCGGCGCGGGCGACAGCCGGGGAGCGACACGTCTCGCTCCGCGAACCTATCGCGTAAGAACGGCTCGCTGCAGAGGTGGCAGGCCCCGCGTCCGTACGCGTGAGCGGGGCCAAACTACTCGGCTCGAACCACCGTAACGATCGAGCATGAACAGCTTGTCCGTCGGCGTCCCCGAGATCCTGATCGTCGTCGTCCTGGCGCTACTGGCCTACGGGGCGTACCGCACGGACGAGAGCTTCAACCCCGTTGGCGCGGCATGGACGCCCGTGCAGCAGTAGCCGCCAGCCCTGACGGGGGCCGAATCACAGGCCAGGACGCGCGCGGCGAGGCAGGGCATCTCTGGAGCGAACCGTTCTTACGCGATAGGTTCGCGGAGCGAGACCGAACGCTCACGTCGTACGCCCGCCGCAAGTCGAGCGGAGCCGGTTCGCGGAAGGGATGCCCTGTCTCGGCGCACGCGCTGAGGAATCGGAGTACCTCAGCGATCTCCCGCGTCGTAGCCCGCGCGATCCTGGCGACAGGGGGCGAAAGTCTCGATCAGTCTAAGTCATTGACCCTACAGGCTGAAAGCCGCCACGCTTCACGTATTTTCGCTTGACTTTCGCGCGGCACGTTTCTAGGATCGAAGCCGGCCGTGACCTCCCCTGTCAGACCACCAAGCCATCCTCGAACAGACACGGCCGACGCCAAGGAGACGACATGCCCGTCGAAGACCTGAAGGAACGCACCAAAGCCATCGACATCGCCGTTGGACAGATCGAGAAGCAGTTCGGCAAGGGCTCCATCATGCGCCTCGGACAGCGAGGCGTCGTGGCCCCGGTCGCCGCGATCTCCACCGGTGCGATCAGCATCGACTACGCCCTCGGCGTGGGCGGCCTGCCCCGCGGCCGCGTCGTCGAGATCTACGGGCCCGAGTCGTCCGGCAAGACGACGCTCGCCCTGCAGGTCGTGGCCGAGGCGCAACGGCTTGGAGGCATGGCCGCCTTCGTGGACGCCGAGCACGCCCTCGACGCCCAGTACGCCCAGAAGCTCGGCGTGGACATCGAGAACCTGCTGGTCTCGCAGCCGGACCACGGAGAGCAGGCGCTGGAGATCGTCGAGGTCCTGGTGCGCTCGAACAGCGTCGATGTCGTGGTCGTCGACTCGGTCGCGGCGCTCGTCCCGAAGGCGGAGATCGAGGGCGAGATGGGCGAGGCGCAGATGGGCCTCCAGGCACGGCTCATGTCCCAGGCGCTGCGCAAGCTGACCGGTGTCGTGTCCAAGTCGAAGACGACGCTCATCTTCATCAACCAGTTGCGCGAGAAGATCGGCGTGATGTTCGGCAACCCCGAGACCACTACGGGCGGACGGGCCCTCAAGTTCTACGCCTCGGTTCGCATCGACATCCGCCGCATCGCGAGCATCAAGGACGGCGATCAGGTGGTCGGCGGACGCACGCGGGTCAAGGTGGTCAAGAACAAGATGGCGCCCCCGTTCCGCGAGGCCGAGTTCGACATCATGTACGGCGAGGGCATCTCGCGCGAGGGCGACCTGCTCGACCTTGCCGTCGATCGGCGCATCGTCGAGAAGAGCGGCGCCTGGTTCTCCTACAACGGCGAGCGCCTCGGCCAAGGCCGCGAGAACGTCAAGCAGTTCCTCAAAGCCAACGTCGAGATCCGCCAGGCCATCGAGGACCGCCTGCGGCGCGAGCTGGGGCTCGTGCAGGTGATCGAAGCAGCCGCGGCCGCCGCCGCCGTCTAGCGGCCGCCGCCGCCGTCAGTACTTGACGAACGCGAAGAGACGCGCCCCGGTGGCGACCAGCACGTACTGGCGGTCGTCGAGCCGGTAGGTCTGCGGCGCGTTGGTGATGTTGCCGATGCGCGTGTGCCAGAGGAGGCGACCGTCGGTGGCATCGAAGGCCACGAAATTGCCACTGCCGTCGCCGGTGAACACGACACCTCCGGCCGTCGTCAGCGTCCCGGCGCCGCCGCCCCCGCCGGGCGGCCACTCGTGGCGCCACGCGATCTCACCCGTCCGGTAGTCGATGGCGGTGAACGCGTTGCGGGCCGAGCCGACCGTCACGCGGTCCTTGCCGCCCAGGCCCATCGAGCCCCGCGGGTCCGGGTCGGTCAGGTACAGCAGGTTGAAGCCGTTGTTCTCCTGTACGTAGAACAGCCCGGTGTCCGGATTGAAGGAGGGCGGCTGCCAGTTGGTGACGCCACCTTCGACGGGTGAGACCAGCGCACCAGGGATGATCGCCTCCTTCAGCGGGTTCGGCTCCGGCTCGCCCGTCTCGCGGATGCCGAGCGCCCAGTTGGCCGTCGCGCCGTACCTCGCCGTCACGATGTGCTCGCCGGTCACACGGTCCACGGTGAAGAAGTACCCGTTGCGGGCAGCGGTGGACACGAGCTTGCGCGGCACGCCGTCGATGACGCCGTCGATGAGAATCGGCGTCTGCGCCGAGTCCCAGTCGTGCGTGTCGTGCGGCGAGGTCTGGAAGTACCAGGCCATCCGCCCCGTCTCGAGCTCGACGGCAATCAGCGTGCAGGTGAACAGGTTGTCGCCGCCCCTGGCCACGCCCGTGTAGCCCGGTGTGGGATTGCCGGTGCCGAAGATGTAGTAGCGGGTCTCCGGGTCGTAGACGCCGGGCACCCAGACCTGCCCGCCTCCGTGGCTGGCCGACTCCAGGTCCGGCCACGTGTCGAGTCCCGCGTCATCCGGGCTCATCGGCACGGTGTAGAACTTCCACTGCAGATCGCCGGTCTCCGGATCGAACGACTGCAGGAAGCCCGGCGCGTCCAGGTCGTTGCCGGTGCCCACGAGGACGTGATCGCCGACGACGACCGGCGCCATCGTCGAGAAGTACTGCTGCTCGAAATCGGCGATCTCGACGTGCCAGCGCTCCTCGCCGCTGCGCGCGTCGAGCGAGACGAGGTAGTTGTCGGGCGTCTCGAAGAACAGGGAGTCGTGCCAGAGCGCCACGCCCCGGTTGCCGATGTGCGTGCCGCCCCGCGTCTTCCAGAAGTAGTGCCACAGCTCGCGGCCGTCGCGCGCGTCGAGCGCCCAGACGTGATCGGGCGAGGTGACGTAGAGCACGCCCTCGACCTGCAGGATCGAGGCGCTGATGCGCGCGCCGCCGATCGGATACTCCCCCGTCCCTTGCCCGCCGGTGATGAGGGCGGCGCCCTGGCCGCCCGCGCCGAACCCGCGGCCGCGTCCGCCCCGGCCGCTCTGCAGGGGGTTCGAGCCGTCCATCTCCACCGTCCAGGCCAGGGTGAGGCCGGCGACCGTCTCGGCGTTCACCTGCGCGAGCCGGCTGTACCGCCGGCCCGTGTAGTCGCCCGAGTAGGTCGGCCACGACTCCTCGAGCGGTTCCAGGATCGAGGCCGGGTCCAGCCCCCCGCGCTGCTGTCCCGTGAGCGTAACTGGCACGATCAGGGCCAGGGCGAACAGGACGGCGCAGCATTGGCCAATCTGCCGTTGGCTGCTCCGCCGCTGGCTGATCTGCCGGGTGATCGGCTGGCGTCGCTGCACGGCGGTGGGTCCTTTCCGCGGCGTCGCTGTCATCACTTCAGCGTCGCCAGGTACGCCGTCACGTTGTGGATATCCGCATCCGTGTAGACCGGCAGCAGGTCCGTGTGCCCGGCCATCGGATCGTCCACCTCGACCTGCGGCACGTCGCCACGCCGCGCAAACGAACGTTCCCGCCCGGCGGCCTGCCGGAGCACGACCAGGAAGTCGTCCAGGCGCAGGAGCTCGCCCTCCGCGCGCTCGCCGGTCGGGAGGGTGACGACAACGCGTGTCTGCGCGCGAGTCGACGGCGGACCGAAGCCGCGTCCCCCGCGCCCGCGCACCCACGTGTTCTGTAGCTCCTTGGCGTCGAGAATCCGCGCCCCGATGCCCTGCAGATCGCCGGTCTCCGAGTGACAGGCGCTGCACCGGGCCTCGAAGTACGTCTGTCCCGCCGCGGCGTTCCCCACGAGCACGTTGAGCTCGACCTCGGGCCCGGCCGGCGGTGCGCCCTGCCCCCGGGCCGTCGCGAGCACGCTGTGGACGTACTCGGCCACGGCGCGCGAGTCCTCGTCGGACAGACCGATGGGCGGCATCGGCTGCGCGCCCGCGGTGGCGAGCCCCTCCTGGACGATCGGCGTGATGAGCTCGCCCGCCTGGTCGTTCAGGACGAACGGCGACCGCAGCAGATTCGGTCCGCCGAGATCCCCGCCCCGCAGGTCCGGGCCGTGGCACGACCGGCAATTGACCTCGTAGATGCCGCGCCCGCGCTCGATGACCGCGGGGTCGCCGGGGGTGCGCTGCTGGGCTGGAAACGTGGCGTTGGGGTTGCCGCCTCCACCCTGCCCGCCGCCCTGCGCGCCCAGCCCGACCGCCAGGCCCACCAGGACCCACAGGAGGACTGCGGCCCGCAACGTCGATGAGCTTCGCACCGGCGGGATTCTAACCCCAGAACTCCGCCCGGGGTACGGGAACCGGAGGGGTTACAATGCCGACGGCCCACGGAGAATCGCGCAATGGCATTCACGACGAAACACGAGCCCGAGCCCTTCTCCGGACTGGACGGCGCGCCGCACCAGCCTGCGTCGACGAGGGCGTCGGGGCCCTCCGATCCGCCCGTGGCGAACCTGATCGAGGGATATCGCAGCAAGCGGATGGCCTGGATCGCCGAGGCCGAGGCCCTCGCCCGCATGCGCGACGAGGTCCGCGGCGCGGCCGAGCACGAGCGGATGGAGATCATCACGCAAGCCCGGGAACGCGCCCGGGCCGTGATCGCGGCCGCGCGTCGCGACCTGCTCACACTGTCGGCGCAGGTCGAGGCGTCGCTCGGGCCGGCCGAGCCGCCGTCACGGGTCACCCAAGCTCTTCGGCGGTGCGACCCGGCGCCGTGAACTGTCGCGGGAGTCCCACGGGCAGGACTGAAGTTCGTCGCACGAACGGGAACGCGCGACCTGTCAACGAGCACGCCACACCCGTCCGGCTGACCACAATGCCTCCCTGCTCGGGCTGTCTCGATGGTGGCCAGGGACGGAATTGAACCGCCGACACCGTGATTTTCAGTCACGTGCTCTACCAACTGAGCTACCTGGCCCCTGGGGGCGTGTTCGCTTGGCGAACAGCCACTCACTATAACACGCACGATTGACCCCTCGACGGCCGCGTCGTACGCTGTACCGAGGTGCACGCGCATCGCACGTCATCTCGCCGGCAACCCGCCACACTGGAGTCTTCCTTGCGTCTGATTCTGTCCCTGCTTCTCGTGCTCTTCGTGTGGGGCTGCTCCAGCCAGACGCCCGAGGAGGCCGCCGCGACCGTACCGGAAGCGACGGCTGACGGCGATGCGGACGCCGTCTCCGTCGGTCCCGTGCCGGACGTCCTCCCCGGCGTGGTCGCGCGCGTGAACGGCTACGAGGTGAGCGACAGCGAACTCGAACAGGCCATCGAATCGGTCGCGGCGCGCGCCGGCAGTCCGGTGCCGGCCGATCAACGGGACCGCGTCTACCGCGACATCCTCGAGCAGATCATCGGGTACCGCCTGCTCGTCCAGGAAGGCGAGGCACGCGATCTGGGCATCTCCGACGCCGACGTGCAGGCGCGGGTGGATCAGATTCGCGCCCAGTTCCCGACGCCCGACGACTTCGAGCGGATGCTCGAGTCCCGGGAGCTCACGCTCGACGAGCTGCGCGCAGACGCCCGGCGCGACGCGATCGTCCAGCGGCTGCTCGAGACCGAGATGGCCTCCCGCGTCACCGTCGACGACGAGGCCGTGAACGCCTTCTACCGGGACAACCCGGACCAGTTCGAGCAGGGCGAGAGCGTCCGGGCCAGTCACATCCTGGTGACCGCGCCGGCCGACGACGAGGCCACGCGTGCGGCCGCGCGGGAGAAGGCCGCGGACCTGCTGGCCCGGATCCGGGCGGGCGCCGACTTCGCGACGCTGGCACGCGAGCATTCGAACGACCCGGGCAGCGCCGCCAACGGTGGCGATCTCGGCTTCTTCCAGCAGGGACAGATGGTGGGCCCGTTCAACGACGCCGCCTTCAGCCTCGAGCCGGGTGTGGTGAGCGAGCTGGTGGAGACCGAGTACGGGTTCCACATCATCAAGGTGGCCGAGAAGCAGCCCGGCCGCACCATCTCCCTCGACGAGGTGCGCCCGCAGCTCGAGCAGTTCCTGCAGGAGCGCGAGCGCCAGGCGCAGACCGACGCGTTCATCGACGAGCTGCGGACCAGGGGGGCCGTCGAGGTCCTGATCTAGAGACGTGGACGTACGCCTCGACGTCTGGCTCGACGTCGCCTGCCTGTTCCGCACGCGCTCGGAGGCCAAGCGGGCCTGCGAGGGCGGCAAAGTCACCGTCAACGGCGACCCCGCCCGGCCCCATCGCGTGGTGCACGAAGGCGATCGCATCCGCATCACGCGCGGGCAGGGGCGCCACCAGGACGTCGTCGTGCGTATCCTGATCGACACCCACGTCAAGAAGGCCGAGGCGCGGGTGCTCTACGACGACGTCACGCCGAAGCCGACGTCCGGCGAGATCGAGGCTCGCCGGGTCGAGCGCGTGTACCGGGCCGCAGCCCGCGCGGCCGGCACGCCCGATCGCCGCCGCCGGCGCGAACTGCGGCGCCTCAAGGAAGGCCATTAGGACTACGATCACCAGCCAGCCGTGCCGCGCAACCAGGAAGTCATCCGCCAGTGGAAGATCCTCCACGCGCTCGAGGTCGCTCGCCATGGCGTCTCGATCGACGGCCTGGCGGCCGATCTCGACGTGACGACCCGCACGATCAGGCGCGACCTGGCCGCGCTGCAGGAGGCCGGCTTCGCGCTCTACGACGAGCGCGACGAGCTGGGCCGCGTCCGGTGGCGCATCGACGGTCAGGTCCTCAAGGGCCTCGAGACGGGCTTCACCCTGCCCGAGCTCTGCGCCCTCTACCTGAGCCGCCACCTCCTGGAAGCGGTCTCGGGGACGCCGTTTCAGCGCGACCTGGGCCACGCCTTCGAGCGCCTCTCCCGGATGCTCTCGCCGCGGATGCGACAGTTCCTGGATCGGCTTCCCTCGGTGCTCGTCGCCAAGCCCGGTCCCCGCGCCCGCAGCGGCGACTCCTCGGCCGACATCGTGTCCCGGCTGCTCGAGGCGACGCTGCACTTCCGGGTGCTCGCGATGCGCTACCACTCGATCTCGAGCGGGCGCATGAAGGACTATCTCGTCCATCCCTATCGGCTGGCCTTCGCGCAGGGCGGGCTGTACCTGCTCGCGTTCGTCCCCGAGTACGACGCCGTCCGGACCTTCGCCGTGGATCGCATTGCGTCGGCCTCGCTCGACAAGCAGACGTTCACGCCGGTGCGCGAGGTGGGTGACGACGTGTTCGCCGACTCGCTCGGCGTCAACACCGGGCCGGCCGAGCGGGCCGAGATCGAGTTCGCCGCGCAGGTGGCTCCCTACGTCCGGGCGCGAGTCTGGCACGCCTCCCAGCGCCTCGAGGAGCGGCCCGACGGCCGGCTTTCGCTCACGCTGGACGTGTGCCACGATTGGGGGCTCCGGAGCTGGATCCTGAGCTGGGGCCCGTTCGCGCGGGTACTCTCGCCGGATCGGCTCGCGCAGGACATCAGGTTGGACCTCGAAACGGCTTGCGAGCGGTACGCCACCGCCCCGCCATCCGAGAGGACCTAGGAGCTCATGACCTCACCCATCCGACTCGCGCTGCTGCTGGCGGCCCTCCTCCTGTTTCTCGGCGGGCCCACCCTCCTGCGGCTCTACACCGACTGGCTCTGGTTCGGCGAGGTCGGCCACACGCCCGTCTTCCTGACCATCCTGCGGACCCAGATCACGCTCTTCGTCGTCGTCTTCGTGCTCTCCACGCTCTGGCTGGCACTCAACCTCCGCCACGCCATCGCGAGCCTCGGGGACATGCGCGCGGTCTTCACCACCCGCGAGGGCCTCGAGCTGACCGTGCCGGGACGCCGGCAGCTCCAGGGACTGGCGCGCGCCGCGGCCGCGCTCCTCTCGGTGCTCGTCGGTCTGTTCGCCGCGGGCCAGTGGGAAACATGGCTCGCCTGGCGGTACGCGCTTCCCTTCGGCGATACCGATCCACTGCTCGGCCACGACGTGGCGTTCTACGTCTTCTCACTGCCGTTCCAGCAGCTCCTCCGGGGCCTGCTGCAGACGCTGGTCGCGGTGACGGCGCTGGCCGCGGCCGGTGTGTACCTGCTGGCGGGCAGCATGACTTCACGCTTCGCCGGCAAGCTGGCGCTCGCCTCGGGCGCGCGGCGGCACCTGGCCCTGCTGGGCGCGGTCTTCTTCCTGCTGCTGGCCTGGGGCGCATGGCTGCAGCGCGCGGAGTACCTGGTGGACTCCTCGAGCCCGATCCTTCATGGAGCCAGCTATGCCGACGTCTACGCGCGCATGCCCGCCGCGCTCGTGCTGACGGCGGTCGCCGTGGCCGGGGCCGGACTCGCCGTCCTGCACGCCTTCAGCGCGCGCATCTGGCCGGCACCGGCGGCCATCGGCCTCTACCTCGCCGTCACGATCGGCGGCCCGGGGTACGCCTCGCTGCTCCAGAGCTTCGACGTCGACCCGAACCAGCAGGTCCGGGAAACGCCCTACATCGTGCACAACATCGCCGCCACCCGCCGCGCGTTCGGACTCGACCAGGTGGAGACGCGACCACTGTCGGGCGAGGCCCTCCTCACCCAGCAGGACATCGCCGACAACGCCGCCACGCTCGAGAACGTGCGTCTCTGGGATCACCAGCCGTTGCTCGAGACCTTCGGCCAGCTCCAGGAAATCCGGACGTACTACGACTTCGTCTCGGTGGACAACGACCGGTACCACATCGACGGCGAGCTGCGACAGGTGATGCTGTCGCCGCGCGAGCTCAATTCGGGCAGCCTGCCGAGCCGCACCTGGGTCAACGAGCGCCTCACCTACACGCATGGCTACGGCCTGACGCTCGGCCCGGTCAACGAGGTCGATCCGGAGGGTCTGCCCGTGCTCTTCGTCCAGGACCTGCCCCCCACCACGACTGCCGGCATCACCGTGGACGAGCCCAGCATCTACTTCGGCGAGCTGTCGAGCGACTACGCGATCGTGCGCACGGAGGCGGCCGAGTTCCACTACCCGAGCGGCGAGGAGAACGTCTCCACGCGATACGAGGGCACCGGCGGCGTCTCGCTCGGCTCGCTCTGGCGACGCCTGGCCTTCGCGCTCCGGTTCGGCGCCTACCAGATCGTGCTCAACCAGGACATCGGGTCAGAGAGCCGGATTCTCTTCAACCGTCTCATCGGCGAGCGCGTCACGGCGCTCGCGCCCTTCATCCCGGCCCTCGATCGGGACCCCTACATGGTGGTGGCGGAGGGCCGGCTCTTCTGGATCTACGACGCGTACACGACGAGCACGCGCTACCCGTACTCCACGCCGGCCGGCGGCGTGAGCTACATCCGCAACTCCGTGAAGTTCGTGATCGACGCCTACCACGGGACGATCACCGCGTATCTGGCCGATCCCGACGATCCGATCGCCGCCACCTGGGCCCGGGTCTTCCCGGACCTGCTCCGCCCGCTCGACGAGATGCCGCCGGCACTCCGCGAGCACGTCCGGTACCCGGAGGACATCTTCGCCCTGCAGTCGCGGGTCTTCACGACCTACCACATGACGCAGCCCGCCGTGTTCTACAACCGCGAGGACCAGTGGGAGGTGCCGGTCGTGACCGACGGCTCCGAGAGCATCACGATGCAGCCCTACTACACGATCATGCGGCTGCCGGGAGAATCCGAGCCCGAGTTCATCCAGATGCTGCCCTTCACGCCGCGCGGGCGCGACAACCTGGCGGCCTGGCTCGTCGCCCGCAGCGACGGGGAGCACTACGGAGGGCTGCGGGTGTTCGAGTTCCCGAAGCAGAAGGTGGTGTTCGGCCCGAGCCAGGTCGTGTCCCGCATCGCCCAGGACCAGATGATCTCGCCGCAGATCACGCTCTGGAACCAGCAGGGCTCGCAGGTGCTCTGGGGCACGCTCATGGTCATCCCGATCGAGGAGTCGCTCGTCTACGTCCGGCCGCTCTACCTGCGCGCGTCCGGCAGCCGCATCCCCGAGCTGACGCGCGTCATCGTGGCCTACGAGAACCGGATCGTGATGCAGGAGACGCTCAAGGCGGGGCTCGCGGAGCTGTTCGGCGGCACGGCGCCGCGGGGGCCGTCGGCCGCCTCGCCCGTCCCGGCCGCCGGCGACGCGCCGGCCGAGGCCGGCGAGGTCCAGGACGACCTCGTCTCTCTGGCCGATCGCGCCCGTGCCCACTACGACCGCGCGGTCGAGGCGCAGCGTGCCGGCGACTGGGCGGCCTACGGCCGGGAGCTGCAGGCGCTCGGCGAGATCCTCGAGCGGATGGAGGGTCCCTAGGCTCGATGCGGCTGAAGCTCACCATCGAGTACGCCGGCACGCGGTACAGCGGCTGGCAGGTCCAGAAGAACGCCCGGACGGTCCAGGGCGAGATCCAGCGCGCCATCGAGGGCGCCACCCTCGCGCGCGGCTTCGAGCTGTACGGGTCGAGCCGCACCGACGCGGGCGTCCACGCCCTCGCGCAGGTGGCGCATCTCGACATCGATACGGCCCTGCCGCCCGAGACGCTGCGCCGCCGGATCAACGACGAGCTGCCCGCCGACATCCACATCCTCGCCATCGAGCCGGTCCGCCACCGGTTCCACGCGCGGCACGACGCCCGCGGCCGCAGCTACCTCTACCAGGTCGCCAGGCGCCGGACGGCCTTCGCCAAGCCGTTCGTCTGGTGGGTGAAGGACGACCTCGATCTCGACCGCATGCGCGAAGCGGCCACGCGCTTGGTGGGCTTCCACGACTTCCGGTCGTTCTCCGACGACGATCCCGGCATCACCTCCACGACGGTGCACCTGGAGACGCTCAGGATCGACGAGGCCGGGGACCTCATCGTCTTCCGCGTGGCCGGCTCGCACTTCATCTGGAAGATGGTGCGCCGGCTGGTGGGCGTGCTGGTCGAGGTCGGGCGCGGCGGCCTCACGCCGGACGAGGCGGCCGCCATGCTCGTCGAGACCTCGCGTCTGCCGGCGCGCCTGACGGCGCCGGCCTCGGGGCTCTTCCTCGAGCGCGTGAGCTACGACGGGGCGGCCGACACCTCGACGCCGCGTCCCGCCTTCATCGTGGACGCGTTCCGGCCGGCGCCGGCCGCAGATGCTCCTCGAAGAGCCGCAGCAGGCGGCTCCAGTGCCGCTCGGACGCCTCGTGGTCGTAGACGGCGTGGCCCGTGACGGCGAAGCCGTGCCGCGCGCCGGGGTACACCTCGATCTCGTGCGCCACGCCCGCCTCGGCGAGGGCGCGTCCGAGCCGCTCCTGCTGCGCGGGCGGAAAGGCGGGATCGATCTCGGCCGCTCCGACGTAGACACGGGCACGGACGGCTGACGCGAGCGTGTGCGGGCTGTCCGGCTTCTCGGTGGCCAGGTTGCCCCCGTGGAAGATCGCCGCGGCGGCGAACCGCTCCGGGAACGTGCCGGCCGCCGCCAGCGCGTACCCGCCGCCCATGCAGTAGCCCACCACGCCCAGACCCCCGGGGCCCACCCGCGGGTCGGCCCCGAGCTGCTCGAGCACGGCCTCCACGTCGCCCATCACCAGGTCGCGGTCGAGCGTGGCGATCATCGCCTTGAACCGATCCCGCTCCGCCCCGCCGGCGGCCACGAGCGCCGGGTCGAAGGGGGCGAACGGCGAACGATGGTACAGGTTCGGCACGGCGACGACGTAGCCGTGCGAGGCGAGCCGTTCGGCCATCTCCGCCAGCTCCGGCCGCACGCCGAAGGCGTCCATCAGCAGGATCACACCCGGCCACGGGCCCGCGCCAGCCCCGGGCCGAAACGTGTACACGTCGAGCGTGCCGTCGGCCGTCCTCAGATCCGCGCGCTCACCGTCCATGCCCTGGCCTCCCGCCGCTCGTCACCGGCCGCATTCTACCTGTCGCCCGGCCACCTGGCGGCTTGGCCGCCAGGCGCCGCCTCGGCTATCGTGCTGTGATGCACGAGGCCCAGGACGCCGCCTATCCGCTGCCGCTCTCCGACTATCCCGCCATGCCGGGGGCGAGCCTGTTCGACGTCTTCGCCCAGCGCGTCGAGATCGAGCCGTTCAACCTGGTGGCGACGATCATCTTCTTCCTGGCCATCCTGCACACGTTCATGAGCGCCCGGTTCACCACGCTCGCCCATCACGTCCAGCACCGGCACAACGCCCGCGAGCAGGCGGCCGGACTGGCCTCCACGCCGTCGGTGCTGGCCGAGTTCCTCCACTTCGTCGGCGAGGTCGAGGTGGTGTTCGGCCTCTGGGTCGTGCCGCTGTTCGCGGCCCTGCTCCTGACCGAAGGGTGGGAGACGACGACGCACTACCTGAACGACAGCGTGACCTACACCGAGCCGATGTTCGTGGTGGTGATCATGGTGCTCGCCTCCACGCGGCCCATCGTCACCCTCGCCGAGGCCGGCCTGCGCCGCGTCGCGGCCCTCGGCGGCGCCACGCCGGGCGCCTGGTGGCTCGCCATTCTGACGGTCGGCCCCGTGCTCGGATCGTTCGTCACCGAGCCGGGCGCGATGACGATCTGCGCGCTGCTGCTCTCGCGCCAGTTCTTCGACCTGCAGCCGAGCACCCGCCTGAAGTACGGGACGCTGGGCCTGCTCTTCGTGAACGTCTCGATCGGCGGGACGCTCACCCACTTCGCCGCCCCGCCGGTGCTGATGGTGGCGCGCGCCTGGGAATGGGGCACGCCCTTCATGCTCGGCCACTTCGGGTGGCGGGCCGTCATCGCGATCCTGCTCTCGACCGCGGCCTACTACGCGCTGTTCCGCGCCGAGCTCGGCGAGCTGGCCCGGCGCCGGCCGGAGCCGGACCCGTACCAGCCGTCGGAGGACGCGGTGCCCGCCGTGGGCTCGCTGCTCCCGATCCCCGCCTGGATCACCGGCGTGCACGTCGCCTTCATGGCGTGGACCGTCGTGACGGCCCACTACCCGGCGCTCTTCGTCGGTGCGTTCCTCTTCTTCCTCGGGTTCACCCGCGCCACGGCGCCCTACCAGAGCCGCCTGGACCTGAAGGCGCCGATGCTCGTCGGCTTCTTCCTGGCCGGGCTCGTCATCCACGGGGGGCTGCAGGGCTGGTGGATCGCGCCTACGCTGGCGAGCCTCACCGAGACGCCCCTGTTCGCCGGCGCCGCGCTGCTGACGGCATTCAACGACAACGCGCTGATCACGTACCTCGGCACGCTGGTACCGGACCTGCCCGACAGCGCGAAGATCGCCATGGTGGAAGGCGCCGTGACGGGCGGCGGACTGACCGTCATCGCCAACGCGCCCAATCCGGCCGGCCAGGCGCTGCTCGCCCGCTTCTTCGGCGGCGCCGTGGCACCGCTGTCGCTCCTGCTCGGCGCGATCGTGCCCACGTTGATCGCGGCCGCCATGTTCCGGCTCATCTGACCGCTCTCGGCGCAGACTGCACATCGTGGCATCGTCCGACACGCGGCGCCTTGTCCCGCCCCGCGGTCTCTGGCACAGTAGGAATACCCCCTGGTGACAACGGAGCGTGTCATGAAACTTCGTCACGCCTGCATGGCTACGTGTGCCGCGGTCCTGCTGACCGCACCGGCGTTCGCACAGGATCCCGCCGCGGCGGGCCGAATCAAGATTGCCTCGGGCGAGGCGTTCCTGATCCGCGACGGTGTCGAGACGGCGGTCGAGGCCGGGCAGACGGTCCTCGAATCCGACGGCCTGCGCACGGGCGACGACGGCCGCATCGGCCTCACCCTCGAGGACGACACGCGTGTGTCGCTCGGGCCCAACAGCGAGGTCCGCCTCGACAGCTTCCGGTACGCCCCGGCCGAGGGCTCGCTGGCCCTCACGATGCGATTCCTGCGCGGCGTGGCCGTCTACGTTTCCGGCCAGATCGCCAGGCTCGCGCCCGACGCCGTCCGTCTCGAGACGCCACAGGCGATCGTGGGCGTGCGCGGGACCAGGCTGGCGCTCCGCGTGACGCCCTGATGACCGGGGCGCGGCGGGTCCTGCTGCTGGCCTGTCTGGCCCTGGCGTCGCACGGCTGTGCGACGCTCGGGCTGGCCGTCTCGGAGCGTCCCGGACAGGATCTCGTCGCGCTCCTTCCCGACGACGACGGCTCGGTCGGCGCGGCCGCCGTCGGCAATACGTCGGGCAGCACGGACCTGGTGGTGGCGCGCCAGGCGACGACCGTATCGGCCGGCGCCGCCCCAGACCAGCCCGTGGTGCTCGACCAGTCGGAGATCGATCGCATCTTCGGCGCGGCGCTCGCCGCGCAGCCGCCCTCACCCAGACGCTTCATCCTGTACTTCCGCTTCGAATCCGAGGAGCTCAACGACGGCAGCCTCGCCCTGGTGCAGGAGGTATTGAGGGTCGTCCGGGAGTATCCGCTGCCCCACGTGACCGTCGTCGGGCACACCGATACGACCGGCGCCGGCGCACTCAACGTCGAGCTCGGCCAGCGGCGAGCCAATGCCGTCCATGACCTGCTCGTCGACGCCGGCATCGACGCCGGGGCCATCGACGCGACGTCACACGGGGAGTCCGCCCCGATCGTCCCCACGGGCGACAACGTGGTCGAGCCGATGAATCGCCGCGTCGAAGTCACGGTGCGATGAAGCGCCGGCATCGCGGGCTCCTGCTCGTGTGCGGCCTCGTGCCCACGCTGGCGGCCGCGGTGCTCTCGCTGCTGCGTCCTGCCTCGCTCGGCGGGCTCGAGCGCGCCACCTACGACACGCTGGTGCGCTGGACGCCCACCAGGGAGCCGAGCGGGCGCGTCGTGATCGTGGATGCCGACGAGCGGAGCCTGAAGGCCGTCGGCCAGTGGCCCTGGCGACGGGACGTCGTCGCGCGGCTCGTCACCGCCCTGCGCGACCGCGGCGCCGCCGTCGTCGCGCTCGACATCATCTTCGCGGAGGCCGATCGCGACGCCGCCACCACGCCGTCGCCGGACACCGTCTTCGCCGAGACGCTCCGCGAGGGGCGCGTGGTGCTCGGCTACGGGCTGCTGTTCGACGGGGGCGCCGGCCCCCCACCGGACTGCGTCCGCCACCCCGTCGGCCTCCCCGTGGTGCGCAGCCCCGACGCGGCGGCGGCCGAGCCGTTCTTCTCCGCGACGAGCGCCGTGTGCAACCTGCCGAGCCTCTCCGAGGCGGCCGGCGTATCCGGGTTCCTGAACGCGGCCCCCGACGCCGACGGCGTCCTGCGGCGCGCCCCGCTGCTCGCGAGCTACCGCGACCAGGTGTACCCGGCGATGGCGCTCGCGGCGGTCCAGATGGCGTCCGAGCGGCGCGCGTCCATGCTGCGGATGGCCAACGTGAACACGGCCGAGCTCGTCCTGGGGGAACAGCAGGTGCGGCTGGACGGCAAGAGCAACCTGCTGCTCCGGTACCGGGGGATGAATCGAACGTTCCCGTTCCTCTCGGCGGTCGACGTGCTGAACGGCACGATCGACCTCGACCTGGAGGGAACGATCGTCCTCGTCGGCACCACGGCGCTCGGGACGCGCGAAGTCGTGACCACTCCGCTGGACACGCTCTTCACCGGCGTCGAGGTACAGGCGACGATCGCCGACAACCTCCTGCAGGGGGATCCGCTCTACCTCCCGGAGCTCGGGCGGGCACTGGAGACGCAGATCGCGATCGGCCTGGGCCTCGTCGGCTCGCTCGTGGTGGCACGCCTCGGACTGCTCCCGGGCGCCGTCAGCATGGCGATCTTCCTGGTCGTGTCGTGGGCCGTCGCGGCCTGGACGCTCGCCACCTCGGGGGCGGTCGTCTCCCCGCTGTATCCGTCCATCGGGCTCACACTCTCACTTGCGACGATGACCGGCGTCGGCTTCGGCGTCGAACGCCGCCGTGCGGATCGCGCGGGCGAAGAGACCGCCTCGGCGCGCCGGCTCCTCATCCAGTCGCTGCTGTCGCTCACCGGCATCCGCGACGCCGAGACCGGTCGTCATTCCGAGCGGACGCAGAAGTACACCAGAGTGATCGCCGAGCGGCTCGCGATGCACGCCGACTTCCGCCACTACCTGACGGCCGAGCGGATCGAGCTTCTGGCCACGCTGGCGCCGCTCCACGACATCGGCAAGGTCGGCGTGCCGGACGCGGTGCTCAACAAGCCCGGCGGCCTGACCCCCGAGGAGCTCGAGGAGATGCGCCGGCACCCCCGCTACGGCCGCGAGGTGATCGAGAAGGCCGAAAAGGCGGCGGGCGTGCACGACGACGTCACCCTGTCGATCGCGAAGGACATCGTCTACACTCACCACGAGCGCTGGGACGGGTCGGGATATCCGGAGGGGCTGCTGGGGTCCGACATCCCGATCCCGGGGCGCGTCATGGCGCTCGTCGACGTCTACGACGCCGTGACCACGCGTACGCTCTACCAGCCGTCCATGCCGCACGACGAGGCGGTCGCCTTCATCCGCAAGGGCGCTGGCACGCACTTCGACCCTGCCGTGGTCGACGCCTTCCTGGCCGTCGCGCCCGCGCTCCACGCGCTCGCCGACGCGCACGACTGAGCGGCCCGCAGCCGCGGACTCGGCGTGCCGGCCGGATCCAACCTCAGCGCTGGAACAGCACGGTGACCGTCATGATGATCGGCACCGGCACGTTGTTCAGCCGCGTGGGCGTGAACTCCCACTGGCGAATCGCGTCGATCGCGGACTCGGCGAACTCGGCAGACGACGGCTGCCGCAGCACGCTGATGTCGCGCGTCCTGCCGTCGACGTCGATGACCGCCTCGAGAATGGCGAGGGTGCCGTCCGGAGGCGGTACGGTCCCCGGACACGTCGGGGGCACATCCCTGACCTTCCGCGGGGCCCGCACGTTTCCACCGACGCGCACCGGCGCTTGTGGCGCCGCGGCCCGAGCCTGCAGACGAAGCTCGTCTCGTGCCGCCGGAACGAGCGGCGACGGTCGCGTCGGCCCTCCCCCCTCGTATGCCATCACTCCCCGCGCCCGGGCCGGCAGCGCTGCGCCTGCAGGCGCGCAGCGAACCGTGATCGTCTCGACGACCGAGCCAATCGTCATCGAGAACTGACGCTCCAGGCGCTCGCCAGCCGCGACCGCCAGGCTGGCTGTCACCGTCGTGAACCCGGGCAGTTGCGCAACGAGGGTGTAGGAACCCGGCGGCAGATCGGCGAACGTGAACGAACCCGCGCCGTCGCTCGTGCTTTCGTAGACCGTGCCACCCCCCGTTGGGGTCAACGTCACGCTCACACCGGGCAGAACGCCGCCCATGCCGTCCGACAGGACGCCGGAGACGGATCCGGAAGACTGCTGCGCGGGAACGGCTCGCGACGCGGCGGGCGGGCGTTCGGCCGCCGGCAGTGCGGGCGCAGCCGCTGCAACCGTCGTGTCGGCGGGCACCGGCGCGACGAGCACGACGTCGGCGCCCGCGGGCGGTGCCGTCAACTCTGCCGCCGGCTCGGTGATCGCGACTGCCGCGATCGGTGCGGCCGCGACGATGGCAGCCGCCGCGGCGCTGGCACGCGCGCGGCGGGTCAGCGGCCTTCGATTACCCGTGTGATGCAGCATGGCCGAGATCCTCCGTTCCAGCGTGGATGGATGGGCGACTCCGGGCGCCGAGGCCCACCCGTCGCGGGACGCGATGGCCTGCCGCGCCACGTCCAGCAGGTGCGCCGCGTACCCCGTCGGCTCCACCCCGGCATCGAGCACGGCGTCGTCGCAGGCGCACTCGCTCTCGTGGCGCAGCCGGCGGCACGCGATCCAGATGAAGGGGTTGAACCAGTGGACGGCGCGCAGGAGCTCGGCCCCGAGCTGCAGCGCCCAGTCGCCGCGCCGGATGTGCGCCAGCTCGTGCGCGAGGACGACGGCCCGACGCTCGTGGCTCCACGCACCGGATCCGGACGGCAGCAGGATCTTCGGACGGACGTGCCCCCACGTCAGCAGCAGCGACGGGCTGTCGCTCTGCAGCAGCGTCACCGCCGGCGCCGACAGGCTGTCGGCCAGCTCGCGCCACGGCCCCGAGCGAATCACCGCGCAGCGACGCGTCTCGCGCACGAGTCGCACGAGGCCGGTGAACAGGCCCGCGAGGACGACCAGCGATCCAGCCAGCCAGGCGATGCCGATGGCCTCGATCCACGAGAACGACTGGCTCGCGGCGACCGCGGTCCATGCGCCGCGGTCCTCGATCACGGGCCCCGAGGTCAGCGTCATCTCCGAGGAGACGTCCTGCGCCCCCGCGCCCCACCCGACGGGTACTTCCCATGCGGGGACGAGCATCTCGAGCGCGGGAACGGCGGCCGCGGCCAGCAGACCCGCGGCGAGCACGGCATGCCGCGTCGATGCCGAGCGGCGCCGCAGGGCCGTCGTGGCGGCGAGCGCCAGCGCCAGCACGATGGTGACGTCGAGCACGGCTGCAATGGCGACGCTCATCGCGCCCCGCCCTTCCGCGCCTTCTCGATCATGTCGGCGATCCGTTCGAGCTGCGCGGCCGACAGCTTCGAGGCCTCGCCGCCGAGCAGGGCGGCCATCGCCTTCTCGGGTGACCCGTCGAAGAAGGTGTCGATCAGGTGCCGCAGGGCCGACTTCCGCGCCGCGTGCCGCCGCACCGCCGGCGTGTACACGAACCGCACGCCATCGTCGTCGTGACGCACGTGCCCCTTCTCTTCGAGGACGCGCAACTGGGTGCGGACGGTGGAGTAGCTGGGCGCGCCGGAAAGCTCTTCCATGACCTCGGCGGCCGTGGCGCGGCCCCGGCGGAACAGGACGTCCATGATCTGCCGCTCACGGCGGGTCAGCGCGGCGTGGAGGGATCGGCTCATCTGTTATTTCTATAGCACATAAGTGCGACAGAAATAACACCACCGGCGTCCCGTGTCAACCGTCGCCCCCGGGGATCGCCTTCCGGCACCGCCCCGGCTGGCCCGGCGCCGGTCCTTGGCGGTACACTCCCGCCCGGGAGATCCCGATGTCCACGCCCCGTCTGCGTCGCGTCGCAGCCGCACTGACCCTGGCGGGCCTGGCCGCCGGCGTGGCCGCGCAGCGCGCCCCGCTGTCGCCGGACGACGTGCCGGTACGCCTGCGGGGCTACCGTCCCGTCACGGCCGATCGCCTCCTACGGCCCGAGGCCGGCAACTGGCTCATGATCAGGCGCACCTACGACGGCTGGGGCTACAGCCCGCTCGACCAGATCTCGCGCGACACCGTCGCACGCCTGCGTCCGGTGTGGATGACGCCGACCGGCGAAGTCAAGGTGCACGAGGCCGCGCCGCTCGTCAACGACGGCGCGATGTTCGTCTCCACGCCCAACAACCAGGTGCTCGCCCTCGACGCGGTGACCGGCGAGATCCTCTGGCGCTACAGGCGTCCTCGTCCGGAGGGCGCCTTCGTCCTGCACGACACGAACCGCGGCGTCGCCCTCTACGGGGACAAGGTCTACTACGCGGCTGGCGAGGCGGTGCTCGTGGCGCTCGACGCGCGCACCGGCCGCGAGGTCTGGACCAGGACGGTCGCCGACAACGCCTCGGCGTACTACCTGTCGCTCGCGCCGCTCGTGGCCGGCGGGGCCGTGATGGTCGGGGCCTCGGGCGGCGAGTTCGGCGTCCGCGGCTTCGTGGCCGCCTTCGATCCCGAGAACGGCGCCGAGCTCTGGCGCACCTTCATGGTGCCGGCGCCGGGCGAGCCCGGCAGCGAGACCTGGCCCGACGGCGACCAGTGGCGCACGGGCGGAGCGCCCGTCTGGGTGACGGGCAACTACGATCCCGCCACAAACCTCTCCTACTGGGGCACGGGCAACGGCGGCCCCTGGATGGGCGACCAGCGCCCCGGCGACAACCTGTACGTCGCCTCCACGGTCGCCATCGACGTGGCCACCGGCGCCATCAAGGGACACTTCCAGTACAACCCGAACGAGTCCTGGGACTGGGACGAGGTGTCGCCGCCGCTGCTCATCGACTACAGGCGCGGCGGGCGCACGATCACCGGCCTGGTCAACGTGGCACGCGACGGCTATCTGTGGTTCCTCGAGCGGAGCGAGGGCCCGATCCGCTTCGTGGAGGGCACGCCCTACGTGACGCAGACCGTGTTCCGCGGTCTCGACCCGGTCACGGGCCGCCCCGACGTCGATCCGGCGCGCAAGCCGGGCACCGGCAAGACCGCGGAGTTCTGCCCGAGTGCGCATGGCGGCAAGAACTGGCCGCCGATCGCCTTCAGCCCACAGACACGGATGATCTACATCCCGGCCAACAACAACTTGTGCGGCGTGCTGACGGGCGTGCCGGTCACCTACGAGCGCGGCCGATCGTTCTCCGGCTCGCAGTCGGGTCGCGGGTTCCTGGCGCCAGGCGCCGATCACGTGGGCGAGGTGCAGGCCTGGAACGTCGATACCGGTGAACGCGCCTGGACGCACGAGTATCCAACCAGTCCGACGTGGGGATCGATGCTGGCCACCGCGGGCGGCCTCGTCTTCACCGGCGGGACCAACGACCGCCGGGTCCGGGCGTTCGACGCGGCCACGGGCGAGATTCTCTGGGAGTTCGCAACAGGAACCGGCATCGTGGCCCCGCCGACGACCTTCGAGGTCGACGGCCGGCAGTACCTCGCCGTCCATGGCGGCTGGGGTGGCGACCCGGCCGGGTCGAACAACGGCGTGAACCGGCTGCTCGGCGGGAACCTGCCGATGCCGCCGGAGGGAGGCGAGGTGTGGGTGTTCGCACTGCCGCAAGACTGATCCTCGTGCTGTCGTGCGTCGCGGCCGCGGCCTGCCGCGGGACCGGGGAGGCCCCGCCCTCGGCCGAGGAGGCACGGGCGTTCCTGGCCGAGGTCGACCAGGCATTCACGCGGCTGGCGCTCGACTGGAACCACGCCGGCTGGGTGGCGCAGAACTTCATCACGACCGACACCGAGGCGCTCGACGCGCGCGCGGCACAGGCCTTCTCCGACGCCGCCGCCGACTTCGCCAAGCGCGCGGTGCGGTTCGACGACGTCGCGCTCGATCCGGGCGAGCGTCGACAGCTCGACCTCCTGAAGGTGGCGCTCGTCCTGGCCACGCCGGCCGATCCGGCAGCCGCCGAAGAAGTGACGACACTCAACTCGAGGATGCGGAGCACGTACGGCAGGGGCGAGTGGTGTCCGGAGGGCCCGTCCGGCGGGTGCCTGAACATCGACGACATCACGCGCGTGCTCGCCACCTCGCGCGACGAAACGGAGATCCGGCAGGCCTGGGAGGGCTGGCGCACGATCTCGCCGCCGATGCGGGACGACTACCGCCGCTTCGTCGAGCTGTCGAACCAGGGCGCCCGCGAGCTGGGCTTCGCCGACACCGGCGCGATGTGGCGCTCGAAGTACGACATGGCGCCCGAGGCATTCACCGCCGAGCTCGACCGGCTGTGGGACCAGGTCCGCCCGCTGTACCTGCAGTTGCACGCCTACGTCCGCCTGAAGCTCCGCGAGCGCTACGGCGACGTCGTGCCGGCCGAGGGCCCGATCCCGGCCCACCTGACGGGCAACATCTGGGCACAGGACTGGTCGAACATCTACGACCTGGTCGGACCGGCGGCGGCCGGTCCCGGGTTCTCGCTGACGGACATCCTCGAACGGCGCCGCATGTCGGCCGAGGACATGGTGCGGACCGGCGAGCGGTTCTTCACCTCGCTCGGCTTCGACCCGCTGCCGGACACCTTCTGGGAGCGGTCGCTCTTCGTGCGGCCGCGCGACCGGGAGGTCGTCTGCCACGCGAGCGCCTGGGACATCGACAGCGAGACCGACGTGCGCATCAAGATGTGCATCGAGCAGACGGCGGAGGACTTCACCACGATCCACCACGAGCTCGGGCACAACTTCTATCAGCGGGCCTACAGAGACCTGCCGATGATCTTCCGCGACAGCGCCAACGACGGCTTCCACGAGGCCATCGGCGACACGATCGCGCTCTCGGTCACGCCGGAGTACCTCGTCGAGATCGGCCTCCTCGACCGGGCCCCCGACGCCTCGCGGGACATCGGCCTGCTGCTGTCGCGCGCGCTCGAGAAGGTGGCGTTTCTTCCCTTCGGGCTGCTCATCGATCAGTGGCGCTGGCAGGTCTTCTCCGGCGAGGTCACGCCGGAGGCGTACAACACGGCGTGGTGGGAGCTGCGGCGCCAGTACCAGGGTGTGGCCCCGCCCTCCCCGCGCGGTGAGGAGTGGTTCGACCCGGGCGCCAAGTACCACATTCCGGACAACACGCCCTACTCGCGGTACTTCCTGGCGGCCATCCTCCAGTTCCAGTTCCATCGGGCGCTCTCGGACGTCGCCGGCTGCACGGCACCGCTGCATCGCTGTTCGATCTACGAGAGTCGCGAGGCGGGCGAGCGCCTGCAGACGCTGCTGGAAATGGGTGCCTCGCGTCCGTGGCCCGAGGCGCTCGAGGCGGTGACCGGCTCGCCCGACATGGACGCCTCGGCCATCCTCGACTACTTCGCGCCGCTGCAGGCGTGGCTCGAGGAGCAGACGGCGGGGCATCCGGTCGGCTGGTAGCGGGGCCGCAGCGTACGCCCCGACCTGGCGATCAGGGACGAGGACGCCCGAAGAACAACCGATACCCGTCAACGTCGTCGAGCTCGAATCCGCGCAGTCCGTCGTGGGTATCCTTGAGCGGACTGGAGAATTCGACGGTCCGCGCCGAGAATTCTGCCGCCAGTGCGTCGGGATCGGGGACGTGCATGTAGGCGTCCCACCGCGCATCCCGGTGGCGTTTGTAGTTCGGAAGCGGTTCCGTGCCGACGCTCTTGAGCATGATCGACGCGCCTCCGCGGCCCACGATGCCGAAGAAGATGTCATCATCGGTCGGCCCGTGATACTGGATGTCGAACCCAAGCCGGTCGCGGTAGAACGCAAGCGCTGCCGAGACGTTCCGCACGATGAAGAACGGCATGACGCCGGAGATGTCGCGTCCATTCATGAGTCCGGCCTCCTGAAACGCTGGAGTCGCGCTCGTCGTGTCAGCGTGCCGTCCCATCGGTGCCGCGGAGCTCGGCGATGAGTGAGTCGACCTGCTGGTACTGCAGGCAGCCGGGCGTGGGCGGGCTCTCCGGACAGCCGGTGGAGCGCCAGCCGTAGTCGTCCTCCAGGATGCGGACGACCTCGGCGCGGCTCGCGCCCCCGCGGATGAGACTGGTGAGCCTTCCACGCATCGCCTCGAGGTCCGCCTTGAACTGCACGATCTCCGCGCGGGTCGTCAGCGGGCCGTGTCCCGGAATCACCGTGTCGAACTCGAGCGCCAGCATCCCGTCGAGCACCTGCGACCACTCGACGAAGCTGCCACCCTGCGCGTAGTCCACGTAGACCGGCACGCCGCGCGGCCGCCGGTCGTCCGGATCGGCGACCCTGCCACCCCGCTGCGCGAGGAACAGATCGCCCGTGTGGATGACGCCCAGTGTCGGGAACTGCACCACGACATCGCCGCTCGTGTGCGCTCTCCCGAGGTAGTGCGCGCTGACCTCGGTGTCTCCCAGATGCACCGCCATCGAGCTGTCGAAGGTCACGCGCGGCAGGCCGATGGGCGTGCCCGGCGTGTCCTCGTAGTACGGCTGCTTGATGTCGGTGAGGTTGGCGCGGACGTTCCGGTGCGCGATCACCTCCGCGAGCGGCAGCATGCGGAAGTTGCCCCCCGCATGATCGTCGTGCTGGTGCGTGTCGATCACGTAGCGCAGCGGCTGGTCCGTCGTCATCGCGATCTGCTCGAGGATGTCGGCGTGGTTGCGGTGGAACATGTCGTCCACGAGCACGACGCCCTCACCGGTCACGTACAGCGCGACGTTGCCGCCCTCGCCCGAGACCAGATACAGATCGTCTTTCACCGGTTCGGTCCGGAGGGGACGCGCCGGCTTCTCGGTCTGCGAAAACAGGACCCAGACGGCCTGCAGCACGAAGACGGCGGTGAACAGACGCAGGAAGGTGGGTCGGCTCACGGCAGCACTCCGACCGGGCAAGCCTACCAGAAACCGGGATGACTTCTTGGCCGGCCAGGCTCCTCGCGCGATGATGGGTCCGGACCCCCGCGGACATGACCTACTCGCTGCTGGCCGATCTGGTCCTCGTGCTGCACCTGGCGTTCGTCCTGTTCGTCGTCGCCGGCGGCCTGCTCGCGCTGCGCTGGCCGGGGGCGGCCTGGGTCCACCTGCCCATGGCCGCCTGGGGCGTCTTCATCGAGCTGAGCGGCCGCATCTGCCCCCTGACGCCGCTCGAGAACCGCCTGCGACTGGCCGCGGGGCAGGCCGGCTACGAGGGGGACTTCGTCGCCTACTACCTGCTCCCGGTCCTCTACCCCCGGGGTCTCACGCGCGAGGCACAGTTCGTGCTGGCAGCAGCACTGGTCGCCGTGAACGTGGGGATCTACTGCGTCGTCTGGCGGCGCCGGGCGCGCCGCGCCGGCCGTCGCAATCGTGGCCGTTGACGGGTCATCGACCGCTTTGTAGCATCGTGGCCGCCCACGAGCCCTCGAAGTCCTTTGGCAGGAGATCACCCCATGCGCGGTACAGCCGTCCTCGATGTCCTCGATCCCCCAGCCGTCTCGCGCGGCGGGGCTGGCCTGAGGGTCCTGCTTGGCGCGGCCCTGCTCGTGGCCGTCTTCTTCGTGGCCGTCGTGGCGCTCCCCTACTTCACGTTCCTCTTCGACTCCACGCCGGGCCGGTTCGTCGACGAGGTCCGCTTCGGTACCTACTACCCGAGGCGCGGCTGGCTGCTCCTGCACATCGTCGGCGGCATGGTTGCCGTGCTGGCCGGCCCCGTGCAGCTCTGGCTTGGCCTGACCGACCGCCGGATGGACCTGCACCGCGTGCTCGGCACGGTGTACCTGGCCGGGGTGGCCCTGGGCACGGTGGGCGCGGTCGTGCTGGCCGTGCAGACCACGCTCGGCTGGGTGTTCGGCGCGGGCCTGCTGGGGCTGTCCTTCGCGTGGGTGGTCACCACCGGACTCGCTTTCGCGTCGATCAAGAAGCACCTGATCGGCCAGCACAAGGAGTGGATGATCCGGAGCTACGTGGTCACCTTCGCGTTCGTCGTGTTCCGGATCGGCTCCATCGGCTTCATCGCCTCGGGCGCGGGCGAAACGCCGGAGAGCCAGGCGTTCCTGGCCTGGGCCTGCTGGGCGGTGCCGCTGCTCGTCACCGAGGCGATCCTCCAGGGCCGGAAGATCGCCGCCGTCACGGTCTAGGGCGGCGACGAAGGTGGTCGGGGCGACTGGATTTGAACCAGCGGCCTCTCGGTCCCGAACCGTGGCTACATGATGGGCCGATCATGGCCGACCCTGGTTTTGTTGGCTTTCCTGGGACGCCTCGCGGCCGTCCGTCGCGACTTTCGCCCCCCTGTCCCGGACCCGGTTGCAAGCGGTTGCACGCTCGCCTTGCGCGCCTCGAATGCGGCCATCGCGTCGTGCTGGCTCCGCATCGTGCCAGCGAGATACGTGGACGTCTGGGCGATCGAGGTGTGGCCAAGCCAGTCGCGGATCGTGTGCAGTGGCACGCCGCCTTCGAGCCAACGGGAGCCGGCCTCTCGGCGCAAGTCATGGAGGTGCAGGTCGATCGCCTCGAGCGCCTCTCGGGACGCCCGCGAAAAGCTGGCGGTGTCCGTGAATGTCGGCTTGTGGCCGTGCGCTTTCAAGATGGCCGTTGACCATGCGCGCTTGATGTCAGCGACGCGTTGCCCGATCTCGTTGCCGAACACGTAGGCATCGCCGGGCAGCGGCTCCTTGCCCGTCGGGTCGAAGCGGCGCATCTCGAGGATGCCCCTCAACCGCGTTGAGATGGGAATCCGTCGCTCCCGGCGCGTCTTTGTCTTGCTCCAGGGTAGGACGATCGAAGCCCGCGGTGCCCATTCCAGCTTGTTCCGTTTCCCGATCGTCAGGCCCTCTACTTGGTGCCACTGAAGCGAGAGGATCTCGCCCCGACGCATTCCGGTCTCCAGCGCCGCCTCGACCACGGCCCGCAGGTGGGGCCCACAGGCAGATAGCAGCCGCTTCTCCTCGTCCGTATCCGCGTTCAAGCGCCGGCTCCTCGATGGCTCATCCGAAAGCCTGACGACGGGCGTCGACAGGCGCAGAAACGGAGAGCGCTCCACGTATCCGACCCGAAGGGCCCAGTTCCACATAGCGCGCATTGACCCAAGGTTGCGATTGACGCCAACCGGACCGGCTCCCTGACCGCGCCGCACTTCTCGGAAACGCTCAATCGTGTCCGTCACGACGTCTTCGAGGCGCCAGTCGCCGAGCGGCGTTGCGCCTCCAGTCGGACAGGGCAAGACCGTTCGGCAAATTGTGTTCAGCGCGTATGTGAAAGCCTGCTCCGTTGCCTTGCGCTCGACCTGCACGTACCGCTCTTGGTAGACATCGGCAAGCTGTCGAACCGTCATCTCTTGCCGCGGCGCTGGCTGCCCGAACGTGCCGGCCTTGATTGCCTTCCGCAGATCGCCGGCGAGCTCTTCGGCCTCGCTCTTGCTATCGACGTGCCGGCCGAAGTGCCGGTCGATTGAGAACCGGTGATGCACGTCGCCCCACTTGAAGGAGAAGTGCCACGAGTGCGCGCACCTCGCCCATGTACGCCGGGCACAGCCGCAGATCTTCCGGAGCCCGTGGTTCCTCTGTCTCATCGCCCCCCACCCCTTTTTCGCGTCTTGCGATACGCCGCTCGCCGTCGCCGTTCGGCTCGCCACTGCTTCATGTAAGTTGCCGCCTCCTGGCGATCGCGATTGGCGATGTCGTGCGCCCGTCTGTGCGCATCGCAGCAGAAGCTGTGCTCCCTGCGGTGATCACGCGCCGCAAAAAAGAACCTGCGGCAGGGCTCCCAATCACACCGTCGGAGCCGGCGTGAATGCGGATCGTTGGCCAGGAGCATGGCCACGGCCAGAAGCTGAAGCTCTAGAGGGCGAAGGCGGTTACGTGGCAACAGCCAACGAGGCTCGGCCGCACCCGGATCGACCATCGGAAGCGCTGGCGGATCGACAACGATCACTGTACGGCCGCGGAGCACGCGCACCTTCAGTCGCGGCAGCGCGAGATCCGTTGGCGCCTGGGGCCCATCGCGTCCCAGGCCGGGGCCGCCGGCAATCACGTCGACCAACGCGTTCTGCACCCGCCGGTGGATCCGCGGGTCCCGCTGTTGGTCGATAGGGGTGTTCGCGACTTGCAACACAAGGCCGATCCACTGCTCAAGCAACGCCTCAGGCCAAGCCATATACGCGCATAGTCGCATAAATGCGCGTTTACATACAAGCCCGCCGACTGTAGGGGCGCATTCCACAACACTAGCGCCACTATCAAATATTACGCTTCCAGCATTGCGCGTGATGGCGGATTTACGTCACTATGCGCCTTAACAGGGAGGCCGGATGCAGATCCTACTGACTAAGAACCGATCCCAAAACGGTCATGCCTGCTGCCACGCGATGAGGCCGCAGGCGAGATGGACGAGCGCCAGGTAGTTCTCGGCCTTGCGTTCCCATCGAATGAGCAGGCCGCGGAAGCGATTGTGCCA
>Ga0299906_10000658_pt1 | contig 31095 bp, 27 predicted proteins | sample RVTome_14_FD_200259 | JGI IMG/M metagenome (GOLD analysis project Ga0299906, IMG submission 200259) | Soil microbial communities from uranium-contaminated site in the Upper Colorado River Basin, Wyoming, United States - RVT145D125 (version 2) ...
CGCTCTCGAACGGTACACGATCCTCACGGCCTCGACCCTCGGAGCCGCGCTGGCCGGGCCGGGCGAGGTTCGGGCCGGCGCAGTGGTCACGGTGTCGGGTGACGCCACGGGGGTTCCAGTCCCTGGACTGGAACAGGAAGTCGCGGCAATTCAGTCCGCCATGGCCCATCGCTCCGTCCGGACGCTGGATGGGGCCAAGGCAACGGAGCACCAGGTCCGCATCAGCCTCCGGGGTGCCGGCATCCTTCACCTCGCAGCCCACGCGAGGCCCAACTACCACAACCCCGACCTGGCTGAGGTCCGCATTGCCGCGGGAGGCGGGCACGATGGCCGCCTCCAGGCCCACGAGATCCGGACCCTGCCGCTCACCGGGATGCTCGTGGTGCTGAGCGCCTGTGAAACCGCGACCGGCCGAGTGGTGGCGGGCGAAGGCTCGCTGAGCCTGAGCCGGGCCTTCCTGCAGGCCGGCGCTCGGCACGTGATCGCCACCTTGTGGCCCGTGGGCGACGCCACGGCGAACCTCATGGCCACGTTCTACCGTGAGCTGGATGCCGGGCGGCCGCCCGCGGCGGCGCTGCGCGAAGCCAAGCGGGCCGCCCGCGCCGCCGACGTGCCAGCCCTGGCCTGGGCGCCCTTCACCCTCCTGATCGCCGGGTAGGTTCCGTCACGTTTCTCGCCTTGCTCCGATAACCAAAGAGCAGGTCCATCGCTCCGGCCGTCCCGCTGTGCGGGAGGCCGCCTGGGCCGCCTCGGCTCCATCTCAGGTGGCCGAGGGGCGCCCGTCTCCATTCGAGTCGAGGAATTCTCCATGCGGCGACCCATCTTCGGTTATTCCGCCCTGCTTCTAGGAATCGTCGCCTGTGACACCGGGGAGGTGACGGCACCGGCGGGGAGCCCTACCCTGCCGGCGCTCCTGGTGTCCGCATCGAGCGCACCGACCCTGCTCTCCGCCAGCTTCGTCGGTGGCGCGGGGGACCAGCGGGGGTTGGCCGCCGCGACCGAATCGGGCGCCATCTACGCGGCCGGCTTCGACCAGGTGGCCGGGCTCCATGGTCTGCTGGTCAAGTTCGACACGCCGCCCGCGATCCCCGCCTGGAGTGTCGTGACGCCGAACGTCCACTTCAATGGCCTGGCGCTGCATCCCGGCGCGCCGCATCCCGTGGGCCAGGCTGCACCTCCCACCTGCGGCGCCAGCGACGGTGCGGGGGACACCGAGCGCAAGACCTTGCTGGCACGCTACGACGGCGCCGGGTCCCTGCTCGGCTGTCGGAGCGAGAACTTCTTCCCCTATCGGGGGATCGAGTACTACCTGGCGGGCCTCCCGACCACCGAGGGCGGCAACCCGTTTGTGTACGCCGCCGGCCAAGCGGAGCAAACCGGTTTTGCCGCCAGTTTCCCCTTCGTCCTCGCCAAATACGACGGCGGTGGGAACTTCGTCGCTGCGGTCACCGAGCCCGGGATCACGTTGGGGTCGTTTACCGGCTGCTGCCCCGGCGAGAGCAACGTCCAGGGGCTGACCCAGATGGGAGGCGACCTCTATCTGGCCGGCTACAGCCGGCTTCCCGGCCTCGGTGAGGCAGACAATACGATCCGGCCGGTGCTGATGCGCTACGGCACCAGCCCGCTCGCGCGAATCTGGAAGGCGCGCTCAGCCGACGTCGCCGGTCGGCTTCACGGAGTGGTCCCGCTCAGTGGCGAGCTCTACGCGGTCGGGTATTCCGGCTCTCCGCCGAGCCGCGATTTCCTGATGCAGAAGTACGACGCGTCCGGGGTCCGGGTGTGGAGCCTCACGACGGGCGGCGCCGGCGACGATCTGCTGACGGGAGTGAGCGCCGTCGGAACTCGATTGTTCGCCGTCGGGCATTCGAGCAGCGGCGGTGCCGGTGGCGTGGATGGCGTGGTGCTCGAGCTCGACCCCGCCACGGGCGCTACGCTCACGACCACGTACCTGGGTGGCGCCTTGGACGACTTGGCCAATGGCGTGACTACCGACGGCGTCGATCTGTACGTGGTGGGTGAGTCGAGGAGCTTCGCGTCGGCGGACGGCAACCTGGTGGGCCAGAACGACCTCGTCCTCTGGTCGTTGGCCCTCCTGCTCGAGGTGGAGATCGACATCCTTCCCGGCTCGGCGACCAACCCGATCAACCCCAAGAACAAGGGCGTCGTGCCGGTCGCCGTGCTCAGCACCGCCGACTTCGACGCAACCACGGACGTGGACCGGTCAACCCTGACATTCGGCCGCACCGGCGATGAGGCCTCGTTCAGCCACTGCGCCCTGGTGCAGTCCGACCTGAACGGGGATGCCCTGGTGGATCTGCTCTGCTACTTCCACCAGCAGGCGACCGGCTTCGTGTCGGGGGATACCCAGGGGGTGCTTCGCGGGGCAACGACCGCCGGACAGCCGATCGAGGGCGCTGATGTGGTGCGCGTGCGGTAGACGAAGCCCTCGGGATGATCAGTCTCTCGGACGTGGTCTATCGCGTGCGTGGCGCCCCCGACGCCGCGACGAGCGGATTCGCCTTGCGCGAGAGGTTGTCCCGCGGGAAGCGCTGCGAACCCTGCAGGGGGGCACGGGCTCAGCCGCTCGCCTGGACGAGGCGGACCGCCGGCGGCGCGCTACCGACGCCGCTCGATCTCGGCGGCGTACCGCGCGCGCTCCGGCACCCGCCCCAGTGCGTCGTAGAGCCGGACCAGGTGCTGCAGCGTCAGTAGCGTGACCTCCGAGGACGTCGGGGGATCTCCCGGTCGAGCCCGCCTGGATGTGCCCGGCAGCGGACCCGCAGGTTCCCCGAGCTCGATCAGCAACCGGTAGGCCGCGAGGAGCCGCTCCTCCGCCTCGGGAGATCTTCCGAGGGCCATCAAGGTCACCCCATGGGCCGAGTAGAGCTCGGCCAGATCCGACGAGGCCGACGGATCCGACTTCTCCCGGGCCGCAGCGACCTCCCGGAGCTCCGCCTCGGCCCTCGCCCCCTCCCCCCGCGCCAGCAGCAGCCGGGCGAGTTCAATCGCCGTCCGGCCTCGGGCCGGGTCGCCTTCCGCGAGGCGCTCCTTCCGGATCTCCAGGGCAAGCTCAGGGGGGGGTTGGGCCGGTGCAGGGGCCCGGATTCCGGGGCCGACGGGGCGGCCGCTGGCGCGGTCAGTGGTGCAGCCGGTACACCGTCCGCTCGAACTCGTCCATCAGCGCGGCCGGCCCGCCGTCGAGGAACGGCAGCATCTGGGTCAGCAGCACCGCGGCGACCCCCTGCTGCCGGTCCACCCAGAAAAAAGTGTTGAAGATGCCGGCCCAGGACAGGGTCCCAGGCGCGCGCCCCGCCGGCCCCGCCTCGCGGTTCAGGCCGAAGCCGAGCCCGAAGGCGTCCAGCGTGCCCGGCATCACGATATCCGCGGCCATGAACGCCGGGTTGAGGCTCACCGGAGGCGCCATTGGCAGGTCCCCGATGTGGTTCTCCGCCATCAGCGCGACCGACTCCGCGCTGAGGATGCGGCGCCCGTCCAGCTCCCCACCCGCGAGCAGCGCGCGCGCGAACCGCATGTAGTCGGCCGCCGTCGAATACAACCCGCTCCCGCCCGAGAGGAACTGGGGTGGGTCCGGCCCCGGGGGCATCGGGGTGAGCGTGCCATCCTCCCGCCGGGAGAAGGTCGGCACCATCCGGCCCTGCTTCTCGGCCGGCACGTGGAAATAGGTGTCCCCCATGCCCAGCGGCTCAAAGATCCGCGTCCGGAAATAGACGTCGAGCGACTCCCCACTCACCGCTTCCACCAGCCGGCCCAGCCAGTCCGTGCTGATCCCGTATTCCCACTGGACGCCCGGATCCGACACCAGGGGGGCGCTGAGGAACCCGTCCGTGCCGATGAACGCGCTCGGCACCTGCCCGGCCTGCACCTGGCCGGCGATCGCGGCGTTCAGGAACTCGTAGGCGAAGCCCGACGTGTGGGTCAGGAGCTGCCGCACCGTGGGTATTGCCGCGGCCGGCCGGAGCCCGCCGTTCTGGAGCACCTGCAGGTTGCGAAGCCCGGGAACGTACGTCGCCGCCGGCTCGTCCAGCTCCACCTGGCCAGCTTCGACCAGCTGCATCACGGCCACCGACGTGACCGGCTTGGTCATCGAGGCGATGGCGACAATGGCGTCGGCCGCCATCGCCTCGGCTCCGCTCCACGCGATCCCGTCACGGGTGGCCACCACGGCGATGACCGCGGGCACCTGCCGGCTCTCGACCGCGGTGCGGAGGACCTGGTCCAGCTCCGTCCAATCGGGGGGTGGCGTCTTCGGCCCGCACCCGGCCAGGCACAGGACCGCACCGAGGGACAGGGTTCGCTGTACCATCATCGCACCGTCTTTCTTCGAGGATCGCTTTGTGGACAGAAGATATCGTCCTCCGCGAGCTCCCGCACGCCTCTTCGCGGAAGCGGAAGGGAATCGCACAGCGCTATCGCAAGGAGCGACCAACTCTAACGAAAGAGTGCGGCGTTTCGTGGTCTGTGTCGAGGCCGCAGCCGACGACGTGGACCTCGAGCGGTGGAAGATCTACGAGGTGCTGGACGACGCGGAGGCGGCGGCGCAGCCGAGATAGCGGCACGTCATTGACTCACTCCTCAAGGAGTGGAACGGCTCTCCTCTCGCAGCACCGCCAGGCTTCTGCTGCCGATGGTAAACACCGACTCGAACCTCCCCTTCACCCCGATGCGCGCTCCCGTGCGGGGCGGGCTCGACTGGCTGAGAACCGGGATGGTGCCGGTGGGGTCCCGGACCTGGAAGGCGCCGAACCCGAATCCGCCGAGCGCTTCCCGCACCTCGCCTTCGATCTTTACGGTCTTGCCGTCGTAGCGCGCCGGGTTGTTCAGCAGATCGCCAATGGGTGTGATGGACGCACACCCGTTCAGCGCGATCAATATCCCCGCGGCCATCCCCAGCCGGGTGATTGATGTCATGGTGCCTCCTTCAAAGCATTTGGCCCGCGCGGCTGTCACGCGGCGCCGCCGGATCAAGGTAGCCTCGGACTTGCGCTCTCACCTCGAGGACCGAGGGTCCGCTCCGAATCGGAATAGGGACTTGAATCGGCCCTCCCAAAAGTACGGCTGGCTGAATCAACCGTCCAGGCTCCGTCGCGGTCGACGATGGCCGTGCCTTGGGGGCCGTCGTTGGGTGCGCCGCGATGCGGCGTGGCCGTGCTCCGTGGGGCGAGCCGGTGGTGGGGCGAGACCCTGTATCGCGGGTTTCTCTACGCCCTGGCGCACCTCAGGCTGGGGAGGATCTGCGCCGAGCGGCTCACGAATGGAACCATGGTCCACTAGCGCAGCCCGGCCACGGTGTCGGCGATCGTCTCCGGCCCCGGCCGGCTCGCGTAACCGAGCTCGTTCGCCGAATACCGCGAGTGCACGGACCAATGCCGGCTGGCCATCTCCACCAGGCTGGGATCCGGTAACCGCGCCAACGGGCGACCCCGCAGCGCCCGCCCCACCCGGTCGTTGAGCGACGCCAGCACCCACGCCACTCGGTAGGGCACCACCCGCGGCACCGGCAACCCCGCCGCTTCACCCACCATCGCGTAAAACTCCTCGATGGTGCACACGGTGCCGGGCAGGTGATAGACCGGCCGGGCCTCGGGCAGCGCCATCATGCGGACCAGCGCCCGCGCCACGTCCCGCACGTCCGCGAAATGCATCCCGCCCCGGATCACGAACGGCAGCCGGCCCTCCAGCATCCGACTCACGTGCGCCGTCGCCCGGTGCTTGTGGTCCCCCGGCCCGAGCAGCACCGGCGGGCGGGCGATCACCAGATCCACCCCCTGCCCCGCGGCCAGGTCCCGCGCCTCCTTCTCCGCCTGGATCTTCGACCGATAGTAGGGCCACTCGGCCACCTCGGTCTCGCAATAGGGCGCGTCCTCGTCCGCCGACAACCCGGGCCGCCGGAAACACCCGACGGTCCCCGAGGTCGACACAAAGACAAGCCGGCACTTCCAGCCCGCCGCCAGGCGCACCATCGCCAGGGTGCCGTCCACCGCGGTGCGCTCGACCAGCTCCGCATCCCGCCACGCGTGCCGGACCTCCGCCGCCAGATGGAAGATCCCCGCCACCTGCGACCGCGCCGCCTCGTCCCGCCACGGCTCGGGCTCGGTGACGGAGCCCGTCACCGTCAGCACGTCGCGCAGCCCCCCGGTCCAGTCCATCGCCCGCCACGCCGCGCGGTCGCGCACCAGTCCCACGACCTTGCGGCCCGGCGCAAGCTCTGCGATGGAGTGGAGAAGCTGCCGGCCCAGGAACCCGCTGGCCCCCGTGACCAGCCAGGCCCCTGGGCTCACCCGACCGGCTCGCCGACCCGGTCGGCGGGACTCCCTTCGGGAAAGAGGGCCTGGTGCAGCCGGATCAGGCGCGGATCGGACGAGCCGTTGCGCTCGAAGTAGTGCGCGAACTGGTGCCGCATGGTCGCGGCGATCAGCGGGTGCATGTCGTCGCAGACGCGCAGCTCGCTCGCCAGGACCCGCCCGCCAGCCTGCTCGATCGCCTGCCGCAGGAACGCCGCGTCCACGCCCTCCAGCCGCTCCGCGCGGACGAAAGTCTCCAGGTGGAAGCTGGTCGACACGGTCGCGGCCTTGAGCTGCTCGATGATGCCGGCGCTCACCTCGCGCGCGTCGGTCCCCCCGTTCAGCACGATCGGCGCGCCGCACGCGACGTGGATCCGGCCCAGGTCGATCCGGCGCCGCCAGGCGCGCCAGGTCCACCGGAGCAGCGGGCCCAGCCGCATCTTCGGCTTGGGCGCCCCCGACAGCTCGGCCGCGAAGGCGTTCTCCTCCGGGATCCGGTCGTAGCTGAACGCCACCGGCAGCAGCAGAACGGGCCGGCCGGCCGATTGCAGACAGCGCAGCAGGCCTCGTTTGGGCGGCAGGAACTCGCGCGAGCGGCTGCGCTGGCCTTCGACGAAGAACTCCAGCGTGTTGCCCTGGGCGACCAGCGCATGCACCCGGCGCGTCAGGTCGGGATCCTCGCGCCCGATGCCGCGCCTGAGGTAGAACGCGTGCAGCGACCTGAGGATGCGGCCCAGGATGGGGATGCGGCCGAACTCCATCGTCGCCGCGATGTGCGGGATCGGAATGCCCAGGTCGGGCCGCGCGAAACAGAGATACGAGCCCAGCACGAAGTCGAAATAACTGCGGTGGGTGGGCACGAACGCCACCGGCGTGCCCGCCGGCGCCGCGGCCAGCGCCTGCTTGAACGACGGAATGTCCACCGTGACCCGCTCGACCGAGCGGCGCAGGATCTTGGCCGTGATCCACGCGCCCAGCCGGATCCAGCCGTTGCCCCTGGGCTGTGTCGCGGCCCAGCGCAGGTCGCCGCCGTGCCCCGTGTGCGCCCGGCCCGCCATGACCCAGTGCGAGTCGTCGCGCCGCAGCACGTGGCGGTACACGCCGCAGCAGACCAGGTCCACGTATGCCCGGGGCATGAAGCCCTCGGGCAGCCGCGCGCCGCCGCGGAAGTTGAAGGAGTTGGACGTGAAGGGCGGGAAGACGCGGTTGATGTGGCGCAGCCGGATCCGCAGCCTTCGCGCCGAGCGACGCCCGCGGCCCGGCTGCATTCCCGCGATGGCGATCGCCAGCCCGTGCGCCAGCGCGGCGGCGAGGGTGAAGCGCAGCCCGCGCGGGCCGAAGTAGACCAGCGTGGGCCGCCGCGCCACCTGATGCACGCGGTACCAGTCCCGGATTCCGTGCCAGCAGTCGCGGATCTTCGGGCTTTGGCGCAGCCCGGCCACCACGTGCCGGATGCCGGGGGGCACGCCGGCCGACAGGCGCGACGCCTCGAGCACCGCCTCCGCCACGACGTCCACCGGAATCAGGTCGACCCTGGTCTCCAGGCTGCCCACGATCGCGCGCAGGTGGCCGAGCCCCACCAGGATCACGAAGGCCGAGAACGCCGCGGTGCTGTCGACCCAGCCCGGGAACGGGTGCTGCACGCTGGCCGAGATGATGCTGGGCCGCAGAATGGTGACGGGCACCTTGCCCCGGCGCGCCAGCAGCAGGTGCTCGGCCAGGCACTTGGTCAGCGTATAGGTGTTGGGATGCCGCGAGCGGCGCAGCAGCTCCGTCTGGTCCATCTCGCCCGCCATGATGGTCGCGTACAGCTCCTCAGCGGGCGCGGGCAGCGGGGCCAGATCCGGGCGGATCTCGATCCCCTCGCCGGGGAACGGGGTCACGTAGGCGGTCGAGACGTAGACCAGCCGTTGCAGCCGCGACCAGGTGCGCGCCTCGTCCAGCAGGGTCACGGTGGTGAGCACGTTGGCGCGCGCCGCGTCCAGCAACGGCATGTCGAAGTCCACCGATGCGGCGGCGTGCAGCACGTGGGTGACTTCCGACGCCAGGCGGGCGTGCATCTCGGGGCTCAACCCCAGCCCCGGCTGGTCCAGCGTGCCCTCCACCACCACGACGTGGCGCTCCCACCCCTCGGGCAGCAGGGAGAAGCAGGGCGAGCGGGCGACCTCGTGCTGGAAGCGGTAGTCGGCGTCGTGCGAGCCCTTGGGCCGGATCAGGACCCAGACCTTCTCGACCCGCAGCTCGTCCCGGCGGCGAAACAGCTCCTCCAGCACCACCTTGCCGAGCGAGCCGGTGGCGCCGGTGAGCAGATAGGTGCGGCCGCGCATGGTCAGGCCGACTTCCCGGTCAGGGCCGGTCGGCGCGAGGGGCCGGGCTCCAGCGCCTGGTTGGCGATCCCGAAGACGTTCTGCGGGTCGATCGCGCGCTTGACCTCGGCGCTCCACTCCAGCGCGGCGGGCGAGAGCACCCGGGGCAGGAAGCCGCGCCGGATTTTGCCCACGCCGTGGTGGTGCGAGATCGAGCCGCCGGAACGCAGCACCTCGTCGCGCGCGATGCGCTCCAGCTCGCCATAGACCCGCGCCGGGTGTTCCACGCCCTTGTGATGGAAGCCGAAGTAGAAGTACACGCAGACTCCGGTCTGGTAGAGCTGGGTCACCCGGCAGGTGACGAAGGGGTTGCCGGGCAGGCCGCGCGCGGCGTGCTCCTCGCGCAGGCGGCGCTTCACGTTCCGGCACAGATCGAGTACGCGCGACCAGGGCACCGATGTTTCGAACGACTCGCCCAGGATCCAGTGCTGCATCACGAAGTCGCGCAAGTAGGCGATCCCGAAGGTAAGCTGGTAGCCCCGGCGGCCGTTCTCCGCCCCGGCCCGCATGCCGCCGTGCCGCTTGGCGATCCGCGCGACCGCAGACTCCTGCGCGCCCACCTCCGCGCGGGAGCCCTCGAACACGATGGTGCACGCGGTCATCCGCGCGGGGTCGAAACCGCGGAGCCCGGTGACGACGTACTTCTGGAGCCGGCGCTTGAGCGCTGCCGCTCCCGTGGCCCTGGGCTTGAGGGTCTGGCTGAGCTGGAACTGGAGGTTGTCGACCAGGCGCACGCTGGCGGGCGGCGTGGCCTCGCGGGTGAGATCGTACAGAAAGGCCACGCCGCGCTCGAAGTCCGGAAACAGCACCGAGTCATAGCGCTGCACCTCGGGCAGCGGGAAGATCTTGACCACCGCGTGGGTGACGATGCCCAGGGTGCCCTCGGAGCCGAGGATCCAGCGCCGCACGTCCACCCCGGCCGACTCGCGGGGGTACGCCTCGGCGCGGCTCAGCACCCCGCGCGGAGTGACCACGTGCAGGTCGAGGACCAGGTCCTCGATGTTGCCGTAGCGGTTCTTCTTCATCCCGCTGGCGTGGGTGGCGATCCACCCGCCCAGGGTGGACAGCTCCACGCTGTCGGGCTCGTGGCCCATGGTGAACCCGTGCCCCGCCAGTTGCGACTGGATGTGGCGGCCCACCGCGCCGGCCTCGATGCAGGCCGTGAGGTTGACCGGATCGATCCAGCGGATGCGGCGCATGCGCTTCAAGTCCACCGAGACGATCGGCCGCTCTTCCTCGGGGGGCAGCTTGAGCGCGTCGCTCACGTTGGTCCCGCCGCCGTAGGGCACCAGGCAGACGTCGTGGCGGCCCGCCAGGCGGACCAACTCCTCGACCTGCCCTTCGTCGGAGGGGAAGACGATCAGGTCGGGGGCCCGCTCCAGGCCATCGTATTTGATGGCGTACATCTCCTCCAGCGTGTGGCCGTGCCCGTGGCGGAGCCGCTGGAGCGGGTCGTCGCTGAGGGCGTCGGCGCCCAGCAGGCGCACGGCGTCGGCCTCGAACGCCGGGTGGCGCTGGCGCTCGGGCACGGGTGGCGGATAGGCAAAGGCGTGGCGGTCGTCGATGGGAATCGGGACGTCCAGCACTTTGCGCATCCAGGGGAGCAAATCGGGCAGCTCCAGCCCCGACAACTCGTAGCGCGACCCGGTGAGGGTCACGCTGCCGTCACGGGTCAGGGCGAACGCGGAGTCGCGAAAGCCCCAGACTTCCAGGCTCTCGTGGTCGAGGGGGCTGGAAGGGGGGTCGCCCGGGACGATCCGGGCCTGATGACCGCCGGCGCCGCCCGGCGGGAGGGGGGACCGGTCCGAGGGGTAGTGCGGAGGCATTCTCCGCTAAGATGGCCCCCGGGGTCATGATGTGGAAGGGGGCGGACCGCACTTCGCACTTCGCACTCCGCACTGTACTTCTCTACTGCGCCACCAACCCATTCGCCCCGCCGGGCAACCCGCCGAGGTCACCGAGGTGCGTCAGCGACCCGTCCGACCCGATGCGGAAGATCGAGATCGAGCCCGAGCCGGTCCGGGTGTAGAGGAACCTGCCGTTCCGCGCGACGTCCAGGTCGAGCGGGCCAGCGCCCGTGGTCCCCGTCACCCCGTCGGCGTCCAGCAGGGTCAGGCTGCCGTGCTGCCCCACAGCGTAGCCGCTCACACTCGCCGATCCCGTGTTTGTCGTATACACGTACTTGCCATTGGGGGTGACCACCACCCAGCAGGCCGCCGTTTCCGTCGTCGCGGCCAGCGGCGACACCGCGGCCCAGCCGGCGCCGGCCGGACGGTAGCTCGACAGCACGCTCGCGTCGGGCGCGCCGCCGAACGCCTCCGAAACGATCAATGTCCCCCGCGGGTCGAAGGCGAACCCGAAGGGTGTCTCGCCCGCGGAGGGAGTCATGGTCGCCGGCCCGAGCGTCCCGTCGCCCAGCACGGCAAAGGTCTCGAGCTGGTTGAGGGCCTTTTCCGTCACCACGATCCGCGACCCGTCGGGCGAGAACCCGACCTGCGCCGCATCCGGGCCCGCGGCCAGCGCCTGGGTTGAACCGGCGATCGGGGTCAACGACCCGTCCGCGCCGATCCGGAAACCGGTGACGTTGGGATCGCCGCCGTTGTGCAGGACGTAGAGCAGATCGCCGTGCACCGCAAGCGAAATCGGCAGGTCCCCGTTGGAATCCCAGGTGCCGATCAGGATGACTGCGCCGCCGGTGAGCCGGAAGCCGGAAATCTCGTCGGAGCCGGCGTTGATGGCGTAGAGCAGCCGGTCTCCGCGGGTTAGGACGATCCCGCCCTGGTTGCCGAGCCCGCCGCCGCTCCCCAGGCCGCCGGTCGGGTATGCCGTGGGGCTGCCGAGTCCGCCGCCCCCCGAACGGGGAAAAACCAGCAGCTCGTTGCCGGCGGCGGCGTTGGAAAGCACGAAGACCGCGCCGGCGCCGCCCGCCCCCCCGATGCCGAGCGAGGCGTTCCGGGCCATCGGGTCGAGCGGGGCATCCTCACAGGCCGCGGCCGCCAGGGCGGCGACGACCAAAAGCGCACGGTATGACGACATGGCGAGGTTCCTTGGCTGAGGGAAGCACCAATGGAACGCGCGCCGCCGCCGTCTGGATTTCGATTCGGCTACATCTCGAGGTGGGCCAACTCCGTCCCGCGGGGAACGCTCAGGTCCCCAGCGCGCGGCTCGATGGTGAGCGCGCCGCCCTTGATGAGCTGGGCCCCAGCGGGCATATCGAGCATGAGCACCGCCGGGTTCCGCTCGTCACAGATCACCTCGGCGCCGTGCACCATCCCGTCACCGGTGATGAACCAGAAGGTGTAGCGCTGGTCGGCGGGTGCCGCCGGGATGCCGTGCACCACGACCTTCCAGCGGTGGGTGGTCTCGTCGGCCAGAATGAGCAGCCCCCCCCGCATGCCACCCAGCTCGATGGAGGCCTGGAGCACACGGTCCGCCCCGAAGGCGACCTGGAGGGTGTCCCGGGTGGCAACGAGGGTCGCCTCGCTTGCGGCCAGTGCCGCGGCGCTGGCGGCCAGCTCCTCCTCGAGGGCGGCGATGCGGGCGGCGTCGGCCCGCCAGACGGCCAAGGCCAGAAGCAGCGACGCCGCGGTGGCCAGGGGCCAGATCCAGGGACGCCGGCGAGGCTGGGGATGGGCAACCTCGCGCACCACCCGCTGCGCAAACCCGGGTCGTGGCGCCACCGGGGCGGCCGCCAACGGGAGCCAGGCCAGATCGGCCGTCAGGGTCTCTGCGGCGGCGCGGCAATCGGCGCAGCGGGCCAGGTGATCCCGGAACAGGGCCTCGTCGCCGGGCTCCAGCGCGCCCGCCACGAAGTCGGGGCGATGCTCGATGAACCAGTCGTGCGCTCTCATACCACCCAATCCTTGAGCGAAGCGAGCGACGTCCGCAGCCGGCCCAGGGCCAGCCGGAGCCGAGTTTTCACCGTTCCGAGCGGGATGTCGAGCCGTTCCGCGATCTCGGAATGGGTATGCCCCTCGAAGTAGGCGAGCCGCAGCGCCTGCCGCTGGTCGTCTGGCAGCTCGGTCAGGGCCCGATGCACCGCGGCGTGCACATGCCAGCCGGGGTGCGCCGCCTCATCGGGTTCCACCGCGGGCGTGGCGGTGACCTGGGCCGCCGCCAGACGGTCCCCCAGACGGGAGCGCCGCTTCCGGGCCCGAAGACGATCGATGGCGCGATGCCGCGCGATCCGTAGCAGCCAGGGGATGAGCCCTCGGGGGCCTTCCTCCGGCGCCGGGACCCGCTCCCAGGCGACCCGGAACGTCTCCAGCACCACTTCTTCGGCTTCGTCGGCGTCCTGAAGCATGCTCTGGGTCAGGCCGAGCAGCCAGGGGGAGGCCAGCTCCACCAACTCGGCGAGGGCCCGCTCGTCGCGGGCCGCCAGCCGAGTCCGCAGTGCGTCCTCCCGGGCTTCGGACACGAGCCGGGGCCTGGCTTCCGGGGCGGGAGTAGTCACCCGGACAAAGTCACCTCGTCGGAGTCGTTTGGAAACGCCTGTCGGCCGGCATCGGATCCTGCCATGCCGGCAGCGGGCGGTGGCACGGGTGCTGCAAGCCCATGGAGTACATCGGGATGCGACGGAAACTCCCAGGCCGTGCATCCAGTAGGTAGGTTATTGGCTATAATTGACGGCAGCGACGGATTTCAGGCGCAAGGAGTGGTGCATTGGCCATGACAGACAGAAAGCTGAACTGGTTCAAATTCGGCGGGTTGGTGGGACTCGCCTTCATTCTGGGCGTCTTCTTCGCCGGGTTGCTCGATCTGCCCAGCAACACCATGGCGCAGGGCCAGGGCGGGGTCCCGGTGTCGCAGGCCCAGTCGGCGCAGCCGGCCGTGCGGGCGATCCCAGGCACCCAGCCGTTGACGCAGCTCAGCGACGCCTTCGCGGCCGTGGCGGAGACCGTCCGCCCCAGTGTCGTGTTCATCACCTCGCAGCGGACCCGCACGCTCACCCAGCGCAACCTGCCGCCCGGGTTTGAGCAGTACTTCAATCAACGGCCCGGCGGGCCGCAGATCGAGCGGGGCCAGGGGTCGGGGTTCGTCGTGAGCCGCGACGGCTACATCCTCACCAACACCCACGTGGTGGAGGACGCCGACCGGGTCACTGTCGAGCTGCTCGACCACCGGCGCTTCAACGCCAAGGTGGTCGGGGCGGATCCGCTGACCGACATCGCGGTGGTCAAGATCGACGCGGACGGGCTGACACCGGCCAGCCTGGGCTCGAGCGACGCGGTCCGGATCGGAGAGTGGGTGCTGGCCGTGGGCAACCCTCTGGGCCAGAACCTGACCTTCACGGTGACGTCGGGCATCGTGAGCGCCAAGGGCCGCGGGCGCCTGGGCCTGCCCAACTCGGGCGGGACGGCCATTCAGGACTTCATCCAGACCGACGCCGCGATCAACCCCGGCAACTCGGGTGGGCCGCTGGTCAACGTCCGTGGCGAAGTGATCGGCATCAACAGCGCCATCGCGAGCCAGACCGGGACCTACGTGGGCTACGGCTTCGCGATCCCGATCGACCTGGTCAAGAACGTGATGGCGCAACTGATCGAGACCGGGAACGTTCAGCGCGCGGCCCTGGGCGTCTTCGTCAACGACGCCGACGGCGAGGACGCGAGCTATGTCGGGCTCGACGAGATCCGCGGCGTCCGCATCGACGGCTTCCCTTCGACGACGTCGCCGGCCCGGCGGGCCGGACTGGACAGCGGGGACGTGATCATCGCGATCGACGGGCGGCAGGTGGACTACACCGCGCAGCTCCAGCAACTGGTGGGGTTCCGGAAGCCGGGTGAGACGGTCAAGGTCGAGGTGGCCCGCCGAGGCGGTGCCCGCCGGACCTATGATGTCCGGCTGATTGCGCAGGATCAGACGCCCGAGGTCGCCCGGGCGGAGGATGCTCGGTCTGAACCGTCCGGCGCCGACCCCTCGGGGACACTGGTCGAGGACCTCGGCGTACGCGTGGAGCAGCTCACCACCGAGTCGGTGCGGCAGTTCGGCCTCGGCTCCGGCATCCAGGGCCTCCTGGTCCGTGAGGTGTCTCCCAACGGGCCGGCCATCAGCAAGCTGTTCGATGTGGGCAGCGGCAGCCCCGACATCATCACCGGCGTCGAGGGCGAGCCGGTGCGCACGGTGGCGGAACTGCGCGCGGCGATCCGCGGCGGTGGGTACGGCGGGATTGTGACCCTGATGGTCTATAACCCGGCCAGCAACGCCAATCAGGGAGGACAGCGCGTCGAGCGCATCCGCGTTCGATAGGGCCGGTCCGGCATTCCAAACGGCGAGCGCCCGGCCAAGATGGCCGGGCGCTCCCGCGTTAGTGGGCCGGGAAGCGGCTACCTGGCGTGGCTGACCGTGATCTGGTTGGCCGCAGCCACCGAATCCCAATGGTCCCAGCCCCAGCCGCTCAGCGTCCCGTCAAGCAGGACGACCGGAGTGAGGTTCTCTCGGGTGAGGGAGGCCAGCGACCCCATGGGCGCGGTCTCGCGCCGGAACATGTAGGTCTCGATCAGGCGCCCGCTCTTGAGGTAGACCTCGGGGAGGTCCCCCGGAGGGCCACCCATCACCGCCATGGCGCTGTCCTTGCTGATCCCCTGGGCGAGGTTGGTCACCCTGGGATCTTCCCCGGCGCCGCAGCCGCTGAGCAGCAGGGCGGCAACAAGGGCCGCCAGCGGCCTGGGGGTATGTCTGAACGTCGAGACGGTCACGATGCCTGCTCCTGGCGGTGGATGGGGAGCCGGGGCCCTCCCGGCCGGACGGGAATCTAATCGTTGCCCCAAGCGAGGGGGGGCAATAACCTAGGGACCGGGACGGCCAACCCAGCGAACGTGGCGGAATTGGCAGACGCGCAGGACTTAGGATCCTGTCCCGCGAGGGGTCCGGGTTCGAGTCCCGGCGTTCGCACTCGGCAGCATGGTCATCCCCGCTGCCGGTGGGTCGCCTCCCGACCACCAACAGGTCTGAAAACCGGCCACCCACATGCCTGCAGCGTGAGGTGGCACCCTGGAGCCGGACCGCCCCGTTCTGCTGCTGCATTTGCCCCCCGGCGCGGCGCGCCCTATTGTAGCAAGGTAGGGAACACCTCCGCCGCCGGAGGCGTTCCGCAGGCGGGAAGGAGGGCACCATGAAGGCCCACAGCAGGTATTCCGCGCGAGCCGGGTCCGGCCTCGCCTTGATGATCCCGATCCTCAGCCTCACCCTGGCGGTCTCGCCGAGGGGAACCGTTGCCGCCCAGGACAAGGGTCCCGTCCTGCAGGGCGTCGTGCGCGACTCCGCCGGAGCGCCTCTGGAGGGGGCGGAAGTCGAGCTGTTCGGCGTCCGCGGCAAGGCGGTCACCGGCGTCAACGGCGCCTTCCGGTTCGGGGGGCTCCGCAATTCGCGCTTCTGGGTCCTGGCGCGCCTGATCGGCTACCTCCCCCGGCAGATCAGCGTCAGCCTGGAGAACGACGAGCAGCGCAGCCTGCCGATCACGCTCTACGCCGCACCGACCCGCCTCTCCGAGGTGGTGGTCGAGGCCCGGAGCGACCTGTACAAGAAGCGGATGCGGGACTTCATCTGGCGCTCGCGGACCGCCTGGGGGGGCCGCTTCCTCACCCGGAATGACATCGCCAAGGCGAACCCGGCGACCCTCGGCGATCTGGTCATCCGACACATGCCGTTCAAGCACCGCTGGGTGATGGGTGAGGTGGGCGGCTGGGCGTACCTCCCCCATCCACTCGCGGCCGGCCCCTACAGCTTCGCGAGGTTCAGTCGGCGGGGACGGTATCTGCCCGATTGTGCCCCGGCGGTTTCGGTCAACGGCGCCGGCATCAGCTTCGTCGCGGTGAACGACTTCGATCCCGCAGACATCGAGGCCCTCGAGGTATACCGCGAGGGCAGTGACCTCCCGATCGAGTTTTCGTTTGCGGGCCGCACCCGGTGCGGGCTGGTGGTGGTGTGGCTCAAGTCGTATGCGCAGATAGGGGTGGATGGCGAAAGGGACAAGTAGTAGGGGCGAAGTGCGAATACAAGTGCGCAGTGCGCAGTGCGAAGTAGGAACTGCGAACTTTGTACCACTACCTTCCCCTCCCCTCACCGGAGGCCACATGGTCGCGGCTATCTCCGACTGGTTGGGCAGCGTCAGCGGGCTGGTATTCCGCGTGGCGGCGGTGCTGTTCGTGCTGGTGAACGGGGCCGCGATCGCCGCCGTTGCCCTGACCCGTGACCGTGCGCTGGTCAATCGGCTGACGCCGCCGTGGCTGGCCACCAACGCGCTGCTGCTTGGGGCGGGCCTGGGGGTGCCCTTGGTGGCCGGAATCGCCCGGGCTGGGCTGCGAGCCCTGGCGGCGATGGCCGGCGGCATCGAGGTCACGCCTCCGGAGTAGGCCGCAGTCCCCAAACTCCCCACGCCACAACACGTTGCCCGCCCTTCCCGGGCGCGGGTAGATTGCGGCCATGAGCGAGATCACCGTCGTCAAGACGGCTGAGGATCCCGGGTCGCGGGCCTTGCAGATCACTGTGCCGGTGGAGCGGGTGCGCGCCGCCGAGGACAAGGCGGTGCGCTACTACGCCAAGCGGGTGCGCCTGCCGGGGTTCCGCCAGGGCAAAGCGCCCGAGGCGGTGGTCCGCAAGCGCTTCTCCGACGCGATCCGGCAACAGGTGTTGCGGGACGTCATCCGCGCGGGCTGGGATGCGGCGCTGGAGTCGGAGCCGCTGGAACCCATCTCGGATCCGTCGGTCCGGAACCTCAAGTTCGAGGACGGACAGCCGGTCGAGTTCGAGCTGCTGGTGGAGATCAGGCCGGACCTCACGCTGGCCCGTCTGGGCGGTTTCAGCATCACGCGGCGGGTGGAGCCGGTGACCGACCAGGCGATCGCCGAGCAGCTCGAGCGGCTGCGGGACCAGCGCGCCGTCTGGCTGCCGGTCGAAGAGGGGCTGCCCGCGCCGGGGCACATGGTCCGCGGCGAGGTCGCGCCGATCGAGGGCGAGACCGTTCACGAGGCCAAACCGTTCACGATGGAACTGGGCTCCGGCCAGGCCATTCCGGAGCTGGAAGAGCGGATCATGCAGATGAGGCCCGCCGAAACCCGGGACGCGGACGTGCGCTTTCCCGAGGACTACGCGGACGAGGCGCGGCGCGGCCAGCAGCGCCGGGTGCGGGTGACGCTTCACGAGGTGAAGCGCAAGGAACTGCCCTTGGCGGACGATGCATTCGCCCGCGAGGTCGGGGAGTTCGCCGACCTGGAGGCCCTGCGCAGGGCTATTCGGGAAGACCTTCAGGGGGATGCGGAGCGGGCCGCCGATGCCCGGGTCCGGGAGGATCTGGTAGCCCAGCTGGCGGAGGCCAACAACGTGATCCCTCCGCAGTCCCTGGTGGAACGCGCCTTGCACGCCTTGGGGCACGCCTATCAGATCCCGGCGGAGCAATATCAGACATTCGCCGCCCAGTTCCGGCCCATCGCGGTGCAGCAGGTGCGGCGGGACATGGTGCTGTCGGCCGTGGCCGAGCAGCACACGCTGCGGGCGACGGAAGCCGAGCTGGACGCGCGGATCGAGGGGATCGCGGAGAGCCGGGGTAGCACGCCGGCGGAGGTCTACAAGTCGCTGCAGGAGGCCAAGCGCCTGGCGGAACTGGAGCGCGCCATCACCGAGGAGAAGGTGTTCGACCTTCTACTCACCCAGTCCACGGTCACCGAGGAATCACCGTGAGCACGCTTTTTCCCCCCTACATCATCGAGCGCTCCAGCCGCGGCGAGCGGACCTACGACATTTTCTCGCGGCTGCTGATGGACCGGATCGTCTTTCTCGGCGCGCCGATCAACGACGACGTCGCCAACATCATCATCGCCCAGCTGCTGTTCCTGGACGCCGACAATCCCGAGAAGGACATCTACCTTTACCTTAACTCGCCGGGTGGGATCGTCTCCAGCGGGATGGCGATCTACGATACCATGCAGCACCTGCGGGCGCCGGTGAACACCATCTGCATGGGCATGGCGGCGTCGATGGGCGCCTTCCTGCTCTCGGCGGGGAAGCCGGGGAAGCGGAGCGCGCTGCCCCACGCGCGGATCATGATCCACCAGCCTTCGGGTGGGGCGCAGGGCTCGGCGTCGGACATCGAGATCCAGGCGCGCGAGATCCTGTACCTGCGCTCGAAGATGAACGAGTTGCTGGCGAAGCACACCGGCCAGCCGCTGGAAACCATCGAGCGGGACGTCGATCGCGACCGCTTCATGAGCGCGGAGGAGTCGAAGGCCTACGGCATTATCGACCAGGTCTTTCATCCCACTCAGGCGCCGGTGAAGGTCGAGGCTTGACGGTGGCTGCACACGCGGGTCTATTAACGGCAAGGCTGACCGACTAGCGCTCATGTCTACCGACAAGCAGCTTCGCTGCTCCTTCTGCGGCAAATCGAAAGACTCGGTCCGGAAGTTCATCTCGGGCCCGTCGGTATACATCTGCAACGAGTGCATCACCCTCTGCAACGAGATTCTGGCGGAGGACGAAGAGCGCGAGGTCGTCGAAAACATCACCCGGGTCCCGACGCCCACGGAGATCAAGGACGTCCTCGACCAGTATGTGATCGGCCAGGAGCGCGCCAAGCGGACCCTGGCCGTCGCCGTCTATAACCACTACAAGCGCATCAACGCCGCGGTGGGACGCGACGGCGGCGTCGAGCTGGACAAGTCGAACATCCTGCTGATCGGCCCCACCGGCGTGGGGAAGACGCTGCTGGCCCAGACCCTCGCGCGCATCCTGGACGTTCCCTTCACCATCGCCGACGCCACGACCCTCACCGAGGCCGGCTACGTCGGCGAGGACGTGGAGAACATCCTGGTCCGGCTGCTTCAGGCGGGCGATTTCAACGTGAGCGAATGCGAGCGGGGAATCGTCTACATCGACGAGATCGACAAGATCGCGCGCAAGTCGGAGAACCCCAGCATCACGCGCGACGTCTCGGGCGAAGGCGTGCAGCAGGCGCTGCTCAAGATTCTGGAGGGCACCATCGCTTCGGTGCCGCCGCAGGGCGGCCGCAAGCACCCGCAGCAGGAATACATCCAGATCAACACCCGCGACATCCTGTTCATCTGCGGCGGGGCATTCGACGGGCTGGAGCGCATCATCGAGGCCCGGCTGGGCCGCCAGTTGATCGGGTTCAGCGCCGCCGAACGGGCTCGCGCGGGCGAGGTCACCGACCCGTTCGAGCACGTGGAGCCCGACGACCTGCTGCGCTACGGGATCATTCCCGAGCTGGTGGGCCGGCTGCCCGTCACCGTGCCCCTGGACGATCTGGACGAGGAGTCGCTGGTGCGCATCCTCGTCGAACCCAAGAACGCGCTGACCAAGCAGTACCACAAGCTCTTCGAGCTGGAGAGCGTCGGGCTGCGCTTCGATCCCGACGCGCTGCGGGCCGTGGCCAAGAAAGCCCTCAAGCGGTCCACCGGCGCCCGCGGGCTGCGCGCGATTCTGGAGACCGTGATGACCGACATCATGTTCGACCTCCCGAACCGCGACGATGTGACCGAGGTGGTGGTCACTCCCGAGTGCATCTCCGAAGGCAAGCCACCGCTGGTCGTCACCGAGCGGCCCAGGGCCAAACGCGAGGCGTGAGGCGCGGCGGATCCACCGATCCGCTGCCGTCGCCGGTGCCATGAGCGCCGCCCCTCCCCTTCCCGGGGACATCCATTTCATCGGCAGCTACCCCGACCCGGCGGTCCCGCTCGATCCGCCGCTTCCGGAGATCGCCTTTGTCGGCCGCAGTAATGTCGGCAAGTCCAGGCTGCTCAACGCGCTGACCGGACGCAGGGACCTGGCGCGGGTCAGCGCCACCCCGGGAAAGACCCAGCTGCTGAACGTGTTCCGGCTGCCGGGCTTCTACCTGGTCGACCTGCCCGGCTACGGCTGGGCGCGGGCCGGGAAGAAGGACCGGGCGGCGTTCCGTCGCCTGCTGGAGGGATATCTCACCACCCGCGACCGGATCGCGGGCGTGGTCTGGCTGCTCGACATCCGACACCCGCCCTCGGCGGACGATCTGGACATGCAGGAGCTGCTGGCGCGAACCCGACGGCCCTGCCTGGCGGTGCTCACCAAGGGCGACAAGCTGCCCCCCATGCGACGCGACCGGGAGCACATGGCGCGCGCCGCCGAACTGGGACTCGCCGCCGACGATCTCCTGGTCACCTCCAGCGCCAAGAGCCAGGGAATCAGCGACCTGGGCCAGAGCATCCTCGCCGCCGTCGCCACGGCAGCCTGAGCCCGGAAGGGCCCGGTCGCCAGCTGTCTGCTAGCCGATTCACGGCGTCCGGGGTACAATAGCGTATCCCAGTCCAGCCGGATCGTCAGAGAGACCGCACCGAGGGGGCCACATGCGCCGTGCCTGCCTTCCATTCCTTTCCCTGCTCCTTGCGCCGGCCTGTGCCGCCCCGGCCGACTCGGGCGGCGCCGCGGCGCCGGTCGACACCGCCGCCGCGATGGCCGCGGTCGAGGATGTCTGGAGCCGCTGGGTCATGGCGGACACGGCGGGGGACGCCGATGCCTTCGTCGCCCTCTTCGCCGAGGACGCCCAGGTCGACGTCATGGGTGCGCCGCCGATGATGGGCCGCGCGGCGATCGATTCCCTGGTGCGCGGCATGTTCGCGGCCCGGGACTACACCAGCATGGACATGCGGATCGCGACGACCTACGTGGAGAGCGCCGACCTGGTCAACCAGGGCGGCGGCTACGTCGAAACCTACGTGGAGGGCGGCAGGACCATGACCGAGTACGGCCGCTTCGTGAGCTCGATGATGCGGCAGCCGGACGGTCAGTGGCGCGTCATGTACGTCATGGCCTTTGCGGACTCGACCACGCCGGCCCGCTGACCCCCTGCGACTCTTCCGGGAGAATCCTCCATGCGCCGCACGCCCCTTGCTCTCCTGGCCGCGGGCCTGGCTTGCGCGCAGCCCGCGCCCGATGCCGGCATGCCCGCCGCACCCGACTCCGCCGCGGTGGCCGCCGGCGTGCAGGCCACGATCGATCGCTACGAGGCTGCCGACCTTGCGGGCGACGTTGCAACGGCCGCCGGACTGTACACGGAGGACGCGACGGTCGCGTTCTATGGCGCCCCCACCACCGCGGGCCGGGCGAACATCGCGGCGATGCTGAATCAGATGACCGCGATCGCCAGGATCACCGAAACTGACATCGGGATCGACGGCCTGAACCCGATCAGCAATGAGCGCGCGACCGCGGGCGGGCGCGTCGTCGAGGTCACCGACTCGGCCGGATACCTGCGGCGGGGCTTCTACCGCTGGGCTGGCGCGTTCCAGAAAGGCGCGGATAGCACCTGGCGGATAACCTACCTGATCGGGTTTCCGGATTCCGTGGTGGCGGTGTCGACGCCCTGACGCGGCGATTCGCCTGAGCGGGGCCGGCGGCCCGCGCCCGAAGGCGCCGGGCCGTTCCTAGCGGAGGCTCGGGTAGGGGTAGCGCCGGATGAACTCAAGGTCATCGGCGTCGGGCTCCGCCAGGTACAAGCCGTCGGGACCGAATCCCACCAGGCGGGCCCGTGAGGGGAGCACGACCTGACCCAGCAGCGTGCCCTGTTCCAGGTCGACCACGTCGTAGTACCGTTCCGCCGATCCGGGAATCACCGCCCGCTCGATCCACAGGTCCCCGTTCCCGGCCAGCGAGAGGTATTCGCCGCCCAGTCCCTCGCCGCCGAAGGCCGGGTAGAACTCGGGGAACTCGTACTGGGGAGCGGGCGGGGCTGAAGAAGATGCCCCCGGCTGTCCCAGCATTCGAGGACGCTGGGAACCCTGCGATTCCAGGAAGACCTCGCGCTCCGCGGGGCTGATTCGCCGCCGCTCCCACGGGATATCGAAACCGCGAAGGGGCCGCCCAGCTCGCCAGACACTGAGCCGATATCGCGCCGCCGACGCGACGAGGATTTCCCCGAAGCGAAGGGGGATCCAGCTGTCCATCGGCGGAAAGACGGGGCGGCGGCCCCCGGACGGGCCCACGGCGGCGGTGACCGAGGCGTCGTACTTCATGAGGGTATCCACGCGAGCCGACCCCGGAACCCAGCGGAGAATCCACATGGAATCGGCCCGGGTGCGGCCCTGGCGAGGAAGGAACGCCTCACCATAGATCGCCCCCTGCGCGTCGGCCCCACGGACGGTCATGGAGACCGGGAGCACGATGGGATTCTCGAAACCGCCGTCCGGCGCGAGGGGCAGCAACCGCCGCGCCGCAAAGTCGATCAGGTACACCCCTCCTCCGGGGCGGGGCACCAGCCCACCTATGGCCCGATACTCGGCGGGGCCGGCGCCGCGACGGCCGTGTTCGCGCGCCACGCCGGTGGTGAGATCCAGCAGCACCAGGCGGTTGTCCCGGTTGTCGGCGACCGCAAGCTGCCCGCTCGGCAGGTGGTGGACCGCGGCGATATGGCTGAACCCTTCCATACCGATCGCTTCCGGTCGGCCCAGACGGATGGTTCGGGCTTGACGGATGGTTCGGGCTTGCGGCTGGGCCGAGGCCGGGGATGCCAGGGCGGCCAGCGCGGCGAGCGGACAAGCCAAGCGGGACATGAGCATTGAGCGATACCATTCGTTGGACACCGGCTGCAGCCCGGCCGATCACATCTCGACGGCCGCTGTCGGGCGGAAGTTCCATCAACGATGGCCGCCTGGAGGCTCCGAAGATAGGTTCACTCCGATAACACATGGCCCTCCTCATCCGCCCAGCCCAGGCCGGCGACCTGAGGGCATGCCTCAGGCTCAACGATGCGTGCGTGCCGGAAATGGGCGCGGCGTCCGCCGCGTTCTTCGACGCCTGGCTCGACCGCGCCTTCGCCTTTCGGGTGGCAGAGCGGGATGGCGCGTTTGCGGGGTTCGTACTGGGCATGGACCCGGCCGCCGACTACGACAGTCCGAATTTCCGATTCTTCCAGGCGCGCTATGAGCACTTCGTCTACGTCGACCGCATCGCCGTCCCACCGGAGCACCGTGGGGCCGGTGTGGGCAAGGCGCTCTATCGGGACCTGGCCGGTCTCGTCCGCGGGCGCGGCGGCGCTCCCCGGATCACCTGCGAGGTGAACCTCCGGCCCCGCAACCAGCCCTCCCTGGACTTCCACGCCCGGCTCGGGTTTCTGGAGGTGGGCCGGCAGCAAGTGGGGGAGAAGGAGGTCTCGCTGCTGGCGTGGGAGTTGGGGACCGGGGAGCAGGAAGCGGGAATCGGGGACTGACCCCAAACGCCGGCGATCGCCGCCCGCTATTTGCGTCCCGCCAGGGGTCTCGCTCTATTCCCCGAAGTCCCCCATCCGGAGCCTCTCGTGGTCCGCCGCCCTCTGCGTACGATCGCCCTGCCCGAAGCCGCCGCCCAGGCGAATGACGCCTGGCTGGCGGACCTGGAGGGGCGGCTCAGCGAGCCCGGGGCCGACTGGTGCGTGGTGGCGCGAGACACCCTGTTCCAGCTCTGGTTTCCGGGCGGGAGCGACTATGAGGGCATGGTGCAGAACCCGGGGCTCCCCGCGGCTTCGCGCGCCGCCCTGCTGGCCCTGGATCCGCGGCTGATCACGTTGGAGCCGGAGTATTACGCTGAGGTGGACGCCGAGAAGTTCGCCCGAGTCAAGCCGCTGCTCTGGCTCTGGTACAGCTTCGACCGGAGCCCCGCCGGCGGCCAGAACGTCGAACTGGGCATCAAGCTTCGCCGCCTGCTGGCCCCGCGCATCTTCGCGCGCTGCGGACGGAACTTCAAATGCTTCCAGCATGCGGAGTTCTCGTTCGGTTACAACCTGGAGGTGGGCGACGACGTCGTGGTGCATCGCCACGTGCTGCTCGACGATCGGGGCGGGATCGTGCTCGGCAACCGGGTGAGCATCGCGGACTACGCCAACGTCTACAGCCACACCCACAGCATCGTGGACCAGGCGGATGTCACCGACGCCGCGACGGTGCTGGAGGACGACGTCCGGATCACCTATCACGCCACGATCCTTGCGGGGGTCCGGGTCGGGAAGAACGGCATGGTGGGCGCGGCCGCCGTGGCCACCAAGGACGTCCGTGCCTGGCACGTGAATGTGGGGATTCCCGCCAAATCGGTGCGCGTCAAGCCTAACGCGCCGCCTGAAGCCTACGTCACCGAGCGCGTAGCCCGCCGGGAATAGGCCGCCCCGGCGGCGGCATCGTCCTGCATCGTCCTACATCGCCCTCCCCGTGACACGTCCGTTGCAATCCTGTTGACAATCCGAGACGACCGGCGGCGAGACTGCCCCTCGTTCCAGTAGCGGTCGGCCACCCGGGCCGCACCCCAACGACGAGGGATCCTATGTTCGCATCGCTCCGGCCGATGGGCCGGCTGAGCGCGACCGTTCTCACGCTGTCCTGCCTCGGGCTGCCGCTCGCGGCGCAGTCGGTGGGACGTATCACGGGCCGGATCGTGGATGGGGGGCAGGGCCGCCCAATCGCCGGAGCGGTGGTGGAGCTTGTGGGGATCACGCCGGCCCGGTCGGCGGCCACGGGAATCGACGGGCGGTATTCGCTCGGCGGCGTTCCGGCGGGGCCGGTGACGATCCGGGTGCGGATGATCGGCTTCGGGGCCAAGGTGGTGACCGATATCGATGTGAACGCGGGCGCGACAGCCACTCAGGACGTGACCCTTCAGGCGGAGACGGTCCGCCTGGAGGAGCTGACCGTCACGGCGGAGGCTGAGCGGGGCTCGGTGGTCCATGCCCTGAACGAACAGCGCCAGGCCGTCAATGTGGTGAACGCGATTACGGCCGAGGAGATTTCTCGCGGCCCGGACGGGGATGCGGCGGCGGCGGTGCAGCGGGTGAGCGGGGTGACGGTGCAGGACGGCAAGTTCGTTCAGGTGCGCGGCCTGGGGGAGCGGTACACCACGACGTCCCTGAACGGAGCCCGGATTCCCAGTTCGGAACCGGAACGGAAGGTGGTGCCGCTGGATCTCTACCCCGCCGGCCTGCTGGCCGGGATCGCCACCGCGAAAACGTTCACCCCGGACCTTCCCGGGGACTTCAGCGGCGCCGACGTCGACATTCGGACCAAGGAGTTTCCGACCGACCGCCAGATCACGGTTTCGCTGGGCACCGCGTTCAACAGCCGGGTCACCGGCAAGGACCTTCTGGCTCCGCGGAACGCGGGTCGCGAATGGCTGGCCCTCGCCTCTTCGCGTCGCGGGCTGCCTTCGCTGGTGGCGGAAGCGGGCAGCCTCAGCCCACAGCCCAGCCAGCCCGAGGTCAATGCGATGGTGAACTCCTTCCGGAACGCCTGGTCGCCGGTCGGCGCCACCGGCGGTCCCGGGGCCTCCGGCGGGATCTCGATCGGGGGAAATGACCCCATTCTGGGCCTTCCCGTGGGCTACCTGGTCTCCGCCACCTATGCGACCGACCGGGAGATCAAGAGCGACCAGATGCGGGCCAACGCGCTTGCGGGCGCCGAGCCCGGGACCGTCTCGGAGGTGGACCGCTACGAGGGCATGACGGGGCGGGAAAGCGTGTTGTGGGGCGGCCTGCTCAACCTGAGCACCTCGCCCGGCAGGTCCAGGCTCAGCTGGAATACCTCCTACAATCGTTCGGCGGACAACGACGCGCGCTTTGAGGTTGGGGAGAGCGAGAATCACGGCCAGAGCTTCGAAGTCAACCGGCTTCAGTACGTCGAGCGCAGCGCGCTTGCCACCCAGCTCCAGGGCGAGCATCAACTGGGCTACCGTCACCGCCTGGAGTGGGCCGGGGCCCTGTCCAGGGTCACCCGCGACGAGCCTGACCGCTCGGAGATCGTGTATCAGCTCGACACCGATCCCCAGGGCACTCCCCTGCCGCCGACCTGGTTCAGCATCTCCAACGAGGGAGCCGTGCGGACGTTCGCAGGTCTTGCGGAGGACAGCCGGCAGCTTTCGCTGAATTATCGGCTCACCTTCGGCCCGACCACCCGGCCGCATGCGCTCAAAGTGGGCGGCTTGTATCGGGACACCGACCGTGCCGCCGAAAACAGGGCCTACAGCATCGCGGGAGCGCTGGACCCGGAGAGCCGGCGGCTCCGGCCGGAGCAGATCTTCGACGGCCGCTTTGCCGAACCGCAGGACAACTTTTTCCGGATCACGCCGCTCAGCCAGGGCGGCAGCTACCACGCCGAAGACCGGTTGCTGGCGGGCTACCTCATGGTCCAGGCCTTTCTGTCCGGCCGGGTGGAAGTGGTCGGTGGCGCGCGCGTGGAGGACTCCCGGGTGTCGGTCACCACCGAGCCCACCATCGGTGAGTCCGTCCTTACGGAGCCCTCCTACACCGATGTCCTGCCCTCAATCGGCGCCAACGTCAGCCTGAGCGAGAACCACGTCCTGCGGTTCGCCGCGTCGCAGACGCTTTCCCGCCCGGAGTACCGAGAGCTCTCTCCCGTGGCCTATCGGGAGGTGATCGGCGCCGAGAATATCCTGGGCAACCCCGACCTGCGGCGGGCGCTGATCCGCAACTTCGACCTGCGCTGGGAGTGGTATCCCCGGCCCACCGAGGTGGTGAGCCTGGCGGTGTTCGCCAAGAGCTTTGCGGACCCGATCGAGCGGATCTACCTCGCGACCTCGGGGACCCGGCTCATCAGCTACGTCAACGCCGAGTCGGCCCGCAACCTGGGCGTCGAGCTGGAAGTGCGGAAGAACCTCGGTCTGATGTTCGGCGAGTCGTTGCTGCCCTGGTCGTTCCTGGCCAACGCCACCGTCATGAACAGCCGGATCTCCATTCCCGGCGAAGGGCTGGCAAGCCGCACCAACGACGATCGGGCGATGGTGGGACAGGCACCGTTCGTGGTCAACGCGGGCTTGATGTACACCGCTCCGCGCGGCCTGAGCGCGAGCCTGTTCTACAACGTGGTGGGCCGCCGCATCGTGAGCGCGGGCGAGAATCCCCTGCCGGACGTGTATGAGGAGGCGCGCCGTGGGCTCGACGTGGCGTTTCGCCTCCCCCTGTTCAGGACGCTGTCGGCCAAGGTGGACGCGGAGAACCTGCTGGACTCGGCCTTCGAGCTGACCCAGGGGAGTGTGGTCAAGGAGTACTACAGGACCGGGAGAAAGCTCAGCGTCGGGTTCACCTGGTCGCCGTCCCGTCCGTGACGCGCCCGTGACGGGACCGAATCCGTCCCGTCACCCGGCCGGCCTAGGTTCCCGCGCGACCTCCGGGCCGCGGACCTGGCCCCGACCGAGCGTTCTCACGAAAGGACGGACCGATGACGTTCGCTGACCTCCGCCTCCGACGCCTTGCCGCGATCGGGTTCGCACTCCTCGCCGCCTGCAGCACCGATCCCGTCGACCCGCCGCCCGATGACGAGCTGGACGCCCCGACCGGCGTCACCGTGCAGGCGACCAGCTCCACGACGGCGACGGTCAGCTGGAGCGCGGTGCCGGACGCAACCAGTTACCGCGTGGAGCGGGCACAGGGGGCCGCCTCGTTCGTCGAGGCCGGCAACTCCACGACGACCAGCTTCAACGACAGCGGGCTCAACCCGAACACGACATACCGGTACAGGGTCCGGGCATCCAACGCGTCGGCGTCCAGTGAGTTCAGCGGCGAGGCCAACGTGGTGACCCCGCCGCCGGAGGTGCCCACGGTCGAAGTGACGGCGGACATCACGGCCAACACCACATGGGGTCCTCCCAACGTGTACGTACTCAAAGGGTTCATCCACGTCGCCAACGGCGCCACCTTGACCATCCAGCCAGGCACCAAAATCATCGGGGACTTCAGTACGGTCGGGTCCTCTCTGTTCGTGCTGCGCGGCGCCCAGATCAACGCGCAGGGCACCGCGCAAAACCCCATCGTCTTCACGTCATCAAGGACGGAAGGTCAGCGTCAGGCGGGGGATTGGGGCGGGTTGATCATCGTGGGCAACGGGATCATCAACCGCGGCGTCCCGGTCATCCTGGAAGGAACAGGCACGACCGGCAACCCGGAGGTGGATTACTCCGGCGGGAACAACAACGCGGACAATAGCGGGATCCTCCGGTACGTGCGGGTCGAGTTTGCCGGTTACGCCACCGCACCGGACCAGGAGCTCAACTCGTTCACCTTCGCCGCGGTGGGCAGCGGAACCCAGTGCGACCACCTCCAGTCGCTCAACGGCCTCGACGATTCGTTCGAGTTTTTCGGGGGCGCGATGGACTGCTTCAACCTCGTATCCTACAACTCCGGCGACGATCACTTCGACATGTCCGAAGGCTACCTCGGGCGGCTCCAGTATGTGATCGCCTTCCAGACCCGCCAGGTGATCCCTCGCCCGGCGGCCGGGAACGTCTCGAGCGACCCGCAGGGCATCGAGAACGACGGGTGCGCAGGCGCCAACTGCAACAACGGCCAGACGTCGCTGCCGTTCAACGTTCCCCTGGTCGCGAACTTCACCCTGGTCGGGCCTCCCGCGACGGTCGACTTCGGCTCCGGCGGCTCGGGCATGATGCTGCGCCGGGGCACCGGCGGGTACTATGTCAATGGCGTGATCGCGCGCTGGGGGCGCGCCGGGTTCAGCCTGCGCGATCAGACCACGCTCGACCGGATCGGCGACGGCAATCTGCTGCTCCGGAACATCCTGGTCATGGAGACGCCCCTGATGTTCCAGCCGGCGGCGGGCGGCACCGTGCAGGGCGAAGTGGACCTCAACGCCAACTCGATCGAGGACCTCCATGCCACCCCGGTGGCGGGGGTGTTCCTCAACGTGCCTGGGGCCGAGCCGGCCAACGGCGCGGTGCTGGACTGGGAGCCGCCTGCCGCCTCGCCCGCGGCCGACGGTGGCACCCTGGGTTTTCCGGCGGCGGTGCAGGCCAAGGCCGCCGGGGTGATCGTCCCGACGCTCTACCGCGGCGCGGCGGGACCGCTTCTGCCCAAGTGGTGGGCCGGGTGGACCTACTTCGCGGTCAACTGACATCCGGAATGTTCGTCCGGCGGCCGGCGTCCTCACGGGCGCCGGCCGTCATGTCATGGAGGAGTTGATGCGGGACCGTTGGACGCTGCTGCGTGTCATGGAGGAGTTGATGCGAATCGGTTGGACGCTGCTGCCGGTCCTGCTGGCCGCCTGCGAGGGGCCGGCGCCGGCTTCCCGGCCTGGGGCAGCCCTGGCCCCCGTCGAGGCCCTTCCGCTCCCGGCCCCAGCCAGCCAGCCCGGCGGGGTGGTGGACAGCATCCTCCCCCCCGAGGAGGAGATCCGCCGTTTCCGCCTGACGGCGCCGGGGACCCCGAGCGCCCTCACGGGCGGGGCCATCAGCCGTGATGGGCTCGTCCGGCGCTGGGTCCGGGCCCTGGAGCGGGGGGATACTCTGGCGCTGGCCGGCATGCTTCTCAACGCGGAGGAGTTCATCACGTTCTATTACCCTGAGTCCCCCTACACCCGGCCGCCCTATCGGCAGAGTCCCCGCGTCCGCTGGATGCTGATGCGCAACGTCAACGACCAGGGGGCGACCCGTGTGCTCCGCAGACATGGTGGGGCCAGCCTTGGCTTCCGTGGGTACCAGTGTCCTTGGGATCCGGAGATCCTGGGACGGAACAGGATCTGGACCGGATGCGCAGTGCGTTTCGTCGAGGCAGGCGACGTGGTGGAGCGGCGGCTTTTCGGGCCCATCCTCGAACGGGGCGGGCGCTTCAAGTTCCTGACCTACGGGTCGGCCTACTGAGGAGGCCCGGCCCGACGGCGCCCCAGCCTTTAGGTTTGGAGCCGGTTCCCTTTCCGGAGACGATCATGGTGGAGCGAACGGAGTCCCCCGAGCCGGCGCGAGCGGGGGTTGAAGCGGCGGGCGGCATCGCCGTCCTGCGTGGCAGCGCGACCACCCGAGCCTGGAATGGGATCCGGTACAAGAGCGGACTCGCCGCCGCGAACGTGGGCGCGCGGACGCTGTCGATGAACGTGGCGACCATTCCGCCGGGCGGGGTCGCCTACGCGCACATTCACGTCGGGTTCGAAGTGATGCTTTATGTCCTGCAAGGGCGGGTGCGGCACGAATACGGCGACGGGCTGGGGCTGTCGGTCGACAACGCGGCCGGAGATTTCATCTATATCGAGCCCGGCGTGCCGCACGAGGTGGTCAACCTGAGCGCGACCGACCCGGTGGTGGCCGTGGTGGCGCGCTCCGACGCCGCGGAATGGGAGCATATCGTGGACTATCCGAGCCGCAGGAGGCCGACGGCGGAGTACTAAGTACTAAGTACGAAGTACGAAGTACGAAGTGCGAAGTGCGAAGTGCGGAGTGCGGAGTGCGGAGTGCGAAGTGCGCAGTGCGTAGTGCGAAGTGCGAAGTGCGCAGTGCGTAGTGCGTAGTGTGGACACGCCCCGTAAACTTCGCATTTAGTACTTCGCACTTAGTACTTAGGGCTCGTGACACAATAAGTGATTGATATATGATCCGGGTCCATGTAGCTTGGAGGCATGGACGTCGCCACTGTGCGCAGGAAGTACCGGGCGTTGTCCGGGACCCTGACGGAACGGTCGCGGCGG